>JAABUP010008303.1_pt1 | contig 13322 bp, 13 predicted proteins | sample 5559201 | NCBI WGS metagenome assembly JAABUP01 (sample SAMN10711887, study PRJNA513373) | rock metagenome | isolation source: Antarctica rocks | place: Antarctica | reverse complement strand
TACTAACTAGATAATAAAGAGTTAATAGAGGTTTAAAAATTAAACTATAGGAAGACCCCGCGTGGCGGGCGCTAGGCTATAACTATCTTAGTCTAAGGTAATCCGACGTTTCTCCGCCCGGACCGAAGGCACTCCGAGTTTTAGCGTAAGGCATGCCGACCTGTTCGGTCTCGTTCAAGCGTGATTCCAAGCGCTCTCCTGGATATCTCGCCTGATAATGGTGCGATCAGTCCCCCTCGGCGGCTATACCTGACACTTAAGATGCGCTCAAGCGCTAACCACTGGGAACTCAAAACGTGCAAACAATGGCCAAAAATAGCTATCATCACCTAGTCAATATTTTAGCCACCCTTGATCTTCCTTAATTTTCCGGTGAATGGCACGATAGACTTATTCGCCTCAAGCTCCGATATTGGTGATTTGGCCACGGTGTAGCTTGGCGCACATAAATGAGCGGACCGTTTCGCAAGTGTGGGTCCTAGCCAGACACAATGATTTACCGCATGAAACGAACATGCATGCGGAACGTTTGGAAAACTTGCTGCTTGCGCTTCCTTTTGAGTGGAGGCAGCCGTCCAGGAAATAAATGCGTCTTTTCAATTCTGGGTCCTTCGATTTTTCCTACTTCATATCGAATGTCAAATCAATATCCCCCTATTCATTCAGTGCTTGTCTGGTCAGTTGCTGGTCCAGATTTCCCCTTCGCCCATTCTCCATGTCTTCAACGTCAAGGGCCATTCTCCTCCCTTTCCTCCTCGCCGCAGTTTGTTCCGGTGTCCGGGCTCAAGATTGGTCACCAACGATCACAGCGGCCGGTTCTGTCACCACCATTCCAGCACCGAATGGCGCCGCAGGCTGGTGCTACTATTGTTCCGACGATAACGCTCCACCTTTATGCAATTCTCAGTGCACGACAGCCATCAATCGTCTCTGCGGCGAAAACCTGAACGAAGGAATGACATCTACGGAACAAGACTGTGAAATCCAATATGTTCCCCCTAAATGGCCTTTCAATAGGAACGGTGCCCGTCCGAACCCTCCATCGGAGACAGACTGCTTGGACGCACTCAACGGCATCCTTTCAGGTTGTGGTAAAGATGCTGGAACGCCGGCGAGTGGGGTCAATGCATCCTATTGTACAACAAGTGGTGGTGGTGGAACATTTGGCTGGAACGACGATGGTAGTGTCGTCCCGAGCTCGGCTCGTTACGTGATCAAGACCAAAGGGACCGACCAGTGTGGTCAAGCTCAAGCACCATGGCAGCAAGCAACCTCCGTCATCCAGTGGGATCCTAGTAAGTCTAAATCTCCCCCTTACCGCGAAAGCGACCCTCTCCCTAACGCCCCTACCCTCCAGATTGGATCGGCGAAAACGATCAAGTTGTTCTAATTACCGGCGCTCCCTCGGCGACTCAAAGTGCAGCCTTCGCCTCCATGAACTCCTTTCCTGTCCCAAATCCGGAGTGTGATACTCAGCCCTGCAACATCTACGGCGAACCGTACTATGCGGAATCGCCGCAAAACCCTTGGCAAGACGGTACAGATCAAATGCTTCGCCATCGTGTCATCTTCGAAGGCTGGGATACAGAAGCTGGCGCCCTCCGCTTCTTCAACGCCCTGCACGACCGCTGCCAGCAATGGCCCTATAATTGGCAGGTCTATAAGAATGGTAGCCAGAGCGTGGCAGATTTCGGCCTCCCGTCGTGGGGCAAATATGCGCCGAAACCAGGAATCTTTGATACTGGTGACGTACGGGATTATTGTTGGTGTATTGCGTATGCGGTGTTCGAGGCCTCGGTCGGAGCCGTTTTGCCGGTCCACAGCTTCTGTCCGGCTGGGACGACATTCCCGAGCGACTCCGAGTTTGCGCCGGCAAGGAAGAGAGGCCTGGAGCTTGATGGCCCTGGACTACTCAAGAGCGTAGACAAAGTGATTGCGAAGAGGGCAGCAATCGAGGCAAAGGCAAAGCGGGGTCTGCTTCAAGACGTTGCAGACGTGGAAAGAGAATGATCTTGGAATACCTCCCCCTAGACTTCTCTTCAATTGCTTTCTCTATAATTTGATTGTTCGATGGTAGAACGGTTTCGCGGCGTAGAATAGCACGGATGGACCTGATCTTAATAAGTTCACGTATCCAACTGATCTACTTTCACATACCCTGAAACATTCGTTCTAGCATCTCGGCACCGTGCAAAGTGCCTCTTGATGTGCGAGGCAAACTCTGGATTTGATGAAAGGTGTCAGAATCACGCAAGTGAGGACCTCTGTGCTCCATGTTTGACAAACCGATGTCTCGCTACCTTAAGACGCCATGAAAACACGGTGGCGGGGCTCTAGATTCTAGAAGACTGACTTGAAGAAGGGCATGGACCCATCACAGTCTCTATTTGAGCGGTCAAAGGATAACACGATTCCACGCTGCCCTGGCACTCGGTCGAATGTCATAAAAGGCATAGGCCCGACTCCATCTCCACGGAGCCGTTGAACGGCAGACAAGACAAATATTTCAAGTGTTCTTAAGCAAATGGTCAGAGGCTACGAAAGCATATCATGCAACTCTCGAAATTTGTCCTGACGCTAGCTGCATTAGATTCAGCTGCCATAACGTGCCTCCCACTCTCTCTCAATTCCAGCTCACCTCTTGTCGAAAGCGACCTCGGAGGACCGACCACTATTCACGCGGCCAAATTCAGAGCGTGTAGCCCTGATGGCTGGTCGTACTGCCAGGACAGTCGATTGGCCTGCCAGTCGTTCCACGTGTTTCTCGGAAGAAAGGCAGACTGCGGAAGGACTGCAGGCGATAGGCGATGCATACTAGTCTCAGAAGACATCAAAGTCAACTCCGAGACAGCGACGGCAATATGCTCAGGGTTTCCGTTCCAGCATTCGCAGTTGTGGAACGTCTGAAGAATGGGTCGTAGATTAGGGCAGTATTGAGGATCATGTAGGCACCTGTCAAATACTTAGGATTTTGAGTCTACTGGGTAGAAGACCAGTGCTTGAGACTTTCAGAGAGTGACCCGACTCCTCGCGAGATCTGATATGTCTGGGGGACTGGGAGGATCTTTTGAGCAAAGGGGCCATACAAGACCTGGAGAATCATGCCAGTGAGGGAGTCGACTCTTGGTTGGGACTGAGTACTTACTCTGAGGAGCAGAGTGAGAGAGAGCCTCGGCAGGCTCGGCAGGTTGAGAACTAGAACTAGAACTAGATGGAACTAGTGCTAGAACTAGTTCTAGAACATTTCTAGCTCGACTTGGCGGAGGCTCGGGAGGTTTCTTTCGTTTTCTGCACCGGAGACCGTGCGATACTACTATCACCAAGCTTCTGGACAAGCGCCCGATGCATTGGCACTCCACTAAGACTGCAAGGATATGTGATCTCTCGAACCTTACAATTCACCCTTCAGCTGCTGCGGTGTCATAAGATCGTTCGCACCGCAGAGACCATGAGGCTGCCGTCCCATCCCACGAGCTCTGACCACGGGGGAGACACCCTTGACAATACCAATGTCGAAGATTCTAGCAAAATCCGTGCGCAGGTGATCAAGGATATAGGCCATCCGGACTATATTGATGTTGGGAGCGGTGCGAATGGGTAATAAACAAGATATACAAACATGCCCAAGGACAAGATTGGAACCGTCAGGTCAACACCACATCAGCGTCATCCTCTTACTGCTAGTGACAGCTTGGAGCAACCTGACTCAAGGCTGCATGTGCTGTGCATTACGGACTCCAAGAGATTGATTCTAGGCCCCAGAAAAGATCTGCAAACAGAAGCTCAGGCCGTATCTGAAGTGACTATTTTGTCTTCGTCGACCTTTTGCAATCGTTTTCCTTTCTCACGACGTACATACTGGGTTTAAAGAAGACATAGACGCAGAGGCTGCGGTTATCCGACACAATGGTATTACTTTGCTCTTGGTATGCCATACGGTGCATCGAGTCAGGGCCTTCGAGGCACAAGCGCCTTCAAGTAGCTTCCAACTTTTAAGGTAATCCCAAATTGACGGAGATAAGGCGTGTGTTTTGCTTACAACATCTTAATTGATCTCCTGTAAAAGAAGGATGGGATTCCTGTAGTGCTCTCTCCTGAGCTACGCTCTTGGAATTCCCCTGCAGTCGTGTCCAGCGCTAGTGACCTAGTTAATACTCTTTCTACCTTCGCCTGCACTCGGCTGATTTGTCCATCTTTCTTCCCTGTCCACGAGATGCTGAGTGAACAACAGAAGGCTGAGATCACCAAGCTTGGTGTCATCGATCCTGAGTCGGATGAGGTAGACAACCGTCGCAACCCCAGAAAACTTCTCACACCCAGCGGGTGTTTTGACTCAAATTGATCTCTAGCTCTTGAAACATGTCAACCTACCATCCTACGAGTACACTAAGCCCACCCGCCCTCATCCACCGGGTGAGGACGAGGTTGGATGTTTACCCGGGGCAGCCGCATATTCTTTGGTTGGTCTTTCGGGAATTGAAGGCTACGAAGAGATTTCGGCGAGATAGCTTGACAGGTGTTGCGTGGTTGCTGGGAAAGGACGGGGTCGATGGACATCGTTCGATCTAACTTGAATTCCATCTAAACGGTTTCTTTGGGTTAGAGCCTAGATAGAGCCTGACTTGCTGCTGGAAAGATCAGCGATTAGCTATCAAGCAGGTGTTTCAACATTTGCACAGAGGCAGTCTCAGCTCCTGTACTCTACCCTCCCACACCTCTTCACCATCAATCTTGACGTTGGCAACTGTAAGCCACTCGTTTTGCACATCATCTGCCAGTCCACCCTTCCCTCCCTTGATGTGTACTTGCCATGATCGGCTGTTCACGCTTGTCGCCGTGCGCATGACATGGAGAAGATGCTTATCCCCGCATTGATCGAGAAACGCCATTTACAGAGGGAGCCCCAGGTTCTCGCCGCAATACGATGACTTCGTCTCAACATCGCGGGCGCATCGCACCTTGTTTCTCTCCGACCCTTCAATGTTCTGCTGGAGTTGAATGTTCATCGAAATTTCGCTGGAGATTTCTAACATAGCCAACATTTGGGTCATCCGTTTCAAGGCCTCAAAGGCTGGATGATCGCTTCTACTCCACTGACTTACACCTTCCCTCGGAAAGATCTTCTGATCATGGTACTCGGAAATGCAACCATGTCGCAAGCTGCGTCTCCGACAGCCACTATCGGACCAGCGGGGACAGCCTCTGTTGGAGGACAGGCTGACTTGATATCCCGCGATCTGCATGAAGAGAATCCAGGTTGCAGCACAATTTTCTCATCACCTTTTAGTATATCAACATTTGCACCATCGTATATGCGCCCGTCGTTGAAGCTGTAAAGCTATCGATTCTCCTTCAATATCTCCGAATTTTGGTACCGAATCGGCAGACTCAACTGGCCTTGTTCATTGCGATCCACACCTGTATTTGGAGCAGTATTTCGTTCTACTTCATCGACGCTGTAATACTCATCATCTTGCGAGACCGATGCCAGAAAATTTGGAGCCCGGAGATACAGACCGGCAAATGCTTTGGCCTTGGGGGTGCGTTCTTTGCTACCGGAACATTCAATGCCTTGTCCGACTTTGCGATCTTGCTACTACCAATGCCATGCCTCTACAATTTGCAGATGCCATTGGGAGGCAAGCTCAGTATAATCACTTTGTTTGCCACTGGATCACTGTAAGTAGGCTCAAGCGATTCAGCCCCCGCCAGGCTTTGTGCAAGAATTTTCCGCTGTTTGTCTCGAAAATCAGGCATCGTAATCCACAATCCTTTGATCAACACTGATCGATATCCTATTCAGAGCTTGCGTAATTTCCACTTTACGAGTCCACTATACTCGGACTATAAGGAATTCTCCAGATTTGAGCTACGACCTGATGAGTCTTACCTTACTGAGCTACGCTGAGGTCGCTATTGGTATAATCGTCAGCTGCATTCCAACGTTACCGAGGTTCTTCCGATACTTCGGGCCCAGACTGCATAAGATGCTCTGCTCGAGAGCTAAGGTCCCAATAAATCGCGAGTGCAAACGAACGCCTACTAAAATCGCGAACGCGAAAAAGACGAGACTCAATTTTGTCCAGGAAGAAACACAACCTGATGAGGAGCGTCCTGCGCCCGGGGACGGCAAGTTGATAGTCTCGAGCATGGACTCCATCGAGTTGTCCAGCAGACAGATTGGACAACATCTCGGAGAAGTGGAAGCTGGAAATGTTTAGCGTCAGCTGCCATGAGCTCGATTCAGATACCTCCAGCGATAATATGGTTCCTTGATGGATTGCGAACGATCCAATTTGACATGAGGTCACCTTCCAAGATTCGAAAAGGTCAAAGGACCCCGTGGAATACTAAGACATCGCAACTGCTTCTATTCAGGTCGTTTCCCTATGATTATTGTGAGCACAGCATTATGTGAGCCAAATCAGAGCTTATGAAAACGGGTTTTCATTGGGCATCAGAGCTCACCTGGAGTGCCCTGTCTCAGCCATGCATAATCGAAGCGGAGATATCTCGACGCTTCTGCAATCTTGAAATGGTGGATTACTAGGCCCTCAAATCGTGTCTGCCTCACAGCTCGCCAATAAATCAATGCTTCACCATCTCACGATTTCCAAATACGTGAAGCCGTGTCTCGCATTCCATTGATCCTACATTTCTTCTTCGATGACAAGAGCCTAGTTCTACTTCGTGCCGATAAAGTCTGATCTCTGCGACCAATACGTAGTCCACATGCACCATGCAACCCCTGATATTACCTCGGTCAGCGTCAGTAGACCGACAGGATCCGACTCCTATTCTCCACAACGGCTGCAAAAGCCAGTAAAGGCGAGTCGCTAGCAGTGAATGGCGTACTACCCTATATGCTAGTAGCTTGCAAATTGCGGGAACCTGCCCGAAATCCCAGGCACTTGGGGTATTTGACCCTGGAGAAAACTCCAACATGTTGAGGTTTTTAGAAATGACACCCAAATTTGAGGCGCTGATATCTAGGATCATCACCCTGTATACTCCGCTACTACGCTACTATTATGGTCCTTAAAGATGACTAGACTTCGGGCAGAGAGCCTTGGGACGAGACATTTGCTAGAGGTTGAGCTCCCTCGACTAGTGGATAACAAGGGATTCTGTGATCAACGTACGAGCTTGTAGGATGCATTGATCTCTCTCGCTTGGTAGTGGATACAAAGTGCTAAGTATACTTTAATGAATGCGCTGACAATTCTGGTCATTGGACCCCTGGAAGTCTATGTACATGACATTTATCGTCACAATTACGTAAAAATTGCCAAATGGGTGTTGTGCAATGAACTGCGCTGATATATGCCCAGATATCATGCTGTTATCGTATCGTCTGGTACCTTATAGGCCTGAGGGGTGATGTCTTGATCGTGGGGATTCATTCCCGCGAGGGCGCCTTCTGACCCTGCTTGCCCAGTCGTCCAACCAGCCCAGGTCTCACTCAATCCTACCGGCGACTTTGGAGCGATCATATAGCTTGGATAGCCCACATTGAGTTGCGATCCAGTCTGCGTAACGTCATCAAATGACGGCAAGGTGGCCAGGTTCACGCTCGCTACAATGCCCGCAAAATTGCTGGTTATGACGTCGGGCTGACAGCTTTGCACCATCGCTTGATAGATGAGATCAGTGCACCTTTCGAGGGATGGAATCATAGCAGCGCCATCATAGCTGGGGATCCAGACGCCAGCAGCACAACCTCTTCCCGGATCGCTCCAGACCCACGCCCCTGTGGGAAACCCTGACCACTGGATATTTTCGCACAAGGTCTTGTACGCCGTTTCGCAGGCTGTATGTTGAAGGACAGTGTTGACTGACACGCCGCAATACACGCCATATTGTTGAGGCGTTGTGGCAAGACTCACAGAAGTACTACATGTACTTTGAAATCCGGGTTCTTGTTTGGCGGGCCCGCAAGGATCGCCATTAGACGATATTGCAGCGGCTGCGGAAGTAGAGGCGGTAGCCGATGTAGCCACAGGCAGAGCAGACGATGTGAGAGGGCTAGTAGCAGGGAGTGCTGGACTGCTGGTGGGAGTCGTGATGGTATATGGTGATGAAGTAGGAGGCGTAGTAGTAGGAAGTGTGGGGCTGCTGGTTAGAGTTGTCATGATCATTGGTGTCCTCCTGGGGGAAGCTAAAGTTTTTGCGAGTCCTAGTCCATTGATGTTGATATTACCGGTCCCGAAAGGTATTTTGTTCCCGTTGGAGACAGTACCGCCGCTCGCAGCACTCGTTGAAATTGATGAATCTTTGCTGGATAAGCAAGCTCCAGAATTCGCTCTTTTATCCAGACCACCGGGCTGAGCAGCTTGGCCCCAGTTCACCACGCCATTGACGATGGGGCTGTTCGGATCTTTAGGGGTCCAATATCTAGGAGAGGGTATCGTCATTCGGGCTGCTGGATATTTCGCAGTCAAGCTCGATAGCCTTTCGGCCACAATCTGATCATTAGTTGGAACTCCTTTCAGAGCCGAAGTGATGAATGACTGAAGGTTTTGGTTCATAGTCGCAATTCTGTTCGTTATCCAGTCTTTGTAGACAGGCGCATACAGAAATTGATTCTCCGAATTGCACGCGGGCTTGGTCTGCGTGTCGAAACTTTGGAAAGCTGCGTAGATACGCGCATTCGTTATTTCCCACAACGAGAGGACTATGTCGGTGTTGTACACATCCAGGAGAATAAAAAGGTCTCCAAGGGCATCAAGGTCGAAAGCAGTTCCAGTGATTTTCACGGGCGGCGACCACCTCCAATTCGTTACAAGACCTTTAAGCGTGTTCATCGGGCTAGCCATCCCTACGAATTCTGGATGATCAAATGAAGCGAGCATGGAGAAAAGAACATTGAGCCTGGTTGGAAGCTGTCCCTTGAGCTTACCGCCCGGTGCACCAGCTGGGATACTTCGAGGCTCTTCACCGGCCAGAACACCCCATTCGTTGTTGATAGCGGGACAGCTTCGTTGACCTGTCCTAACTAGGTTACCCATAAAATCTGTGAGGAATTTAGCCTCGTAGACGTGATCAATGTCCACGTAACGATTGCCTGCGACAGCCTTGAATTGCCATGGTCCGGGATTTTTGATAGCCTGGATCTCGACGGTCTTCTTGTAGCTCCAGGTCGGCGTGTCACATGTTTCGAGAGGCACATCTGAGGGGACCGCCCAATAAGCGGCAGTCTGATAAAAGCCCGACATCCTGGTGTATCCGTTCTTTTGAATTCCTTCGAAGGCTTGTACAGACTGGGCATTAGGGTATGGAGGTTTGGCTTGATAGTCATGGCCGACATTGCAGCCGCCCACGGTATTTGTGGTCTTCCCTCTCTTTACAAGGGTCGGCTTCGGGTCTTGGATAGAAAAGCGGCCGGCAAGACCTCGGCCTTTGTGAGGCTCGCCCGAACCAGCTTGGTATCGACCTTTTCGACGTACGAACGATCTCTTTTTTGTACCAGTAGTCCCGTCATCTTCATCGTCACTTGTCGCGTCATCGTCATCGAGACCAGCATCATCGCCATCATCACCGTCAGGATCCGTCAGGTTTGATGCCAGAATGTATGTGCCATATGTATAGCCCTGACAAGCGCCACAAGCTGAGCAACTGGTGGTGACAGATGTTTGCGATGTCATCGACATGCTGGTGAATGTGGTGATGGAAGGCTGTGTAGTTGTCCGGGACCCTGATGGTTGGGTTGTCGGTTGGTTTTCCTCGTCTTGTGGGCCATCATCATTACCGTTTCCGTTGTTGGGGTTCGTGCCCTGTCCACCCTTTCCAGGTAGAAATGGCTCTACAATTGGGACAAACTCGAATACAGGCGCCTCTACAGGCGCAATCAGAGGGAAGACTACAAGCGGGCCTTGAAAAGTCAGCCAATTACACAGAAAACAATTGATGTATCAGTAGCTCGAACCAGGCTCGTTCAGCTGGCTCTGAAAGCCCGGCGGGAAGTTTCGGATGCCAATTTGAAGCAAGTCAGGAAAGAGAAAAGCTACGTTGTACGTACCATTAGACCCAGCATCTCGAGTCGTGTGGCCTTTGGTAGTAACCCCGACACTGCTCTGAATTGTTGACGAGATCCAGACTGTAGTGAAGACACCACTGGCGGAATCTGATGACGTCGTTGGAATCGGTGTTGAAGTAGGGACAGGGAGAAGCGAAGCGCTACTAGTTGAGGACGTCTGGAAGACCGTGGAAGAGCTACTAATCGTTGCAGAAGGATACGAAGACTTAGATAGCGACGAAGAAACCGAGACGAGACCTGTAGAGGAGCCTAGTGAAGTAGAGTTGACTGTTGCCCCGCCAGTCGCTATTGATTCAGATGTTGAAATACTCTGACGGCCCGATAAACCATAGGAATTTCCAAAGAGATTTCCAAGGCTACCGACAGATTGTGGGGGAGTATTTGATCTCGTCATCGATGCGGTCGGCGTATGCAGTGATGCGTTTGACGTGTGATGACACGATCCAGTGTAACAGACTCCGGTCGAGGAAATCAAAAGGAGTGAGGGTCGAATAGAGCCAGTAACGCTAGGCTTGGACTGGGACATGCGCGAAGTGCGCGTTGAGGCGTTGGCAATCGGGAGAGTGGCTTGGCCAGTTCCATCTGTACCTGACTTTGGTATAACAGTGGGCGACGCATACAATGACACATTTGAGATTGTGTGGGTGGATTCACCGGCACCAGCTGTGCTCAATTTACCTAGGGAAGTAGTCAGGATAGGTGTAATTACGTCTAAGCTTGTTAGATTGACTCGACCAGGTCCAGCTGGGCTTGACGTCTGCGTGAGACTTTGTGACGTACGGTATGACGTGTTTAGCATCAATGAAGGGGTAGAAACAGTGCCACTTGGTCTTGAAAGACTTTTTCCAGTGTTCCAGTAGTTATTGTCAAATGCTGGCCTCGAAGTGTTGGTGGAAGTAAATTGAAGGCTACCTCGACTCGCCGAGGTTGACGGCCCTGGAGTTGCGCTCGCGTGACTAGTAGTCGGACTTATAGTGTCCGATATAGTCGAAAATGGTAGCGATAGGACGGTGGAGAATGGTAGTGAGGTACTGATACCAGTACCTACGGTAAAGGAACCCGAGCCAAGCCTAATTTGGAAAATCCCTTCCGTTGTGAGATTCTTGGGTCCACTACCGATCTCAAAGTCCATCTCTTTGGCCCCCATTGCCTAACGTATGCAGCTATATTTTCGAGGGCCGTTGAGAAAGAATTTCCAGACAGTTCCAGGGGGGTGATTTTGAAAAGGATATGGACATCTTGATCACTGATACCTGACATGTCATTCAGGATGTCCAGAGGACTGCTAGCAAAAGTCGCTGATACTTTGTCGATAATTTTACAAAGTATGAGGCTTTGCCGTTGCGTTCCGGCCTGCCCACCGAAAGAGAAGCGCAACCACTCTGGAGTCGAATCGCCCTGCTTGACCGCTACAGTGAATGGAAAGATCGGCCATGTTTCGTTGCTTTAAAAAATGGTCAACCAAAGGTTTTGAACTCTTGGAAAGCACGTAACGTACATATTCGAAAGTGATGATGGACTGCTGGCATTAAAGTTCCGAGGTAAGACTAAAGAGAGTGGTCCAAACCGATTGAGTACGGATGAGTCGACAATTTGCACGAGACTGCTTAGAAGCAGAGAACAAAGAATGGCCACGACAGTTGACTCAGGGAGCCACATATTGTATTAATCGGCTGAAGTATCGGTCACACGAGGAGGTGCTCGTCTTATATGTAATTGTCAATCAGCAGACCAGGCCGAGACGATCAAAACATTAGAGGTATAAAATGCATCGATTAAATGAAAGAACGGCTTATGAAAACATGCCCTGCAAAAGGAGGGTTCCTATTTGTAAAAGATGACAAGAACATGATGGATGGTAGATCATATAGATTTATGAACGACGAGCAATAGCCTTCAATGGCAACCGAATTGAACCCTACTATAGTGACCTTTCGAAACTTCCGTTTCCCGTGCTCATCCCGAAAGCTTGGTAGGATCTGACATGCGCGTTTGGGGGTTCTCAGCACGCCGTGGGATGGGTGCTGATCATGCTCTGGGTTTCATGGTTCCTTGGAATCAAGTCCACTCCTGCCTCATCGCTTATCGCTTGGAGAGCCGCTTAGCGTCCGCTCCTGTGTCAGCCATTGTTTCAATGAGACGGAACCAGCATCAATGTGGACGGAATGTATGGTGATATTGAGAGCACTTGTTTTCCAGTATTCGTGTTCTTACGACGACCGGCATGACATTGGGTACGAGTCTGTCAAAATGAGAGGCCACATGTCGATCTGTTTACCTGCTCCAGAAGAGCGGAAATTCACACCTGAGTCTGGCTGAAGTATCTCAGAACAATATTCACAATCTTCGGTCTTCGATAGTCGAGCCGATCGTGTATACTCGTTGCCTGTTGAGCACTCGGCAAGTAAAGCGCCAGCGATTCTTCAACCACTAGCTGAGACTTAGCAGTCCTCTTGGTCGATACTAACTCAAGTGGTATCTTTTAAGAAAGGTGACACCAGCTGTAATAGTAGTGTTTCAGACAAATTCTGAACCCAGCGATCTGAAGTCAGGGCAACATACCTAATATCGCGAATAAAGGAAGTAGCAAAGGAGCGTGGCACAGCCTTAACTATCGAGCTAGCGCCTGATATGAGGCCTTGGCGTTTTCTAGGTCTTGTCTATTTTTAGACGTCCCCCTTACGCCAGAGCCATATCAGTATCAATTCGCCGACTGAATAACAGCTGTCAATGTACTTACAGTTGTTTTTAAAAACATTGGCGCGAGACGGGAGCGGGAGCATTTTCGTTCAACGCGAATATGAGAAATAGTTAAAATAGAATTAGCTATAAGTTAATAACTAACGCTGCGTACGTTATAAATAAAGGTATTTAAGATAGGCCTAGCTTTACGCTATCTATCCTACTACTTTCTATATAATATCCCGTAGTATTTAGTATTATATAGTATAGTCAACTTTAAGTAATATTTTCACGAGTTCAGCCTTACGGCTTAGCAAAATTCGAAATTTTTAACGTAGGCTATATAACGCTATACTAAAGCATACTCTACGTAAGAACTTACTATTCTAGTAATAATAGAGTATATGAGTAAATTCCAGCTTACTATATGATAAACGCAGCGTTGGTCATCAACTTATAGCCAATTCTATTTTGGCCATTTCTCATATTCGCGTTGAACGAAAATGCTCCCGCTCCCGTCTCGCGCCAATGTTTTTAAAAACAACTGTACCACCGGTTTCAATATATGGTGACTTACAATATACAGGAAAACGTAATGCAAGGG
>JAABUP010008300.1_pt1 | contig 13328 bp, 15 predicted proteins | sample 5559201 | NCBI WGS metagenome assembly JAABUP01 (sample SAMN10711887, study PRJNA513373) | rock metagenome | isolation source: Antarctica rocks | place: Antarctica | reverse complement strand
TAGCGCCACATCCGCCGTCATCATTCGTCAGGAAGTTAATGATGGTGGGTGAGTGAACTCCGTGGCTTTCTCCAAGAGCTGAAGTAGCCCACACGCTCGGGAATCATGGGCGTTTCGCAAGTCATTTGCCGGCCGCGCGATTCCCCTTCCGCCTGCCAGCAGTCGTGGTGGTGCGCTGCGACGTGAGCAGCGCATCCGAGCCTCCCATAGCCAGCCCAGGGGCCATGCCGGAATCTCCAAAACCCCCCATGTCGTCCGACTTGAAACCCTCGCCCTCATTCAGCACGAACATGGCCAGCGAGCGGATCGCCGTCGTCCAGTCCGCCACGGCATGCATGCGGTCCTGGTCCGCGCGGCTCTCGATTTCCACCGTCCCGGCGTCCTGGTTGATGCTGCCACGCAGGCGTTTGTCCATGATTAGGAAGCCGACGATGTCCTGCACCTCGGCGATGGAGATGGACAGGCGCTTGGCGATGAAGTCGAGGCGGAAGCGCGTGTAGGGCGCCACCAGCTTGACAACCGCCTTGGTGCGCATGTTGCGGGTCACCTCGTCGATGTTCTCGGCGATGAAGGGATCGGCGAGGAGGTCATGGTTCTTCTTCAGTACGTTCTCGTACTGGGTGATGTCGTCGCGCTGGTAGGCATCGACGAGCTCGGTCATGGCTGCGATCCGAGGGTCGTTCTTGTACGGCTTTGTCTCTTGCGAGTCGAAGGGGTTGATGTCCGAGCCCATCAGCATGGTTGTCAGCACCAGGTACTTCAGCACCTGGATACGCTGTAACGAGCCGGCCTCATCGTAGTTCCGGAACGATTCGAAGAAGTCGCTCTGGGCCTTCTTCCAGTCCTCTGGGTGCGCGTTAGCTGGCGCGAACCACTGCAGGGACTGCGCATCCCTTGCTTACCCTCGCTCATGTACATCTTGCCACCACACTCGCGGATGACACCCATGATCTTGGGATGCGGTACCGCCGACCGGACACTCAGCGCCTTCTCGTACAATCCCTTGGTTCGGAGGTCAGCTTGGACGAAGCGCTGGAACGAAGCATTTGTCATACCTTGAGACGCTTATTGTTTCGCGTTTCGGCGTACATCTGGATTTCCAGTGCGTACGCCTCCATTGAATAGGTGCCTTTGCTGGGATCCTCGGTACCGTCCTCTTTGAGACAGGCCTTGTGGAGCTCTCGCGCCTTGGCTGTGAGGCGAGGGTAGTCCTTCTGTGCGAGGTAGAGTCTGGCCAGCTTCGTGCTGGTCGAAAGCCATAACCGCTCGTTGTTGGTGGCCTGAAAGGACTCAAGGGTTTTGGAGTAGAACTGCTCCAGGCACTCATTCGCCGCCGCGTCTTCTGCATTCTTCTCGATGAAGTCCAGCATATTGTTGATCGATTTCTCGGAGTAGTTTCGAGTGACTGCCGACTTGACGTACGTTAGGAGCTCGTTGTAATGCTCGACCGTCTGCCAATCAATCAGCACGTGACCCTATCACATCTCTCGAGCCTTGCCTGACCTTCTCGTAGCGACCCAGCTTGAACTCGAGCTTGATCGCCTGCTTCAATCCCTTGAATCCCCAATCTCCTTTCTCTTTCTCCAGCGCCGGTACACTCAGGAACTCCTCAATCGCTTCCTCCGGCGAATCAGCCTTCATCTGTTTCGCATTGTAGTACTTGTTCTCCACGTCCACGTCGCCGCCCTGCTCCGCATCATCGTCATCCTCATATTCGAAATCGTAGCTGCGACCCATCAGTACAAGTCATCGTCGCAATTGCTCGAGTGCATACTTCTCGTCGTCGGACGCTTGCATGAAGTCATCGTCGTCCGACATGCTTGGAGAGCTCGATCTTGACGGTCAGACAGAGGACACGCGATCCCGGTTATGCCATAAGAGCTCCAGGGCAGTGACGGGTTAGCGAAGAAGATATGAGCAATGTATCGGTTGTTGCGAATGTTTGTAGAGCTCCAGGTCGCAAAGCGAAGCTCAAGGCCGGCAAACGGCCGCGATCGTTATCGATAACCCACACGCTAGCGTTTCTGCCGACCCAGCCTCAAGTTCTTTGATCTTCTCCGCGCTTGCCAGCACCTTGTCTCCATCAACATCAGCACCTCCTCACCACAACACTACAGCAGCATCTCGCTGCCCCAACCGCAACCATGGGTGGCGATCTCAACCTCAAGAAGTCATGGCACCCGGGCATCATGTCCAACCAGAAGCGCGTCTGGGCCGAAGAATCAAAAGCCCTTGAAGAGCGCAAGAAGACCGACCAAGTCCTCAAAGAGCGCGCGGAAGAACGCGCCATCCAGGACCTCGAGCGGCTGCAAGAAGCTGCTGGCGGACGCAAGCGTGTGGATCGCGTGGACTGGATGTACAGTGGGCCGGGCTCGGGAGCGGGCGGGAGCAATGGTGTCGGGGGCGTCAGCGAGGAGATGGAGGGGTATTTGTTGGGCAAGCGGAATCTGCAGGGGTTGGTGAAGAGGAGCGAGGCGGAGAGTCTGAAGAAGGAGGCTGCTGCTGCGCCGGAGGCGGGGTTTATGGCGTTGAATGCGAATGCTAATTCGGCGAGGGATACTATGGTGAAGGTTTCGAATGATCCTATGTTGGCAATTAAGAAGCAGGAGCAAGCGGCGTACGAGGCGATGATGACTGATCCGGTGCGGAGGAGGCAGTTGTTGCAGGCTGCCGGGAAGGAGGTAGAGGGGACGAAGGACAAGGAGCGCAGGCACCGAAAGCACAGTCATCGGCACCGGGACGACGACGATGGACATAGAAGCAAGCGGAGAAGGCGAGGAGACGAGGAAGATGATGATGAGCAGAGGCCTCGCAGACATCGCTCGCACAGAGAGAGGAGACAGTCGCCGGCCGACTACCTGTCTCGTTCAAAATCGCCCTATATGAGTAGACGATACCATGACGACCGTGACGACCGCCGCGTGTCGTACCGAGACCGCAATTACAGTCCGGTGCGATCCCGTTTGCCACGACGCGGGGAAGAACCCGACGATCTCAGACGCTCATATCCTAGCCCGCGCCGTTCGGGATCATCCGACTCACGTTCACGTTCACCGTATCAACGTGAGCAGGAGTCTGGTGCAGGCCGTTCACATCGGCAACCTCAATCGCTCGACCACCAGAGGAGCCAGGGCGGCAAGTCCTACACATCGCCACCCGAGGAAGCTCGGAAGACTGACGATGACGACCGCGCCGCCAAACTCGCTGCAATGCAATCCAATGCTTCCGAATTGGAATCTGACCGTAAGATCCGGCTCGCGGAGACGGCGGCGCAGGAGTCGAAACAGCGGGAGGAGGAAGACAAGAAGCGATCTGATCAGGGCCGGTTCGTCAGTGGTGTGAGGAGACAAGCGGAGGGAGTGGGTTTGGAGAGGCGGCTGGGTGGCGGAAGGGCAGGGCGGGCGGATGAGGACTGAAACAGAGCAGTCTTGTTGCTTCAGTGCATAGCGACGAAGAGATGGCATGCCGGTCGTGAAGTGGGAAGTGTAGTCAGCATTCTATTAGATTGCCCAGGGATCGCTTACATGGGCCTCACGCGTGGGGCTTGACTCCCTCATTGCCACTGTCAAAGTTACGACACTGTCTACCACTGCTGCCCCCCGATCTGTCTCCTCTCACACGCTGCCATGTCCTCCACGCGTTTATCATGTCGGCAATACTGGAATATATCCGCTCTGGCCCCGCCAGGGATCGAGAACCCAATCTATTTTAGCCTTTTATAGAAGATGGGGAAACCTGCCGCGCGCCGCCCGCACGCCGCGAACCTGAAAGGCTCAAGGTCATCTATCCATTAATCAGCCTCGACCTTACCTTTCTCACGACCCTCACCAACCTCGCCTAATAATCTACCTTACCCTTCGAGTCTCCCAGTACTTCGTCCGTCGCTCGTCTCTCGCACGTCCTGTCCGACCTGCCCCGGCAATCACCAATCTTGCGATCCCGATCTCCGACTCGCCGCGATCGGAACTCTCCGAGCTGAGACGCGGATAGGCGCAGTGCCATCCCCTCGCGAGACATCAGGACAAAGAGAAAGAGAGGCATTTCAGAGCGGAAGGGAAGGCGCGAGTTAGTCCGCGACAGCCGGCACGATGCCGTTGTGTGGCGGGACCAAGACGGTGCAGAGGAAGCTGGTGCTGCTGTGAGTCGATGAGTGCATACCGATGCGATGGGTGGGTGAGCGAGACTCGGCGAGCAATGATGGCTGACGGAGACGGATTGTGCAGAGGTGACGGCGCATGCGGCAAGACTTCACTGCTTAATGTCTTCACGCGCGGCTACTTCCCTACCGTCTAGTAAGACACCACCCTCCGCTCCCAGACTACCTCCCAAGACAGGGCACCCAGGCGGCGCTAACGACGGATGGATTGGCACAGCGAACCCACGGTCTTCGAGAACTACGTCCACGACATCTTCATCGACAACGTGCACGTCGAGCTCTCCCTCTGGGACACGGCGGGCCAAGAGGAATTCGACCGCCTGCGCTCCCTCTCCTACGACGACACGCACGCCATCATGCTGTGCTTCAGCGTCGACTCGCCCGAGTCGCTGGAGAATGTCGAGAGTAAGTGGGTGGGCGAGATCGCGGAGAATTGCCCGGGCGTGCGGTTGGTGCTGGTCGCGCTGAAGTGCGATTTGAGGGAGAAGCATGGGGATGAGGATGGGGAGGATGGCGTGGTGCATGAGCCGAAGAGGGCGATGATTGATTATAAGCAGGGTTTGGCGGTGGCGGAGAAGATTAAGGCGTTGCGGTATCTTGGTAAGTGGTGAAGACCCTACGACGGCAGGCGGGCGAGAGGATACTCTGCTGACCTTTTCATTCTTGCGCAGAGTGCTCCGCGATGAAGAACCGCGGCGTCAACGAGGCCTTCACAGAAGCCGCGCGCGTGGCACTGCAGGTCAAGAACGTCAAGGGCGACAAGTCAGGCGGCTGCTGTAGCATGATGTAAAGCCACAGCAGTTACGGTGTCTCTGAACATCGGATGAAGCCCACACGCTCTTGTTCGCCGATCCCACGCCGGACCGCGTTCTGCGACAGCACGCCTTGACGACCCCCAGCCTCTTTTTACATATACCCAACACACTATCATTCTTACACCCCGAGGGCGACGAAAGGCGTTGCCGGCGCCTGGCTGGAAGGGCAGGATATTGTTTCGACTGGTAGCGTCCGCCCACGGTTCCGCCCACGGTGGGTGGCAGAGTTCTCTCCATGCACACGTCTGGCTTGTTTGGCTTGAGTACCTTAGGTAGAGACCTTCGATATATTTGCTCGACACTGCAACGTTCGCTCGTGGCGTCGTTATTCCGTCATGACGCTGTGCAGTGTTCTTCACGCCGCTCTCGACGTGAAATCCAAATCGGTGCAGATGCACCTCGCAGAACCCTACATGATCAACCTCCTTCCCTTTCGAGACAGACGGCACATACCGCCACGCCTTCAAGCCCCAACAAGGCAACTCCCCAAGCCAGCACCCAATCAGCAGCGTGCGGGGAGCGATCTCGCGCCGAACCCAAGACCCTCGATCTACCGCGATCGGCTTCCATCTGGTTAGGTTTCGCTCTACCGTGACACAAACAACCTGGAACGCTCTCTCTAGCCGACAACTGGTGCACCGGCGCGCTCTTCGATCGTCCGCGGCGTGTCATCATCATCCGCTGGTTTAGCTCCATGATGGAGGCCCCGGAGAGGAGGCAGGTCCGGGAGGGAGATGGTTCATGCATTGATATCGCTATTGCCGGACTTTCACCACGACGACTTTGCTCGTGCGCGCAATCCGACAATCTTACTCCAAGGCCGACGTTACTCCCATGGCGTCCAGCAGGAAGGGCTCAATCGCGACTTCGGTTGCCAGGAGCGAAGCCACGACTACTGATGGAGGAGCGGTGAAGAGCACGACAAGATATACCAACGACGAGTGGACGAAATTCATTGCGCAGGTGGAGAAGGACATTGTTATCAGCAGCGAGCCGTGTCCATGTCCGGACGTTGGGGGCCCGGCGCTCGCGCAGACGATCGATCATACGTTGCTTAAGCTGGAGGCGCGGGCAGTGCAGTTCGATGACTTGTGTGCTGAGGCTAGGGTGAATGGGTTCGCGGTATGGATGGCTGGGTTACCGTGATGTCAAAAGGAGACTGGGCTGATGTTTGGTGGTGACAGACTGTCTGTGTTCGCCCTCAATGGGTTCACAAATGCGCAGTGGATCTGAGAGGCAGCAACGTCAAAGTCGCATGCGTGATCGGTTTCCACGAAGGCACCCACGACCTCCTGCACAAAGCGCAGTAAGCCTCGCCCATCCCCAAAAACAACCCACACATCCACCTCCTAACCAGCCCTCACCCAGAGAAGCCAAACAAGCCCTCCGCGCCGGCGCCTCCGAGCTCGACATCGTCCTCAACTACCCCGAGCTCCAAACCGCCCAGTACGCCTCCATCTACACCGAACTCGCCACCCTGCGCCTCCAAGCCCCGCACCCCACCCTGCTCAAACTCATCCTCGAAACCTCCCAGCTCACCCCCTCCGAAATCATCGCCGCTTGCGCCATGGCCGCCGCAGCCAACTTCGACTTTGTCAAAACCTCCACGGGATTCCGCGGCGCCGGCGCAAACGAGGCCGATGTCCGTCTCATGGCCGCTTGCTGTGAACGCCTTGGTGCGGGGGTGCCTGCGGATCGGAGGATGCGCGTCAAGGCTTCGGGCGGGATCAGGACGATTGAGGATGCGGTTAAGATGTTAGAGGCGGGCGCGAGTCGATTGGGGACGAGCGGGGGCGTGTGGATTGTGAAGGAGGGGAGGGAGACGGCGGAGCAGAGTCGGGGGTTGAGTCCACCGGCCGCGGCGGGGTTTGAGCGGAGGGGGTCAAGGCCCGGGTTGGAGACGAGGTTGTTTACTGATTATTGATTTTGAGTGCTGTGGCTTTTGGCAGGGTCGGTGTGACGTGGGATTTGGTTGGGTACAGTGCTTAGGATATGGGCCGCAGACTTGGAGCTTGGGTGTGCGGGATGCACTACTGTGGTCGGGCGCCGGATTGCGCAGTTGGTATTCTGAGGATTCCCACTGCTTCTCACGGATGTATTGGAAGTGATGCTGCCTGTACTGCGTCCGTCTCGCACGCGTTATCCAGCTGGCTTCGCCACACAAACTATGCACTGCGTACATATGAACAACCCCTCAACCGCATCAGTCCCACGTTACACCAGCATCAGCCTCGACCTACTAACGCCAGCTACCATCGCCCTGCGACGGGCTGTAATGCCAGCCAGCCGTAACACGCAAAAGACAAAACCGCGCTCCTCGGAGGCACGTGCGAGGAACACAAAACGCTTCAACGCCCAGATCCGCTAGAGAACATGCATGGTGTGCAACCCACGTTCGAACGAAAAGAAGGAAAAAGAAGAAAAGTCGAACCAGTGCCTCACCCCCTCCCCATCGTAAGGGCAACCCATCCTACCTCACATGGCACACGAGTCCCGGACAGCAAGCAACACAGTTCCGTGGATCTCACCCACCACCTCCAACCACCGTCCCGTTCCCCACCCCGATCCTCCAACCCCCCAAATCGCACGTAAACCTCCCTCCCAGCGTCAAATTCGCGGGGTTGACTTCCTGGCCCTCCGTCGTCCGCCCAGAAGAGAAATACGATTGTAGTTCCTCCTGCGCGGTGGCGGCCGTGGAAAGTTGGCCCGAGGACTGGAGGACGTAGAGGATGGCTACGCGGGCGAAGTCTTGGGTTGTGGTTGAGTTGGGGTTAGTATTAGTTGTTGATGAGGAGGAGGAGGGTGTGGCGGAGGCGGAGGCGCTGGCGGCAGGGGTCGAAGAGGAAGGCGCGCCCGTCTCGTAGATGATCCCGTTACTCGTTGCCGCGCCGTCGCTCCCGGTGGTAGCAGTCTGCCGTTTCCGGACCGTGGGCGTGGGCTCCACCACCCCCACCACCTCCTCCCCCTCGCCAGCATCCTCCTCACCCAGCCCCCTTCGCGTCCCAGCGCTGTTCCCAAACGTCACAAGCGCATTCTCAGAATGACAACTCATATTCTGCTCCGCAAACAACCCCAGCAACGCCTGCCCATCAAGCGGCACACTGAAATTCCCCTGCGCGCCCTGCAGAAGCCTCGGTATAGCCGTCCCAACCGTCGCGTCGTTCGTAGACCCCACGCTCGCCGTCGTGCAGCTCGCGGCCGAAGCGATCGTGCACGTGGATCCCGTGAAACCGTTGACGCAGACGCAGTGGCAGGATCCGTCGGTGGAGGCTACGCTCGCGCCGCCGTTGAGGCAGCTGGTGTTGCTTGCGCAGGGGTTGGCGGAGGATGGGTTGCTGTTGTTGTGCTGTTGTCGGGGTACTACGATGAGGACGACGGGGACGATAATGGCGGCGGCGATGAGGAGGATGAGGAGGATGAGGAGGAGGAGGAAGAGACAGAGGGGCATGCCGCAGCAGCGCTTGCTTCTCCTCTTCTGCCGCCGCCCGTGCTCGCCTGCGTCGCTATCGCTGGGGAGGTACGAGTGCCGCAGGTTCGAAGACCAGTTCGTTAGACCCCTGCCCGCGCCGTTTTCGCCCTGCACGCCGCCTCGACTGCCTGGGGGTGTCGCGAGGCCGGGCGGCGGGAAGGAGGCCAGCATATCGCTGATGCTGCCCGAGCGGCGTTTGTCCGAGCCCGAATTGCTGGACTGGTGTTTCTCATCCTCGACGGTGCCGTCCACCCAATGCGTGCCCAGCCTCGACGCCGTCTTGCCGCGGTCCAGGTTAGAGGCCAGGCGAGTGGCGCGCATGATGAGATCGGGCAGGCTGGTCAGACTGCCCCTTGCTTCTGCGTCTCGCACCGCGTCGACGTTGAGCCGCGGCGGTCTTCGCTTGCCGGCTCGCTCGGAAAGCCCGCCTTTCGGCGTTTTGAGTTTCTCGCTCTCACTCGAGCTCAGCGCACCGCCTTTTTGTAGTCCGGAGAGAATCTCGGTCATCCGTGGACCGACTTCCTGAGCGAGTGGCGAGCGTTCGCGCGAGGTCTGGTCTTGCGGCTTTGATCTTGCGCCGCCGATCCCGAGAAGGCCTTTCGATAGGTTTTGCTTGATGTTCCGCAGACTCTTCTCTGACTCGGACGAGGAAGGATCGATCAGACCGGTACCGGAGGAGAGTATGTCGCTGCTACGCGTGCGTTGTGATGCATTGTCTTTCGACCTTTTCGTCACGGCGTATACTGGAGCGGCGACGGCGAGAGCAGCGACTGCCGCCGCGCCACCAGCCTCCAGCTCTTTGTCGCTGTTTCCGAAGTGAGGCCTGTCTCGAGGCTCATCGTAGCTCTCTTTCCCAGAATCAGAGCCGATGGAACCACCAGTCTCCTTGGCAAAGCCCGTCTCCTTGTCCAGTGCTGGCATGTCCGGAGCAGGCCTCTGCTGGCTCGGCAAACTTCCCAATCCATCCCCGCCACTGAGCTTACGCATCCGCTCTCCACTTTTGACCGTCGTAAGCGTAGGTTTACTTTTCCTCCCGAGACTTGCTTGGCGAATCAACGCTGCAGGTTCCGGACTAGCCTCATCCCTGCTGCTGTAAGCGTCGTCCCGATCGTCCAGCCTGCTGTCCCGATCGTCTTCGCCTGTGGGCGCACGCCGGTCCACTGGAGACTCATCCAAGCCATAGTCGTCTTCCGACAATGGTCGCTCAGCGCCAGGCAAGCTAGGCATGCTGTCGTGATGCTCGAGATAGTAGTCCGGAATACCGATAGGTATGGCGTTGCTGCTAGCGTACGACTTCATGCTGTCGTGACCCGGATAGATGCTGCTGCCCTGGCGTATACTACCGCGCATACTGTCCGTCTCTTCGGCGATGGGGTGTACCGGTGCGATCTGCGGGTAGTAAGACGCCGGACCGCGTCGTGACGATGGTGGTGGACCAAGTGGTGGCCGTTTGTTCGCTTGGCCGTACGAGCCTTGCTGATAGACTGCTTGTTGCAATTGTGGTGGGTACGCCGACGCTGGCGACGAGTAGCTATCACCATTCCACTGACCTGAGCCGTGGTGTGATGGCGGCGGAGGTGGAGGTGGAGGCGGAGGTGGAGGTGGAGGTGGAGGTGGTTGGCGATGTTGCTGGTTCGCATGCGCTACACGCGCTTGCCGTGGTTGGTCAAGTACCGGTTCGTTGAAGTCGGGTCGTTGCGGTCGCTGCGGCGGTCTTCTCTGACCCGATGGACTCCGACTCTGCGGACTATTGCTGCGGCCCTGGTCGACGAATGGTCGGGACGGCGCGGATGGCAGCGGCCAGGACTCGTTCTGCTCCATGAACTCAGGCTCACCATACGCACTGCCATCGTAGAGATTCTCCGTGGACACATTCGGACGCGGTGGCGGCGGGTGAGACGCTGGTGGTGCTGCGTGCTGATTTCCAGGTCGCATTGGTCTTACCGGAGGCGGGCCTCGGTGTGCGCTCAAGCCTTGGCCCATTTGCTGTGGCAGCGGTCGTCGGCCTTGCGAGGGCAGCATTTGTCGTGAGCGAGGCGGCTCCGAAGGATACTGAGGTATGCCATACGGGTCACCTTGGTCATGATGCGGGTAGGACATCGGATCTCAAACGAGCCCACACCCGCAGCCCTCGTACCTCCTCCCTCGTCAGGTCTGGGCTACAGGTCAAGCGCGCGATCGCTGCGGCACGCAAACCAAACGCGCCAGACGCTGTACCTGCGTATCGAGGAGTCTGTTCGATGTCGTCGTTGGTGCGTCCGCTCCCGAGCGAGTGTTTGGTGGATGCTGGCACCCGTCGGCCGCCGTGCTCGCCCGGTCCAGTCGTTTCTTCTCGCGCTATGCACAACGCACTCTGCCGTGCGTGCTCCGTTCGTCGTACCGTGCGTGCTCTTCCCGATTCCAACCCGTGCCGGCGGGCATGTACCGAATCGCGGTGTCTTCGTTCTGCACCTGGCTACGCTGACTGTGCCAATGGGCCAATATGTCCTGCAGCTGCTCCTGGCGGCGTATCGTCTCGTATCGTGTCGATTCGTGGGGTAGGGTGTGTTACATTCAACGAGAGTGCGTCCGTGGGTTTGCGACGGGTGGTACGATGTGTGCAAGCGAGGGTTACAATCAAACCGGAGAGGCTTCAATGTTCTTATTGTTCTCTGTCTCCGCCATCAGCAGCTGTATGTGTTTGAGCAGCGGTACTTGACCGGAATACTGGCCGACATACATGTACAGGCAAGAAAACGCAGCAATACCAGATCGCGCACAACTGATCAACAGCAGCATACAAGCGTCGGCGTCATACACGACGTCTGTTGTGAAGGAGACTGTCGGCGGAGGGGCGGTGTCTTGGGATTCGCTGTCACACCACGTGAGATTGGAGGTCGGGGCGGAGGATTCCAGGTTGGGTGGATGGGAGCTCATGTCAGCGCGGCAGTGACGGGTGGCGGGGTGTGCCCGGCGGGTGGCTTGGTGGTGAAACAGGTGCATGGGGGGGATATTGGCTTGTATCAGATAGACCCCATTCCTCCCTCACTCCTTTGCGATCAACGAAGCATCTCTCGTCCTCTAATGAACAGGAGGCATCAACCTCAAGTCCACGCATGTCGCGGAAACCCACCGCCGCATCGTGTCCGTCCAACCGGTGTGCGTGGCGGCGTGATGATGAGACGCTCATGATCGAGATCCGCAGGCGATACGGACAGAGAGACCCGACAAGGAGCGGTGGATGAGATGGGCATGGAGGTGTCGTTTCATAATCAAATCGTTGAAGAGATGAGGTGTTGCTGACCTTTGCCCACCAACCACTCCGCTCCAGCCCATACCAAGGTACCTTACTCATCTCGCCATGTGGAGGACACAGAGGCCGTAAGACCATGGCCGGCCTCTTCGACGTCTACATGTACCGTATAGCTTGCTGTGGACGCCATACCATCCCGCCACGCAATTTTCGAACCCCATGGCCAACAATGGAACAAGAGCCTCAAAGCCAGCTATTGAGTGGGACTGGTCCTCACATGGCAGAGAGGAGCAGACGTCGGTTTAAGAATGCGTTCTTCGAAGCCTCTCGGAATGTCTCAGCCCACCACCATCACTACCACCACCGCCACTGTCCAGGGTCCTTTGTCCAGCGATCCCAGACAGCTCGCCACCGCTCTTGCCACTGATAGAGCGCACCGCACGAATAGCCGTCACGCAGCCGCGATAGACATTGGGGCATGACTGCCAACCTACTCCCTCCGTTACTACTGCTTCACCTCCATCGCCGTAGTTGCCTCACTGCTCCCTCCAGCCTCCGTGACTGACCACCCACGACCAGCTCAACCATGAGGTCTTTCAACATCCGCCGCTGTATCAAACCACAGCACATCACACGTCGGTTTGGTCTCTGCAGCTGCATGTATATTTCGCATCACTCCATGATAAAGCAGTATGGCGACCACCGGAGTCTCTACCATACACACAATGCCAAAACAGTCTTTAGACGAGCATGACTCCGACAAAGAGAACACAGCACCTCGTGGGTACCTAGCAAGCGTGGCTAAACCTGAGAAGCATCAATGCTAAACGCCGTGGCCCGTCCCGTGTAGCAATCGCCCACTACCCCAAACTGAGCAAACTATCCCCCCTCAAGACGAAGGAAAACCATCCAGACCCTCAGCTCCCATCCAGCAGGTTGTGGTCGGCAGTAGTAGCTGGCTCGCCCGCGAATATCGGACGCCGGCGACAAACCACCAGCCGTCTGACTGCCCTGACGAACACGCCGCCCCGTGTATCGCACATGCAGCATATTAGCGACATCTTCAGCAAGACCGTCGCCGCAACTTCACCTCCTGCAACTCCCAAGTCGGCGGCACGCGTACCCTGCCTTTCGTCTACGCGAAACAGCGTCAATAGGTGAGTTCGGCGAGCCGTGTCCACGACTTCATCTTGAGACTGACGTACCTAACAGGGTTCACAAAACGTCCCCGTCAGCCCGCCTCGACACCAGGACCACGAGTAGCATCCCTCACTCCCCCTCAAAGCCAACATCACCGAAAGCCCCACGACCGCGCGCGTTACAGTCCTCCAAACGCCTACAATCTCATCCGGACCCCACAAACCCCACGACCCTCGAAGACTCCTCCTCCGACGAATGGACAGGAGACGAAGACTTCCTCCCCCGCTCCGCCCGCCGCCGCCACCGCCAACAGCGCCTCCGCGCGAAAGCAGCCGAACAGCAGCAGCGCAGCCCCCTCTGCCGCACGCCTTCACCCCCACGACCCTTTACACAACCACCTCCCAGCCCAATCGACAGCCCTTTGTCCGTGACGTTCCGGGAACGACTCGCGGCGCTGCGATCACCGGGGGCTTCGCGCTTTCAGAGAAGGGTTGTTGTTGTGGTGCGGGAGGCGGG
>JAABUP010008298.1_pt1 | contig 13328 bp, 19 predicted proteins | sample 5559201 | NCBI WGS metagenome assembly JAABUP01 (sample SAMN10711887, study PRJNA513373) | rock metagenome | isolation source: Antarctica rocks | place: Antarctica | reverse complement strand
GGTCCAACGCGGCGATCGCCCGGACCGCACCCCGGTAGGTCGCCGCCGCCTGCCGCTCCACCTCCCCCGTCCCGTGCAGCAACCGCGCCACCTGGTTCACGTTCAACCCCACCCGGTACACCTGCTGCCGCAACGCCCGCAGCTCCTCACCCCACACCCGCATCAACACCCGGTCCCCAGCCACGCTCGAAGACTCCTGCGCCCGCAACCCCGCCAACGCCAAATACGCCGGGATAGACGTCCCCGCCAGCGCGGCCCGCGCCGCCAACCTCTCATAATCCGCGTCGGTGAAACGCACCTTCACCTCCCGCTGCCGACCACCCACCACCCGCCGCTGCCGCCACCCCCCATAGCCCCGCTTCCCGCCGTGCTGCGGTCCCGCGTCTGAGGACTCCTCCCCCACCTCGCCCTCCGGTCCGACCATCCTGACCACCCTCCCATCCCCTCAGCCCAGCGCAGCGCTCACACCCAGTGTGACCCCTCGGCGGCGCAGCCGCCAGACCCGAACCCCGATCCGGGCCCCGGTTCTGATATCTTGCTCCCCGAAGACGGCGCTCACCCTGACCACGAAGGTGGCGCTCACCCTGACCACGAACCGAGTGTGACTTCTCCACTCCGGCTGGGAGACGACGCGGATGATGGTTGCCTCTCCCCGATCAGCCGGAAGTGTCCGCACAGACGTCGCCGCGTCAAGGGCGGCGACGACCTAGACTGGTTGATGCACGAAACGCCAGCCGGGAACACTGGTCCTGCCAACGATCAGGACGCCCTATGCCCCACCAGCAGACACCGCCAGCGGCCGCAGATGTAGCCGCCGACGTGGCGTACGAAGTAGGAGAACTGCACCGCGCCGGGCGCACCCGCGCTCAAGCGGTGCACACCCTGCACACCATGGCCAACGCATCCGAGGCCACCGGCGACGAACTCTTCGCGGACGGACTGCGCCGGGCAGCAGCAACACTTGCCAGGAACCCAGGGACGTCCAACTACTGGACACCTGCCGAACTGAATGCCGACACTAGGCCCGTCATCGTGAGCGGCAAAGGCCCCGCAGAGACACGCTCAGCGCGTACCCCGGTGCCGTGCAAACCCACTTCGCAACCGCACTACCCACCCGGCTCGACGTGTCCCCGCTATCTCCGACCACCACTACCACCGCAACACTCCGACCGTACCTAGACGCCAACTAGACGCCGTCCAACACCGCACACGCACAGGAGACCGAGTCATGCCCACGAACCCCCCCACCGGCAAGCAAGCCGCCGCCGCGGCCGCGAAGACGCTCCTCGCTGACCGCATTGCGCTCGTAGAAACTCTCGGCGCCGCGCTCGACACCCACCGCCGCGCCGAGGAATCCGTCACCACCGCCCGGGCTGCAGCCGCGAACGCGGCGCAACAAACCCGCGATGCCTACGACGCGGCGAAGGCCGGCGGCTGGACAGCCGCTGAACTCAACGAGGCCGGCTTACGGGCACCAACAGCCCCCCGGCCCCGCAAGAACAACCCCACCGCAACCACGCGCGACACCACAGGAACCGACGCTCGCGCCGTCGCCGATGTGCCCGGTGCCGCATGACCATCGCTTATCTCGCGTAGGCGAGCTACACCCTGGCCCTTTTTCTCGTCGCGTTCGTGACCACGGTGCAGGTCATGGCTGCTGCCGGGGTGCACCCGGACGGGTACACCGCACGATTCGATCGAGCCGCTCTGGCCCGGATCACGGTCACTGCGGTACTGGCTAGACGTGGGCAGTCTGGCCTCTCGAGTCGCGAGATATCTCGATGTGGGACTCCACCGGCTCAGTTGGCGACGCACGAAAGGGTCAGGGCCCCATGTATCGGGCGGCACGCGTCGGACTGGTCCGGTTCCGCGCGGCGGCCGCGGGATCTCCCGAAGAATTAGGGAGCGATTCGAACCTTGCGCCGAGGCAGGAGGCGTCGCCGCTGCGGCGTCCATAGCAGCATGAAACTGTTGTATGGGGTCTGGAAAGCTTCAACTCGCACGTCGACAGGAAGCCCGCCGACGTCGCGGAGTCTGACGTCCTTCAGGGCCGACACCGTAAGGGCGGCCAGGAACGGATACGTGAGTGCGCTCATCATCCGAGGCCACTGTGGGCGCCCAAACCTTGCGGTCCAGGCACTGGACGTCATGCACTCCTGCCGCGCCCAGGTCGGCGGGTCGCTGGAGCGCGGAGTGGGTTCCAGCACGATCGCAGCCACTACGCCGGGATGTGTCTCGGCGTAACGGCGCACCGCAGAGTGAAATGACGTGCCGTAGCGGCCGGCCAACATCACGATCGCTGCGACCGATATTTCGGTGTCAGTAGCGTCCTCGGTGAACCGGTTTCGTTGGAACAGTAACTCGGCTGCGCCCTGATTCGCCTCCTGCTCAAACAGCATCTTGGTGCCCGGCGAGAGTGTTTCACCGTCGTCGGCGTACAGCAGATCCTGCTGGTACGGCAGGATGTGATGGGTCGTCTCATGCAGAGTTACGAAACGTCGTTTGCCGTCGTTGTCGATATTTGGCGAGATGTGAATGACCCGCGCCCGCCTATCAACCAGTCCCTGGATCTTGTCCCTGCCGCTGCGCAGCAGGTTGCGTAGGGACGCGGGCGCCTTGCGAATCAGCGACTCATCCAGGACGTAATCGTCGGCGGTCACTAGTTTTGCGGCCGCGACGATGTCCTTCACCGGGGTGGGGAATCGGCCGTAGGCGTCGGCGTCGCGCAGCAGCCGGTGCACCTGCGTGCTGATCTCTCGCGCCGAGTCGAGGTCGTCGAGCACCCGCATCAGCCGATCTGGCCGGTGCGGTACATCTTGAGAAACGTTGCCAAAGCCCGGGCCTCGTCGTCGGTCAGGTCCTGAGCACTCAGCGCCTGCGCGAGCGCACCGCTACTGCTGCCGGTCTTCTCCGACACTACGTAGCCGGCCAGTCGCATGAGCTCGAGATACTCCACCCCGAGTGCGCCTGCGAGCCGGTGCAGCACATGTGGTGAAGGAGCGGTCACGGCACCCTTCTCCAGTTTCTGTAAGTAGGCCGGGGATATCTCGGCGCCCTCGGCGACCGTCTTGAGCGATGTGCCGTGTAGTTCCCGCACTGACTTCAGCGTCTGCCCCAACGCCCGGGTCTCGGTCATGCACACCATGGTAGTGCGTTGTTCACCAAAGTTGACATAGCCTCGCCGTGTGTGCACTATGGTGCATGCCGATCACCAAAGTGTGCCGCTAGGGCCGCGAGGGCTGACTGCAGATAGGACGGGAGAACGACCATGAACGACACGAGCGCAGCACTGCACGACCAGGAGCACGGAACCGTGAACGAGGAGGAGCGGCACAAACAGTGGAAATACCTCGTCAACGGCGAGCAGTTCCACGCCAACGAGCACAAGCTGACGGTCCGTCAGATCCTTGAGGCCGCGGGTTTCACCCCGGTGGAGGAGTACCGGCTAACACGCGACCACGGTCATCATGTCTTCGACGACTACGACATCGAGGTTCCCATCCAGGACACGGAACGGTTCACCGCCACCTTCCTCGGCCCTACCCCAACGTCCTGATCGCGATGATGACCGATCAACTGCTGGAGCGGTTTTTACACGATCTCGGCTTCACGGTCGAGACCGTGTACGAGACGGCAGGCGCCCCGTACATCGCCGTGCATGATGTCACTATCCCGGCAGGCTCACTCGCCGGGCGGGTCTGCGACATCGCGCTCGCGCGCTGCCAAACGGTGCCCTACATTTGCCCACCCGCCGTGCACACCCGGCCCGCTCTGGTGCCGATGGACATGCTCGGCCCCCTCAAGACTCAGCCCAGCGCCCTCGGTCCGGACTGGCAGTACTGGTCCCGGCGATTCGACCGCTCACCCAGCCCGCAACGGGTATGGGCGCACGTACTAACCGTCCTGTCGGAGGTATGAGATGACCGAGCCTGTTCTGGAGACCTACCTCGCGGCACGAGAGCGCACCGTGGCAATGACGTGGGAGATCGATGCCCGACTGCGCTCACACTTCGCCCATCCGGACAGGCAGGAGGACCTCACCTTCGCCTACTGGAGGCCCAGCATCGGAGCTCGCCGGTTCACCGCCGTGTTAACGGCCCTCGCCCTGCCGGATGAGACCGAACGGCTGTTGGACGGAAACGTAGCGTTCACTGCTGACTACCTCACACGGGTTATGGCGTCAGCACCCGACGGCAGCGGCATCGCGCTGCTGCACTCCCACCCTGGCCCCGGTTGGCAGGACATGAGCGACGATGATGACGTCGCTGAACGTGACCGCCTCGCCTCCGCCACCGCCGGCATGACCAGTCTGCCGTTGCTAGGTCTGACCTGGGGAACCGATGGCACCTGGAGCGCACGGTTCTGGGGCCGCAGCGCACCGTTCACCTACAACCGGCTGGATGTCACGTCTGTCCGCGTCATCGGCCCGGACCGGCTGGCGATGAGTTTCCATCCCGAGCAGGCGCCCCCACCGCCTCCGCAACCCTCTCAACGAGCGACCGTCAGCGTCTGGGGTACTCAGACACAGGCCGACCTCGCCCGTATTCGGGTCGGCATCGTGGGGCTCGGCAGCGTCGGCAGCCTCGTCACCGAAGCGCTCATGCGGACCGGCATAAGCGACGTGGCGCTCATCGACCACGATCAGATCGAGGACCGCAACCTGGACCGCACCCTGCACGCTACCCAGCACCACGCGAACGACTCCACCTGCAAAGTCAACGTAGCGGCCGACGCGGCAGCCGATAGCCATACAGCCGACACCATCGCGGTGAGCTGCCTGCCAGAAAGTGTGCTGACGGCCGATGCGGTCGCGATCCTGCTCGACTGTGATGTCATTGTCTCCTGCGTCGACCGGCCCTGGCCCCGATGGCTGCTCAACACCGTGTCCTACGCCCACCTCATCCCCGTCATCGACGGCGGAATCCAAGCTCGTGTCACCCCGGACGGCAAACCACTGCACGTGGACTGGCGAGTCCACACCATTGGACCAGGCCGCGCGTGCCTGGTCTGCCTCGACGCCTTGCGACGCAGCGATGTCAGCCTGGACCGCGACGGTCTACTCGACGACCCGGACTACCTGCGCGGGCTCAGCGACTCAGACCGAGAACGCTACAACCGCCGCAACGTCTTCGCGTTCAGCTTGTCAGTAGCAGCACATGAAGTGCTGCAGCTCGTCGGACTGGTCTCGGGAAGCCAGCGGATAGGCGGTATCGGTCCGCAGCACTACGCCGCATACCCGGGAGAAATGACAGTTGCTGCCCCCACGGGATGCATACCCGGCTGCGAGTTTGCCGCGCTGACCGCTACAACGGCCGACGTAGCCGCCGATCTTCCTTGACCGGGGGGTGACGGCGCGATCGCCCTTCGAACGGCCCTGGGCCTGACACCACACCCAAGACGCAGTTGCATGTGGAGGCGGAGTTCCTCCGGTGATCTCGGGCTACTACCGGAGCGGCTGAGCATGGCCCCGTCACGGGCAGCATCCGCCCGTGACGGGGCAGTGCAGCGGGCGGAAGTCCCCTACGAGGTGCCGTTTCGCCGCTTCTGCTATGGGCGGATTGTCCAGTCTTAGCCAGCGCGCTGCCACCAGCACCGAGACATGGCTGGCGCCGGCGTCCCGCAGGGCCAACGCTGCGGACTGCGCGTTGCCGCCGGTCGTCCAGGTGTCGTCGATGACCATGATGTGCCGGCCACGTATCTGTCTGGGGTCGTTGATCGTGAACATCCCGCGCACCACAGCTCGTTGTGTGCGAGCGGCTGGAGCCGGTTGCAAGAAGAGGCCAGGTTTGGTGATGTCACGGCTGTTGGTGAGAGCCACCAATGGATGGACTCCCCAGCGACCGCTGAGCGATGGGACGGCGACTCGGGCGCTCACCGCCTTCCCAACCACCAGCTCGACGCACTTGCTGTGGTGTACGAGCCCACTGAGCAGCAGCAAATCAAAGTCCCGCTGAGTCTCGCCGGGCCGCTCACTCTTGTAGGCGTGCATGAGGTGTCCGGACTGCCGCCCGTAAACACCGTAGGTCAGCGGAACAGCGAGGTCCGCTAGTTGGCCGCCGTAAGCCTCGTAATGCCGTTTGCACTGCCAGCACCGGGTGTACCCGTTAACAACGAAGGTCGCGCACACTGCGCACGTAACTCCGTCGACCCGCACCACGTTTTGCAGGTACCCCCCTGCTCGACGTACTAAGGCAGAGCGGAGCGCAGCTCGACCGTCTTCCGCTCCGTCGCTCACAGCGCCAGCGCGAGCAGCGACCCTGCATCAATGTCGATAGGGGTAAGCACCTGGTCGACAAACTCCAGCGCTTCCTCGGGGCTGCGCGCGTGGTAAACCCCTGGGCGCCCAAGGAGGGCACGAGCCCAGTCTGTGGCCTGAACGACGAGGTCCGTGAGGATCACGGGCCGGCCGTGCTCCACCGCCACCCGGGCCTGAATGCGGGCACCGCTGTGTTCACCGGCCTCCACCACGATCGTGGCGCGACCGAGCCCCGACATTGTGGCGTTGCGCATAGGGAACGTGTGCTTCTGCGGCGGTGCGTCCGGCCAGAACTGAGATACCAGGGCGCCGCGGGCGGCGACTTGCTCATGCAGATTTCGGTTCTTCGCCGGGTATGCCTTCGTGATACCCGTCCCGATTACCCCGATAGGGCGGCCCCCTACGCGAAGCGTGGCGGTGTGGGCGGCTGCGTCGATGCCCTCCGCCAATCCGGACAGCACACTGAGATCCCGCTTTACCAGGCCCTCGGCGAGGTGACCGGCAGCAGCCAGGCCGCGCTCTGATGCTTGGCGGGATCCGACCACGGACACGCCCACCACATCCGGGCTGAAGATTCCCCGGACAAATAGCACCGGGGGTACCTGGTGTATCTCTAGCAAAGCAGTGGGATACTCCTCGTCAAGGACCGTCACCAGCCGGAAATCAGCGTTGCGCCACGCTGCAACCTCAGCCTCGGCCCTGGACCAGTGGCTAGTGTCATCGGACGGGCCATAGAGGCCGTCCGGGTAATGCTCCTCCCACAGCGAACATGCTTCGCCCCGCATGACGACCTCAGCTGCGATCTCCGGCCAGGTCATTTTGCCCGGGCGCGCGTGCAGCAGCGCCATCAGCGCCACAGTGTCAGGATCATCACGAGTGCTCACACCACAGAGACTAGGACCGTCCCACACCGGTGGCCCGGTAGGCCCGGACGTAATGCTCCGATCCATATACTGACTCATTGACCCTCCGATCAAACTGCTCGAACGTGTGTTTGATTCTGCCATCATATGGTAGCGACACAAGCCCACCACTCACGTCGAGCCCGTGGCGGCCCGGTAGGCGATGGTGCCCTGCAGCCCGGTGTCGGTGATCTTTCCTGGCGCACCCTTCCGCGTGAGCGCTGCTATACGGATCCCGTTAGCTGACGTGCCTACTCCTTCAATGTGCCGATACAAGGTGCTGCGACTCATGCCCAGCACCTGGGCGATCTCGGTGACCGGCAGCCCGTCGTTCGCCATCCGGGTGGCCTGCTTGAGCTTGCTCGGCGTCATCACCGACGGCCGGCCCCCGGTACGTCCGCGGGCCCGCGCTGCTGCCAGGCCGGCCATGGTGCGCTCACGCACCAGCTCCAACTCGAAACTGGCAAGGGCCCCGAACACATGGAACACCAACCGGCCGCCGGGGGTGGTACCAACGGTGCCGCCACACCGAACGGCACTCATGGCCGTCGATGAGATCGCCCACCGCTGCGACAACACCCTGTGCCAACAAGCCACCCACTGGCAAGCTCCACCCGAGCACAGAACCGGGCCGAGTGGGCAATCCGCCGCCGCCAACTCACCGGACCACTCCGAGACGTGCGCGGTGCCCGCGGCCGGGCCCTCGCCATCCGCGACGCCGTCCGAGAAGGCCAACCACTCGACGGGGTGTTCGCAGTTGGGTGTTAGGTCCGGAGAGCGGTATCAGCTTGCCCTGTGGGATTGAACTGAGCGCGTGGGTAAGCGACTGATGTCAGCGGTGCGTGAGCGCGGCCAGACCGGCGCGGCGTCGTGCGCCGGGGCGCGGATGAGACCGCAGCACCGTCGGGACGTAACGCGACAGCGCACCTCCCGGCGGCACAGTCTCTCCACTCCCGCCGGGGTCAACACCTCACCGAAGACGACAGCAGCGACGGCATCGGTCGCGGCCTCTTCCCGGCGTAGCAACGCCAACCACACCAGCCAAAGTCCACCGACTTGCAGCAACGCAGCGGCGGCGAGGCCACCGGCCAGAGAACCTGGGCTGTGCGACATGGCCCACCCCGCGCCGAAGACGCAGACAACAGCCCCCGTGGCGAGGACGGCAGCGATCACAAGGAACACCGGTGCTCCGGCAGGCCGCGCACCCTCCTGGCGGAAGAGGATATGCCCAAGCTCGTAGGCAATGGACCACGCCCGATTCGCCGGCGGTGTGCCCAACAGATCTGCGCTCAACCGAACCCGCGGCGTTGCCGACTCGCCGGACGCCGCCAGGACAACGCGGCTGCTGTGGCACGGTTCTCCCGCGACTTCGAGCACCGGGCCCGGTGGCCGGAGCGCGGCCGCCCTGCTGACGATCTGGTCGTACTGCTCGCGCAGATCATCAGGCACGGCGCTGAGGCTTCCGCAACGGTTGGCGCCGAGCCCGCGCCGCCACATACGGCCAACACTATCCGGGACGATCAGTGCGCCCGATCATGGTGCGCCGCGTTAGCGTGCGCACCATGATCGAATGGGGAGGTCGACCAATGAACAGCACACCGCGCCCGCCGCGGTCGAAAATGTTCCGGTACCGCTATGTGCTGCGGCCGGTGCTGCACTCCCCCGCGGTCCTGTACAGCATGCTCCTGGGCGCGGTCCTGGGAAGGATTCCTGACCGGCGTCCTCCGTGACAGGCTCCGCGCCCTTCGAGCCGTGCTTCGGCGCGCTGCAAGGAATCGAGCCGTGCGCTTACCCGGCGTCCCTCCGTCGGACGTAGGCGATGTCAGTGGCGGTGGGGGCGGCCGATCTCGTGCGTCCGTTGCTCGCGCAGTGCGCGGAGGTGGACTGCTGCCCACGTGCGGTAGGGGCGCCAGGTCTCGGAAACCTCCGCCAGCGTCCGGTCCGTGCCGTAACGCTGGACGATTTCAGCGTCCAGGCGACGCTCGTTGCGGGGCAGGACGTCGGGAGCGTTGGCGCCCCGCAGCACCACCAGCTCGGCCGCGAACGGACCCAACCCCTTGATCTCCTGGACCGATCGGAGGGCTTCGTCGGGGTCTACGGCCCGCAGTGTGTTGCCGTCGAGGCGCCCGTCGAGCGCGGCGTCGGCGACGGCATGCAGGTACTCGGTCTTGCGGCCGGGCAGATCGAGGTCCAGGGCGCGGAGAACTTGTGGGGCCGGGAATGCTCCGCCGTCGCCGTGGCGGTCGACGAGGTCGCGGCGGAGTCGGGCGGCCTGCACGATGCGGATGCGCTGGGACAGCACCGACCAGGCCGCCGCCTCGTAGGGCGAGTGGAAACCGCAGGGACGCAATCCGGGTAGCTGAGCCTGTGCGTCGGCGATGACCGGGTCGCGGCGAGCGACGTCCGGCCAGCGACGCGCATCGACGTCCAGGGAAAGGAACCGAAGGACCTGGACAGCGGCGGCGTCGAGGTTGCCGCCCCCGGCCAGGCTGATGGTCGCGAGGTGGTCACGTTGGGTGACCTGCACCTCGGCACGTGACCAGTCGGCCTCCACCCGGAACACGGTGCGGATCCCGTCTCCCGCTCGCTGCTCGTCGAGTGCAGCAGGGCTGAAGCCTTCCCAGAACGCTCGGCTGGTCGTGAGGGACCACGGGCCGAGCACCTCCGCGTCGATGGTGTGTCGTCTCATCGCCGTGCCTTCCTGGTAACGAGCTGGTGGGGGTGTCAGGCCTGGTCGTGGATGGTGACCGCGTAGCCGTCGGGGTCGGAGAAGGTGAAGGTCCGCCCGAATGGGGAGTCGAACGGGGCGACGGTGATGGGGACGCCGCCGGCGGCCAGGCTGTCGTGCAGGGTTTGGGCGTCGTCGGCGTGCAGCCACAGCGCCACGCCGATCCCAGGGTGCGGGCGGGCAGTGTCAAGGTCGACGCCGGGCAATGGTTCCCGGACTGCGAAGGAGACCGGCGTGGTGTCGAACACCACCGCACCGGGCGGAGCGAGCGGCGTGCGCTTCAGTCCCAACCGGGTCTCATAGAACTCGGCCGCGCGTGCGACGTCGCGTACCTGCAGGGCGATGAAGGTCGGTCCGGTCACGGTCATGGTGGGCTCCTCGCCGCTTTGTGTCAGTAAGTTGACACACCCAGTGTGTGTCAGAATGCTGACATGAGTCAAGTGGAGGCCGTCGGCCCCGTGGACCAGGCGGTGGGATACGTGCTCAAACAGGCCACCACCGCCCTGCGCGCGGCGATGGACACCGTGCTGCGCCCGCTGGAGCTGACGGTCCCGCAGTACTCCTGCCTCGAAGTACTCGACCAACGGCCGGGACTGTCCAGCTCGGAGTTGGCCCGGGCCACGTTCGTCACCCGACAGTCCATGAACCTGGTCCTCCAAGGCCTGCAGCAACGCGGCCTCCTCACCCGGGCCGCCGTCGCCGAGCACGGCAAGGCCCTGCCCACCGAACTCACCGACGCCGGCCGCAGGCAGTTGCGGGCGGCCAGCGCCGCGGTCCGCACCATCGAGAAGCAGATGCTCGCCCCACTAACGCCGAGCGCTCAACAGCGTTTACTTGCCGACCTCGCCGCCTGCGCCACCGCGCTCACGGGTGAACCTCGCACCGAACCGAATCCGGTTCGGTTCCTGGACCGGTGTCCGTAAGCGGAATGCTGACCGCACACGCGGAGGTCCGCGACCGGACGAGGTAATCCCTGAGGTGGGTGGTGACTGCTGCGTGCATAAGCTCCGCCTGGCCTAGTGCCCGGTAGCGGGGGTCAACCGGCTTTGTGGAACACAGCCTGCTCGAGTCGTTCGATGCGGGCGGTCGTACCTGCGGCGAGGCTGTCGTCGTCACGGCGCTGCTCGATCCACCGTCGGATGAGTGCTGTCGGCTTGGTGTGCTCGACACCGGCCTGCTCGCGGACCCAGTCCAGCAGGGACTTGGGCAGGCGTAGAGATGTGGTGACCATGGGGTCGGGATCGACCTCGGTGTCCCAGATCCCGTTTTTCATGTCGTCGGCGGTACTGGTGGTGTCGTAGTGCTCACGAATCGTCACTAGCTCCTGGTGATTCATAGTGGGTGTGCTCCGGGTGTCGGTCGGGTGGGTCATCGTGCTTGGCGGGTGAAATTGCGGCGCTCGGCGGGGTCCATGTCGCGGGCAGTGACGATGTAGTCGCGGCCGTCCATCGCTTCGGCGAGGACAACCAGCAGGTAACGACCTGCGTCGGTGGTGCCGTAGACGAGCTCGACCCCTTCCCGACCTGCCTTGGTCAAGCGTGGTCGGGTGTGGACGGTCTGTTCCACTTCGGCGGGTGTCACCTGGTGGCGATTCCAGATGTGATCTTCAGACTCGTCGCTCCAACGAATCTCCCGCACACACATACAATAACACAACGCATTACAATTGGTTCAGTAGCAAGGGTGTGGGGAACCCTTTCAGGTAGTCCTGCCTTCCTCGCCGCCAAGTGCGTTCCATGTCCGGCGTCCAGTTGGTGGCAGTGGGTGCATCGCACTCAATCCCGATGCTCAGCAGGCAGCCGACGTCAAGCAGCTCTACGGTGTGCCCCGTGGCGGAAAGATCGACGCTGCGATCCTCGGCGCGATGCAGGTCTCGGCATCGGGCGACATCGCGAACTGGATGATCCCCGGCAAGATGATCAAGGCATGGGCGGCGGGATGGATCTCGTCGCCGGGGCCAAGAAGGTCATCGTCCTGATGGAACACGTGACCAAGGACGGGTCCCTACAAGATCGTCGACTCCTGCTCGCTGCCGATCACCGGCCTCGGCGTCGTCCAGAGCATCATCACCGATCTGTGCGTCTTCGATGTCGCCCCCGACGGCCTGGTACTCGTCGAACTCGCGCCCGGCATCACCGAGGACGTGGTGCGGGCCAAGACCGAGCCGCCGTTCCGGACCCGGCTCGGCGAGCAGAGCTGACGCTGCTCGTACCGGTGCGCTCGGAGTGTCGCGCCCCTGTCCTGTCGGCCGTTCGGGGCAGAGTGGGCGCGAGACCAGTTAACCCCTCACGAGTATTGGAGTGATTCTCGATGGCCCTGCCAACGATGACCCCTGCCCAACGCACCCAGGCCTTGGCAAGGGCCGCCGCGGCCCGCACGGCCCGCAAACAGCTGCTGGATCAACTGAAAGCTGGAAAGGTGGCTTTGGCTGATGTGCTCGCCCGAGCCGACACCGACGAGCTGGTCAAGAAGACCAGGGTGGTGGCCGTGGTGAAAGCGTTGCCCGGGGTCGGCACAGTGCGCGCCGGGCAGCTACTGGAGCAGGCGAAGATCGCCGACACACGTCGGGTGGGTGGTCTCGGTACCCGACAACGCGAGGCCCTGATCTCCGCAGCCTCATAGCCGGCCAGGGCGACGCCGTTTTCAACGGCGGAACCCTGCGCAGGACCCATGACGTTCTCGTCGGCAACGACACGAGCCCGTCCGGGCTGTGCCGCCCTTCGCGGGGAGCTGTTCAGCGGCGGAGGCACCACGCTGGGGCACGGCACATTCGCGTTCACCACCAGTGTCAGCTGCGCGCTGTCCGGAACGCTGCACCTTCAGGCCCCGGCGTCCTCGACCCAGACTCCACCTGCACGACGGTATCCCCGGCAGGCTGAGCCTCAGCTCGGCCGGCGCATCATCTTGCTGCCGAGCCAGACAGCGGGTCGCACTCGCAGTCAAGCACCCGCTGCTAGCTGCCGTCGGGTTGAGGTACACCCCAACGTCACGTCAGGCAGTTTCGCGCCGTCCAGTGGGGGTTCGCCTAGGGCACACCGTCGGCGAGGCGAGACGCTTCACCAGGTGCTCCCGTGCCACCGACATATCCGAGGGAAGACAGACTCACCGAACTCCCGGTCGTACTCCTTCCGCTTCCCTCGGCATCGCTACTCCTATCGCTGATGCCTCGACGGTTTGGAAGGAACCTCAGCCGCCCGTGGCGGTTCGCAGGGGGGTGGGGTTCAGCTGCCTGTTGCTACTGGGGTTGTTGACGGGTGGGGGATGGATTCGTTGACGTCTTCGAGGCTGAGGCCGTGGGTTTCGGGTCCGAAGCGCACGGTGACGGCCATGACGGCGTACATGACAGCGACGAGGACGAACATGCCGACAGCCCCGGCGGCGTCGAAGATGATGCCGGCGGCCAATGGGATCAGTGACGCGCCGAGCAGGGCGACGGTGACCG
>JAABUP010008297.1_pt1 | contig 13330 bp, 14 predicted proteins | sample 5559201 | NCBI WGS metagenome assembly JAABUP01 (sample SAMN10711887, study PRJNA513373) | rock metagenome | isolation source: Antarctica rocks | place: Antarctica | reverse complement strand
GAAGGGGGGTTAGAGGACTGGATGGATACGAGTTGGAAGAGGGATGGTGATGGGGGCAGGATGCGTGAGATGGGGGGGATACGGAGGGGGACGGTGAGCAGGAGGGAGGATCGTACGGGGAACATGGGGGAGGCGGAAGACGGGAGAGCAAAGAGGTGTGGGCGGAGAAGAAGGCAGGTGGATATGGGGCTGGGGGATGGAGGGGACGTAGGGAGGATATGACATGGGAGAGCCCAGAGGGGGAGGTGTGGTAGGGGTCAGGATGTGTGAGATGGAGGGCGCTGAAGACAAGGGTGGGGATGGTATAGCAGGGTAGGGGAGGACATGACACAAGGGGGTAGGAGAGATTGGACGGGAGGTAGGAGTGAGAGGGGATAAGGGACGATTGAGCGCAGGGCGAGGGGGATAAGGGACGATTGAGCGCAGGGCGAGAGGCAGGGGCAGAGGCGAGAGATGTGAGCGTGATACTGGTCGGGCTGAGAGGGGGGGTGGAGCGTGGCGGGGCGGTGACGACGTGTGGTGGAGACAAGCGCCGGTGCGGCTCGCTCCTGTCAAGGGATGGACGCTTCCTTGACAGAGGCTCGGCCGGGGCGCTCATGCGGCTGTGCCGACGGACGATAACACGCTTCGCTCGCCCTCGTCCATCGTCGTGCCAGTTTAGCGCCCCGCAGCCCGCACCGTGCGACCCGTCCCGATGCGTGGGCTCCGCCCCCTGCACCCCCGACCTCTGGACGATGACCTGTCCCGCATCATAGCCTATCTCTTTGATAGAGGGTGTCAACGGTATGGCTAAGCGTTCTACCTTGTCGTTCGGTCGTACCGTTCCCCGATGTTATTGACGCGGATGAACGGCTCTTCCACATGAGGGTGGGTCAGGATAGTGTATCGCTGCGGCTGCCGGAACGCACTACCCCACGTTTCGCGGGTACGGTAAGCCCGGAGTGTGTCGAGGTCAAACGGGGCGAGGTACACTCCCTCGTTCGCGCCGGCCTCAACGACAAGGGTGTCGCGCGAGTGGCCGTCGGCGGTGAAGGCGATAGGATCGTACGCCACGGAATGTCCTTCCCCACCAGGGCCGGCGTAGTTGGCCATCGCCACGCCGACCATATTTTCATACGCCCGGGCACGGAACTGCCCGAGGCGATTTGTCTCCAACTCACAGGCATTCGGCGTCAGGATGATCTCGGTCCCTTTAAGCATCAGGATGCGGGCACTCTCGGGGAATTCGCGGTCGTAGCAGATCATCGCGCCCACTTTGACGGGGCCGTGGGCCGTATCGAGCGTGCAGACATGGAAATCATCGCCGGGTGTGAGGGCGCACTCGACGCTGAAGACGCATGTGTGGACCTTGGCGTACGTCATCACGATCTCACCGAGCCGGTCGATGAGAGACACCGTGTTGCGCGGCGCCCCGGCCCATCTCTCAAGGTAGGTGATGGCGATAGCCATGTGTAGCTCTTTGGCGAGCTGGCGGAAGTGGAGGATGAAAGGGTCATCTCGTCCGATGGCTTGGGCCTGCCAGCGCGCGACAACCTCCTGCGGGAAAGGACGAGCGGCGTCCTCCGACGTCCACAACTCCGGCGCTCGCCACACCTCGTCGGCCGGTGTTAACTGGTCCCACGGCACATAGAACCGATAGCCGATGCTCCACATCTCGGGGAAGAGGGCGATGTCCGCCCCCATGTCACGGGCGCGGCGGCAAAAGGCCTCGCCCTTGATGCGGGCCGCCTCTACATCGTCCGCAGCGATCATCTGTAGCAGCGCGATCGTCAGCTGATTCATAGTCCTGTCTCCCATCATCTTAGATTCTCCCCCGGCCGTCCTTAGCCGTTGGCTGGCGCGAGGCGCGGCGGTCGGAGGTGCTATCCTGGCACGTCCGAGGGGGGAACGGGTAGTACACAGATAGACGCATGTCCCTCTCATCTCAGAGGTGCGGGGTCCGGGGCAGCGAGCCCCGGCGTCTTGCCGATCGCAGGCGCAAGTGGAGGGCGTACGGCTTGACGCGCAAGGCAGGGCCCCTGCTAGACTGGCAAGCGCCAGAGATGAGGGGCGCTTCGGAACCCCTCATCTCGTCGGCGCGGCCTGGCGCAGCAGGGATGCCGCGCGGCGTCAACGCCTAGCCCGTAACGTCACTGCCATTTGCTCGTCTGTGTGCATTCTCGTAATACACCCCAAAGTGCTCGATGCGATGGCAGTTCGCGCACATAACGTCACACTTGGCGATCTCCGCCTCGATCTCAGTACGTGGCCGCTCCAGAAGTACGAGGCGCGCGACAGCTAGCGTCTTGGTCGCAGGGTCGCGGTGGTGAAAATCAAGAGCGGCGGGGTGGCTGAATCCGCACCGTACACAGGATAGGCCGCGCTTGTACGCGATGACCCAATCTTTTCGCCTACGTCGCAGCGTGGGATTGCGCATCGTCTTGCGTGTCACCTTGGCCTTGCCTATGTCCGTCTGCTTCTTACGCTGATATCGTTCCCGGTCGCGCTCGCGTTCTTTGGCAAGTAGGTCGGCGTGTTGTTCTGGGTCGGCCTTTTGCTGTGCATAGCTTGCCCGCTCATACGCGCGATCGTAGGCTCGTTTCTTCTCTAGGTCGCGCATCACGATAATGCTCCTTCTCTTTTAATATATCCCCTCTCGTCTTTGGTCTTGAGTTCCCCCCTCGGCGCAGACAGAGGAGCACCTCCGACAGGGGTTGTCAAGGGCGCTTCGGAACCCTTGACAACCCCTGAGCAGCGCCGGGGTGCGGGACGAGTGGCGCTGCTCACATCGTGGTCGCCCCATTCCACACGGGAGGGTCTGCACAGCTGGACCCTTTGGGGACCCCCGACGGGTCCCCACGGCGCTGGGGCGCCTCCCCTCCGCTCCTCTGGTACAGCGAGCATGCCTCGCTCGCTGGTCCCATCATACCGACGCGGCTCAGACGGTCGTGTCCCCTGAAGGGGACCCGTCCATCCTCACCGCGCGGTATGTGCTCGGTAGGCGAGCGCGAGAAGCGGTTGCCGAGTTCAGAGGAAAGGAGGAAAAACAGATGATAAGCGTACGATTAATAGCGTGGGCGCTGATCGCCGTGAGTGCGCTGTGGCGCGCTCTAGGACATATCGACAATGTGGCCCTGTCGATTGTCTGCGGCTCAGCGGTAACTCTGGCGCACCTAAGCTAGAGAAGAGGACCAGGGAGGGTGTATCAGCACCTCCCCTGGTCCTTGTTGTACGATTAATAGCGTACACCTATAGTATACATCTGACATGACATAGGGACGAGGCCTGGCCGCGACCGTATCGGCGTCTATCACACCGATCCGCAGGCACACGGCCCCTTTCCCCACCCCCCCCGGACGGTCGGCTCGGGTCCCCAGGGGACAGACCAGAGGTCCGGTCCCCTGGGGACCCAGCGCTCAACCGCCCACCCCCCCGTCCCCGGGGGTCATAAGGAATAATCTAACTGGGACAGTCTGCGCAGCTGGATCGTCCCACCGTCGCCCCGCAAACGAGGGTGGAACTAGGCGCATGGCGCTGGGTCGGTGGTGGGGGCGCAGCCCCTATGGGGGTTCCCTCCCACGGAGTTGGGATGCCTCCCCTCCCAAAGGGATGATCTAACCGGGAGGGTCCGGCTGCGGTAGACCCTCCCGGTTAGATCATCTACGTCAGACGGTCTCGCTTATCGCTCGTGGTTCCCAATCATACCGCTGCGCTCCGCGCGCGAAGAGCGGCAGGGTACAGCTACGCAGACCCTGCCGCTCTTCGCGCGCGGAATGCACGCCTATTGGCGTGCATTTGCCCGGCGTGCGGACAGCCGGGAGAGGACCGGCCGTTAGCCGGTCCTCTCCCGGCCTCGTGGCACCAGGCGCGGCACGCCCACGACGCGGCGGCGCTGATCGGGAACACGTGATACCGCGCGACGGGGTGCTGGTCAGTGTCCGTGGTATCAGGGCATGCTGCGCGAGTCACACGACGCCGCTCGCGGTCGTTCGATCATCCGCTCATGCTCCTATCGTCCTATGCGCGGCGCGCGTCCTAGTCTTCTACTCTGTCGGGCGGGTCTTCTCCTAGGACGCCGTCCTTTCTACCGAGGGCGGACGCGAGGAGCCGAGCGGGCCGGGAGTCCCGCTCGGCTCCTCGCGTCCTGTGTAGTGCAAGATAAAGGGTGATGTATCATGAGGCAATACGCGAAAATACCCTGTAGCTTGGTGCATCATTATGGTGTATTATGGTGATAACCGCCTCACTTCGCGGTGCGACCTCTAGCCGCCGTACGGGGGAGACCGATGGCTCGCCGCCGCATCAGCGCCGCGCCCAAAGTGCGCACAACCGTCTACTTCGCCCCCGAGACCTACGCGCAGATTGAGACCTTGGCCCAGCGCTGGCACATGCCCGTCACGCGCGTGATCGAGGACCTCTCGACGCGCGGGCTGGCGCTCGCCTCGGGGGAGCAGGTCGAGCGCGACGCGCTACCCGCGATCCGTGAGGTGATCGAGGTCGTGCTGCGGAAGGAGTTGATCGCGATGGCCGGGCGCCTCGCGGCGCTCACGCAGAAGGGGGTGCGCGAGGCGGCGATCGGGACGCGCCTGGTGCAGGAGTTGGCGCGGAGCCTGGAACCGGGGAAGGCGGACGACTGGTATAAGGCCGCCGAGCGGGACGCCGGGCGGTTGCTCGCGGAACGGACGCCCCCAGGAGAGTAAGCCGTGATCGTGAGCGGCACCGGCTACGTGACGGGCCCGCGGGCCGAGGCTGGCCAGCGCCTCGAGGCCCATCTCAAGTACATTCAGTATCGGGCGGGAGAGGAGGGCGAGGGGCCGCGCACGGTCTTCGGGGAGACGGAGAACACGCTCGCGCTGCGCGAGGCGCACGGGATGATCCTGGACCAAGGGCGCGACGGCCTGCGGTTCCACAAGATCGTGATCTCGCCGGCCGAGAGTGAGCGCGTGGGGGACTGGCACGCCTTCACGCGCCAGGTGATGGACGATCTGGGGCAGCGGGTCGGGCTCCAGCTGACCTGGTGCGCCACGGTGCACGAGAACACGGACCATCCCCATGTGCATATCGTGCTCGCGGGGGACGGGGAGCGGGCCGATGGGCAGGTGGTGCAGGCGCGGCTCTACACGCCGCACTATGACTACCTCCGGGAACGGGCGCAGTGGCACACCGAACAGGCGTGGGATAATATTGGCGAGGGGTCGCGACGGGAGGCATTCGTCGCGCAGAGGGATGAGGCGCGGCTTCGCTCGGTCGGCGCGACGTATGCGGCGTGGACACGGTACTTTGAGGAACGGCGTGATGCCAATGCTAAGCAGCAAATGAATGGCGGCTCATGCCTTTCGGCCTGTGGCGAAATGTGGGCGAAGTCTCATGGTATATCAGATGGTAACGGTGTTCAAGCTAGGTTGATTGATAAAATAGGAAGCCCTGCAGCACCGACTGATCTCCGACTTGCCCTGGCTGAGGAGTTCGGACCCGATAAGGGCATTGAGTGGCGAGGCGGCCACTTAAATTTGAAGGAGGATTCATCGCGTATATTTGGCTATCTCACCAGCCTTGGTCCGTGGATCGCTATTGTTGAGGGCCGGGGTTCAGATGATCATGCTGTTATGGTTGATGGCGTCGATGTGGATGGAACTGTGCTCATCCGAGACCCATGGGGAGTAGGCAAGAGCGAAACCTATGTCGCAGATCCTCTAGGGCGCGGATCGTTGTATAAAGTGCCGCTAGATGAATTTATGCGTTACTGGCGGGGAGGTATATGGGGAGAACATCATCAACTCCAGTCGGAGGGCGCTTGATTGAGCAACGCATACCGTGAAAAGTGACCGAACATGGCAGCGGCCAGGTGATCCTAAGGAAAGGTATGCATGTCTATGATCGTCGACGTTCTAGCTATCCAAAAGAGTGACACTACAGTTCCGGATACTATAGCTGCTTTAGCTCCAGATGATGTCACGACGACATATGATGTTACACTGGCGATCGATGGTCAGCGCCAGACATTCTGTGTCGCAGTTTTCGAACACGCGATCATTCAATACGCGGATTTTATAGACGATCAAGCGCGAGATGTATTCAGGATGCATCGCGTGTTTCCGTCGAAAATATGCCAGCTCGTATTTGATCTCTACAACAATAAGCTCGTGGAACTGCCTAAAATCCTAGAAGAGTCGTGGGAATAAGATGATGATGTGCCGAGGGTTATCGAGAAGATGGTCGACTTGAGGGGGGTTTGATGTCAACGGACGGGGCGTATGAGCAGAGCGCGTCGTTGTCCATTGGACGGGGCCTGTTGGTTCTGTTCACTAAATACCCTGATCCTCTGCATGCGTACGATGCCCCGCCGACACCCACACCTGGTAACTCACGTAAAGTCCTCTACACCGACGGCCAAACGACTATCCCCGTCCAGAGGTGGCTAGACTCCTCGATGTGACGCAGGAGAAAGGCATCGACCTGGCGGCCGAGGCGAAGGGGAAGGAATACGAACTAGCAGCAATCGTTAATTCCTTTCTGGATATGGGACGGATCATACGCCCGACGTGGCTCTACAAGGGTTTCGAGGAATGGTATGGCATCAATTTGGAAGACTATCGTCCGCGGATTTAACGATAATGAACTGCGCTTCTTGACTCTTCGTATCGGCATGCTCGATGATCCGAACGCGCCCCTAACGGAGGTGTCGCTCGATCTCGGAACAATGGGCTACAGGGTACAAACCGTTGCCCATCTCCATACAAGCTAGGCCAAAAGATCGCTTCAAGCCACACCCATACATCTTGATGCGTCCTGAGACTAGACAACACGAGAACACGGACCATCCCCATGTGCATATCGTGCTCGCGGGGGACGGGGAGCGGGCCGATGGGCAGGTGGTGCAGGCGCGGCTCTACACGCCGCACTATGACTACCTCCGGGAACGGGCGCAGTGGCACACCGAACAGGCGTGGGATAATATTGGCGAGGGGTCGCGACGGGAGGCATTCGTCGCGCGGGAGGATAGCAATAGTGTCCCGCTGCGCTCGGTCGGCGCCACGTACGCGGCGTGGACACGGTATGAGGGAGAGAAGCGCGACGCTTCCAGCATCCAGCAAGCGAATGACAATGCATGCCTCTCGGCGGCAGGTGAGATGTTTGTGAGGTCGTGGAACCTTCCTCACGCTGTCGGTATGCAAGCATCGCTAATCAAGGCGCTCGGGTCACCGCCGATCCAGCCCGCCGATTTGCGAGATGAATTGATGAATTAATGAGACGGTATGGCCCCGAGAGTGGGGTGACGTGGCGAGGTGGGTACGCCGAGTTCGCGGACCCCGTCGCTGCTTTTTCGCAACTGAGCAAACATCTGCCATGGATTGCTGTGGTGCGAGGCTTGGGCAGGGATCACACAGTGCTCGTTGAGGGCTTGGATGATTGGGGGCGCGTGAAAGTGCTTGATCCGTGGGGGGTCGGACAAGGCACACAGTATGTGCCTGATCCATCGGGATATGGGTCGTCGTATGCTGTCCCTTGGGAAGAGTTTGAAACGTATTGGATAGGAGCTATCTGGGGGCAGCCTGCGGTGCGGCAGTAGGCCCCTGTTGGGGCGCGGTCGCGCGAGGCTTCGCCATGAGACTAGTCGGAAGGGGCGGTATGTGATCGTGAGTGTGCAAGCGGTCGAGAAGGTCGATCGACCTTCTGCGACCGTGGCTGCGGCTTTCGGGACGGAGTACGATGTCCAGGTGGCGATAGATGGTCGACGACGAGTGTTTCGCGTGATGGTCGAGGATCCGGAGGACCAACCGGTGCTACGCCTCGCACATTTCGTTGATGGGCAGCACAAGGATGTGTTCAGGGAGCATCAGGTGTACATGTCGAAGATATGCCGCCTGGTGATCCGCATGCACGATGGCAAGGATATACGCCTCCCCGTCGATTTGGATGAAAGCTAGGTACGACTAGTTTCCGTTAGTCGTGGACAGGACAAACTTCGCCACGATTACCTGGCTCTCCCGCAGTCCCGATGACGCCATTTTAGGGCTAATCTGGAGCCTAGTACTACAGCGACACTTTGATGTCTCATGGGACTAGATAAACTGAGCAGTACGCAGATCGTCGTTCCGATCGTTGCCATGCGGTACCCTGCGCTCTATGATCGACCACTCCCCCGCCGTCTGCTCCTGCACGCGTCGCCACAACGCGTCGCGGTCCTGGGCAGCGCACCACACCCGCCATCCCCGACGCCAGCAGCCTGGTCGATTGGGCGTGTCGGCGGGTTGCTCGCGCCGTCGGTCGAGATGATGAGGCCCGCGAGGTCGCTCTGCATGGTGTCGGTGATGCTCAGGGTGAACCTGTTCACATGACAGACGTACTCCGTGGGAAGTTATTTCTCCCTGCCTAACAATGGACTGACCGAGAGCAGACAAAAAGAATACACGTTCATGCGAGAATTGGCCGACAGACGCAACATAGGACTCATATATCCTGAACCATTTCTTTAACATGACGCGGAAGTATTTCCTCCCACGGAATACGTCTGTCATGTGAATAAGTCCACTCAGGGCGTCGCCGGCGAGCCGGTCCTTGTGTGGGTCGCGGCGGTCCCATGCACCGCTGAGGGCGACCATGACGGCGCCTAAGTCGGCGTGCCGTGCCCGGTCGATGAGCGCTTGGTTTTGTGCTCGATGTCGTCCGGCCCGTGCTCTATTCCCACCGCACGTCAGTGCCTACCAGTTGGCCCCACGACGGTGGTGATCTGCCCAGTGCGGGCGCTCACTAGGCGGACCCGGTGGTTGCCCGTGTCGGCGATGAGCAGGTCGCCCGCGCCGTCGATGGCCAGGCCGCTTGGGCTACTGAGGAGGGCATTTGTCGCGAGGCCGTCCCCGCTGAACCCACCCTGGGACCCCTCTCGCGCGACGCCAGCAACGGTCGCGATAGTGCCCGCGCTCAGGTCCACCTTGCGGATCACGCCGAGATAGCCGTCAGAGAGGAGGAGATTGCCGGCGTGATCGATGGCGATACTGCCGGCATCGATGGGGCCGTCCGTCGCGGGGACGGCGGCGCTGGTGTAGCCCTGGCTCTGGGTGCCGTTCCCGGCGACAGTGGTCGTGCTGCCTGTGCCGGCATCGATCTTGAGGATGCGGTTATTCGCGCTGACGAACAGATTGCCGGCGCTGTCCGCGGCGACGGCCCGGGAATAGGAGGGCACCGTCGCGCGCGTGGTCATAGCCCCGGAGCGAGGGTCGACTGCGAGGATGCGGGAGTGGTCGAAATCATCGACGAGGAGGGTGCCGCTGTTTAGCGCTATGCTGAGCGGCTGCATCCACGCAGCGCTCCGGGGGTCAGCGCCGCCGGCGAGGGTCCTGATCGTCCCCGTACGCGCATCCACCTCGCGAACGCGGTAATTGCCCGTGTCGGCGATGTAGAGGTTGCTAGCCTTGTCCACAGCGAGGCTGCACCCTTGTATATACAGCGTTGCCCCAGTCGCCGGGCCGCCGTCGCCGCCGAACCCCGCGCCGCCCTTACCCGCGACGGGCGCGATGCCGCCGGCAGCGATGGTCCGGCCGTAGAGGGTGACGGCCCTATCCGTGAGGTTGGCGAGCCAGACCACATAGGAGGCGCTGTCGCCGATTAGGAGACGGCCTGGTCCGGCCAGCGCCAGGCACGTCGGGCCCATGCCGTTCACGGTTGGGGTATTTCGGATGGCGGTGGCCGTTATCTCGGCCGCCTCCCGCGCTGCCTCCGCCCTGGCGTACCGGCCCCGCGACGGGCACGCCCTGTCGCCCCCGTAGAGGAGCCAGCTCGCGGACGACGACCCCTTGTCGGAGACGGTGCGCACAGTGTACGTCGCACCACGATAGGTCAGGGTGAAGCCGCACGCGCCCTGGGGCATGGGGAAGTACCACGGGTTGCCCCGCGCGCCCGGGTTCGGATGGGCGCGGTCGAGGACCGTCGTCACGGCGCGGGCGGCGGTGTCGATGCCGTAGACGCGGACGACGCAGTTGAGTTCGCAGAACCCGGCGACGGCGAGATAGTGGCCCAGGTCAACCTGGCCGATCTCGGCGATTTCGGACACGTCGTCGACCGTCGTGTGGCTGCCGTCGCTGAAGCGCACCGTCATCGTGCCGGGGCACGGTCCCTCCATGCACCCCGTCGTCTGTGCGGAGGTGACGCTCGGCACCCCGTTGGTGCCGCCGAGACGCCACTGGCCGCCGCTGCTATCCCCTGAGAGGATTGGAAGTGCCGCGACGTTCCCGGCGCGGGCCGTCGCGGCACCACCCTCCCACGGCCGCGTGAGGAGGAGCGCGACGAGGATGAGGGCGACGGCGACGCCGCCTGCCACGACCAGGCGCACCGTCCGCGAACGATGAGCGGTGCGCGGCAGCCGGGGGGCTATCGTCGTGACGGGGGCCGATAGCGCGGCGGGTGGCGGCGACGCGGCGGCGGGGGCCGCGGCCGATACGGGCGGGGGCGCGGCGGGCGCGCCGATCGGGGTGTAGCACGTGTGGCAGAACGTCGCTCCCTTCGAGAGCCGTGTCCCGCATGCCGGGCATTTCATGGGTCTCTCCTACGTAGGTGTGCCGGGGGTGCGCGCGTCGCCGGCGCGGGGGCCGATGCGCTAACAGCGCCGACCCCGGATGGGCTAGTGCGTCGTGGCTGCTTGGCGCACGCGCTGCATGATTGTCACGGCGTCGGTCCGCACGGTCGGGATATTGCCGGCGCCGACACCGAGGTCTCCGGTCTGAAAACTCATCGACACGGTGTTAGAGGACGTGGTGGCATACACCGCTCCCACCCCCTCGCTCTGCTTAATGACCATCCACTCGCCGGTGGGGAGCGGACGCCACACCTGCGCGCTCGGCCCCGCTATAAAAGAAGCGTAACTCTTCATGTTTGCGTCAGCGGCCTGTGCCGCCGCCGCGCTGCCCCACACGGTCACGGTGTACTTGTAGTACGTCAGCCCATTCAGGCGGAACCGGTACTCATAGCTGGCCAGGGAGCGCCCGGCCAGGGTCTGTTCCCTGGGCTGGCTGAGACTCTGAAACGTCAGCCCTGACGGGACAAGATCCGCGTACGCGAAGGTGCCGATCGGTGGGATCGCCTGTGGCGCCGCGGCGCGCCTCGTCAGCGTCAGCGCGCCGACGATCGCCACCGCGACGACGCCTAGGGTCGCGACGGCGAGCGCGACGACCCGGCCCCGCCTCCGGGGACGGGCGATGAGGCGGGGTACGGCGGTGGTGGGGATGGCGCCGGTTGTGGCCGTGGTCGCGGTTGCGGTCGGTGCCGCGGCCGTGGTCGCGGTCGGCGCCCCCGTGGGGGTGTAGCATGTGGGGCAGAACGTCGCCCCCTTCGGGAGCCGCGCCCCGCACGCCGGGCATTTCATGAGGGTCTCCTTGACATCTGTATCGTCCGTTGCGGCGGATCTTCGGTCGCGGTCCCGATGCGCCCGATGGGGATGGTGGGAGCGGAAACCCCCCCACCGATCCCCCGCGCCGGGGCGCGCTATGCTCTCCATGCGGGCGAGAGCGATGAGGGGGTGGTCTCTCCTCAGCGATCCCTCCACCAGCGCGGGACGCCACCGCGGGCCAACACCTCCGCGCGCTGCCCCGCCTCCTCCTGAGAGATGAGGCGCTCGATGCGCAGGGCGGTCGGGGGGTGGGTCGCCGCGATCGTTTTCTCCCACCCCGTCCGCCCGGGCTCCAGCGCGGCCCCTACTACCGCGAGCGCCGACTTGAGTCCCTCGCGGTAGTAGGGGCCGGCCGCCGTCGCCGCCGCGTCGGCGGTATACTCGTGTCCCCGTCCCCGCAGCTGCTGCACGGGCGCAACGAAAAAATTCAGCACGATCAGTATCGGCCACCCCAAGAGGAGGGCGACGACGGTGATGACCGGATGCCGGGACCGCATGAGCCGTTGGAGGAGGTTGAAGATAAGGATGAGCGGCCAGACGCTCGCCCAGACAAGCTGGAGGCCGACGGCGGTCCCGTCCTCCCAATGCTGGAGTTCGTGCACGAGGGTACCGGCGATCTCCTGGTCGGTGTGCAGCGCGAGCGTCCCCGTCGTGAGGACGATGGTCGTGCAGTGGGCCCAGGCCCCCGGTTGCTTCTTGTCGCTCATCATGATCCGGGGGCCGGTCTCGAGGTCGATGGCCATGGCCGCCGCGGCCCCCTTCAGCAAGGGCTCGACCTGCTCTTTCTCCTCCCAACTCATGCGGCGATAGCCGTAGAGCCGCAGCCACCAGCGCTCGCGCAGGATGATCAGGGCGGTGAGGCCCACCATCACGACGGCGCCGCTGATGAGCGACGCGAGGACGTGCCCGGGCGCGGAGACCCAGGAGCCGCCGTAGACGTAGAGGAAGCCGGCCAACGCGCCGGCGCCGGCGGCACCGATGATGGCGAAGAAGTTGAGCCCCCCGCTCAGGCCCGAGTAATAGGGGGAGAATGTCCCGCCCGATTGCTGGAAGCCCGCGAGCGCGCCCGCGATCGCGCCGGCGATGGCGCCCACGGCCGCCCCGAGGATCGCCAGCGGGAGGGCGGTATACGCGGCGAGGAGCCCCGCGGCGATGCCCCAGGGCTGAGACTTCATCCCGAGCCAGAGCAGCTCCCAGACCGGGCGCACCGTCCGCCGTGTGGGCGCGATGTTCTGCGCGACGCGTTGCCAGGACGAGGGGGTGGCCGACGCCCCCGCGTCGCGCAGGTCCCCCGTGTCGGTCGTCATGTCCCCGTTCCCTCCTTGTGTACCGCGACCACGCCGCACCAGCCCGATGTCGATCGTGCCACCGAGCGGACGGCGACCTGCCCGACGGGCAGGGTGACCAGCGTCTGCGGCGTGACGTTGGGCTCGTCCGTCGTGCCCCGTGTCCCCGCCTGCACCGCCAGCAGGGCGGCATCCTCCGGCCCCACGCGGTGGACGAGCAGGAGGCCCGCGCCGACCACGGCCTTGCGCAGCGCCGCGTTCTCGGGGAGATACTGCGTCGCCACCACGACCCGAACACGGGCTACGCGTCCCATGAGCAGGAGGTCGTTGATCTGTTCCGCCTCGCGCAGGGCGGCGAACTCGTCGATGATCAGGAGGAGGGGCACCACCTCCTTGCCATCGTTCGTGGCGTCGATGCGCGCCTTGGCGACCTCCTTGAGATCCTGGAGGACGACGCGGCTCAACAGGTCGACGTCCTGATCGGCACCGAGCGCGGGCAGTTCGACGCACACCACGGAGGGCCGGGCGAGCGCGTCGCCCCACATGAGGGCGGGTTCCTTGCGCAGCAACGCGCCGAACGCGCCGTTGCGGAACGCCAGCAAGCGGTGGCGCAGGCCGTCGCGTCCGCTGGCGAACACGCCCCTTTCGCCCTCCAGCGCCTCCAATATCTCAAGGAGGTCGC
>JAABUP010008295.1_pt1 | contig 13335 bp, 18 predicted proteins | sample 5559201 | NCBI WGS metagenome assembly JAABUP01 (sample SAMN10711887, study PRJNA513373) | rock metagenome | isolation source: Antarctica rocks | place: Antarctica | reverse complement strand
GGGTCCGAAGACCCCACTTTCTACAAAATCGCAGGCCTGGCCAAATTCCCAAAGGGCGTCCCCGCCCGCTCTAGCGAAACGGGACAGTTCATGATCGATAAATCTAAACATCTCTCCTCCCTCCTACTAGCCACCTACTACAATCTCTTCGGCCCGGATATCTACTACCCGATCCTCAGCCAAGGCGCCATCGGCGGCGGCGACAAGGAAACGTTCCTCGCCGCCGCAGTCGTCCTCGGCAAATCGTTCTACAGAACCAAAGAACATGTCGGCACAGTCGGCTATCGCGATCCAAACGGCGATTTCCACGGCGGCGCTATGGTGCAATATCACCCTGCAGACGAATGGGTCGCTGTGCACGGCAACGCGACCGAACAAGCCACAGCGCTCACGAAACCGCGCCCGTTGTTCCTGCATGCGAATGCGCCGGAGATGAATGTTGCGCAGTTGTTGGATGACAAATCAGTCTTTCTAGCGGGGACGGAACAGCGGATTAGGCTGTGGGGCGAGAAAAACTCTGTTGTTGAACTTTTTGGAGTTGATCTTGAGAAAGTGGTTTGGGATGAGATGAGGGGGTTGGCGTGTGAGTTGGAGGGTGAGGTGGAGGATTGGAGGGGGAGGGAGGGGGTTTGTCGGAGGGCGAATGAGCATTTTAAAGGGCTTTTTGATCAGAATGCGGTGAATGTGCCGGAGGGGAAGAAGGGGGGTTGAGATTTAGGTTGGGTTTTGGTCTTGGGGTTTGGATTGGGTCGGATGGGGCTTTGGATTTATTGGATATCTATCCATATTTGGCCTATATTTCCGACTATCTTGGACGGCATTTCTTTTCAGTGTGTATACTAGGGTTGGAAACCATTGGCCAATGGCATTGCATCGTATTGGAAAGTAAAATAGGGTTGGGTTTACATGGATCGCATTAGATGTTTGTGGACTGAATGAAGTATATCTTACGACACATATTTTTCTATCAATTATATTTCGATTAGCGGTTTGACCGTGCCTTGCTTGACCCCGGGGCGATTCGGCAGTCGGAGAGCAGTACAGCTTTGCAATTGCATATCTTGAAGCTACGTTTTCGAGGCAGTCCCCATTTGGCATGCTCTCATGCTGCCACCATTCTTTTCTAGTAATCGATCACCTTGTTACGGAGGTTTCTTGGTGTTGTCAGCGCTTCCGGTCATCGTTTATCGAGGACGAGTATCGTTGTTACCGTCACCGTTTCTCACATATCCCTGCACCGATCATTGTTCATATTTGCCCATCCGATCCATCTCGCGCACTCTATCTTTTGCTCCCCCGTCCTCTTTTCCCCTCCAGAGTTCTCATCCTCAGGAATCCCGCTCCCGGCCTAACGACTCCTGCATGCCCAGATGTCAATGTCGTGATCTGATCGCCTAGTGACAGCTTTTGCGGTATTTGATATGGCTAGGTGTGTTCGTGGAAAAGGTGGAGGGGATAAGAGATAATTCGGGAAGATGTTTGTCTTCAGGGCTGATCGAATGCTGCTTCTTGTGTCTTACGCGGTACCGGTAGATACATTGACATCAGGTCTGATGCTAGGAAGAAATTTTGTTCGGAAGTGAACGGAGTTGATGGCCTGTCGCTACTGCTTTGGGGCGGTACGACTCCGGAATGTTGGGGTCAGGTTTTTGTCCTCGTCTTTGCGATTGGTTTTCATAGGGTTTGGAGCCCGTTTGGTGGTGGTTGGATCGGTGTGCGAAGTTTTGGCGATGGCGGAGATGGGTGTTTTCCGGGAGCTTTGATGCTGAGACGTCGGGTTTGCCTGTTGATGTTTCGTGTTTCGCAGGCTGGATAAGATGTATTTCCCTCTTAAATTGGGGGTAGCAGCTGTAGCTTGATTCATCACCTGGGTTTGCCCCGGATTCGATTGTGTTTCTCAGTGTGCAGCGATGATGTAGCGCCAGATTTGTTTGTGCAATTCAACAGACGTCTCCCCCGTTTGAAACCTTGATAGAGATCATCTTGAAGAATGTTGTTAACCAAAATGGGGAATGTTCGTGGTCCATGTAGATACATATGCTCCGGGGGGAAGAAAGCAGAGTGTCCTGAATGTCTCGACCAAAATATACAAGCGGGCTATTATATAGATAATAGGGGCAACATAAAAAAGCACAAACATAGCAAGTCGTTCAAGAGGATTTTCTACCATATAGATTTCCTTGATACATTCCCCGAACGCGCCTATAATGCATGCCAGCGCAGGCATTACTGGAAGACATATGGTGTTATAAATGCTTGCGAGCCTCCAGAGGGACTGCTCTATACGCGTCGGAAAAGCAAAATCCCATGCAACAACATGTGGTGCACCAAATGCGCCCGTGGCGACTAGAGTTCCCATGAAGCATCGATGTCCATTAACGTCATCCAAAAAAAGAGAATCATCTGGAGTTGCTGAGCTCGACAATCTTTCTTCTGGGACTGTTGATGCGCAGGAAAGGAAAATTGAAAAGAATGCTTTTAATAGGCTCTCGACACTCCACATGACAAGTTGCTCCAATACATTGTCTGGTATTGCAGCCCTATGACGAAGAAGAACATACGGTACTTTGACTCCTTTCGGCTTCTTCCAATTGATTCCGTAGATCGCTACTGCACACACCGAAAAAGCTGCGACTGCGAGCTCCAACTGGGATATCGGAAGGCCGCGATGAGAGCGAACGCATGTTTGGATTACAGTCCACACAATCTGGCCGACTGCAACGCCCTTGGTAAAATCGTCACTTGTGGATTTGTCATTGATTTCTTCTTTTGTGATGGCCGGAACTTTATCGATCACATTTGCTCAACGAAGATTCAAAATCTCTTCAGCGGTTAGATGCACGAAACTACGCTGGGTACTTCGATTTTGCATGAAAACCTTTGCCTTCTCACGGGTCTCTGTCGTCCAGTACTTGGCCGGGTCCAATGGTAGCCCTTGTTGCCCAAATGAAGGCTGAGGAGCTGACACTTCGCCTGATCGATGCCCTCCAGACATGTCCACCAGGTGATTGTTCGGATTATGGTCCTCAGAGGTAGGGCTCATTGTGGGTGTTTTCGGATTCTCTTCTCCATACTCTATGACAAAGCCGCCCATGTTTGCAAAGAGTGAGTGGGTATGAGTCCACGTATGACCGTCTTGAGCGGCGAAAATCTGCGTTTCTTTTGCTATATCTTTCGCGGCCAGCATGTCACACAATGCTTTGGAAAAAACTAGCTCGGGCGCAATCATGGTGACAAGCATCCACTTAGAATTTCTCCAAAGTCCCTTCATTTTCCACTTGAGATCTCCTCTCCAACCAGGGTTTCTGCCCAGACGCTGCTCTGGAACATTGAGATGTTGGATAGACCACGTGCAAGCAATGATCGTGAAGAGACTAGGCCAAAAGATATCGAGTGTCCCACGCAAGTCAGGGGAGGAAACGAAGTTGGCTTCTTCGGCAGGTTTCGTGCAAATTGCATCGAATGTGGTATACGCATTAATGAGATCGCTCAACCCGAGGAGGAGCCTTGTGGAGCCCTAGACCAGTTGTCACAGCCGTCTCGAGCTCATGGCTGATCTCAATGGACAGGGCACACATATACCCTCTGAAATTAACGCTGCGGGGACGATTGCCCCTGACGCGTTTTGTGTTAGGAAATCTGGCCCTTCCTCAATCGATAGGTGTGGGAGCTGTCAGATCAGACTCAAACGCACAGCACAGTCTAACGGAGCTAACGAGTAGCGGCCGGGAGACTTGACTACTATTAGCTAGATCAAGATGTGCCCTAAAACTTCAAGGATCTCTATTACAGCATCATCTGGTGCTGGTCCGGGCAAGAGACATCGCATCGATTATTCTCATGGATAGAGGCAGAGCATCGTATTGTATTGTAAAATCATGGAATGACCTCAAGATTCGTTTCTCTATTCGGCCGTTTGTCGCTGTCTGCAACAAGCTTCCAATTTCGCTCCTGTAAAAGTTCGCATTGCGCCTCAGTATTCAAGTCACAAAGAGGCAAGGCCCGTGCTATCGGCAGCATGAAACGTAAGGCTACGGAGTTTCACTCCTCCCCAGGAGCGAAACGCCAAAAGGAACCAGAGGCAGATTATTGTGATGTCGAGACTGTTAGAGATGGGCAAGGCAATCCGATCTGGCCGGCCTTAGGAGAAGCGATGGAGAAGGCTCGAATCTTTTTGCGAGAATGGTAAGCGATTTGGCCTTTCGTGCATAGACCTTCATTGAGGTCCTTGTAGTGCGACATCCCAGAGCAAAATTCTCATCGTCCCAGACAAAGATGCCGATGGCCTCGACGCAGGCGTCATTCTCCACAGGACGCTTGTGGCCTTAGGCTTATCCCCTGATCTCATCGACGTCCATCTGATTAGCAAAAATTCTTCTGTCCATGCTGAAGTAGAGAGGGCAGCTATGCTAGCTAAAGATCCGGAATACATCATTGTCGTTGATCAGGGAAGCCGCGCTGCACCGCCAATTGTAGATTCTCCGAGTACGAAAGCTCTTATAATTGATCATCATCTTAGCGATGACTTTCCAGAGAACTCCACTGTTGTTTCTGCATGTCACTTCCCTCCCGTGGCAACTTCAGCGCTTTTGACATATGAGATTTGCAAGCCGTTGCATCCTGATGTTGCGATGGCATGTGGCTTTCTGTGTGCAATGGGTACGCATGGTGATCTTGGCAATACTTTGAAATGGAAACCACCGTTCCCTGATATGACGGACGTTTTCAAGACACATACGAAGAAGGCCATTAATGATGCTGTGGCACTTGTCAATGCTCCTAGGAGAACTGCGAAGTTTGATGTCATCTCTGCGTGGCGCGCTTTGTTGGCGGCTGATCATCCGAAGGATATTCTGAGTAATGTTCGTCTGTTGAATGCCAGGGCTGAGATCAATGAAGAGGTTGAGAGGCAGACCCACACGCCGCCTAAGTTTAGCAAGGATGGAAAGATTGCCGTTCTGAGGATCAGTAGTGAGGCCCAAGTGCATGGAGTCATTGCAACACGATGGGCTGGCTACCTCAACTCCAAAGCCCTAGAAATCATCATGGTGGCCAATTCAGGGTATCGTCCCGGCTTTGTCAACTTCTCCTGCCGCATTGCTCGTTCCGCTCGCTCTCGTGAGCCCCCAGTCAATATCATCGAGAGCCTCAAAGCGGCAGCAAAGTTGGACCAGACAGGCGATCTTGTGGAAAGGATGGGTGACAGCTTTGCTAGAGGCCATAAGGAGGCTTCTGGAGGGATTGTTCCAAATGCTGAATTTGAGGAGTTGATGGAGTTGATGCAGATTGGCGAGAAACCAGATCCAAAGCCAGAGGATGCTGCAAAGGCGAGGAAGGCAAGCCCGCAGAAGAACAATTTGATGAACTATTTCGGGAAGAAATGAGCTTCAAGATGGCGCGATTCCCAAGTAAGTGCAAGTACCCTTAACACCTCCCGACGGAATTATAATTAAGCTATTCAACTCCCCTCAATCATCACACATTCTTTCTACCAGTTCCTCCGATCGTCTGCTGAGAACGACCAACCCTACCAATAAGGACGCATTTCTACCGTCAATTGCCCCTGGCAGACCTTGATTCAATTCATTTCGATCTGACTTGCGAGCCACAATTGAGGAATTGCACCACACGTGCGCCTTTGTAAATGGTCCTTGACCTTCTGGGGCATACCAGGTTATTGTGTTTCAGACCTCGCGACGGCGAATTTGATATCAAGGGCTGCAACACTAGAGTTCAACCGGCAACTCATAGCAAAGGCACCAAGGCATCTGGCAAGGTCAGGACGAGATTAATTCACATCATGGCGGCCTCAACACCAGCCAAGCGCAAGTAAGCCATGCATCTGATATATGTGTCCTAGGTAGAGCTAAAGACTCGCTTATGTAGATTCAGTGATATCCGTACGATCACACTCCTTGTAGGAAGCGACAAGACCCTGTTCGACGTCCACCGCAACTTGCTGTACGAAGCTTCCTCGTTCTTCAAAGCTGCGTTTACCTCCGGATTCAAAGAAGGCTCAGAAGAGAAGATGGAACTTCCGGAAGATCATCCTGATACTGTCGACCTGTTCATTCAGTATCTTTATGGCAAGGAGTGCGAACTTCCCATCTGTGAAGCCGACTCGCTTTTCCAATACTACATGGCTTGCGTAAAACTCCTTATATTTGCAAATCGGTACGATGTCCAAAGCCTGAAAAGATACATCCTGGGACAATTGATCAGCAACGCTGTGCGCAAGCCTCGCCTACCAGTGCCCCCGCAGAAGGCTGTGCGCTATGTCTATGACAACACTTCTTCGAAATCGGGTATACGGAAGTTTTTCGCGGATTGGTACGTCTGGAGGGTCGAAAGAGACTGGTTTCAGCAACAAGCGATCCAAGATTGGCTCCTCGAGAACCCTGAGTTTGCAGTAGATCTCATCTCTACCTTCGCTAGAGTTACCACTCACCCTCACACTCCTCCTTTTGGGGAAGGCTCTACACAGGACTACTTGGATGGTTAGGAAGGCGATTGATCCGACCAGCGATCAGTCTTGGAATGGCTATCACAGGAAGGCGAAATGATAGGAAATGGCAGCCATAGACCGAGTAGACTTTGAAGGAGGTGTTATGGAAGATTCCAGCCACCCACGAGTGCTATTTCTGCTTCATGGTGCCAAGCCCAAGAGGACATCAAATACTCTGAAGCTTTTCACGTCGTTTAGCTACAGTAGTAGCAGCATTCGATGCTACTCAATACGGGGATATGATCTCAAAGACAATAAGGTCACCATAAGTCGCTGATCTCATAGATGAGTATGCATTAGGCACCGCCTAGAGAACCCAACTATCGTGCTTCTCCAACATGTGCGTGGCCTAGACGCGGTTTATTGGGCTCAAAGTGCCAGTCGCCATTTCACTCAAATCTGACCTCACTTTCCACACTAAACCTCTTACCTTACGCATAACATCTCTCCTCCCAAGTGCCACGATAGTGCCCACAGCCCTATTGAAACATAGGTAAGTCTAGAGAATATCCATTACATGAATGATCTTCCCCATTTCACTCATCATTCATCCGGAACTTGGCTGCTCGATCCATAAGCCTCACTTTGTAAAGCGAGAGCTCTGAAGCGAGCGCCATGGAGGACTCAAGGAGCACACACAATCGACCGTTGGCTCACTACCTCACTCTTATCAACTTACTTCATCTCCTCTCAGCCCTAAATCAATACACAGCTTCCGACACTAATACGATCGTCTTCCTTCCACAGCCTTGCACATCTCCTCTGACTTCAAAGGAAGACTACGAGTCAGGTGCAAAAATGACGTCCGTAGTGCCAGCCAAGCGCAAGTGAGTATAGATGATACACTCAATACTGCTATTCTACAAGAACTAATCTAGTGTGTATTCTCAGATTCGCTGGTGCATCCTATGTCACCCTCTACGTCGGCGCAGATAAAGTCCCCTTCCAAGTTCACGAGACTGTTCTGTGCGACCGCTCATCGGTTTTCCGAGCAGCCTTCAATTCTGAATTCAAAGAGAGCTCTGAAGGGCCGATGGATTTGCCTGACGAGGATCCTGAACTCTTCGAGCACTTCGTCGCATCCCTCTACAACTTGAAATTTGATCATACAATGTTCGGACTCCCAGATTGGGATGGTGAAAACGGCTTCGTTATGCAGACCGCACGCGTCTTCGTCCTGGCCGATCAATTCGATGTTGAATCGCTGAAGTTTGATATTTGTCTCGATCTTTTCGATTTCGTGAGCAATGAATCAGATGAGGACGACAAGCTAGAGCCACCATCTCTCCCCGTGGTGCAATTCATTTGCGCCAACACGAATCATAAAGCACCCATCCGAATACTTCTCGCTAATTGGTTTACGCAAACCGGCCTGGGACTGTGGCCGACGGAAGATGGGTCTCCGACCGATTGGCTTTACAGTGTCCCTGGGTTTGGGGTTGATTTAGCTCTTGCACTAGAACACAAGATGCGGGGGCGGAGGGGGCAAATTGTTTTCGATTGGAACAAATCAAAATATCTCGAGAGACTCTAAGGGCTGGATGATGATCGCTGATTGGGTTAATGTTGGCAAACGCTACTTCCTCTTTCACAACACGAGATTGCGTGTAGAAGAGGTATCATACCCGGTGGACGAGGCCTATTGAGGGCCCAAGGAAAGGATGGCAACGCCATCGGCAACATCAACGAACCATTCTATCAGACCCAAGCATGACCAGGTTTCGAACGCTGATAGAATCTGCGGAAAAGACTACTTATAACCTCAGCAAAGATACAAGATCTACGCTCTGCTGTTGCGTCAAGATCCCATCCTCGTCCCTTCCAAAGCCATATCGCACGATTTCTAGGCCTCTTCCTTCTCGAAGCTGCACACCTTTTTCATAAACCGCCATCGCCACGGTGAGTCACTTACTCCCTCATCTCGCTTTCTCAACTCGCCTCCCTTACCCTGCCAAAAGGCGGTAGGTACGTAAGGAGACTTGCAATCTGAATGCATATAGACATGTTTCTACTACATACTCAACATCTCATCTAATACGAACATACCAGACTCCCTCGTAGCTTCACGTCTTTAAATTCCCTATCATTGACCACTGTGGCGTAGCATTAACACTCCATTCTGCCTCAAGGCATCGAATTCACTTACGGCCGGCCGTTGGAAACTCAAAAAGTTGGCGCTTAAACCCGGAACTCCACCCAAATTTTATTTTTGGAGTATATGAGTCATCGAGGAAAGCAACTTTTCTCACTGCTTTGAATTGCTGGATGCACAGTCTGAACTCATCTTCCCGCCATATCATAACTCCCATCTTACAACACTCATATCCATCGCCAATCTTCCAATTAAAGCCCCCTTCTCCCTCTCCACTCTTCCGCCAATTTTCCCCCAATGGCACCACCAAAAACATGGGATGAAGCTTGCGAGGCGATCAAAACGCAGTTTAAACCATCGTTGAGGCAGGGTATGGATGCATATCAAGAGGCAATGAAAGCAAATTTCCATATCCACCAACGCCAATACAGTTTCATGCAAGGAAAAACCGTATACGATGTTTTCCACCATCTCGACGTTAGAAATAGCCAAAAGAGAGCCGCTATTCGTAATGCGCCATTGAAAACTCCCCAACAGCTTTGGGACGAGGTGGCGAAGCTCGACGTCGTGGCTGATCCGGCTGGAATTTGTGCCGACGAAGTGTAGTGGAATTGGTTATGGGGATGGTTATACCGCAGTTGATACTGATGATGAGGAGAAATTACGCCGGTTTGTTAGTTTAATGTGGATCGTTACTAGCACACCTGAAGACTGTACGAAGACCGGGCATGCGCTTGTTGTGGATTTGGAGCCAGGGCGGAGATTTAATCCTTGGATCGTGTTGGCTTGCGAATTCCCAAATGATACCGGTGATCTGGACTAGTTCGGAAATGACACTATAGGTCCTATGGAGGTGGTGACGAGAGATGATCCGGAGGAGGAGTATGGGATCTTGCCCGGCGATGCAAATCGGACGGCTGTGGGGAAGATTGTCGCGATGGATAATCAGCACGCTGGACCTGTACTTCGGTCGTTTGGCAAGGAGTTTGATTTCATGATCGTGGAGAAAGGGGATCATGGGAGAAAGGATGGATCTGGGCAAGGACCGGTTTTGGCGCATTTCATGGACTGGTATCAGGACCGGGATTCTAAGGATCAGATTTGCTTTGCCGAAGAGGGGGTTGAATACATGAGGTTTCATCCGGAGATGCAGACGATTACTTATCCAGAATCCGCGACTAAGCTATCGTTGAAAGTATAAGAACGTCTTGATCAACTGCTTGAAGGGGTTCGTCGTATTGGCAAGGGATTTTTCCGAGGCTTCCATCCGCGAATGGCGCATTTGTATTTGAAGGACATGTACCAGAACATTAGTTCTAACCATAAGTTGTGTTAATTGATTCGGGGTTCTGACCGTTAATCAAAGTTAGAGAAGGTGAAGGAAGGATAGAGCAAGTGTGGCATCAGGGTAAGGAATTCATGATATTTTAGAACGATACGACATTAACACGAATGAAACGATTATTATCGAGGGAAATGTGACACTCTGCTCCGCTATGCGTTTTGTCCATTAGCCCCTCTACAATCTGCCTTACCCACCCGCCTCTAAAGTTAAGAGCACAGCTTGACCCTCTGAAGAAAGTAAGTTGAAATAGTGGTCTGACATGTAGATTCATTGATTGAGGATAATTAGGATGAGAATACGGCTTTGGGGCCGGGGGAGTATGTCAATTAGACTGAGAGATTGGAATGCAAGTTTTCCTCTTCAACCCCGTAATATCATGATTACTTATTCAAGACTAGCACCTGAAGATTCCATGTTATCCCCTACTAAAAACACTTCTTCAAATCGCCATCTTTCCTCCTCACAAAAGAGAAGTGCAACTCGGCAAATCTGTCAGGGAAGAACATACATATCATATCGAGATAGTATGAAGTGAAAGAGATACTTTGGAAAACAGATGTTACGGCGTTGGGTTCCAATCTCGAGGCAGGTCTTGATGGGGCTCCTGGCTGCGGGTGAAAGGATTGGATTTCTATGATATATTCGACGTTTTACCAGACTTTGATGTACATATCATGGAGTACTCTTCTTGCCGCAGATATGGCTTCGTTGTGTGAGTCTAGTGAGATTCAATCCGATTGTTTCTCATTTACTTGGATAATGACTCATTCGGTAATGGGGGTCTCAAACGATGTAGAGAGTTAGGATCGCGGCAAATCATGTACTCTGGAAGTGTAGGGTGAGGGGAAGGTGGCTTTTGGGATCGGGGATTGTTTTAGCGCTCGATGATACATGATTTGTTAGGCAGATATCATGTTGATGGGTGCCATACGGCTGGATTTGCATATTGTCAGAATGATGGGATGGCAGTATGTGAGGTTGGCTTGGAAGATTTGGAGTTGTTGAATTGATTGGATTGTATGATGGGATGGCAATAAGTGAGATTGGCTTAGGGGATTTCGACATGTTGAATTGATTGTATTGCATGTTCAGAGATCCGCACTTGTGCTCGCCAATGACTGGAGGGTGATGTCGTGTTAGCTACGCAGAAGAGGGTAGACTGTTTTGAAGGAGAGGCTGTTGATATAGCGTGTCTACTGCAAAGCTGGTCAGAGTTATAGTACCTTTCGCAATATTTGTTTTGTCACACCTTGTGCAGTTAAGACGGTGACAGATCCTGGTCTCTGCTCTCCTCTTGTCTTCGCAAGCTGAGTTTTGTTACCATCCTTCATGATCCAAGCAAATAGCCGCATAACTTGGATGCCGGTGTCCAATCTGACGAGTAATCTTGAATGACGTATATCAGGGTTTTGAAGAAATCATTCGGTCTGTTCGCTTGTGATCGTCGTCTTTTCGTAATATTCCGACGTATCCCAAAAAAAGAGACCTTTATGCGGTCTGTAACGGGCAGTCTTAGCCGTGGCGTAGACCAAATCTACTGCAAACTTCGGATTTTCAGCAAGCTCCTTTTTCTCTGTCTTTATGATAGCCAAGCCTAGACACATGTCCCAAGCGTGCCAATCAATTAGTAGCTTCAGCAGACTTGAGGTCGCCGGAAGGTATTCGTACGCATAAGCGATCGAATCCCAACCTGGAGGTCTAGATCCCTTGTCCTTTGCACCAAGTATCATCCGGTCGCAGATGCATTTCTTTAATGCTGGGATGTCGTATTTCTCAGCGACAACGTATAGTCTAATCAAATTGTATGAACTATTGGGTAAGGATCCAGAGTTCTGGTTGTCATGGGCGTAGAGCCAGCGGACAAAGTTTTCAAAGTCAACGCTCCTATCCTCGGAGAGTCTCATCTGTCGCTCAGTGCCTTCCCTGAAATTTGACTCGAAGGCTGCTTTGAAAAAAGAGGATTGCTCAGTGAGGAGATGCTCGTGTACGTGATAGGCCGTGTTTGACTTTCCTACACAGAGTGTAACGGTGTTGATGTCGGCATATCTATGAGGATTTTAATACACGAGAGGCGATTGAGGAGAGGGTGACTCACTTGCGCTTTTTGGGGTTTGGGCTTACTGTCTTAGCTTTGGGTGGGGTCCCATTGCGATTGAAGCGGAACGTAAGCCTCCTGCCGCTTGAAGTTGCCATCCTAACAACGGATGGTATCGGGTTGATGCAAGAAAATTGGAGTCGATTGAGTTGACCAAAGTGTTGTGGGGTAATTTTGAAGTCTTCGGATGTTCACGCTTGAAAGTCGAAAGATGAGATGAGAAAGAGACGAGGAAGGTCAATGTATGAGAGGATTTCATTCACTTGTGGCGGTATTTGAAAATTATTATTGAGAGACAGGTGAATTCCGAAATGGCTGTAGCTAATAAGGGTTGGATTTTGAGCCTTGTCGGTTGCTGTGGAGGAAAATCCCGTCAGAGATCAAACAGTGAGTTAGCTCTCTCTTCTCCTCCATCAGACGGAAATTCGTCGTGATAAGAGAATTGTGTGATCGTGCCAAAATTTGCACGAAAGTGATCATACGATCTCTCATACGCCCTTGTTTACCTACAGATTGGTGAAGTAAGCGTGATTATCACGCCTGGTGTCTGGGAATGAATGAGTGAAACTCACCGTCTCTGCCGCCGCTGCCGCCGCCGCTGCTGCTGGGTCAGTGAATGGCAGAATTCTGCGGCTAGTCGCACCTCTCCGATGATAAGAACACTAAGCTAATAGCCAGGGCTATAGTGTTGAAATAGGAAGGCTACAAAGGTCTCACATACATGGTATTGGTAAATTGAGCCGAAATAAATGAGTGTTTGGATTAAAGAAATAGAAGGAATGGAAGATTTGATCGACACTAGCTACGCACCTCGGCCCTGAATATGACCCTTCGCTGCAACCCTAATTTCCAACACCATTGACCTAAGCAAGTCTCCCTGAGGGCTGGAAGCCTGAAAGAGGATTACATTGGCCATGTGTTCCCATGGTTTCGTAGTACTTGGACCTATCCAGCTCCGAGAAAAGTTTCTCAGTCCTTGGGCCTTCGCAACGATCCTTATCCATAGCGCAAAGTAAGTCTGCTGCAAACTCTGGAGTCTTCACAAGCCAAGCTCTGTCGCATGCCACGCTAAACCGTCCTTGCTCCATTTCCCGGGCGAACCAGAGGACAAGGAGTCTTCGGAGACCAGAGCTCGGTGGAAGTTGCTCGTATGCCTCGAGGGCTTTTTTCATGGTAAATAATGATACACCAAAAATACTGGCGTTTGCATATGATATCATGTGGTCACAAACGTAATTCTTCAGCTCGGGTACAGTATATCTGATGGCGAGAAGATATAAATTAACCAGTTGCTCCGG
>JAABUP010008294.1_pt1 | contig 13336 bp, 14 predicted proteins | sample 5559201 | NCBI WGS metagenome assembly JAABUP01 (sample SAMN10711887, study PRJNA513373) | rock metagenome | isolation source: Antarctica rocks | place: Antarctica | reverse complement strand
CCGAGACCCAAATAAACTGACCATCACTGTCTCACTTGACTTGACAGATTCCGCCCGGATAGGGATAAGCCGCTGAGTGCTTGACCGCGGGCGAGCCGCTCGGCGACGAGTGGACGGAAGTCCTTGACGTTGTTCGTCACCACCGCGCGGAGTTCGTTGGTTGCGGTCTCAAGAAGGGCCCGGTCGCCGAGGCCGACGATGTCCGGGCGGTCCGCGACCGCGTCCGGTCCATCGAGAAACTGGATCAGTGGGTGGGCGTCGTGTCGCAGCCCCTCTTCGAGGTAGCGCTGGGCAAGGGTGCGTTCGGCAAGACCAACATGGTGTGCCCGCTCACTGACCCGCTCGCGCATTCCCGGCGCCGGTCTCAACGTGTAGTGCTCGGTCACCGGTTCAACCGTACCGCGGCGTGCCACGCCGTGACACGTGACTTCGCTCTTGCTCAGGCGGCCGGGGTGGGCTGTAACCTGTTCGAGACCAAGTTGGATGTCTGCTGTCTCAAGGGTGATGGCGCCGCTGGTCACCGCCGAGTCGACGTGGTGACGCGTTGAATCGGGAACCCACGTTACCTTTGGGGTGAGTCGTTGCCTACGCGAACGGTAGGCGATGTAGGGCTGCCTTGTTCCGAGCCCGAACCCGTCAGCTAACCCGGTAGGCGGTTGGGGAACAAGGAGAATAAGCGCCCGGTGACGTCAATACGTGTGAAGTGTCAGGTACGAGGTTTTGTTGCGGTGGGTCTGGTGGTCGCTGGTATTGGTGCAGCTTTCGCTGCCCCGGCTACAGCCGATCCGCAGCCCTCGCCTACTGCTTCTGAGGCGGAGCAGCGCTTAGCCGAATTGGGTCACCAGGCCGAGGTGGTCAACGAGCAGCTGCTTGGTGCCCAGTCAGCTTTGGTCGCGGCGCAGGCGGAACAGGCAAACGCCGAGAGCAAGATCGCCATCGCTGATACGGCGTTACGCGCCGCACAGGCCAAGCAGCAGCAGTTTCGGGGCACCGTTGACGCTCTTACCGCCGCCTCCTATCAAGGGGCTCGACTGAACCGGTTGTCCGCAGTGTTGGTAAGTCAGTCTCCACAGGATCTTATCGACCGGATGTCGGGCCTGGACCTGCTGGCCACGGACACCACCGCACGCGTGCAGGCGTTCACCGCTGCCGCTGCCGACGCGGTCGTCGCCAAGACGGCGGCTGCTACGGCTGCCGCCGCAGCGCAGGCTTCCGCTGCGGCGGCCGTCGGTGAGGAAGCCACCCTGCAGTCGAAGCAGGGCGAGCTGGCTACTCAGATCAAGGCTGTCCGCGCCCAGTACGCCACGCTGACCCAGGCTCAGAAGGCCAGCTACGCGGGTTCCCTCACTCCCGTGGACTTCGTGTCACCTGTCGCCCCGGCCGCCCCGGTCACTCCGGCCGCTCCGGCCGCTCCGGCCGCTCCGGCCGCTCCGGCGCCACCAAACACCGCGCAGGCAAGTTCCGCGATGCCGGCGCCTGCCCCCGGCAGCTCTGTCGGCACCCGTGCTCTGCAGTTCGCGATGGGGAAGTTGGGGTCTGCCTACTCGTGGGGGGCCGCAGGGCCGGACCGCTTTGATTGTTCCGGGCTCACTTCCTGGTCGTTCCGGCAGGCAGGGCTCGCCATTCCGCGCACCGCTGGAGCTCAGGCCGGTTCCGGCGCACCAGTGTCCCGAGATGCGCTGCAACCAGGCGACCTGGTGTTCTTCTACAGCCCGATCACCCACGTCGGAATCTACGCAGGTAACGGCAACGTCGTTCATGCGTTGACCGAGGGTCAACCAGTCAAGGTGAGTCCGATGTCGACCATGCCCTACATCACTGCGCGACGGTACTGACACCAATCCCGCTGCATTGTCACGTCGGGCACGAGCCACCAAAGGTGTACAGGGTGTTCCTGCTCGACCAGTTCCCCTCATGGGCGCCGAGAGCGCCGACAAGGCGAACGCCGGCGGTGAGGGTGGGCTGCGTGCGCTGTGGTACCCGGCAGGGGTGGTTCGCGCAGGTCCGCCCCCCGCCGTGGGCAACCACCGGCTGCTGTCTGGGCCCACCGGCGTATGCAACGGGACGACTGACCAGTCGGACGCAGGGGTGTGGCCAGGCTGGGACGAGCACGGCGGGCGCGGTTGTCTCTGCCAGGCGGACCGTGGGGCCGGACGAAGGGGTCAGCGGCGGCGATTGCCCGGGTGTAATCGATGGTCCAAGTGCCTGGTTGACGTGGGCAGCTGCGCAGCGTCGCGCGTTACCCGATCTTCACTGGCGCGCCCCTAGACGTGGGCACCATCCTGATATATCAATTGTCGAACAGCCTGGACGAGTCCAGCGCTGAACCCGACCGGAAGGCGACCCTCATGACCGCTGCCGACCCGCACAGGGCTGCCGAGCCTGGGGCACGCCTGCGGGCCAATATCCTCAGCGTGCCCAACGGCATCGCGCTTGCCGCGGCAGCAATGGCGCCGGTCATCGCTGTTGTGCTCAATGCCCCTGCCGCGGCTCCGTCGGCCGGCGCCGCGGTGCCGTTGGCCTTCCTCATCGCGTTCGTCTCGTGCCTGTTCGTGGGCAACACCGTCGTCCAGTTCGCGCGCCGCCTGCCCTCGGCCGGCTCGTTCTACACGTTCAACAGTGTCGGGCTCGGGGCGAACGCCGGTTTCGCCACGGGCTGGATGTTCTGGATCGGCTACGCGCTCCTCGCGCCCGGCCTGATGACCGCCGTCGGCGCCTTTGCCTCCGACTACGTGAGTTCCACCTTCGGCGCGAGCATCCCCTGGCCGATCTTCAGCGCGGCCGCGCTGGCGATCGTGGTGGGCCTGTCGATCCGCAGCATCGTCGCGAGCGTCCGGATCGATTTGGCGCTGCTGATCGCGGAGGTGGCGATCTTCACCATCCTCTGCGTCATCGCGATCGCCACCGCCGGTGTCGGCAACTCCACCCAGCTATACAGCTTCGCCGGCTCACCCACCGGTGTCTCCGGGGTCGGACTCGGCGTGGTGTTCGGTATCCTGTCCTTCGTAGGCTTCGACGCCGCCGCCACGCTGGGGGAGGAAACCAAGAACCCGCGCCGTAACGTTCCGCTGGCCGTGGGCGGTGCGCTCGTGAGTGTCGGGGTGTTCTACGTCTTTGCGACCTACGCGCTGTCGGCTGGCTACGGTATCGCCGCCCCGCAGCAACTCACCGCGTTCCTGGCCGACTCGAGCCCGATCGTCACGCTCGCCGACAACAAGGCCCCCTGGCTCACCCAGCTGGTGGAACTCGCCGCGATCTTCGGGATCTTCAGCTGCTTGCTTGCCGTGCACAACGCGACGGTGCGCATCATGTTCTCCCTGGGCCGAGACCATGTGCTGCCCGGCCGGATGGGGACTGTGCACCCCCGCTGGGCCTCGCCGTTTGTTGCGATCGTTGCGCAGACTGTGTTCACCGCGGTGGTCGGTTTCGGTGTCGGTGCGTGGCTGGGCCCAGGAGCCACCGGCGCGTATGGCTGGACCGGCTCTATCGCGACGGTGGCGATCGTGCTCGTGTACATACTCAGTAACATCGCGCTGATCCGGTATTTCTGGCGGTTGAGCGAGCGCAACCCGATTCTGCACGTGGTGCTGCCCGTACTCGGCGTCCTGGCCCTCGCGTTTCCGGTGTACGCGGTGGGAAAGCCCGGGCAGGATTGGCCCTACAGCCTGGTGCCCTACGTCGTCCTCGCTTGGATCGTGGCCGGTGCAGCGGTGTGGGCGTTCCTGCGCTCCCGCCACCCGGAGCGGTTGGCGGCCGTCGGGCGAGTGCTCGCCGAGGACGCGACAGAGGATGCCCAGGCTGGTGGGGCAGCTGACGCCCGGACCCCCGCCCTGCAGCCGCTGAGGCACCCGGGCGGACCCCAGGCATGAGTGGGCCGCGCACCGTTTGGGTCATGGTGGCCGCGTGATCGTGATCGAGGGAAAGACGGTCTTCACCGAACTCGACGAGCTCGTGGATCCAGCGCACACCGCTCTGGTGCTCGTGGACATGCAACGCGACTTCGTCGAGCCGGACGGCGCGTTCGCCCAACTCGGGATCGACGTGTCGGTGTACTCCGCCATGCGACCGCGGCTGGCCGGGCTCCTCCACGCCGCACGTGCGAGCGGTGTCCTCGTCGTGCACCTGCAGAACACAGCTCTGCCCCACCGGCGAAGTGACTCCCCGGCGCAGATCCGCTTCAACATGCGGATGCACGCGGCGGCCCGCCGTGGCGGACCCGCCCTGCGCTACACCGTTGCGGGGACAACGGGTCACGACATCATCCCCGACCTCGCGCCCGTGTCCAGCGACCTGGTGGTCGGCAAGTACCGCTCCAGTGGTTTCTGGGGCACCAACCTCGATATGTTGTTGCGCAGCAACGATATTTGTTCGGTCGTCGTGACGGGCTGCACCACCGAGGGATGCGTGGACTCCACTGCCCGCGACGCACTGTTCTGCGACTACTACGTTGTCGTCGCGCGGGACTGCGTCGCGAGTGACGACGCGGCCCAGCACGAGGCGGCCATGCTGCTCCTGGAGCACCGGTTCGACCTGGCCTCCGCCGCGGACATCGCCGACGTCTGGTCGTTTGCGCAGATCGGCTCCGCCGCTCTGAACAACGTCGAGCGGGTCCGGTGAGCGAGGTGACCGGCATGCTCACCAGCCGTACAGCGGTGATCACCGGGGCCGCGTCGGGCATCGGCTACGGCATCGCGGTGGCCTTCGCCCGCGAGGGAGCCGACGTCGCCGTGGTCGACCTCGTCGACGAACACACGGCGCAGCCCGTGCTGGACGCGGTGCGCTCCCATGGCCGCCGCGCGGTGTTCGTTCAGGCCGACGTCGCCGACGAGTCGGACGTGGCGTCCATGGCCGAGCGGGTCCTCGCGGAGTTCGGAGGGGTGAACATCCTCGTGAACAACGCGGGCATTTTTACCCAGGCGCTGGTGCAGGACATGCCCGTCGCCGACTGGGACCGGGTCCTGGCCGTCAACCTGCGCGGAACCTTCCTGTGCACCAGGGCGCTGCTGGGTCAGATGCTCGAACGGGGTTCCGGGCGCGTCATCAACATCGCGTCACAACTGGGCCAGATCGGCGGGGTGGAGGTCGCGCACTACGCCGCCAGTAAGGCCGCGGTCATCGGTTTCACCAAGTCCGTGGCGCGGGAGGTCGCCCACCGAGGTGTACTGGTCAACGCCATAGCCCCGGGCCCTGTCAACACCCCGCTGCTCGACAACGAGACGGAGCACTGGCGCAGCGCCAAACTTGCCGAGTTGCCGCTGGGGCGCTTCGGCGACGTCGCGGAGATCACCCCGACCGCGGTGCTGTTGGCCTCCGACGACGGCTCGTTCTACGTCGGCCAAACCCTCGGCCCCAACGGCGGGGACGTGATGCTCTAGACCGATGGTCTGGAGTCGGGAAGGAACCGATGGACCAGCACGAAGTTGTCGCCGCAGCACGACGCCAGGGCGTCAAACTGATCCGCTTCGAGTACTGCGACGTCAGTGGCGTCGCCCGCACCAAAGCGATCTCCGTCGCCCACCTCGCGTCCAAGCTCGTGGAAGGAGTGAGTCTGACGCGCGCCCAGATGTCGATCAACCTGCTCGAGCAGATGGTGCACATCGAGGGTATGGAGCCCGTCGGGGAGATCCGCCTGGTTCCCGACCCCGGCACCTTCAGCGTGTTGGCCTGGGCACCGGGCAGCGCCAGCGTGTTGTGCGACCAGCTGGACCACGACCGCCAGGACTGGGGGAGTTGCCCCCGCTCCTACCTCAAGGGTGTTCTCGCGCGGGCGGGCGAACACGGGCTGTACGTGCAAGCCACATTCGAAAACGAGTACTACCTGGCGCGTGAGCAGGACGGGCGTTACGTCCCCAGCGACCTCACCGACCACGCCCCGGTGTACAGCGCGATCGGTCACGACCTGCACGCCGACCTGATGATGGAGACCATCGACGCGCTGGAGGCCCAGGGCATTGTCGTGGAGCAGGCCATCAACGAGTTCGGCCGTGGCCAGCAGGAGATCTCCGTCCGCCACACCGACGCGCTCCGCGCGGCCGACAACCAGATGAAGTTCCGGGACACGGTGCGCGGGGTGGCCCTGCGGCACGGCCTGCTCGCGTCGTTCGCTCCCAAGCCGTTTCCCGACGAGATCGGCAGCGGCGCTCACGTCCACTTCAGCCTGTGGGACGGCGGCGGGCGCAGCGTGCTCTACGACCCGGAGGCTGACCGCGGGCTCTCCGCCTTGGGGCGGAGGTTCCTGGCTGGGATCACCGAGCACCTGCCCGCCCTGGTCGCGTTGACCGCACCCAGCTACAACTCCTACCGGCGGATGAAGCCCGGTGCGTGGGCAGCCGCCACCAGCTCGTGGGGCTTCGACAACAAGGAGGTCGCTCTCCGCGTCGTCTCCCCCTTCTACCGACGTGAGGAGCAGAGCTTCAACGTCGAGTTCAAGACCTCCGATGCCAGCGCCAACCCCTACCTGTCACTGGGGGCGCTGATTGCGTGTGGCCTGGACGGGATCGAGCGCGGTCTCACCCTCGGCGAGCCCTGCGAGCACGACCCGGCCCGTCTGTCGGCAGAGGAGTCGGAGCGTTCCCGGGTCCGGCCGCTGCCGGCGACGATGGGCGCCGCACTGGACGCCCTGGAGCAGGACAGCTACCTGTTGGGCACCATGGGCGAGCTGCTACGCCGCTGCTACCTCGGCGTTCGCCGGGCCGAGGAGGAGGCGTTCTCGTCGAACGACCGCGACTTCGAGGTCCGCAACCACTTCTACCGGTTCTGACGTGGCCGCCCTCGATCTGACGAACGTCCCCGTCATCGACAACCACTGCCACCCCGTGGAGCGTCGACAGCAGCACACCGACCTCGCCGGGTGGCGCGGCCTGTTCACTGAGTCTCCCCACCCCGTCATGCGCGCCCAGCACGCCGCTGACACGGCCTTCTACCAACGGTTACTGCGCGCGATGGCGGCGTTCCACGGCGTCGACGGTGCAGAGCCCGACGAGCAGACGGTGCTCGCCGCCCGCGCCGAGTACTCCACCGAAGATCTCGTCTCCGTCCTGTTCCGCGACGCCGCCGTCAGCGGGGTGATCATCGACACCGGATACCCGTCGCCGGAGACCACGCTCCCGGAACAGGAACTCACCGCAGCCAGCGGTGCCCGCCAGGTGTCGCTGCTGCGCCTGGAGCTGCTCTTCCAGGACCTCGTGGCGGCCGCCGACTCCTACGGTGAACTCCTCGACGCCGTGACGGCGCGCCTGCACGACACCAGGAGCAAGGGTTTCGCGGGCTTCAAGTCCATCGCCGGCTACCGCACCGGTTTGGTCATTGAGCGCTGGACGTCCACCGAAGCCCAGGCTTCGTTCGCCTTCGCACGCGCGGAGGTGGCGGCTACCGGATCCGTCCGGCTCGGCCACAAACCATTGCTGGACACCCTGCTGCACGTGGCGTTTCAGGCAGCGGCGCGCCAGGAGCTGCCCGTGCAGTTCCATGTCGGTTACGGCGACCCTGACGTCGATCTGCGCACTGCGTCCCCGTTGGCGCTGCGTCCCGTGCTGGAGGAGCGGTCGTACCGCGACATGCCTGTGGTCCTGCTGCACGGCTGTTGGCCGTACTTCCGTGAGGGCGCCTACCTCGCGGCGGTCTACCCCAACGTGCACCTGGACCTGTCGTACGCGATACCATTCCTCTCGATGGCGGAGATGACCTCGATGACGCGCGCCGCGCTCGGCGCTGCTCCGTTCGCCAAGCTGCTGTACAGCTCCGACGGGGCGCGGGTCCCCGAACTGCACTGGCTCGGGGCGCGCGACGGTCGGCGGGTGCTCGGTACCTGCCTCGGCGAGCTCGTCACCGACGGTGACCTCTCGGGCGGCCTGGCGGAGGACGTCGCTGAGCGCGTTCTCGCCCGCAACGCCCGAACCCTCTACGGCATGGCGTGACCCCCTCAACCGGCCGGCTCGCGGGCCGGCGCGCCTTGATCACCGGGGCCGGTGGCGCCCTCGGGCGCGCAAGCTGCCTGACCTTTGCCCGCGAAGGAGCGGCTGTGGCGGTGGTCGACATCACCGCCGACACCGCCCGGGACACGACCCGGATGATCACCGACCAGGGGGGAACGGCAGTCACCGTCGTGGCCGACGTGCGTGACGAAGAGCAGGTACAGGCCGCGGTTGCCACCGCCGTGCATGACCTCGGCGGCCTCGACACGCTGTTCAACAACGCCGGGGTCATGCCGCATGAGGACCGGTCGTTCCTCGACGCGGACCTCCACCTGTGGTCGATGATCTCGGCGATCAACCTGCACGGCACCGCCCTGTGCAGCAAGTACGCCATCCCCCACCTCATCGCGGCCGGGGGTGGCGCGGTCGTGAACATGAGCTCGTTCCTGGTCGATGTGGGATGCACATCGCCTCAGGACGCCTACGTCGCGAGCAAGGGGGCGGTCGCCGCGTTGACCCGCTCGATGGCGGTACAGCTTGGCCGGCACGGCATCCGCGTCAACGCGCTCGCTCCGGGCCCGATTGCCACCGACCACGTCGAGCGGTTCTTCCCCGAACCCAGGGCCCGGGCGCTCCGCCTCGCGCGGGTCCCACTAGGCCGCTTCGGGGTGCCCGACGATGCCGCTGAGCTAGCGTCATTCCTCGCCTCGGACGCCGCGGCCTGGCTCACCGGGCAGGTGATCGTTCTGGACGGCGGCATCTCATGCCACTACCTGTGAGAGCGAGGGTCTGATGTGCCGACTGCTGGGCTTCGTGGCCCAGCCCCCGACCACGCTGGGCCATCTCCTGGGCGCCGACCTCGCGTCGTTCACCGAGTTGTCGATGAAGCACGGCGACGGTTGGGGGGTTGCCACCCCGACCGATACCGGTGTCGACGTCTGCAAGTCGACCGAGGCGGCCCGAACCAGCCGGGGGTTCACCACCCTGGCCCGCGAGCACGTCGCTGACGCTGGCATGGTTCATCTCCGCTGGGCCACACTGGGTTTGGCAACCGAATGGGACAACACCCATCCGTTCACCGATGGGCGCGTCGCATTCGCCCACAACGGGTCAATCTCACCCCCAGCCGCCCTCGATGGGCTGATCGCCCCTGACCTGCTCGATCAGCGTCGAGGCGACACCGACAGTGAGCGCTACTTCCTGGTGTTGCTGACGCACCTACGCGCAACACCCGGTCCGCGTGACGCGCTGGCCGCGACCATTGCCGAGGTGAGCCAGCTGCACCACACCAGCCTGAACTGCATGCTCATCACCGCCGACACCCTCTACGCCGTCTGCTCCTACGACCCTGCCGCCGAAGACGACGCGGAGGAGGACAGCTACTACCGGCTGCACTACAAGGCGCACGACGGCACCGTCCTCGTCGCCTCCAGCGGCTGGGGACACGGATGGACGGAGATCAGCAACAACACGATGCTCACCGTCCACCGCGGAACCGGCGCGATGTCCATGCGCGCCCTGTTTGACGTCAGGGCGACGGTCTGAGCACGATGGCGAACCCGCCGCGACGAGCCAGCGACCTCGCCTACGAACAGCTGCGGGAACGCATCGTGGACCTGCGCCTACCTCCGGGCGCCACCCTCAACGAGCAAGCCGTCGCCGCCGAGCTTGGCCTCGGCCGAATGCCCGTCCACGAAGCTGTTGCCAGGCTCGCAACCGAACGGTTTGTCACGGTGGTTCCCCGACGCGGAACCACTGTTTCGGTCTTCCAGCTCGAGGACGTGCTCACCATGTTCGAGGCCAGAGAAGCGGTGGAGTGCGGGGTGGCGCACCTCGCCGCCGAACGCGCCACCGACGCCGACATAGCGGCGCTCGCCCAACTCGTCGGCAAAGCCGACCACGCACGCAAAGGCCGCGAACACGCCGAGTACCTGCACGAGGACCACGAGGTGCACGTCCACCTCCTCCACATGATCCACAACAGCCTGCTGCACGACGTCGGGGACCGCCTGCTCATGCACAACCTGCGGTTCTGGCGGTCCTACTGGGCCACCCGACCCGCCCGCCGTCACACCATGGTCTCCCACACCGACCTGCTCGCAGCCCTCATCGACCGTGACCCCGAACGAGCCGAAACCGCCATGCACGAGCACATCACCGCCTCCCGACGCCTGCTCCAGGAGTCCTTCACGCCGAGTGAGCCGCCCCCGTGAGCTCCATCGCCAGTGTCCTCTGTGTCCCGGGGCGCACCGGGTTCTTCACCGACGATCAGGCCGCCATCCGCTCCGGCGTGACCCACGACGGGTTCGACTACACCGGCACACCCCTCACCCCCGGGTTCACCCGCATCCGCCAACCCGGCGAAGCCGTCTCGGTCCTCCTCGTCCTCGACGACGGCCACGTCGCCCACGGCGACTGCGCCGCAGTGCAGTACTCCGGCGTCGGCGGCCGCGACCCCATCTTCAGCGCCGCCACAGCCATCGACACCATCACCAGGCACGTCGCCCCCTGGCTTACCGGCCTCGAGCTGGATCAGTTCCGCGACCATGCGCACAACTTGGAAGGACTACTCGCCGAGGACCGACCGCTGCACACGGCGATCCGCTACGGCATCTCCCAAGCCCTCCTCGACGCCACCGCCCACCGCCGCCGGCTGACGATGGCCGAGGTCATCCGCGAGGAGTACGACACGGGCGTCGACCTCGTTCCCGTCCCCCTGTTCGGGCAGTCGGGGGACGACCGGTACCACAACGTCGACAAGATGATCCTCAAGTCCGCCGGAGTCCTCCCCCACGGACTGATCAACTCGGTCGACACCAAGCTCGGCCACCGCGGTGAACTGCTCGCCGACTACGTGACGTGGGTTCGGGACCGGGTACTCGCCCTGCGGGCAAGCGACGCCTACACGCCAGTGCTGCACTTCGACGTCTACGGCACCGTCGGCCACGCGTTCGCCGGTGACATCGCACGGGTAGCCGCCTATCTCGCGCAGCTGGGCGAGCTCGCGGCGCCTTTCAACCTGCGCATCGAGCAGCCCATCGACGCCGGCAGCACACCCGCCCAGATCCAGGCGATGGGCGCAGTCCGCCACGCCCTCGACGAACTGGGTTCCCAGGTACAGCTCGTCGTCGACGAATGGTGCAACACCCTCGCCGACGTCCGGCAGTTCGTCGCCTCCCGAGCAGCCGACGTCATCCACGTCAAAGCCCCCGACCTCGGCGGCATCGGCAACACCATCGAGGCGCTGCTGGACGTACGCCACAGCGGGCTCCTCGCCTACTGCGGCGGAACCTGCAACGAAACCGACCGATCCGCACAGGTCAGCGCCCACATCGCCATGGCCTGCGGCGCAACACAGCTGCTAGCCAAGCCAGGCATGGGCGTCGATGAGGGGCTGATGATCGCAGGCAACGAAATGGCCAGAACAGCCGCCATCGCCGCGTCGCGAACAACGCGGTAGCTCAGTCCTGCCCGCCATGCGCGGCGACGGACAGCGACTGCCACTGGTTCCAGGTCTCGAGCCGGGACTCGTAGTCGGCGGTGACGATGTCCAGCGGCGCCGCACCGAAGAACACTCGCAGCGGCGGATCGTCGGAGTCCACCAGGGTCAGCACGGCGTCCCTGGTCGCAACCGGGTCACCGGGGGTGCCGCGTCGGCTGGGCCGATTGGCTGCCTGCTCCCGGACCTCGTCGTAGGCGGGCAGCGCGGTGGCGTGCTTGGCCGAGCTGCCGCCCCAGTCGGTGGAGTACCCACCGGGCTCGATCAGGGTGACCTTGATGCCGAAGCCGGCAACCTCCTGCGCGAGCGACTGGCTCAACCCCTCCAGCGCCCACTTCGACGCGTGGTAGATGCCCACCGTCGGGAACGCCGAGACCCCGCCGATAGAGGACACCTGCAGGAAGTGACCGCTGCCCTGGGCGCGCAGGAACGGCAGCGCCGCCTGGGTCACCCAGAGCGCCCCGAACAGGTTGGTCTCGATCTGCTCCCGGGACTCGGCTTCGCTGAGCTCCTCGACCATGCCGAACTGGCCGTAACCGGCGTTGTTCACCACGACGTCGAGCCGACCGAAGTGCTCGTGTGCCCGCGCGACGGCGGCAAAGACAGCGTCGCGGTCGGTGACGTCCAGGGAGATCGGCAGCACCGCGTTCCCGTGCGCAGCGACGAGGGCATCCAGGCTGGCGGCGTCCCGGGCGGTGGCGACCACGGAGTCCCCGCGCTCCAGGGCGGCCAGCGCCCACTCCCGGCCGAACCCGCGGGACGTTCCGGTGATGAACCAGGTTGTGGCGGTCATGCATTGTCTCCTCGGGGTCGCAGGTCGTGCTGGTCAGTCGGCGCTGACTGGTGGTGGAAGCCGTCGCGCTTGGTGTGCAGGTCCCACAGGTGTCCGGCCAGCACGTCGGGGTCCTTCTCGGCGTCCCCGGTGATGATGCGGCCGCCGATGATCAGCTGGGAAACCTGGATGCCCTCCTCGCCGAGGACTTCGTTGAGCAGCTGCGCGTAGGCGGCCTGCCCGGCGAACGCGACGGAGGTGCCGGTGACGTCGCGGCCGGGCTTGACCGCGGACCCACCGTTGACGAACAGGATGGTTCCGCGGTTCTCGCCGAGGAAGCGCATGCCCGGCACCACCTGGTGCACAGCGGCGACCGGTCCGTAGATGGAGAACTCGACCGGGCCGACGAGGTCGGCGGGTGTGGTCTCCACACCGGACGCATGAAGTCCTTCTGGGGCAGCGGGCTGTACTGAAGCACCTCGATCGGACCGAGGGTCTCGGTCACCCGCTCCAGTGCCTCGGCGATGGACGACGGGTTGCGCACGTCAGCGGTGAAGCCCTCGGCCTGCACGCCGACCTTGGTCAACTCGTCGGCGAGGGCGTCCAGTCGCTCCTGGTGGCGGGAGATGAGGCCGACGGTGAAGCCCTCCGCGCCGAAGCGCCGCGCCACGGCTGCCCCGAGTCCTGCTCCTGCTCCGATGATCGCGATGGAGGTCATGCTGGGTTCAATGCGCGGCAGCGCTGAAGTGTTCCAGCCGCTCGCCCCCGTCCCGCCGCTATTCCCAGAGCCGCTGTACCCGGAGCCGCTGTACCCGGAGCCGCTGTACCCGGAGCCGCTGTACCCGGAGCCGCTGTGCCCGGAGCGCCAGAGTGCGAGCGGTGCGGCGAGCCTGGACGCGGCGAGCGAGCCCCCCATTTCCGACTCAGGTAACCGCCGAGTGCTGTAGCAACACAATCCCGGTTTGTACGACAGCCCGGGTGAAGGCCGCCGCTGGGCGCCCATCACGGGCTAGTCTCGATCAATCTCGTCACGTGCCATGCGCAACGCAGGAGGATCAGTGACGGCCCTAGCGCCTCAGCCCGTCGCCACCCGGCCGTATCCGGTCAGGGAGGCGAGGAAGGGCTCGTTCATCCTGAAGATGATCCACACGA
>JAABUP010008292.1_pt1 | contig 13337 bp, 10 predicted proteins | sample 5559201 | NCBI WGS metagenome assembly JAABUP01 (sample SAMN10711887, study PRJNA513373) | rock metagenome | isolation source: Antarctica rocks | place: Antarctica | reverse complement strand
TGCGAAGGTCTTTAGTAGAGACCGGAAAGCTTTCAAGAGATCCATTTCGCACCCCATCCAGCAGATACCCCATCCCAGCAACAACGAGCAACTCCAGAGAACGCCGACGTCTGGGTACGCTGTCAACGCATCCGACACCACGACTGGTGCAGCGGATCTCAGCAACAAGATCTCAAACCTTATGACAGCGGCAAACAGCGACGCTCTAGAGACTCCACCTCAGCACAAGGACGATACCAAGTGGAAAGTTGACGGCAAGCCACGTCGTTTGCAACGGGGCAAAGATGTCTTTGCAAAGGCCGGGAGAGCAATTGCAGATCGTTTCAGCAGCAGCGAGGAGAAGAGTGCTCGTAGAGGTCTCTATGACAGCAATCTGCTGAACGCAAGCAACGACAGTATGCTAGACCGTGAGCCTGACCTCGATGATGATGCAAACCGCAAGAGACTGAATCGTCGCATTGCTGAAGGAACGAATCTTAGCAATCCAAAGATTCAGTCACTTACTGGTGACGGAAACGTTCCAAGAAAGCCCTTGCCGGTCTACGAGAGTATGAAGAAGTTGGGCCTGACTGACGCATCTATGGAAGATCCCTTCGCAAATGATCATCACACAAGAGATGGTAGTCCCAGGCACCGCTTTTCTGGCTTGCATGTTGACTTTAGCAAGCGCAAGACCAGACCGACAAGTATGCAAGAGCCTCTAATCTTTCAAGACGAACCCAAACAGCTTACTGCCGACGTATCTTCTATCAATGCAGAGCAAACTTCGAGGTTTTCAGAAACAATATCGGGCCTCGCTCAGCACCCGGATGTCGAATTCTTCTCTAGTAGCCCCATCGGCTACTCAACACCACGCATCCGGCTCGAACCAGCCTACGCCGCTAACGGCAAGAAAAGACTCACAACTGTTCAGTCCAGTACAACTTCGCTGCTCGACTTCAGCTTCGAAGACAATAACGATGAATGTTCGGCTGATAAAATAGCAATCCCGCCAAGCACCAAAGTGGACAAGAGCTTGAGCCTTAAGAGGAAAACGGCGAAAGATGACCTCCGCACCGTCGCTAAACGTCCATCTAAGAAGTCGAAGAAGACCCCAATCATAAGTAGAGAAGATATGATCTTGGCGTCTGGCATTGGCAAGCTGGACACGCAGGAGACTGGCGCTCTAGGGCCCAATGACCCAAATAAGAAACTCGGTGGACTAGGTCGAGGAGGTAGCAAAGACAAAGGGCTCAGCATATTCGATACTGGCAAGATGAAAGAGGCCAAGCCTGTCCAAACGGAGGCAGCGAAGAAACTTCGACGCCGACAGTCGAAGCGGACCTCGATCCCAAGGCCCGTCGGCAGGTCCCCTGGTCGTGATCGCAGGGCGAGCAGTGCGCTGATGACTAGATCTAAGAGTGGGGATGTTATGGATGTTGATGAGCTCCAGCTGGATTTGAGCGATTATAATGTGGGAGCGAAAAAGCGTTGATATGCTGAATGAGTTTGCTTTCTTTGCTCATATACATTGCTCATCAGCGATCTACTGGCTTTCTCAACGACGGGATGTAATATGAACTTCGGGTCTGAGCATTAGCATCGAAATACGGCATTATCACTCTCGCAGGCCATACATATAGCACAGCAATAACAACATCCTAGCCAATACTGAGATAACGCTTCTTGCCCTAATAACTCAATCAATCATTATAACTCTCATCATCTGATCCTTGGCCATAAAACGGCTGTGCTCTTCCAGGTCTCGCATTTTGTGTTTCGATCCCCTCTAATTGACTCTAAATTTCTCACCGATCATCTAGAGACGTGTTGTCGAGTGAAAGGGAGAGTACCCCGTCCACCTCCATCGCGCAAACCGGAGAAGTTCGAAACAAATTCTAGCTCTCCTAAGGAACGAGCGAGAGAAAGGACACTTAGTCCGAGCAAGTCCATTCCGACAAAGGAACAAACAGCTGCCATCCCCAGAACTTCACGAATCTCCTAAGGTGCACTGACCTACCTTACCAGTCAACATGCGCAGCCGGTCGCCATCCCTCACCGAATCCCACAAGAAAGGCACTAAAGCCCGAGACGTGTCGTTGGACAGAATGTGAATATCATCGTGCGTGATTAGTGTCACCGACTTCATAGGTTTTGTTTGGAGCAGACATGCGCCTGCTGATGTATGTGGATGGGAAGCTACGATGCTAGATTAAGTGTGTGAAGATGTGTTGTGGGGCGGAATCGGAATACCATCGCGCGTTCTTAGTGCTGTTGAGGGGGTTTTTCCGAGAAATTGGAAAACCCAGCCTTCCCAAGTCTTGAAAGGACTGACCTGATATGTTCTCATCGGCCGTGAGGCGCAGTTTCCCCTGATCATCGGGTCGATATGGGGCACTTGCTCGGAGAGTCCGATATGGTGAAAGAGCTTGTGGACCTGTGGGGCTAGAGGAAGGAAGGAGCGGGTGTGGTGGTCGGTAGACGGGAAGGGCGAGAAGGGAAAGGACGGTGGATAGCGCTAGTTGTGCGAGTTTAAGTCGTTGTTTCTATGATCATCCGATGTTTGTGGGCCACTTGATCTGAGGTTCCGATAACTAGGTTTATGGAACATATGGGGCTCGCAAGAAGCGGTCGTGATCGTCGGTAGGCGGGAAGGGGAAAGGCGGGGCGGGACGGTGGGTCGATCTCGACAGCTAGGCTTGTGGACCCTGTGGGTTTGAGGGACGGAGCAGTTGTGGATTCTGGTAGACGAGAAAGAGGCGCGACAGGAAGGCGCGTTGGATCCCGCTGGTAGTGCGGGCGGGAGAAGAGCTGCTCGTAAAAGCTGTGGGATGATGCTTCGAAGGTAAGAAGTAGGAGGGATGGAGATAGAGGGTAAAGACGTGAGGAGGAGATACAGCGAAAAGAAACAGGCATAGGAGCACTACACTGAGCGTTAGGAAAATTCAGGAGTTCTTCACAGCGTTGACGAGTTCAGCAGCGAGACCATACCCTGTGTCTTCTTCCACGTCACTACCTTATGGTTCTTCGAGTCCGACCAGAGTTGACTAAAGTCACGCAATGCCGCTAGTCATCGTAGTCGCGCGCACATGCAAGTAATGTCGAAGGCTAGCCCAGGGTCTTGTGTCAGTAGTGAGGTAGCGTAGAGGTACCTGAGCTCTGTTAATACTCGACGCGAACCGCTGGCGGCGTTTGGCGTCGATCACAAAGCGTAAGGCTTAACCTTGAACGCCATGCCCATTCTCCTGTGAAACATATACCGAAATCGAAGCCGTGAGGGTGATGCTGCGCACACTCTCGACGACGGACAAGACATGTTACTCGGTCCCATCACAGGGAGTCGACCTCTCCGGAGTGGAGTGCAGGTCAAAGGTGTTTCGGTGGTAGGGCTGACGGACCGTTGCGAGGACGCGCTTGCGCCATCTGCGAAGTGCGCTAGATTGTAGTTGAGTCCGGAGTGGTATGGGCTAACGGTGCCGCCGATCTAATATTTTGACTTTCTGGCCTCGCGCTGTGTCTGATAGGCATAATCATGCGATGCAACTCGACGACTGTGGGTGCCGTCCAGAATACAATGTAGAGCTCTCAGCGTTCCTTCTCAAGGTGGGTATAAGTACCCGATCATTTCCCAAAACCTCTTCTTCTCTCTCTTTCTTTCTTTCTTTCTTTCTTCCTTCTTCATGGTATACTGGCGAGAGGAAGTTCACCGAGCTTCCAACCATCACTAAACGATATCATTCTCTAGCGAGAGGCTTAACTACCATACAACCATTGACAATCATAGTTCATTGACGCGAGGATAATCGTCGAGCTTCCATACAACCACTGTCGATCTTGCGTGTACCCATTGTAGTTCTTCACTGCCTGTCCATTGTGTACTGGCGAGAGGAAGAACATTGTGTTCTGAAGTCCTCTGACCGGCATCATCCGTTGGCGAGAGGCTTGACCACCATACAACAAATGATTGGCATCGTTCATTGGCGTGAGGTTACTCATTGCGCTCCATACAACCAGTACTCGACCTTCCACTCTGTATCCAACTCGTTCTGTCACCATCACTCTCACAACACTCATCATTACCCATCAACACCCGTCACCACCCGTCACCACCCGTCACCACTTCCATCATTACTCTCATCATCATGTCTCACCGCTCTTCTCGCACTTGCCCCAATTCGGACCTATCTTGGAGTCGGATTGGAGTCTTCGGGGACGGGGATAGGGCCGGCAGGAGTATGCGGAGAGTCGACTTCTTCCGACGACAAAGACGATGGCGCAGCGGCGGCAACGCGAACACGTTTCGCCGGAGTGGCAGGCGCGCTAGATGGAGCGGCGCGTTTCCCACGGCCACGAGCACCACCGCGAGGACGACCCTGAAGCCAGTGTCAGTACCGCACACAAAAGACGCGTATGAAACTCACAGGAGCCATGATAGAGGTCCGGCTTTTGGTAGGCGTTGTGGTATGAGTTTCGAAGCGGGAACGACACGACGAGATAGCGACAGTGAGGCGGTTGGTGTTGGTGTCGTGCGAAAGAGAAGTTGAAAGAAAGTGGAAGGGAGAAAGGAAATATATTCTTGTGCTCTTCGATAGTGAATAGCATCGTCAGCGCAACGAGTGCGCTAAGCCTGGACGAGCTTAAGCAAATCAAACAACGGGAATTCACTCACGCAAGCATGACGCGACGACAGGAATTCACTCTCGTGGCCACAACGCGACGACGGCATCGCGATACCTCAGCCCTATGAAGGCGCCGGAGGACCTGCGCCCAAGAGGGGAGGCAATTGTCAGAGTGGATACGGACGTAGTTCATGTTACTAAGCATGCTAAGCGAGGACCCATATAAGAAGAGCTTCTTCGAAGATGAAGACTCTTCAGAGATTAGTCTTGACATCAATTAAGATATATGGTCTCGCTCTACCATCGAATAGCCTGTGCATTGTTATACCTCACACTGTCATAAACCTGTTCTGATACCTATCTGAGATGAATAGGTGTGGAACCTTACAATTCTAATCTCACCCCTTCGTCACCCCCCCTAATCTCCCAATTCTCAAGCGCCCCGATAATCTCTCGGAAGAGACCTTCCTTAAGGAGTGTTGGTGCGACCCTGACGTGCCCTTCTGGCCTTATCTAGAGGGTGAACAAGAAATCCGTTTCTCATATTCTGCTTGGCGAGTTATTCATGAGTTGCAGTCGGTGGAAGAGCGTAAGGTACAGTTGGCGCAGCCGAAGGCGCAGCCGAAGGAACAGTGGAAGACACAGCGAAGGTTATCGCGGGAGTGTCAGCAGGAGGTGAAGCGTAAGGTGAAGCGGAAGGTAAGGTTCGCGGTACAGCCTGAATTACAGCCGGAGGTCGCCGCCACTCCCGACCCTTACGGCGCCGAGTGTATGGATGGGGCTCCCCCTACTGTCAAACACTCGAAGCGGAATCGGTTTAAGAGATGGTTGCGTCGCGTCCGGGAGTCTCTTTCTGGCTTCCGTTGACCCCTTGCGGTTTTAACCCAGGGGCCCTCAACGGCACCGTCATCATCCATTTCCCTTGCCCCATTGCACCGTTTCTTTCTTTTCTCTTCCCTCACATCAATCCCTAGCGGCGACCCCACCCGGGGGCTCTTGATGTTCTCGGGCACGGTGCTCCTCCCCCCACCGTGTCATCCTCCTCTTCCTCCTCTAACCCTCTTAACTCCGCAGACCCTCCCTCATTCAAAACCCTAGCGGCATACCACCCTGGGGCTCTTGAACGAGTTTTTTCTCGGCGCAGTGCTCTTTGGTCACTGCGCTTGCGAGGCGCTAAGGAACCTCAACGGGGAAGACGTAAGCCTTGAATGCAGTCTCATCTCCCAAGTTCTCGTCTCCCAAGGTACCTGGCCCACGGCGTCGCCCGAGATAAGTCTTTAACGGACTCTAGAGACACTGTGTAGCACTGGTACTCAGACGATGAGCTCGCACCTTTACGCGGTGTCTGGGATAACTAGCCTTCGGCTGAAACAAAGACGAGTTCCCTTAGATTAGTAGATAGATAGCACATGAAAAGATTAAATACCACATACAAATCATCAGTCCTTTGAAAGTGATGATGTATCTCGCTCACGCTGCCTTTCCTTGGATCTTGCGACTGTAGAGCAGACCTGGATCTTTGTGTCCGTCGCCATAAGGTGGACATTGCTGCAATTGAGCAAGGAGTTCCGATGAATAGATAGCATGGAGTTGATATAAAGAACGATGAAGACTTAGAACATTACAGCCACGTTACGAAGGAGAGGACTTGCTGCAGAATGCACCATTGATTTTACTAATAGACATAACCGAAGAGTAAGCCCGACGAAAAAAGACTCGCGTGAACGACAAGGAAGACAACTCCGTAATCCTCCACTTCTATGTAAGCTTCTGCTTAATAAAGAAAGCTCGGAGATGAGACAATTGCCAAGCACAAGTGACACCAAGAACAACCAGCTGTACAATTGTCCACCGCACTACTCTCGAATTCGTCGTCTCGGATTGATCTCTGAACTCTGCTTCTCGTTCCTGTAGAAAACACAAGACGTTAATCACAAGTACACACAACCGCAAGACATCACGACGACTTACCCTTTGGAATACCTGCTCCCTTCTGATATCCTGCAGCCTTGCATTCAAATCCTTAACCTTCTGCACAATATCCTGGATCTTGCCTTTATCCGTACTCTCGATGGCGCTGGTCTCACCAATCGCCAGATCGAGATTTAGCCTTACACCTCCTACCGGCTGCCCTCCGCTGAGCCAACCTCCTGATGCGGCACCGGAGGACGCAGTGAAGCAGATCTTGTGATCACCAGAGTCCGCGGCGCTGAACGTCAAGCGACCTCCACTGGAACCCTTTTGCGTGACAACGCGGTGGTCGTTGTCGAAAACTTCGTCGACGGTTATGGTTATGCCGATGTTAGGGTTGGGGGAGAACGCATTCGTGGTTGGGTCATATTGTTCGGCTTTGTAGTGGCCTACATCAACACATCAGTAAGAACAGTCTTTGCAAATATGACAGGGAAACACGGTCCTAGGATAGTGAGGGAAACACTTACCGACAACAAGGGTGTCCTTTGGGAGTTCCTCGAAGAAGCATTTGGGCGTTGTGCCCTCAATGTAAAAGTAAAGGGTGTTCGCCGGAAGGGCTAGGGTTATTATCGCGAAAACGGTGAAGATCGACCACAGTCGTGGCGGCCATACTGTCGATCGTCCCATTATTGTTGTAATGTTGAAGCAACAATCTACTCAGCGCAATGTGGCATAGTTCAGGACGTCCCCTTTCAGCTCGGTTGAAATTCTGACAGGGATGCTGTTGATGGATGGAGATCTCCGTCAGAACTTAACCTTGAGAAGTAATTCACTACACAATTGCGCCCTTCTTCCTCGATAGTCGATCTGCGCTTGCTACGATATAAAGCTGGACCTTAGAAATTAGAGCGTCCTACAGTCTCACCAAGCTGTTCTTGCGACTCTACAAAACCTAACGAAGGAAAGATCTTTCATCTGGAGCCTCGAGAAGTCACCCTCCGCAGGCCTGACAACCTGATCTAGAACTACTTAGATCACGTCAAAATCTGGTTTATCTAAAGGATCGCAAAGTTGCTTCTGTGGTTCCACAAGCCCTAAGCCAAAGTGAAACTGCAAGATGACTTCCGCCGATGTTCGGGACATGCTGGATCTGCCTAATGACGGGCACCCTAGACCAGTCAAGAAGCAGAAGACGGTGGAGAAGAGACCAGGTTTGTGACAAACGTCGCTCGATCAAAGCTCACCATTCGCTTACCTCCAGTACAGAAGGGATTACTCGAGAGTTGTTTGCTTTGCTTGGTGTACGCGCACCTCCGGTAGCAATCACAGATCACGTTAAATACAAGGAGAGACCGAAGTGGTCGCATAAGGTTCAGCCATGGTACGTGTCCGGTTGACTCCTGATATCCACGGTTAGATCTGATCAAAGCTAATAAAGCTGGTAGGGAGATGACATCTTTTACAAATCATGCGCGCGAAGATGGACTGGTTCTTCGACACTGGCGAAGAAAGCACGATCCCAACGCAGCAGCTTCTTTAGTGACGCCAACAGACGGCAACGAGATAGAACCAATCGCGCCAGACAATAAGTCCTTGCAGGCAGAGTCTGAGTACTACTTTGCCAAGTTCAATGTCAAAGTCAACGGACCGAAATACGATGACGTCCAATACAACGCACACCTTCACAGTGAAGATTGGAGCAGGGAAGAGACAGATTACCTTGTCAGCTTAGCCTTAGACTACGACCTCAGATGGATTGTAATCGCAGATCGCTACGATTACAAGCCCGCAACACCCAGGAATGGAGACGAAACGAGTACAGCTCTAGTGCCAGTTGCGAAGCGGAGGACGATGGAGGACATGAAGGCTCGGTACTATGATCTTGCAGCAAAGATCATGGCACTCAACCGTCCAGTATCCAGCATGTCAGTTGCAGAGTTTGATTTGCATGAGAAGATGACAAAGTTCAGTCCACATCAGGAGACGACGAGAAAGCAGCTTGCCGAGGCTCTACTATCGAGGTCACTGGACGAGATCAAGGAAGAAGAGATCCTGCTCTGCGAGTTGAAGCGGATCGTGGGCAACGAAGAGAAATTCTTACAGGAACGCAAGGAGCTCTATGCTCGACTAGAGTCTCCGCACAGCAGTGGCAACACTGCAATGTACCAGTCAAGCCATGGTCTAGGGCAGTTAATGCAAAATCTGCTCAACGCCGACAAGAGCAAGAAGCGACGATCACTGATTGGACCAGGAGATGCTGCGTCATCACCAGCTATAGGTTCCTCTGGCCAGAATTTTGCCGGTCAGAGGGACGGCAGAGATAGCGGACACCGCGACTCGATTGGAGGCTCCTCGATCAAGAAAGGCTCCATCTCTGGCTCCAACGCTCAGCGACCACTCACCGCGAAAGAGGAAGAAAAGTACGGCGTATCCCATCACGAGCGCCTCACTTCAGGCGTGCAATTCCGGCACGACAAAGTCACTAAGCTCGGCCAAGCCAAGTCCAACGTCCAAGCCTCCAAAATAAGCGCCGCGCTCACGGAGCTGCAGATCCCGCCGAGACTGGTCATGCCGACAGCAAGGGTATGTGCAGAGTACGAGCGCCTCATCCAGAGTATACACACGTTGCTGGATGTGAGGAAGTTGAGCGAGAAAGTGGAGGGCGAGATTAAAGTCTGCGAAGCACAGAGAGAAGAAAGGGAGAGCAAGGAGAGGGCGGATAGGGGGGAACTGCCGCAGACGCCGCCGGCGGAAGGGGATGATGTGCCTAAGCTGGAAGCCGATGCGGATGAAGAGGAAGAAGAACATGGAACCAAGGTTGAGGAAGCGGATGAGGTTGATGAGGATGCTAGGACTAGCGCTGCGCCGAGTGCGCGAGGCGGAGCGCATAAGAGGAGTGCGAGCGTGATGAGCAGTGTCAGTGAGAAGAGCACCAAGCGGCAGAGGAAGTAGTGCCAGGTCTCTGAGCTCCTACTTGCTGGCATAGTATGAGGCGTGTAGGTCAAGGTTCACGTTGGACAGCAGCGACTCATAGAGCCCGGCCACCAACGATGTCATGACCTCGGGCAGCTTCTCCAATGACAATCATTCGACTATGTCTGCATTCGGCATGCTATAAACCGCCCGCCGTCGGACGCAATTTTATTGCTGGAATCAGGTTAACGAGTGGAAACCTGCAGGCAGGCTAAATACATATCGCCGAATGAATGCAGTCCCGTGCTCTATACTACCTATCTATGGGGCGAGGCTTTCACAAAGCGAACAACCCCGATGAGAGCAATCTCGAAAGATCTCCCAAAGCCTCACGTGACCAGGGTCTCATTCCTTTCCATCCCACCAGTGAGGATGGAATCTATTGCTTGCTTCTCATGACTCTCCCTGAAGACCTCATACTTGCCGTCATGCCATTCCTTTGCTGTCAAATCCCTCCCCTTACTATCCCGATACTTTGCCGCATCTTCCGCTCTCAAGAAGTACGCGATGGAATAGCGATGCTCTTCCTGCCGTGCGTGGACTGGGATGACTCGATGGACGCAAGAGTTCAGTTGATGTCCGGAAAGGAACCGGAGCGAGTCACCGACATTGATGATGGCGTGATCAGGCTTCGGCGCAACGAATTGCCAAGTGTTGGACTCTGGGGAAAGCACCTGCAGGCCCCACTGCTCACTGAACAAGAGCGTTAGGCTGCCAATGTCAGTATGCTTGTTATGTCCAACCCCCTGGTCATGCTCAGTTTGCTTGGGGTATCTGAAGAGCACCATGGTGGTTCTGGATGGGACATCGTCGCGATGGCTATTCTCAAATCGAGCTCCATCCTTCAAGTTCAAAACGTTGGACAGCCTGGAGAGAAGCGTCATGGTGACGAAGTGGGAGCCTGAAATGAAGCTGTCGAAAAGATCACTTTTCTCCTTGATAACGCTAGGAAGGGTCGCTGACTGAGCCCTCATCTCAGATCTGGCAATCTATAGCTGCAACTGAGCGGCTTGTCCATGGCTGGATCAGGAGGAAAGACTAACCTTCAGAGTTTCGTAAAAATCCTTCTCGTTCTCTCTAGCTCCCGCAGATGTTCCGATCGGTTCATACCTTATAGAAGTCGTCAGCGATGATACGTTGCTGGGCTCCTCGACTGTCAGAGTGGCTCACCCGTGCGTATCAGATTGACGATCGTCTCGCATTTTGACCTCGAGAGGTTGATCGAAGTATTTCTCCATCACGAGGAGTACTTTCTTCCAATCTTCAAGCACACGCTTGGTATCGTTACCCCTCAGATCGAGGTAGAAGAAGCCGTGTGTACGGCAAGCCGTGAGAAGCTTATTGGTCTCAGAGGGGTCCTGGGACAATAGCTGAGAGAAATCCACAGTCGGGAGTGGAGCGACAGCGAGCTGGCCATCTTTGGATGACGGAGCAGAAGCAGTTTGAGAAGACATTTTCGAAAGGTATGATCAGTATGGGCAACGGCAGGAAGATTGTTATTATTGCGGACGACTGTGTTCTCTTGAAAAGAAAGTTGTTCAGCTGGCTCTGAACCCCTATTTATCTCACTCGGGATCCAGGAGCATTCCCAATTACAATGAGATCACGCTGACCCAAATCAATAACCCAAATAAGACCAGGAATCCCATTATCAGGATGTTGCGACATCGGCGTGATGATCACTGTGAGACGGCACAGCATGAGCTAGGAGCCGGATGATAATCCGCTCGAAGCTAGCGAGTTCTTCTGTCAACGTCAGATCCATCGAAGCGTCATGCGGGCTCCAATCCTCGTTGGTCAGAGTTTGTCCGCCGAGTCTGAACGGCTACGATGCTCGAAGGATTCGAATACTGGTTTGGATGCGCTGATCTATGGTATGGGCTTCGTCAGCCGTCTCGGGCATCGGACAGATCAACTCCTACGAAGCAAGCTAAACGAACAAGAATCACGCCTTCATGCCAGCATGGTCCACGCCCTTATGGATTGAGTGTCGTGAAGCCACGGGCGCAGTTGCAGGCCCCACCATGTGGATCAGAGGTGTCTATTATGTCCACCTCGGGTGGTAATGAGATGGTCAGGATAGCACCATTGTGCATGCTACAGTGGTGACGGCGTTGCAGTGGAGTATGAAGCATCATCCATGATGCAGGTTGCAGCGAGTCATGGAGTGTCTCATGGAGTGTCTCATGGAGCCAGTCAAAACGTTTGAGACAATGGGTAATGAGCATCTGCTAGCGTCTATCACACAATCCCTTCTCACAGAACGCTGCGGACATTTCCCTTGACCTCCCGCCTTCAACACCAAGGTCTAGATACAAATGGATGGTATCTGCCTCAAAGCTCTCTGTTGCCACACCGTCTCCATAGACAGCTCGCTCAATTTGGATTCTCCACAAAAGGAAGCTCATCCTTGTTACCGAAGCGTTGGGCTGAGTAACCGCCTATCGATCGAAGCCACCGCTACTAAATCTTGAAGGGGCCGTCCTTACCAATATGTTGAGAATCGTCAAGTATGACTCTGTTGAACTCAATTTTTCCAAGCCTGTCAGCTACGCTTGACTTATTGGCGTACAATATCTGGCGGGCCGTTCAATAGTAGCTGACAAACTTCGAACGTGCCACCCCCGGACCCACTGGCGCCGTTCCATGCCGCTGACTTGCATCAATCTTCAAAAGTATCAAACTGGCCTGAGCTCAGCGAGCCTGAGTAAGTAACCGCACTCTTACATGTACCTTTACAAGGCAGCTGCAGGTGATGTGAATTCGATTGGGATACTTGCTCTGTCACCTTGTCAAGTTTGAAGAACTCATTCTGTGTCGTCAGCGGCTTGACTCCCAACATTTACTCCCGGGCGGTAAATGCATGGAATGTTGATGGTGAGTGGAGATCTCTTGAAGGGCTAATGCGTATATTGCAATCGAGTATCTCACCTTCTCTTATTCTAGGGTGAACCATGACTTGCTGATACTACTGCCTCGTCTTGTGTAGGCTGTGTTTACCTTGAATTGATCTGTGAGACCTTGCTCTTGCTGTGAACCTTCTGGTTGACATAGGGCTCCCGTAGATGTGCTGATGAGATCCTTTGCAGGCTTCACGGGAAACAATGGCAACCACAGAGTGCAATGGTGCGGGTTGGTAGTGCGTCAGGAGTTATTTTCTATGTGAATAGATGCATGTGGTTCATCGCCCTATCCTATGCGTGCAAGTCGCCTCTGCTGTCAGCCGTTAGGGTCAATTTAGCGCCGTTTCCCCTTGAGGTTGAAGATACATGTAGGGATTTCGACTGTCACATCCTCGGACCTGGTCTGAGCTCTTAACGGCGTCGAAAGATGACGGACCGCCGAGATTCGCTGGCACGGCTCGCCCTCCCCGTGGTGGCGGAGATCGTGTCCACGGATTTGTCCGAGCCTAACCATGGATACTCCATGCCCGTCTCAGCAGCTCCCGCCATTTCCGCCCCTTGTCGCCCGGCCAGCCAATATCAACTGCCTGGGAGTGCCTGCGAGTGAAGCGACTTGCCGACGACTTAGGTGAGGTTTCTCGACTCTGGCATCTGTAAAGTAGGGGTGAACAAGGCTGGTAACCGAACAACTGCAACTCTCGAATCAGATGGCAAGAAAGGAAAACGGGATGAGTCCTCGGCAGGGTAATTTACTGGTGCAGGGGAGAATCATGACGGCAGCGGACATATGTCCATACCGTATAGTAGAGCCAATGCCATTCGTGACTTGAGTTCGTGTTGCTTTGTAAGGTAGTGACTAAGTGACCAAGTCTTTGGTCTGCGTTACCGTGAAATGCGTGGCAAAGGTTGTGACAGATTGATTCATGCACCGACCTTAGTAGGGCTGCGC
>JAABUP010008291.1_pt1 | contig 13337 bp, 9 predicted proteins | sample 5559201 | NCBI WGS metagenome assembly JAABUP01 (sample SAMN10711887, study PRJNA513373) | rock metagenome | isolation source: Antarctica rocks | place: Antarctica | reverse complement strand
GATGGGATATAGTGAGGCCCTCATGGTTTGTCTGGTCAGCTTATGAAAATTGAACCTTGTTTGATAGGTAAGGTGGTTTCAAAAGATTCAGAATCATCTTCAATCATCAATGTTGTGATGAGGCATTTGAGTATAGTGGTGAACGGTCCCGCTTCTGACGTATTTGTGAATGGTTTGACTTGATTTGAATCAGTGATAAGGGGTTTTGGCGTTTTTGCTTGAATTGAATTGATGATAAGGGGTTTTGGCGTTTTTGTAGGCGATTCAGCATTGCTTGAACCGGTGTTGATGAATTGAATCACCTTGTCTTCTAAGCAAAATGTGTCTTCTTCATCTGTTCTGCTTTTAGCGTACCTGGTCTTGACGTGTGTTGACCCTTTTGTCTCACAAAGCTGGTAGTATTCTCTATAAACTGCATAGCAATCCTGTTCTGTTGAATTCTTCATAGTTGTCAGGTTGTTGTAGTTGGCTCTGACCACTCAGATATCACCTTGACAATTAAAATCTGCTGGTCAGTTGACTTCTTGTTCATTGCTGTTCATGTGCAAGGTGACATGATACATGTTAGCATCATTTAATCTGACTTTAGTCAGTGGTCATTCATTTGAGTAGTCTGACGTTTCAGTGTAGAGCTTTCATCTGACCCATAATGTCTGTGAGACATTGCTTTTATTGTCTGTATCTACATGTTGGGTCAGTGATTCTTCATTTCATGTGTTGTGGTTCAACAGTGTTGAGTTGTCTTTAACCTTGCATTTCATCATGACAGTAATAAAGAGTCAAGGTGGGAGTTCAGTCAATATGATACTGTTGTAACTGTGTTGAAATGCCTTGTTGATGTTATAATAAAGTGTATGACATAGAAGAGCTATCATTAAATGGTTTGCCTTTAAGAAAAGATGTTTGTTTTGATAGCAAGAGAAAGAAAGATGTTTGTTGTTTGAGCAAAATGAAACACGCTGCTTTGTTTGTTTTTGTGATTTGATGTTATTGTGAAATTCACTGATACGGTGTGATGAGAGAAATTCACCACTATGACAACATGAAATGCTGTCATATAGTCACGCTATAGGCACATTCTCTTCTTCATAGAGTCTTATTAGTTCTTCAGTGTGTTCTAGGTCTTTCACGTTAATTCAGCTGTCAAATTGTGGTTCATATTCTAACCATCATGTCAGATACTCAGTTGTGATACCCCTTCCTCTTTGGTACGTTCTTTTCTTTAGAAGTTTTTTCAATTTTCATTTCTTTTCTTCATCTACCATGACCCCTTTCAGCTTTTCTGACTGTGGTTATTGATATGGGTCTAATGTGTGAGCTGGTTCTAAATGCACAACAGAGATGACATTGTGGATTTGTCATGTCAGTGGTATGTTTAAGTGGTATGCTAGTCTTTTAACTCAGTTCAGTACTTTGATGAGGCCAGCAAACTGCTGCTTCAGCTTCTTATTGATGAACAAGCTTGAGAGTGTATACTCTTGATGCAAGCATAGGTTCATCATGTCACTGAGCTGAAAGTATAGTGGCTGATGCCTTTTGTCATAATAGTATTTCATCTGCATAGCAGTGAAACCTATCACATCTTTTGTGTCAATGTGCACAGACTGATAATTGTTCATGTTTGTGAGCTGAATACTGTGCACATCTACTGTTTCATGCGTTTGTGTTTCTGATTTGACAACACACAACAAGTTCAGAGCCTCTCTGGTTTTACACTCAAATAACACCTCATTAAGGCTTTACTATGTGAAGCTATACTTCATTAAGTTATTCAAGACTGCTTGAAGGCGTGGTAAACTTTTTGACCACTCTTCTGAGCACTTCAGGGTCATTATCCAGTACTGTAAGGCGATTTCTACCGTTTTATTTGTTGTTTCAGAACTGCCGTTCATTTGTGAATGATAGGCAGTCAAGTATGGTAGATCTACCTTGAGCTGTTTGAATATTCCTTTTCACAAACTGAACAAGAATTTCCTGTCCCAATCTGATATTATTGCTCTAGATAGTTCTCAATTTAGAAGTGCAAGGCAGTTCAGTAGACATATTGCTCAATCTTCTGCAGTCATTGTATCTCTTTCTGGTATCAGGGTGACTGTCTTGCTAAACTTGTCTGTGACTGACATTATGGTCTTGTAGGTCTCAGAGGCCTTGATCACTGATAAGGCTAGGATAAAGTTGATGGTCAAAGTGTGAAAAGAGTGCAGCAATGAAAGAATTGATTGTAGTGCCTCATATGGCTTATGATGAGGTGTTTGATTGAGCTGGCATTGCAGACAATGTTGTAAGTATTCATGTAGGTTTTTGAACAAGTCATAGATGTAAAGAGCGTCAGTCAATCTCTCATGTGTTTGTGTGTATTCTGAATGTCCCATTTCATCATGGGCTAACTTGAACACCTCACCATGAAGGCTGTGTGGTATGCACAGGTGAGGCCTCTTTTCAATGTCTTTGTAGTAGACAAGTCCGTCCTTTAGCTTGTATGGTAGTTTCACTGCGTTGAGGCCTAAGGTGTTATTGTCATTTAACATCTTTAGTATTCAACCTCATCTTGACTCTTTTGCATAGCCGTTCTTTAGCCTTTGTTGTAGTCTGAGTGAGACTTTCATCAGAGTCTCAGCATATGTTGTGGTTGACACATTCGCTTATAATGCTTTTAGTATTGACTCATCTGACTCAGGTTGATATTCTCTACTAGCTAGCCGTTTGTGAACATTGTTGCTGCTGAATAATCTGAACAGGGCGTCTGGTATAATGTTGGTTTTCCCTGGTTTATACTGAATTTTCAACTGAAAGCGCTGTAAGTATTCTGAGGCCCTGACTAGTCTTAGGTTAAGTTTCTTCACTGCGGTAGTGTTTAAGCTGAATTGATGTTCTATTTCTACTGCTGCTGCATGATCAGTGTATATGATTGTTGACTGTTCAGCCACTTCAATCAGGTGACAAGTCTTCTTCAGTACCCATATCAGTTTGACCACTTCAAGTTTCATTGACCAATAACGTGTCTCAGTGTCTGTGAGTAGCTGAATTAGAAAAAGAATTGATTTCATAGACTTCTGTTGTGGGGTTATGTTCTTTTTCACCTTCTTTGTGTGATAGACATGAGCCTCAAACCCAAACTCCTTGAATGCATTCAGGTCAACATACAGTTGACGTTTTGACAAGAAATGTACCAACATTGTTGATCAGAAGAATAGCGTCTGAAGGTGATAAAAGGTGTTTAGCTTCTTAAGGGTTGACTCATTTAATCTGATAGTTATGGCTTGACATTTTCTTGCATTCCCTTTCATCTCTTTGACTCTGAGGCCTTGGTTCAAGAAGGTTTTTTGTAGCTGCAATGGTTTAATGATGGCCGCATATTTTGAGATATACTGTCAAAGGTATTCTGTCAAGCCTAGGTATTTTTCTAACTGGCTTAAGCTTATAGAAAAACAGAGACCTGCAATTGCAACAAGCTTGTCTTCTGATGTGGCTAGTTCTAGTGTGTTGACTTGCTGTTTTAAAAGCTGAATGAACAGGTAGGTCAGAAAAGACTTTTCTGATGAAAGGCAGATCCTCATTCTTTTCAACATGGTGAACACATTGTGTAGGTGCTTCAGATGCTCTTCTAGTGTGTTTGAGAAGATGACAATGTCATCAATGTAAGCTCTTACATAGGCCCTTTTGTCTTCGCAGTATTCTATCAATCATTCTTTGTATGTAGGTGGGAGAATTCCGGTATCTCATAACAGTGACTTTGAAAGTCTTCTGTCCTCAATGTGAGACAACAGTGAGTCAGTGTCAGTGTGCCCTTTTCACCCGCCATTGGTAGAAAAAGGTGCTGCAATCTACTGTGAAGATGAAATTGACGCCATGTACTGCTGTCAGAATGTCTGCCTGACTAGATACAAAGTATGCATCTGGCATTGTGATCTTGTTTAGCGCTCAGATGTCTATCACAACTCTTTCTTTTCTTGTTTCATCTGATAAGTTTTTTCACACAACAAAACAGAAAAAGGTAAAAGGTGTTGAGGTTTTTGTTCATTTCAAGTGTTCTTGCAATTGTAGTTTGTTAAAGGCCTTGTTGATTACTTCTCAGTCATTTTAACTGATCAAGTAAACACGTGCTTGTTCTGGTTTATATTTGGCCTCTCAGTCATCTATTAACAGACTGTTCATTCACTCTTTCTCAGAAATCTTCATCACATTGCTGCAGTCTTCTTAAAGATGAGGGTAGAAGTGTATGACAGCTTTGACTTGAGCCGCTATGGTGCTTGATTCATATACTGTTACTTCATGGCCAATTTTTCATTCAGGTTGACCGGTAGTTTCTAGATGAAACGCTGTGGCTGCAGTTAACACCTCACAGAAGCATGTTCTGACCCAGTTTGCTCAGTTGACCTTGATTGAGGCCGCAAGCTCAGCATCTTTCAGGTTGGCTAAATAGCACCCATCAGCTTCATACTCTATCACATGGCTTAAGTGAGTTTTTCTGAGTATGATGAGGGGCATATCTGTGTCATTCTGAACTTGAACTGCCAATAGTGTATGATCAACAATATGAGCATATACTGATGAATCTCTCTGTCTTGATTCTTTGATAGACTGGTCTTAACTACATTAACAGTAGCATAGCTTCTTGATGAAATGCTGATTGTTTTCTCTGAAAGGATGGTTTTCTTAACCTGATTTGCTGATTGAGAATGTACAGTTAGAGGTACCCTGATGTTGTTGCAGCTCTTGATTACAGCTTCAGTATTGTTCATCATTATGAAGATTTTTTCCGGGCTCAGAATGTTAAGGTCAACCAGCATTTTCACCTTGAGGTCTTTAACAATGTGAACCTCTTGTTCTATGACAGCGGTTCTGATTTTATTCCCTGAAAGGTAGATGACTAGGTTTGCATATTCCTCACACTGATGAGTTCCGGCCTCTATGCCTTTAACATGTATTGACAAGGGCATTCACTTTATGGTAGTTTTGAGCGCTTGCTTCATCAGGAATTCTCTATTCACAAGGCTCATGGTGCATTCAGTGTTCAGACATATGAGTTCATTCTTTTCTTCTGAGGTAAGCTGAGTCAGAGCCGTGGCATATCTTCAACCTCTAAACCTGTAGTCCTTGATGTCTTCTCTTTTTGCTGTGAATTTGATGAATGTTGATGTATTCTTCAATGACTCAGGTTTTTGAATTTTGAGCTGCTTCTGACATCCTGCATGTAAATGTAAATGAAGTTTGTTCTTTGAGAAAAAGTTCTGTTTGCATGTTCGGCAGAGAATACGGGTTTCAGTCACATGTTCAACATCAACCACTTTGTCAACCTTCAGAGTGTCTTCTTCTTTAAGTTTCTGAGTATTTTCTGATTTGTAGACCATGTTGTGCTGGTCATTCTGAATGTCTGACATATCAGCTTTGTGATACTCTTCATTATAGTACACATTTTCAAAATTCTGATACTCTGTCTGATCATCAATTGACAGGTTTTCTTCTAGAGACTGGTTCTCATTTGACCAATATGCTTGATTGTCATAACCACCGCACCCTCTTTCTATGTAACTGTCATGTGCTTCTCAGTGGTTCAGTCAGTTGAAAGGCTGTCTGTTTTGATTAACATATCACTGATTAAATATGAAGGGCCCAGGTGACAGTCTTTCATTCTCTGACATGATTTGAAGAGGCAGTCTGAAATTTAGCTGAGTGTTTGCCAACGCGTCCTGCAGTTGCTGCTGATATGAATTCTGCTGTTGCAGCTGGTTATTAAATTGACCTGATGGCTTGAAAGGATAGTAGAAAGAATATCTGTATCTTGCAGGCTGATATGGCTGATAATATGAAACAAAAGAAGGTTGATGATTGTAGGCATTTTGTCCACAGTTGTTCTGATCTGAGTTATACTGACCTTGTTGGTTTCTTTGAATCATTCTGTCAGGTTGAGCACAAGAGTAGCTGTCATATCAGTTTGTCTGCTTAATCAACAGAATGTTGACAAACTCTTCAATGATAGTCTCATTCTTCAGTTCATCAATGTTGCAATGAAGGGGCATGTTGATGTGCATTCATGTCTGAATCATCAGATCAAATTTTGATTCACCTTGCTCACAGCTTTTGACTGCTGTCATAAGGGTGATGACATATTCAGTTGAACTTCAATGACTTCTAATGTCTTCAAGAGTATATCTGATTGTGGTGAACTTGTTTCATGCCTCACTAGAGGATACCTTAAAGCGTTTCTCTAGTGCTTTGCACCATTCTTTGACGCTGTTAGGGTGAGCCACTAAATCTAGACAGATAACCTCTGAAAGTTGTGTATTTCATCAAAGCTCAGCTTCTTCACACAAGTTTGCATTAAGGTTCTGATGTATCTGCTTAGCATCTCAGGTAGCTGCAGCCACTCTTACCTGATTGATAAAAGAGTAGACGTTTCAATAGTAATTCTTGTTATCCTTATCAACTACATCACTGTCACCTCAGTTCTTAAGCATGTTAGGGTAGAAGAGGTCAATATCAGCTGGTTTTCAGCTGAAATTCCAGTCATCATTGTTGTTGTTCTCTTCCTCTGAGCCACACTGAGAGGCATTGTGACTTTGTGATTGTTCTTGTGCTACTGAGGCGGCAATGACCTGTAGGATTTGTTCTCAAACAGCTGAGTTCATTTCAGCTGGTGCAGATGTACCGTCATTGTTGTTCTGAGGGCTCTCATCACAGTTGTTATTTGTCATATCTTTGAATTGGTTTCAAGGTATGTTTTCAGTAGTTTCTGAGCTGAATTCTGACTGATGTGAAGGCAGTGATGTGATAGAATGCCTAAGGGTGTTAAGGTTCAAGTTCAATGATGTGGCTATTGAACGGTGTAGACGTCATTCTGCAGCAAATGAGTTAGGTGAGTTGAACTTCAAAGTACTCACAGAATTGATAGGCTGGCTGACTGTTTCTGCAACCCACTGAAGAAAGGCAGAGTTGTTCTGTAATGTTGCTATGTCTTGAGTAAAGGCTTGTAAGACAGTGTTGAACAATGACCTATTGTGTGTTCAACTAAAAGAGAAGCTTGTGTCTGATTGAGTACTCAATTGAGTTTCTCAGACACTCAGTCATTTATATAGAGTAGTGACACTGTGAATGAAGATGATAAGGTCATTGAGTATTGAAGAAGCAAAGATAAGATTGACAGACTCATACTCTTTCAACTGAAAGGCTAGATTTTTCATATGATCTGACAGTTTTAACACATTCAGCAAAGGGGATTTGTCAGAGAGTTTTGTCAGGTTGACAATTTGCAAGACATCTGAGTAAGAAGATGATGTGATAGTAAGATAAAATAGAGCTGAAGGTCTGATGATCTAGCAAGCTAAAGTCTGGTGAACTTTCATCCTGATGATGCAGTTGATGCTATCAAATTGTTATTTGTTAAGTTTGTTTCAAGGTAAAAAGCTGTCTTTCTATTTGAGTGATTTGCCTCAGCTATATACCCTTTCACTAACTAGTATTACATCATGTCAGGTAAGCAAAAGAAAAGAAAGCAAAAGAGAGAAATGTCAGAAGAGAAAAGAGCAAAATGCAAGAAAGGCAAATTGAAGGGGGGTGGCAAATCATCAGAATAACTATAACAGTCAACATGATGAATGAGACAGTGAGGTATGTGTGAGTAGGTAGGTAGGTAGGTAGGTAGGTAGGTAGGTAGGTAGGTAATGAACACACAATTTCTATGATGTGTCAGTGTTTATTTACTATGTAATCTACACTAAAACTGAATACAACTAATTACTAGGTGCAGATGTTAGTGTTGTCAGATTAATTGAGTCCACAGGAGCTGTATCTGCTCGCACATTTCCTACGGTGGCCGAATACAGGTAATTAAGGTACTTTCCTATCCGACCTCGCAGGCTTTCCGTATTTACAAAAGAACAGATTATACATTGAAATAACATCCTGCATTGGTCTCATATTTGATATATGACTGGCTCGTCCACGGGATAGATATCCGAAGGTCATGAGGTATGATTATTAAAGGAGCCATCTCCCTATTGATATCCTTACTCATTTGTTTATAGTTCGATCCTCATTTCGAGCACCATTTCTTTTGGTTTTGCTTTTTGTGATGTTCCTGTGAAAGTGTCTTCTGATCAAGGTTCTTACCTGCTCGCTTGCTACTGGCTCAACGAATGCGTAATAGATCACTGTATAGGGTAGTAGAGGGCGTTTTGATCTTAATTTAATCGTGTGGAAACAGATTCATGGAATGGGAGTAACTATGTGCAACATCCCCTCACATCCTTTATATTTCACAAAATTGCCAATCCCAAATCCAGATCCGCTGAGCGGCCAATAACCAGAACTTAGCAGTTGAACATCTTGGTCGTACTGACGTTGACTCTGCTCCATTTCCTTCGCTGCAGTATGCATGCAAGGAATTGACCCGGCCAGTAAATATGATAGAGCCACCACCAAGGTAGCGGATCCCATATCTCGTACGTCCCATCTTTCCAGAGCAACAGATGTTGGAGGAAGAGATAGCAACCTTGAAGAAAATCGCTTATGCTAGTTGCACCAATGAGCAACTCCAAAAACGGGTGGAGCACCAAAGACACCAGATCATGACCGATCCAGTAATACTTGGCCGGGTGTGTAGGAACGACAATGTGTTCCTTATGTCCATTGACGACTCCATTCATCTCAGGCGCAAGAGCACTCAGGTAGCTCTCTGTCACCTCTTCACTATGCCCTTCGAAGAGGACAGCAGCCGTATGTGCCCGAGGATTGCATTCTATAGGATAAAGTACCTTTTCCAATCCCTTCTCCGAGCTTGTTTCTTCCACCAGGAAATCGAAAGACAAGTGGCCCGTCAAGCCATCTCCACTTCTGGCCGCAAATTCCTGCGTGAACTTCAACATCGCCTTGCTCAGCGCGGATCGCGGGTGCAGTGCTTCGTAATGCATCAGCAGCTCCGCAGACGGACATGCCACGAATACTTTCACCTCTCCCTCGATGACGAGCGAGTGGGTGCAGTATTCCTCGCCTCGGATGAACTGTTGCAATACCCAAGGCTTGTCGTTCGAGATCTTAATACTCGATAGATGTTGGTACGTCTCGCTGATCGTGGGCCTTGGAAGTAACGTCATATCCCCCCTAGTGGAGTCATCCACTCCTACACTCTTCAGGATGTATTGTTTGCCGTCCGTACCGTTCAGTATCTTGTGAACAGCCGTCCTTGAAGTAACGTCGTATGTCTCCGGCGCCGGTAGAGCTAGACTCTTTGTATGCTGAATGAATGAGTGCTTCTCATGCAACGTTCCGGTGGTTTTGACATCGAATTGGATTGCTCGGCAGGAGGTATGTCGCTCGATGACCTCTTTCGCCTGACCGTCTTCGACTGCCGACGCCACACCTGAGCAGCTCACCCAGAGGTCTACCTTCTCGCGCCGTACCGCTGACAACAAATCTTGAATGTAGTGTCTTGAACCTTCCCTGCTGTTGGGTTGCGAGAGCGGGTAGAACTTGCTCAGCACCCTTGAGAATCTGCCGTTGACTGGAACGCCGTACGGCTCGAAATCTGCTCCGATGACTCTATGTCCGGCCTGATAGAATGCTCTCGCGAGTGCCAGGCCTTTGGCCATTCCAACCCCAGTGACAAGTATCGTCTTGGGATAGAACTTCCGAGAGCGGCGGATGCGCCGTCGCCGGCGAGTAGTGTCCTCAGTGATGAATGATTGCAAGGCATAGCTGGAGAAGAGAATGAAAGTGTCCAGCGGCAAGAAGATGAGACTAAGGAGGATGAGAGCGGCGTTCTGCAAAAGATGCGCCGGCCATGAAGAATGTGCGTCCAGCATTGTCGCTAGCGAGATGTCGGCCAGGCGAAAGTGGGCGATCACGAAGACATATCAAAGCTCATAATGATATTTTAGCAATTGAAGACAGACTGTGATACGGTAGTGTGTCAAGTCGATGTTTCAAAGATCAGAAGTTGGAGAGGTGACTACGCCGTGAATTTCCTTATCGTACTTGCGCCTCGAAAGAGTTGTCCAATCATGGAGTGAATACGTCATCGGTCAGATTCTCGAGTCCAACAAAATATTACAAGCCGCGGTTACGATACGAAAATGTTCTAGGATTCGGCCATGATTTCCTCTGGCCGGGAGTAGCGGTACATGTGCTTTCTGAGCACATTGTGCCACGGCACCAGCGAGGCCGTAGATGAAGGTCACAGACCACATGACTGTGCGACTTTGGACGATAATGATGAATACCGACATTCCACTACATGCCAATCCGAGTTCAGCATATCCTGTAGAACGAGCTTCGTTCTCGCTAGTTCAGCGATGAGCGTTCGATATACAGGAGGCTGTGGAATGATACATATAAGGTCGCTTTTGTCTCTTCAATCGCTTCTTCCACTCTACACCACTGACTGTGCCTCAATCCATCCTCCACCTGATGATCAACCGCCCGGAGTGCTCTATCTATGCCTTTGGGCCGTTTATAAAGCCGTTGGTGCCATTGGTGATACCATTGCAACGCCATTGGCAAGTTTGCTCTTCACGCCGTTCTCACCGTTCGTCTTACCATTCATGACAACGCCACCGTGAATGTGACCATTTCCGTTGAGGCTGCCAGCTTCTCCAGCCGCGGTCTCAATTGCGTCGACTTCTTGCTTGTTGTTCTCCGTGTAGCCCGTGTCACTAGCATCGACGTATGCTTCAAGACCCTCGCCGTTACGAGAATACTCTTTCATTAGCTTCTTATGTCTGTGGAGTGCAGCGTTAAGCTCTTTGCCAGACACATCGTTCAGGAACGTGCAGGACCCGATGGGGTTTGGTACTGCAGCACGAAGCTTGCCATCTCGCGTCTTCAGGATAGCTGCTGTACCCTTATCGAGTATCTCTTCGTCAAACATACGGTGATCCATAGAAAGGCCAGCCCTAGAGAAGAGGTTTAATATTCTACGATGCTCGGCGTCGGTGATCAATCCTCGGTCGTTGGCCAACGTTGCCGAGTATGCCATGTCAATGGAGATGGCGTGACCGTGCCGTAGGGGCGTCTCTGGCACGAGCTCATGCATTGGTGACCACCTGCACGAAGGTTAAACTTGGTCATGTAGAAGGCCTCGTGGGAGCGGACTAACGTATGGCCATATGCGATAACTCTATCTAGACCAATCTCGTGGAGGTTGGGTGTTTCAAGCTTCAACATCTCATGGATGCCTTCCTTGTTGATCTTATCCGCTGCCTTGCGGACCTCCTTCGGTGCACCGTCTGTGCGTCCAAAGGCGGTGTCGATGAGCTGCTCACAATATTTGTCCAGTAGATTGAACGTGTCGAGGTGTGAGCAGGTTGAGATCTTGATCAATTCCGCAAATCCATTTCTGATCTGTGCGGTCGGTAGCGTGCGTAGGAAGGTGAAGTCAAGGAAGGTATGCATAGGAGCGTGGTATGCGCCAAGACGGTTCTTGTAGTTGCCGTAGTTAACGGCGACTTTGATGGACACCGAGGCATCAATCAAGCCGATGACCGTGGTAGGTACACGGATGAAGTTGGTGTTCCTGCGGTACGCAGCACAAGCGAATCTGTATTGGCTGGAGTTAGCGCGTGCCGTTCAACGACAGACCCTAAAGGAGATTGATGGGCAGAGTGCCTTGATATAATCTCTGGCAGTGGCGAGCTTTTACCCAGCAACGTCGGTAACAAGACCACCACCAACGACGAGGACGGGTTCCTAGAGAGACAGAGCGTAAACATCTTTGCAACGCCGTCATGGAACGTTTGCGAGTACCTTTCGGTAAATGCCAAACTCTGTCATGGAGTCTACGATGCTCAGAAAGGTTGGTATGGTTTTCGCCTTCTCTCCAATCTTTGTCTTGTGGACTTTGAGCTCCAGTTCGTGGTGCTTGAAGTACCTCTCAATCTGCTCGCCGTACACGTTATAGACGTTCAGATCAGTCACTGCCAATACACGTCCCCACCGCTTGTAGCACTCCGCTAGCTGGGAGTTTTCGGGGTTGAAGACACCGTCGAGGAAGGTGAAGTCATATGATATCTTCTCGTATCCATCGACGTGGAAGCCGTTCTTGGTCTCGATGACCGAAGCAGTAAGGTCTGACATGTTGAAATGATCGCATAAAAGGACAGAAGAGTTCGATGTTTAATGGAAACAGATGCTGTGTTTGCTGTGTACAAAGTCAAGATTGTCGCGGACAACGGGGCTTAATGAGAGCTGGCTAGCAAAGCACGGGCTCTAATGACTTGACGACAGACTTCATGACAATTTGGTATAGCGCTATCTCGTAAAGCATCACATCACGTCAATGATGTGAGGATTCGGTACCTAACATGCGTGTACCTAACATGCGTACAGGACACCGTACAGTAGAAGCATTAAACCGAATCGACAAGGGACGCGGTGAAGTCAATGCCCTTAGCCGCTGTATCCAGTCAGTCCGTCCGCGGGTCTAAGATGAGATACTTTCCGCATGATCGAAGCTAATGCTGCGAGATCGTACAGAACCAATGACCTGGTGCAGGCGGCGCCCAAGTGGGTTGCTAGTAACAGTGTGCAACAGTCATGATGTAGAAGGACTTGAACACGCGGAACAGTATACATGTAGCCCTGTGAAGGGGTGGCAGGTACCTCCATCGGTCAAGGAAGCCAATAGCAAAACAGGTCTATAACCAACGCATTCCCAACAGTCTCTGATCTCGGTAGTCCTGCTCTAATAAGCTATGGCATTGATGTGAGTTTCAGCGTCGGAGCAAACGTCAGTAATTGTAGTACTCTGCACTCGGTAGGTCAGACTCGATGTGTGCTGCCGCAAGTGCTCTTACCCGTACAACACATGGTGTACGATACCGGTTAATTGGCGCCAGATCTCGGGTAGATTGAGTTGCTTGACATGTGTCGATCTTGGTGGGGAAACGTTTGGTGTTGCCCGAGATTGAAATTCTACTTGGAGACAGCGACCGGGACGAGGCAAAACATGGGTCGTGCGTGACAGCTCCCGGTCCTTGGTGGCGAGGATGGTTTGCACGCTTGACTTTAACACGGCTTGCGGCAGACGAATGGAAAAGGACGCATAACGGTCAAGTAAGGTCATGATGACCTCAGGACGAAAAGGTAGCGACCCGCTTTGCATCTAGAATTATTGCATGGTCAGACTCCACCAGCCCAGAGTACCTACTCCTACAGGGGATGCTACCAAAAGTCCTGCAACACGCTAAATATATCACTGAAATATAACCTGAAATCTAAAAATTTTAATTGTGCCTATAATGCGTTCTAGACATGATGTTTAGGTGCTCTTAGGCAAAGGTTTACCTGAACATTGAACTGAGTCTCAAACTGGCTTTGAGCGCCTACAGAGTTTGTATTGAAAA
>JAABUP010008290.1_pt1 | contig 13337 bp, 13 predicted proteins | sample 5559201 | NCBI WGS metagenome assembly JAABUP01 (sample SAMN10711887, study PRJNA513373) | rock metagenome | isolation source: Antarctica rocks | place: Antarctica | reverse complement strand
CTGGCAGCCCTGCAACCTGTCAAATGCACTCAGTGCATGGAGACCATGTGTAGCAATGACCTCACAAGGTGCGGAAGCTCTCGCTAGCGTTGTATCCTACAAGGCGGAAAGTCCCATTACCACGCCTTCCACCTCAACCGCGTTTCTTACATATACTCAACTTAGCCAAGCCGAATGCTTTCGACTTAGTTGGGAATTCAGTCCTTCCATATGAAGCTTTGTGATCAGTGCAGTAACTTTACACCTCGGCTTTGAAACTACTGTAGAAGGGGAATATTCATACATATCCTCAAACCATGACACACCACCATTAACGACATCCTTCTTCTGACTGAAAGTCTTTGAATCTGGCGCCTCTACCAGTAGGTCGATCACGATCTGCCTTTCGCACTCTAGGCTCGCGATCTCTCTTTCGATACCTCTTCCCACATACCCGACAACGGGCCCAAGCCAGACTATCAGCTTTCCGCCACGACACTTTACCATACTATCGCCAGCGAGCTCATTCTCGAATTTATCGCTTCATCGTCGAACGTCAAACCCGGCACAACCAGAATCAAGCTGCTGGGAAGGGTATTTTAGCTTTACTCAAGCGTAGGAGAAGAAGACTGCTTGGCAGACCGCTTACCGAGGATGAAGGACGAGCCTCCAAGATGACACAGCCAGGTGTTTCGGGATCACTTAACGGTACCGGTGAAGGCTATGGGCCAAATCTGGAAGTAGCTCAGAGAGGGGCTCGACGGCGGAAGTTAGCCGGATACTTGAAGGCAGCTAATGAGCTACGACAGTCTTATCAGCAATCGTACGGCTCACGGGGCTTACAGGACGCAGAAGCAGATGAAGACGAGGCTGGAATACCCGGTGCTTTCCCGGATGTCGCTATTGTGAGGAATGGGGATGAAGAGATGGTACTATTCCCAAGCTATGCTCGACGGCATGTGAAGAAAGAACAGCGGCGGCCAAGCAAAGATCAGCGTGAGATTCCGGGGGCTGCGCAAGCACCACGTGATACCTCAGGTGCTGGTGATGCGGAGTATTGGAGAAAGGAATGGGAGAAGTACGAAGATGACAATGCTGTGGTAGATGTGGACGTTCGCGGCTGGCTGTACTCGCCACATCGAGGCCCTATGACTCGGAAGAATCGGTTGTTGATAGGACTTGCACGGCATCTCAGCGGTATACCAGCTCCCTCTGGCGGCAGTCGAAATACCAGTCGTGCATCAAGCCCGCATGCTACGCATCGTGAAAGGTTGGAAGCTAGGGTAGCACGGCACGAGGAAGCGCTAGTCGAAAAGGAGGCAGAGAATATCACAAAAAGGGGTGAAGATGAAGCAGATGTTGCTGGACGGGGCTGCTTCAGCGAAGAAGCCACACAAGACTGGGACAAAGCCAGTATTTATAGTACGCCTGAGCACAGTCGAACACCATCACCGGATAAGTTGAAGGAGCCGAAGCCAGGGCATTTTCCGCAGTCTCTTACCGATAGCTCTCTACAATTTGACCGTGATGATGCTCCTGGTCCAGGCTCACTCGCGAAGCGTGCGTCTTGGAACCAGCCTTCAGACATGAGTCCAGCAGAGCTCGCGATTGCCAACGCTCATCTGATGGCCAGACTTAAGCCTTTCTTGAATAATCCACTTGTCGGCACGCCTCTTACAGTCTTCTTCTACAATGAACAAACGTCGCAATCTCGTACAATCCTCACCAACGAAGCAGGGCACTTCTCACTTCGAGCCGCTCTGGATTTCGTTCCGACGAACGTCAGAGTACTTGCTTCTGAGAATTTGTCCGCGACAGAAGAGGTCCGCATCACCGAGCCAACGGGCATTAGTTTGATAAGTGACATTGATGACACAATCAAGCATTCTGCCATTGGCAGCGGAGCAAAGGAGATCTTCCGAAATACCTTCATCAGAGAACTTGGGGATCTTGCTATCGAGGGTGTGAAGGAGTGGTACACAAAGCTTGCCGATATGGGGGTGAAACTGCACTACGTATCCAATTCTCCGTGGCAGCTGTACCCGGTCCTCGTGAGCTTCTTCGCCTTAGCGGGGCTCCCACCTGGTTCTTTCCATCTGAAGCAGTACAGCGGTATGTTGCAAGGGATCTTCGAGCCCGTGGCAGAACGGAAGAAAGGCACCTTGGAAAGAATCTTGCATGACTTCCCGGAAAGGAGGTTCCTACTTGTTGGAGATAGTGGAGAGGCAGATCTTGAATTGTACACTGATATCGTGGTTGCGAACCCCGGAAGGATTCTTGGCGTCTTCATCCGAGATGTGACAACGTCCATCGGTCAAGGCTTTTTTGATGCATCCATGGGATCGTTAAATGGTGATAAAGGGTCAAGCTCTACTCTGCGTGGACGAGGAAGGGACGGTCAGAATCTGTCACCAGGCACTCAGGGACTGAGACCTGAGCGGAAGCCGGTCCTACCATCTCGTAACCGAACTGAATTGGCTGTCCCACAGGCGCAGCAGGGCGGTATTGCTACCGGTACACTTATTGATTTCGATGACGGAGATGAGCCGGAACAGACCCTATCTCGAGCGATGACAGATCCTAAGTTGTCCGAAGCGGACAGAAAGGCTTCCGTTGCATCTACAAAGTCTCTGCCGCCTATCCGGCCGTCAAAGCCTTTGGCGTTGAGAAGTGCTTCTGGTGAGAAGCACGCCATACCGTCTATAGGAACTAGCGACACTTCTCCACATAGGAAAGGGCCTACACCGCCACCAAAGCCCAGGAGGTTTTCCACCTCTCGCGACGTATCTCAGCCTGCAGATCCTAGTCCTTTATCGCAAACGCATAATGCTTCACCTCCAGGTAGCCGAGCCACATCATCGGAAAGACGGAGCTATAGATCCACAGTACGCAACAAGGTTGCCTCGGCTTACAACAGTATCCCATCTCCCTCTGCCTACTGGTACGGTACCTCGCAAAATCTATCGTCCTCTGGTAGTCAACAGCGTCCAGGTATGAATTCAGGCCGGACATCGTCAACTTCAGGAGTATCGAAAGCTGCGCCACCCCCTCCTCCGCGAAGGCATTTGACATCATACCCCGCTGCAGCCGCTCACTATGCTAGCAATCGTATTAGCGGCGGGTGGAGTGGCGGAACTGATGGTAGTGGTGATGATATCAACGGCAATACGACGCAGCCTTTGAACAAAAAGGTCGAGCTCTGGAAGAGAAGGTGGGCGAGAGCAAAGGATATTCTTGAAAGTAAAGGGGTCATGCTGAGAACTTGGAGAGTTGGGACGGATGTGATGGATGATGCTGTGAGACTTGTACAGAAAGCGAAGAGCGAATCGGACGATCGAGAAGATCCACTTCATCGGCTGAGAAGTAAATAACAGTTGAGTCTACATAACATCCGTGGCGTTCCGTATTGGTGTATAGCATGGTGAAGCAGAAGAGATTTGACGCATATATCCTTGTGCTTTTAGTTCTCTTCTCCGCAGCGTTCCTCGTATCTTCGAAAGCATAGCCGGGGCGTAAGCAATAGTGATGGCATTCACAGTCTTAATATGTCACTTTGCACGGTTGTTTCGTTGACCCTACGAGATGAAGAAGCGAACTGTCGTCTGCACAAAATGCCCATTGCAACGATGCTTTGACAGCGGCACTGTACACATATTTACAGCGGTTCTTGACTGGCATTGGAAAGTTGATGACTTTTGGGGGCCCACAAATGCTTCTCTCTGATCGGTCATCCATAACGTACACGCAGCCATGATCCCTTCATATGCTCAAAGCCCAATCCTTCGCGGCCTAATCACCATCATTGCGTAAAAGGCGTCAGCGGAGGTTGAAGATCCCCACCAAGTCTACCACTTTTCCACATACGGCCTGATATCGATCTCACTCGTAAACGTACTCCGCGGCTGCGTATGTAAATGCCAATACGCATCCGCAATCTACCGATCACATTCCCCGTCAGCAAAGAACCCCACCCCAGAACACCCTCATACTCCCGACTTACAGCATCAGCACTAATCTTCGAATCCGGCGCATCGCTAACCTTCCACTCTTTGGTCCTGGGGATATCAATGACGCCATCAATAACGGCATGCGCGACATGGACGCCTTTGGGCCCGAATTCGCGAGCGAGAGATTGGGCGAGGGCTCGTAAGGCGAATTTGCCGGTGGCGAAGGAGGAGCACAGGGCGGAGCCTTTGAGGGAGGCGGTTGCGCCGGTGAAGATGAGGGTTGGTGGGTGGGTGAGGGGGGAGGTGGAAGGGGGGTTGAGGAGGAGGGGGAGGGTGGATTGGGAGAAGAGGAAGGCGCCTTTGCTGGAGGTATGATTTTCATCAGCATCGTCGTTAGTTAACGATCTTATCAAGGATAGAGGGGAAATGGGAGATGGAAGATAAATTACCCATTAGCTTCAAACCCCGCCTCAAAATCCTCCAAGCTCAATTCCAAAAACGGCTTCCTAACAAACCGTCCCCCAACATTGAACACCGCGGCCGCCAACCCCACACCCTTGAACTCGCTCTCGATCTGGCTAAACGCATTCTGTACGCTCTTTGCGTCAGAGACGTCGGTGCTGATACCGATGGCTTTGCCTCCGTTGCCGTTGATTTCCGTGACGAGAGACTTGTAGTTTTCGGGATTGCGCGCAAGGAGGACGACGGAGTAGGTGGCGGCGAATTTGCGGGCTATGGACGCGCCGGTGCCGGGGCCGACGCCGGCTACGATTGCGAAGGCTTTGCTTGTTGCCATGATTGTGTTTTGGATTTGGTGGAGACGTTGGGCTTGAGTGGAGGGTTTGGGGGGCATTCAGGGGATTGTTGAGTATGAAGTGCGGGAGTGCTTGGAAGGTCGATTTCAAACAAGGACGCACTATCGATTAGTGATCATAGGGCTGGCTTGGTCATCAATTACGCCATCAACCATCCGCTCCGTGAGGTAATTAGGTTTCAGATAGGGCAGTCAAGAATGATCAGCGCCATGTAGTCGTGTAATCACAATAGAGACGATTTGATAGCTCATCATTGATGGTATTGGTTAATTTACAGTATTAGAGTCTCATGCCCCACACTTGACACAATCTATTTGCTGGTATCAACAACATACCGTCCAGCGATCTTACCCTGATCTGTAAAAATCGTCAGTTATAGATTTCGTCCACCTTAGGCGAGAAAGCGAAGACTTACGCATGAGGTCAAAAACCTTCTGTAATTCGCTCAGGCCGACGGTCTTGAAGGGCGCCTTGATGAGACCGCGACGGTAGAAGTCGATGGCCTCGGCCGTATCCTTTCTGTTTCCGACATACGATCCCTTGATAGTAATCATCCTAATTACGGTTTCGAATACAGGGGCACGGAGGTAAGCACCGGCTGGCAGGCCGATGACAACAACGGTGCCATGAGGTCGAACGTACTGTTTGAAACATCAGTAGGGTACTCTTAAGGTAGTGAGGGGAAGGGGACCGACTTCATGAGCGGTTTGGAAAGGTTTCTCTGTGACGGCGACCAAGATGACTGCGTGTGGCCCTAAGCCGTCTTCCGTGGCAGCTTGGACATCCTTCACAATGTTCGAGGATTTGGAAAAGTCAACAAAGGCAGAAGCACCCAGCTTCTCGCACATCTCCTTCTTCTCATCACCAGCATCAACAGCAATGATTCGCAGACCCATAACCTTTGCGTATTGTTGAGCCAGAGATCCAAGCCCACCACCAGCACCTACGATAGCGACAGTCTGTCCTGGTCGGGCACCAGACTCCTTCAAGCCCTTGTAGACAGTGATACCAGCGCAGAGGACGGGGGCAATTGCGTCGAGGGGTACGTCTTTGGGTATCTTGGCTATGTGTGCAGCCTTGGCAACACAGTATTGCTGGAATGTACCATCCACGGTGTAACCGGACATGGTGGCCTTGGGGCAGAGAGGCTCGAACCCCTGCTGGCAGAAGTCGCAAGACAAACAAGAACTGTTGAGCCACTGAATGGATAGATGAGTCAGCCTTTTATCTTGAAAACGGGCTCATGGCAAAGTGCAAACCTTGACACCGGCATGGTCTCCGATTTCGACATCCTTTACAAGTTCACCACGGGCCACGACAATACCAGCTCCCTCATGGCCTCCTACCAACGGAAGCTTGGTGGCTAATGGCCAGTCTCCGTTCACGGCGTGAAGATCAGTGTGACACACACCGGAGTACTTGATGTTGACGAGGACTTCATCTGGACCTGGCTTCGGGACGGGAATCTGCTTGTAGTCGACGGGCCCGCCTGTCTTCTCGATAACCTAGAGCTGCTCAGCTTACTTAACCTTTACGGACCGTATGTGATCCAAACCTGCGCCCATTGCTTCTCTGGAATCTGGTGGTCTGTCATTATAATAACGTGTTTGTTGAGGTTGGGTTGTAATACTGGGGGGTGAGGGATGTTGTGATGTATCTTGTGATGAGATGCAAAAGAACCAAAGGGCAGTCGTCATTATTTCATAGAGATGAATGTCCAATAATGACTGGGGTTTCAAGGGAGTCAACCCCACCTCACAGGGAAGTCATCAGGCGGGGCAGCATGTTGGTACAGCACCATGATGACAGGATGCAGGCGGACCAGACTCGGGGACGATGCTGGCTTCCGAATGGCAGTGCATGCAGAGAAGGTCAAGACTTTTGTGAACACTTCTCTAAGGTAGAAGCTCTCTCCTACGCTATCCTTCGAAATCAAGCATGTAGGGTTAACGGCAGCAGAGATGAGTCGACCACAGCCGATCGAGATGCTCGATGAGTGGAATGGAATGAATTGAAAAGAGAATGGTCTGATGTCCCAGGTCTGGACCCGCAGCCACAGCCGGATATTGCCCAGTTCAAGCATGATACTCGTACTCAAGATGCATTCCAACTCAGCCCGTCGACGGGAGGATCGATTATTGCGGGGTCATACATAATGATTGTCCTCCAACTGCGGGGTGTCCCATCACAACACAGGATACATTGCATCGCCGTGATTGCACCACACATATTACAGGTACAGTACAGTACAGTCAAGATGGTCTCTTCATGGATAACTAGTGAGGTTTTCGTGCCTCTTGTATGCCAAATCTTTCGGACTATCGGAGCTCGGGCGAACGCATGTGAATGTGTTTCTTCTAGTAGAGGGAAGTGGTTTGGTCACCCCAGTCCAAGTCTTAAAATGATGTACGAAGTATTCAATCTTGAGCAACCTTTGGAGAAGCATGAGTAGATCTCGGGTTTCAATGTTTTCATATCTTATAGACTTCATGGCCTGTTTTTCTATCTAGGTTCAGACAGAGCTTAGCTATCTTACTTGTTATTCATATTCGTCCATCGAAGACGGCGTACTCCTTTCATCAAGCTCTACCTAAACATAATGCCCTAGCTATAAGTCCGATAGCACCTTCTGGGCTTTCAGCAATTCCTAGTTCAAGTTTCGCTTATCCTTTATTCGCTATACATAGAAAGCCCTATGTTTGACCTTGCATGCCAGTTCAAGCGAGCTAGAGATCTCCATTACCCCGGATTTTGGACCCTTCGATCTGGGATGGACCCTTTTTGGCGTGCATTTCATAAATCGGGTTGCGGGAGATGTGAATGCAAGCCTAGTCTAGCATAGCCCGAACATCATGTGTCTCTCCGATGTCGATGCTGGCTTTCATGCATTTCCTTCCTCATCTATGACCTTTCCCAAGAACTTCTTGCTATATAGCGAGTGTCACATCTTTCGTCAATCCGTTATATACCATTGGCGTCGCTGGTTCCATCTTCGAGGAAACCCCAGGAGAGCGTTCAGTACTTTTTGGTAGTTTCTTTAGATAGGGACGATCTTCGAGGCTACGGCAAACGGTCGAAGTGCTATACGAGTGGATGGACAAGCCAACCTCTATACGATTTATTCAACGTGGTCATCTCAGATACCATACTAAGGATATGAGTTTTCGGACCTAGCGGGATCGAAAAGCCCATAGCAATGGACCTAACGTTGGCACTAGAAGGGCCCGATGCCACTCGAGAAGAAGACAAGAGCAAGGAGAAAGCAGGAGACGGCGATGTTGAGATTGCCGCATAACGTCAACGCACAGCACAAGAGCAGCAGACTCCGCCAGCCCGCGTAACGCCCAGCGCACGCCACTTTACTCGTGCTATGGAGAATCTGAAAATCTCCAATGCCGGCATCATTCCCGAAAGCACAAACCCTTTCGCCGCTCTAGAGCAAGAGGAACAGACCTCTAGTCCGACGCCTACCTATGAATCAGCTAAGGCGCGTATGGAAGACCTTCGTGCTCTGGCATACCGATCAGTTGCGCCACTCCAAAATCCCGAACCTCCAGTGTTGTATCGCGCACCGATAGATCGGCCTGCTCTGAACAGAGACCATGTCGCCAATGTCCTACCCTCGGTGGAGATAGCCATAGATGTGATGCGAATAACTCCACAAGACACGGCTTCTAGATCTGCACTCAACCGTAGACATTCACCCGATATCCCACCCAATGAATGGAGCATAGCGAACGATCAAAGCCCAATGCCAACATTGCACGATGACCTACCTTCTCATGATCGGCAGCGTGTGTCGCCAAGTATCGATAAAGCTCCGCAACGCAAAGGAGTCCTTCCCGCGGTCAAGACCCTCAAATGTTGGCTCTCATAGCCCGCGTAGAGCATTTGGAACGTGAAAGCGCAATATGCGAGCCATCATTGAGACCATGAGAAAGGAGAAAGTGGATAGCCAAATCCCATCTCAGCCCAAGGCAGATTATCCAGAGGATGATGGTGATAGTGGTTCAGCTCTTATTAAAACCGAGCGTATACGGAAACAGGATCCTACCATCAAACTAGAGTACGTATCCTCGCCTATATCAGACCTGTACGATGACGACCCGGTTGATCACAAGAGTACAGCTAAGGATCTTGGTCATGAACACCTCGATCAAATGTCCGAATCCGAATCCTCAGCGGAGCCCAAGAGACCTGCACACGTTAGTTCCGGCAACTCAATATCCCGGAACCGACAAGCTAGCCATACCCCCCCACGCGGGGAGCAAAAAAAGCCCGACTCACAAATTTCCCCGCACCCAACCACCAAATTTACTACTCATTTTTCCGAGAACCATGGAACCAGAGGATCACTACAACCATCATGACACTTCTACTAAGGCTAAAGTTCAGGGGGCCATTGAATTCTGCGAGCAAATGAACATACCGTACTTCAAAAGCAATGTTTTCAAAACATTCAGAGTGTCAAAACATCAAGGATATCAGATGCTTCAGTCTGAGGCCTTTGCACATCGACAAAACAACAATTCTGAACTGATATCAGACAAAGATATATGAGAAATGAAAAGAGTTTTGAAGTTGAAGAGCTTTGAAGCCAGAGCTTTAACATAAGAGCAATTAGGCTTTGAGGTAAGCCTGAAGTGTTCAGATGATACAATTAAGAGAGCTATGAAAACAATGAACTATCACAAGTGCATTGTCTGTAGAAAGGGCTGAATTTCTTTTAAAACAGTCACTAAAAGGGTTGAATACACTGTTATCATGTTGAAAAGATATTCTAAAGAGAAGAATTGATGACCAGTTCAATTCAGTGATGAGACTCACTTTAAATACAGGTCATAAGAAAAGCTGCAAATTATATGAAAGTCAGGTTAAAGATACTGCATGAACTGCATACAGAAGATGAATTCACCTAAGAATAAAGATTTAAAGAAACAGCATTGCTGAGCTGCAGTAGGTCATAATTTCAAGTCAGATATTCATTTTTATGATGTGTTCAAAAACATCAATGAAAAACTCACTTTAAAGGCCTACTTGAAGCAAGTTCTGAAGCCTATAGTCAAGCCCTGAATCAAAAATCACTTCTGTTTTGTGCTGAAGAAGAATGATGATTCAAATCATGAAACAGGGTCAAAAAACATCATTAAAATCTGAAAACAAAAGAACAAGCTGAAGCACTACTTCAATTGTGCATCTTTATCTGATTTATCTTCTATAGAGAACCTGTGACAGGTATCAAAACAGAAGCTACAGAAATATTCTCATTGAAATGATCACACTATGAAGAAGCTGATTTATGAAGAATGGTCTCATGTCTCACAAAAGTACATAAATGAGAAGGTTTCTACTATGTCAAAGTGATTAAAAGCAGTTATAGAAGAAGAGGATAGAATGACAGACTATTAAATATAATATATCTCTTTTAATTCAGTAGTAAATTTGATGGTTGAGTGCAGGGAAAATTTGTGAGTCAGGCTTTTTTTGCTTTCTGCATGCCCTTCTCAGAGAAGTGACAATACTCTGTCTCAATCAGCAGCTTAAGAAAGACATCATTCTCATATCAACTAAAAGAGTGCCTCATCATTATCTGATGTTAAAGGTGGCTCTTCATCAAGACGTTAAATTGAGAACAGAATTAGACTATTTACAAGACTAGTGTTATTGTGTAGTAGGTCAGACAAACAGTCAGATAACTTCTCTTAAAATCAGTTCTTTGATGTTTTCAATATTTGAAGGCTTGCTCTTGACTGACTATGATTGTCTAGCAACATTATTCAAAAACTTGTCAGTTAAGTAAAAACATTGAACACTCAGTGTTCTTGATGAGAACAAGGCAATAAAGAACAATAAAGAGCAATAAAGAGCATTGTGAGAAGGCACAGTACAACTACTAAAGGCTTACAGAGGTTTCTTTAGTAACTATCATCATGCAATAAAGAAAGAAAGAAATGAATTTTTAAAAATCTCTCTTTCACTTTTCTACCCTATGTGATTGAATAGTATCAAACAATACTATTTTATTTGACTCACTAACTTGCTGTGAAATTACCTTCACCTCACAAATTTAACAATTTATGCTGCATTCTTTGTCATATGCACAACACTCTGTTTCATCAGTGACTAGATTCATATGAGATTTCAGTGAAGAATCTGTAAAAGCAGCAAATGAGTTACAGTGAGCTTCTACAGACAGACAAAAGAACATAAAAAGTGACTGAGTTGCTGTCATAATAAGAGAGTCACCTTGCTGCTCAGTCACAAAGCCTGTGTCTGAGATCTGAGCACATATAATGATCAACAAAGTGTGTTGTGAAGAGAGGTCTTTGAAAAGATACATGTATGAAGGCTATGAGCAAAATTGTCTGTCATACATGAAATAAGCAAATGAATACTATACAGCGCTTTTTAGAAGTTCTGCATCAAAGGTCATTTAGCAAAACTTTTTAACAAAATGTATAGAAAACCTGTGAAAAAACCTTTTCACCACTCATCATCCCTTAATTTGACATCACTGTTATCATCATTATCATCATCACTATGAAATGTACTCATAAAATAAATGACATCATCAAGAGCCAAATACAAATGAATCTGAAGTGTGAAATGGCTTTTAAGACTATAGCACAGATCACAGAATATAGTCAAAAGCACATTGAGAGATTTTGAAGAAACCTATGACAATGAAGGTCAGTAACTATATTTAAACTGTCAAAGATGAGGGCCTCAAGACAACTCACTGCTGCTATAACAGAGATAGATCTCTGTCTAGATATGTGAGCCTAATCTACTAACTATTAGTATAGAGTGTTCTCAATTTTCTTGAGAATTGACTCACAGCATATTTAAATGAGATGCAGAGATATATTTAATATGAGTATAAAGTGAAGGTCAGCATTGCTACTGTTTGAGTTATTCTTAAACAGATTAATTAATCAAGAAAGAAGGTAAGCATGCTCTTGTTACTGTCACCATAGTTAATGAGATTATTTCTAGTGTCAAAAATGAGTAGTTGAGCAATCTCAGAAAGTTTGTGACAACTGAATGATGCAGCTAAGTAGCTGACATGCATGACAGCTAGTCTTCATCAATGAAAGTGTCTTTAACCTCTGCATCCTCAATAGAAAATATGGCTGAGCAGCTGTGAGAAAACAAGCAGTTACAACAGAGTTCTTTAAGAAAGAACAGCATTACAGCATTCTTTCAGTCTATATAATCAACAGCTATATCACATGAGAAGTCTACAAAACAGAGGTGAATACAGACATGTTTAATGATTTCATTCAGAACAAGGTCCTATCTGAATGTAAACAGTTTTCAGAGTCATGTAGTGTTCTGTGCATGAATAATTGCAGAATACATCATTCAGAGATAGGTTTTCATACTGATATAAGTCTCTTTGCTAATTCTGTCAATAGAAACTTACAGCTATGTGTTATGAGGTCAGTGTTATTTTTGCATATCTTTCTTTCTACTCATTAGATTATAACCTTATTAAGAAGTTCTTTAATAAGCTAAAGACATTGATGAAGAAATATGAGGGTGAATTTTCAAAGTTTATTTGTATGACAGTACAAAAATATAATGCTGAGAGCAATGCAGAAACACATTTTCATAACAGCTTTGTTAATTGTACATAGATATAACATTATAATGAATTAATTAACATGCTTCATTACCTTTAATGCTTGTAATGCTTTCATCTCATTCATATAATCATATACCTCTGTACCCATGCCTTTCATGACTTCTGCTTGTTTTCTTTTCTTCTGATATGGGTGTAGAGCTTTCTTTAGTCATCATTCAAGATTCACTGAAATATTCAACTTTCTTCACACAAAGCTCTTTATTTCTTTGTTCAATTGATAGATCTTTGAGTTCTCATTCATTATCTTCTCATTTAGATATACTGTATGAGACACAGTATATTGTGAGAATGACAATGAGTTCTTGTTAACAGCAACATTGTTCTCATTGATCTAGATAAAGGTATCATCTGTGAGGTTCAAAATAGAAGAAGATGTGAATGAGACTTGAATATGCTGTGAGGGTACTCAAATAGACTGTGAGGTGGCTGTTTTTGTCATTTTAAATATCTTCTTCTTTGTAGAAGAAGTCTTTGTAGAGGTCTTTTATTTAGTCATGATGACAGTGACAGTGAGATTAAATTGATGAGTGATGGGTGATGAAAAGGTTTTTTCACAGGTTTTCTATACATTTTGTTAGAAAATTTTGCTAAATGACCTTTGATGCAGAACTTCTAAAAAGCGCTGTAGCAATACAAATTCTATGTAAATAACTAGACTACATTATCAATTCAGTATTCTGTAGCAAATTCATGTCACTTCACACATTGAGCAAGTCTTTTAAACATTTAATGAACATATTTCATTCACTCATGAGGTCTTATCTTGTCTTACTTCTTCAAAACAGCCTGTTTTAAGTTCTTCTTTCTTGTAAAAAGCTGTTGTTTAAGATGGGATTTTATGATTCTTCACACATTCTCTATGATGTTGAAGTTAAAAAAGAACAGTGAAGCATGAAAATAGTTAATGTTTAAATCTCATTTTGTCTGTACTGCTATGTTAATGTCATC
>JAABUP010008289.1_pt1 | contig 13338 bp, 15 predicted proteins | sample 5559201 | NCBI WGS metagenome assembly JAABUP01 (sample SAMN10711887, study PRJNA513373) | rock metagenome | isolation source: Antarctica rocks | place: Antarctica | reverse complement strand
CCATGCAACCTATCACACGGTACATATACTCACATTCATGTACCAATGGTCCTCATGTGCAGCCAGTTGTGAGTCACTACCTGCTGACTTCGCTGCAGCCAGCCGGACTGGCAAAGTGAATAGCTTTGGCTGGCTGAGGTACAGTGGGTTTGTGAGGCATAAAGAACCTCATTTGGATGCGGCTGGAGCTCTAGCCAATCTGCTTGTATTCACCCTCAATCTCACAGGGCTGGACATCCTGCTGCAGGCCCAGAAGTTTTACAGATCTGCTTGTTCTGTTTTGTTTAATTAAGTTTTTGTTATAAAGTGACATTTGTTTAAAATTAGATACCATGTTGTTATCTTATGACCTGACAAATTACCAGTGTCTGCTTACTGCGCTGCAACTTGTACATGCTGCATTGTCAATATTGTGACATGGAGTCCTGTAACAATACGCAGCCAAATCTGCCCAATGGGCGAAGTGTTCTGTCAGGTATTGCATGCAGTCGCACTTCCTTGACTGTTTGCTTTGTAACTCTGACCCCGCGCTACATGACTGCAGGTGCGCAATCCCACTGGTAAGGCCATTGGTTGCTGAGCACCACTGTATTGCAAAAGCCCTTTAAGCTGGACGGTGGAGGGCAAGACGGAATTCGCCCTGAGTGGACCGGTGGCCAAAAGGGCGGGTCAAGATCAGACGGCCTAAGGCTTTCTTCCGTTGGTGTTGCTTGCTGAGACAGGCAAACTCGACGCGATGCAGGTCACAGCACCAATCTCCCGGCATACGCTGCATGGTAGCCAGCTGAAAATCCGACAGCAGAAGCCTCTGGTCACTAGACGCAACCAGCGTGTCGAGACTTGCAATGCGGTCAAGGAGATCTTTATGCCAGCCCTTTCGTCCACCATGACCGAGGGCAAGATTGTGTCTTGGCTCAAAAGTGAAGGGGACAAGATCACAAAGGGCGAGTCGGTCGTCGTCGTCGAGTCGGACAAAGCTGATATGGATGTCGAGAGCTGTAAGACATGCCCAGCTTGACCTTTTTGCGCTGCACTGGAGAGCGAATACAACGCATGTTTCCAGTATACAATCTTTCAAACAGATTATGGCCGTGAATGTTTGCAGTCCAGGACGGCATCCTTGGAGCGATTGTCATAAAAGAAGGCGGAGTAGCCAATGTTGGTGCACCGATCGCGTATGTCGCCGAAAGCGACGCTGACCTGCAAGAGGCCAAGTCGAAGGTCGGAGGTGCTTCAAACGGCAACGGCGCCGCCCCTGCATCCAAAGAAGTACCCAAGGAGGAGGTGGCTAAGGTGGAAGCACCTGTTGCTGCTAAGTCAGGAGCAGCTCCTGCCCCTCCTACACCACCGCCAGCCCCAGCAGCATCACAAGCTCCCGCTCCGCAAAAACGCGCAGACGGTCGCATCATTGCCACCCACTATGCCAAGAAACTAGCAAAGGAGCTAGGGGTTGATCTTAACAGCCTAGCTGGCAGTGGACCAGCTGGCAGGATCACAGCCTCTGACGTCGAGGGATTCAAGAAGGGAGGCAATGGAGCTGCAACAGCTCAATCACCAGCTGCTCCCGCCACACCATCAGTCGTTCCTACGCAAGCTGCTCAGGCACCTGCTGCAGACATGAAGCCATCAACGCCTCAGCCTGTCTCCACGTCAGTGTCAGAGCTTAAGGGTACTACAGAGCCGTTCAATGCTCTTCAAGCTGCCGTCGCCAAGAACATGGTGGAAAGCCTCAAGGTCAGTGCCATGGATTATAGCCCTGCTTCCTTAAACCCATGAGATGTCATGCATCAGGGGCGCAAACAAACTACCTGCATGTGGAGTATTAGCAGACGCTGTATGTTGCCTCCCAGCAGGCACTGTTCCTTTGAGGCTTTGCGCCATTGCGCTATTTCCTGTCATTCACATTTTGAGTAATCACTGCAGGTGCCCGAGTTCCGGGTGGCATACAGCATCAACACAGATGCTTTGGATGCTCTGTACAAGAGGCTGAAGCCCAAGGGTGTTACAATGTCTGGTCTGCTTGCCAAGGCAGCTGGTGTAGCATTGTCCAAATTCCCAACTCTATATGCAGGCGAGCTGTAATTCTTGATGCATCCATGCGGCATCTTACAGCTTGCTTTTGGCTTGTTTCCCAAAATCATATGGGTCAGCAACTCTCTGACGGCAGGAGTGTGTCAGCTGTCCCAGCTTAGCCTCTGAATAATGTCTCTGATGCACATGTTCATCAAAATTGCAGATACGAACGGTAAACTCTAAGTCAGGCCTCGTGCAGAGGATCTCACGGTGTGCATTTGCGTGCCAATTGCGGACAGTCCTGCCCCACTGCAACATGCTTTGGTGGTGCTGAGTGACAGGCTGTAGCTGCTATGTTGCAGGGTGTACAGCTGATGGGAAGGGTATCACCTACAATGAGCACATCAACATCGCCATGGCAGTTACCATGCCAGACGGCGGTCTGATCACACCTGTACTCAAGGTCAGGCTCAGCAAACACAGCAACATGCACTGCTCAGATTGATTTAACATGTCATGCACAACCCCTGCATGTGTTTTGTCGGGGAAGCAGGATTAGAGCTGCGTGTGTGTCATGTTGTGTGTTATTGTGTTGACTGCATGACTGCCTGCCTAGAAATATAAAGCATGCAGGTCATGAAAAGCATGCATATGATGCAGAATGCTCAACAGGTTGCGCTGCGTGACGGATGCAGCTTTGTGAACTTGCAATGTCAGTCCTGGTCATGTTGTCCTTTGCCTTTTGCCTTTGCCATTGTGCAGGGCTTGTTGATTTGCATGCAGAGCATTGATGATGGGCAAGTAAACTTACTGCTGCTGTGCATTTGTGTGCGCAGGACGCAGACAGCACTGACATATCTCAGATCAGCCGCAACTGGGCAGACCTCGTCAAGCGCGCCCGAGCTAAGAAGCTAGCACCTGACGAGTTCAACAGTGGAACCTTTACCATTTCTAACATGGGCATGTATGGTGCAGACACCTTTGACGCCATCCTACCGCCTGGTAAGTGAAGACTTTGCATATGTAGCTGTGCGTTGGTATCTATTGGCAGTCAAGCAACAGGTACTGGCTGACAGTCAGTGTGCGTCATGCTGACGTAACCCTTCCTGGCCTTGAGGATTAAGACGCCTGTTGTGCAATGCTTCATTGCACAGAGATTGCAGTTGTGGTTCCCTGCCAATATGCCAACACCCGCCCGCAGCAGCAGAGATGTCCCTCAAAGTAAATGTAGCGTCAGTTAGCTTGCTTGCTGCCTACTGTAGTCTTTACCTGCTGTATGACCCTATGACACCACGTGCAAGTACGTTTTTTTTCGTAATTCCACTCTCTGCTGACTCAGTTGTTTCCTGCTGTACACCACATGCTGGTCTGCATCAAATTGTGTGCAGTCTGTTTGTGCGTTTCTGACAATCAGGAGAGGTAAACCTGTCATAGCAAGCTCTGTTGTTGATGCAGGTACAGCAGCCATTCTGGCAGTTGGAGGCAGCAAGCCCACTGTTACTGTGGATGACAATGGCCGGTTTGGTGTCCAGAAGGTCATGAAGTGCAATTTGACATGTGATCACCGCATTGTGTATGGAGCTGGTGCAGCAGAGTTCATGCTGGAACTCAAGTCTGTTATTGAAAATCCTGAGCAGCTGACCTTTTAGCGGGTACTACCCATGCGGCCATTGTTGGCCTGTCTGATCCTGTGTGTATCTGTCACATGTGTGTGTGTGTACATCCCTGACATGAGCTGGTGTGCGTCTTTGACTCTGCTATAGATTAGAGAGAGCGTTGAGAGAGTTGGCTAAACAACAGTGGGTGGTTAGAGAGTCGTCTGCCAGCAAAATTTATCAAAGAAAGTGTCGACAAGGTGCGGCAAAGGATCTGCGTAGCTACTTCAATCCGCTTCCGAGAGCACTTGTTGACACTGGTGACCTGTATGACAGTCCCTAGCGTTGTAAATTCAACGTCTTATTATACTTTTGTAAGCAAAGATCGCAGCTAACATGTGTTCCACTGGATCAAAGACGATACTTGTGAGTTTGCCAATCTAAAACTAATGTGCTTCTCTTTGGATATCGTTAGCTGGATAGCCACGTTCGTGTCCTATGATCAGTGTTGGCATAGCAGGGTCCCTGCAGGGCTCCGCCTGGCTCCAACTGGCTCCAGCTGGCTCCAACAAACTCAAGATCTACCTTTTTCAGGAAAAAGTTGTACTAGACAATCACCCCGCAAGCAGAACAACTTCTAGGTATAGAGTGCGCTGTTAGAACACATCAATATGTTACACCAACTCATGACAAGGTTAACAGGTTGGATCGCACCCAATCAAAGTTCATGGCAAGATTGCACTCATGCATCATGGTTCCTTGCATGAGCTCGACATACTCCTGACAATCTTCAGCCATGTCTTGAAGTTGTTCGTCTGTTAGGTTGCCTTCACTGCATGGCCTGGCAGATGCTGTTGCATGATATTTGAAGCTTTCAGCTGTAACTCCTGCATGCAAACATCAAGTTGCATAGCTTGAACCTGGCGTTCTGTGCACACCTGCATCTGCGTAACAGTAGCAAGAACAATGTACAGTATGCACATATATGACCTACCTGTGCGCTGTAGATAGGGTTGAAACGTCTGAATATGCTTGTCCACCTTGTCAGCAAAACCTGGCGCATCCTTTGACTCTCTGTTGGGCTGGCCACGGCAGATACGAGTCTGGACAGCAGAAGCAAATTGCAACAGCTCCCTCCTTGCCATCCGCTCTACTACTCTCTTCAGTGGGTCACTCTGAGACTGCAGAACCGCTGCTGATACTGAAACGCTGTTTTTGCCAATATACGACAGGTGCTCTGTGCAAAGAGAGCTGAGACTTTCAACAACAGGCCGAACAGTTCACACTCTTACTTGAAGGGCAGGATTGCAAGTCATATGCAGCTTGGAGTTACTGGCCAACTTCTCTTCAGCGGCTACTCGTCTTTGCTTGCTGTTGGCTGTCACCTCGTCGAACTGCACGTCGTCTACGCGATATCTCTTGGAGGCTTAACGACTGCATGCTTCTATGCACACCTCTCAGGTAGTCGGCCTAGGTAACGTGTACAAAATCTCTTGCTCGCAAGGTACCAAACACCCCGTCATGGACTGAGGGGCCAAGTTGTAGGAGAGCTAGACAATTCTGAAACAAAGACCGCACCGCGAAAGCTAGGCACCTTTTGCAGACAGGGAAGCACATAGCCAGAATCCCATGCGACTTTGTAGTTTCGGAGGCGTCACCCAGCATTGATGAGTTGTATGTCATGCTAACTCATCTATGCGTAGCAGTGAGTGTCAACCTATGCACAGCATTACATGCCAACCTGCGCATGCAGCTCAACATACAGAGTGCTGGGTTTTCCATTTGCCCATGGCACTGCTGACCTGGTGCGCAGTCACCCTGCATTGGTCAGGCCATGCAGGGAGGAGGTATTTGCTGAGTACGCAGGCCAACAGAAGTAATGCTGCATAATGTTCAGATTCAAGGCGAAACTGAGGATGAGCAGCCCCTTGATGAGCCATGGTCTAGACAGGTCAGCTGAAACAACACCTGTAGTATGCATTGCTTGTCTAGTATTGCCTGTCTAGTAGTCAGCAGCTGCTTGTGCCAGTTGCCAAATTGAAATCTGCATGTGACAGCTTCAGATGCAGTGCGCGCTCCAGTCACATTTGCACTGCATCCAAGAGTACGATGTTGCTAGGCATGGAAGCACATGCAGTTCATGCCTTGGTACTGATCTTACTGACTTGTTCAGGTGCACATGATATTGACAGTCCGGGTGGCAAACCAGGACAACCAGCAGTCTCAGGAACCTTTAGCTTTTGTCAGATACTACGCTGTCCAGCCCTCTGGCAAGGAGGCAAAAAAGGCAACCATGCGGTATTTGGTGTGGGAGACTGTCCCTCTCAGTGGTAAGCAGCGCTGCAGACAGCCAAGCTATGGAGTTGTGACAGTTGACAGCATCACACAGCGAGCATGTGTGTCCTCACTTTGCCTTGTGAAAGCAAGGGCCCCCGCAAGACTTTCTACTAAGTGACATGCTGAATTTGTGGCCTGACCTTCGCCGCATTCTTCATGATGTCCAGCAGCAGCAGCAGCCTGCTGCAGAGCAGCAGCAGCCAGGGCAGCAGCCACAGCGGCGGCAGCAGCAGCAACAGCAACAGCAACAGCAACAGCAACAGCAACAGCAACAGCAGCAGCAGAGGCCCTGAAAGAGGCTATGTAAACGCCCCACGCCATAGCTGTTCGAACTCGTCGCATGTATTTTTGCCTGAGACATGGTAGACCTTCTGTGGCAAGATCCTGCTTCATTTGGACTACAGCATTTGACTCACAACCTGCTGAACATGGGGTACAGTAGTACATCGCTAGCTGTGTACTTAATCACAATACTTAGGTATGACAACAGGTGCTCCTTCAGGAAAAATTTTGAGGTCAGCTTACATGTAATGCAGCTGTGGTTGCACCAGATGCATCATATGATAGCTATACTGTGTAGTGTGCCACAATGATTTACCCTCATGGGACATGTATTACTGTTGAGTGATTTTGCAATTTACAGACTTTGAACTTCATCAGTTTCCAAATGTTTCAACTTAGAATTCGTGACACCAAGTTGATGTACCAATGTAGTTGTTGCCAACAGTGAACAGTACAGTTGCCGTTCAGATGGGCAGTGTCAGATGGCATGAAGGTGTAAATGTAACGCCAGTCGGTGTGTGTAACGCCTAAGAAGCTAATAAATGCGCTGAACAGACTAGAGACGCCCCGTTACCATCTAAGAAATGCATCTCTGGGGCTTCTCTCGATACAGTACTTCTCGGGACGGTAGAAAGAAGCTTCGTCTCAGAAACGGTCCCAAAGACGGAGCATCTTGTGTCCTTCTGAGACGATCAGTGAAGACGGGGCTTCTCGAATAGCGTCCTCAAGACCGCTCTCAAATTTAAGGGTAGCTGCTTCAACATTCTCTGTCTCTCGTTCAGGTAAGCTGAACCCTCAGGTCTGTTTTGTCCACTATATGAAGTTTGTCTTGCATGTCAAGGAACTTAGCAGCTTGCCTTTCTGTTCGACCTATTTCAGGTATCAATACCGTCCATCCAGTCTGCTTGACTGTTGCAAGCCCTTTGCTACTGTGTGTAGCAAACAATGTATGTAGCAAACAAGCCCAAGCAAACAATGGGCCCAGTATGTGGTCTTCCTGCTTTTGTCACCCTCTAGGCTCAACTTGGACCATGCTGCTTTGGAATGCAGCCCAAAACAGTGTTTGTATCTGAACATGAAGCTAGGCACATGCCCCCCCCACCCCCTCCCCCCAACCCAAGCAACAAGTGTGCATAGCAAGCCTTGTATGAAGCTATTTATGACTTCTGACATCAAGAGGCAGGCTCGTCAGCTGCTCGGTCTAAAGGGTGGTGCCCTCAATCTTGACTGCAAAAGAGTTTGAGCAACTGATGTAGGCTAGGCTGTGGTCAAGTAAAGCCCTGATTGTTCCCCGTGACTGACCGTCAAAGCTGCCAAGCTAGGAGTCAGATAGGGATTGATTTCAGCTGCTAGCTGCTGCAGCCTGCCTTACCCCTGCTACAACTTGACTTTCCACTTCAGCTTCAAAGAATCCTCGTTTTGCTAGTCATCTGAGATTTCCGCTGCCTGCGTCCCCATATATTGAAGGTGGTACACAATAATTTGTTGCAGGGTCACAGTCAGATGCAGGCAGTGCAGCAGGAGATGGACCATGTGAAGGCAGAGATTCAAGAAGCCAAGCAGGAGCTGGCTGCAGCAAAGCAGGCAGGGGATGGAGCTAAAGTAGACCTCCTGTGTAAAGAAGTGAACAGTCTGCGTAAGAAGGAGGGCTGTAGTCAAGCAACTTCAATTTGCTCTGACTTGTTTGCTGCCTCATGCGCATTGGTATTCACATCACTATGTAGCATGGCTGCTGGTAAGATTGCACATGTGCCCACAAGCATTTGAGCAAAACCCTCGCAGCCTTTTAGGGATGCCTTGCAGCATCTTCATTTGTCCGTCACTTGAGAATATTGTTTGGAGAGCAGACTTGATGCAGCCTCTTGTGTGGCTTGAGGGGTCGCTGCTGACTGTGCATGCTCAGCTTGAGAGATGGCATTTCAAAGTGTGTCAATGCAGCGTCACAGCCTTACCTTGACTTGACAGCTATGTAACGTCAGGCCTGGCGTTACAATGGATTGCCAGGTCATCACTTGAGTTCTGAGTCACGCTCACAAATGCGGGCGCTGCAGCTCTCAAAGGCACACCAAACTTACCACTCGTGTACTTTCTACACGACCTTCTTGGATAGATACTCTTAACTCTGATTTACAGTGCTACAGGCTTGTAGACTGTTATAAGCTTGTCATGAATTGTATGCAACAATATGGCATGGGATCTGTGTGGGGCATTTTGCCACTGGTGGCAACATTGCTGTGTAACATCTTGACTGCAGTTCATGATGATAAAAGCCTTATGATCAGCAAGATGCTAGCCAATACTGAGCAAATGCGGGCATTACTTCCAGCCATGGTGCTAGCTTCCAACCCTTTCCAGTCAGCTTCTAGCCTTAGCAAAGAGGAGGCCCAGCAGAAAGCCTTTGATTTCAAGTTGCGGTTGCTTGAGTACTACTTCCACCTGCATCCTCTTGGGCTGCCACCTCCTGGGCTACACTTTCTTCAACCAGCGCAGCATTTGCCAAGCTTTACAATGCAATGCATGATCTCGAAGCTGCATTTGGATAGCAGCATGACTGCAGCAACCCACCTTTTGCCCAAGACTTCATCCACGGTAAGCTTCAAGTTTTGCATGTGTTCTTATGATGTGAACCAGATGCACATGTGACACAGAATGTGTTTGTAGTGGGGGAGCTGTGTTCTGGGCATTGACGATATCTGGGATGAACGGAATGGTCTGCTTTGGGCAGAGCCCTTTGAGAAGGCAAGTCAAGATGTTGTTATTTCCTGCCTATGCGCAAGTTTCTGTTCACATGCTGATTGGTTTGCAGGCATATCGTGCGCATGAGATAGCTGTAATGTACTGGCCATGCTCAGGCACCTTCAAGCTTCGTATTCTCATTGACAGGCGTATGGGCAGACGATTGTCTGACTATGGCAAGAGCAGCGTCTCAAAGTAAGTTCACCATCCTGCATCATCTAGTGCTGATCAGTCATAGCAAACATCGCCTAGGTCTATTTGAATGATATTTGTACTTTCACAGGAGCTCTGTGCATCTCCAGCAGCATACCTTTGCAGAGTACGATGATACTGATTTGCTTATGCCATCTGGTCACACGCCAATTCGCCGCGTTCTTGCGGCGCATGCAGCATATTCAGTAGCAGCACAGAGGCATAAATTGCGTCACTCCTTATCCTTTACCAAAGATGACTTTGACCCCTGGAGTGGATATGACGAGAAGGGCACCACCAAAGCATGGGTTGCCTTGCAGGCCAAGCTTGTGTTATCTGAGTGAAATAATCGTGTTCCAGGGGTCTTGTGCAATAGTCTGAGTTCTCTCCAATTTCCTGCAGAGCCAAAATGCAAATTATCTATTAAGGTTAAGAGAGTACAGCTGCTAGAGTCAGGCACTGACGTTGCTGAAGTTGCTGACTAGTCATTTGAAGACTGACTTTGTGTGTAACCATGATCCAGACCAGATCCAAGACCCACGCTGTATTCCAGCTCGACCTGCGCTCACAGAAGGCTCAAAAACACTAACAACAGCCTCACAGGTGCATCTGCATTGTCAGCCGGCCCGCATTGTTGCACCGTGGTGCAATCCATTACACCACAACACCACCCAGCGACCGAAAGAGCCCATGTATCACACAGAACGGCTGAATCAACCCCAGCTTGCATGTGCCTTGTATAAGCTAGACAGATCAAAAGGACTCACTGTTAAGCGTCGCAAGAGCTAGTTGCGACTTGCCATTCTCATAGCTGTGTTAGCTCAAGCTTAGCTTGGTGGTGGAAAGAAGGTTGATGCAGCTGCCGTGGGCATACTTTCGTATGCAGGTGTATGGTGATGCATTCATTGATGAGGCTCCTTTGCTCATAATTTCCAACTACCATGTCAGCCAGTATGTGTATATGCAAGCCAAAGTGCTCATGCACAATGTCCATATGTTATACAAGTGGGCCCCGTGAGAATCTGAATTTTCATTGTCACAAGGTACTATTATGACATATTTAGTCACTTCATCCACAAACACTGCAATAGCGTTATGCCTAGCTGCAGACTTTGGGAATTCAGTAACACAATCCGTGGTAAAAGTATGTGTGGGATGTGTATGATGGGTGTCTACAGGGTGTGTATGATGGCAGGGGTAAGGAGGTATGTTATTGGGCTGCATCAGCCCCTCAGGCTTTGCATTGTGCCCTTGTTTACCTGGCAGCTAGGACGGCCTGTGACAGTGCCTGATGTAGTTCTCACTTTCTGCCCAGATATTAGCCCAGATAGTAGCGCATTATATGTTCTTTATAATTTTATGTAGCCCCAAGTGACCTGCATAAACAGAATCGTGGAACTCAAGGAGAATCAAGTTCTTGATATCCTTGTCACTAGGCACCACAATCCGCTCACAGTCCCACCAGAGACTGTCAATGAAGCTCCAGTTCTTGGCATGTTTCTCATCAGTAAAGGTAGGGTCCTCAGCATACGCCTCAGTAGATTGGCTCACAATATCAAGTAAATCAGTTGTGTCAGCAACAGCAGAGTCAGCAGCAGTGGTGCTACGCCTGTATCAGCAGAGTCAAAGATGCCCAATTTTGAATTTGTATATACATGTGGTCAGTAGTCAGCCAGACACATTTTCCAGAGTGATCTCATCTACACATACTGAAACACACTGCATTGCATCCTTGGGCATGATTTATGAGCTCCTGTACAGTCGTGCTTCACACTCTAACTTTTGCATACTCAAAAGCTCAGAAGAGACAACCAGTTCAACGGTGGAACATTGTCTAGCACAACAGGATCAAGAGCCTTCAGCAATGCCCCAAAGCAAATGTTGACCGAAAAGAAGCTGACGAGAATCAAGGATGCTGGCCACGCCTTTGGGCCGGGCCACGCAGCTGGGTCGCCCTCTGCAACCACAAATGTATGGCTTTGTATGTACCGATGCTGATCAGTCATGACTGCAGCTAGTTGTGCAGCAAAATGTCCTGAAGACTTCAGCAGCACAGCAAACCCTCAGAGATCAAACTGCTCATGATCATGACAATCACAGTGCGATTGCAAAAGCCATGACGCAAAGCAGACATGCAACAGTATGAACGCCATGTCAGTGTTGCATGACTGCAATCTAACAATGTGTGGTGTTCAAGCTACTCTGATTGTCAGGAAGTCTTGTGTGTAAGTGGTGCTACAGGTAAAGCTCACCTGTGTCTACAGCACGTTTGGCGTACAGTACTATGAGAGCTACGGATGTGAGTGTGCCCAAAGCTAGCCCAGCCTTAGCTCCATCTGGGCCAGCTGCATTGAGCAGACCTACTGTCTGCAGACAGCCAGATTGTGTGTCAGATCACATGCTGTTTTGACACCATGGGCTTGTGCAAGGAACGAGCAATGATGACATGCAATTGCCTGTTGCAAACTGTAAAGCATGAGCAAGGGCCAACATTATGAGTGATCGTCACATCACTGGTTGCTACGACAGGAGGAGAAGATTTCAGTGCCACTTGCGATGCCAAGGGGAGGCACCATACCGCAGCAAATGCAGCTGCAGCGCCAACCGTCGGGATGATTGATGGTCTGCCTTTTGCTCCGTCTGGAAGCTGACTCCTGGTGAAAGCTGCCTCGCCAAGAATGGTAAAGACTGCACTGCGTAAGGTAGAGTTGAGACCTTTGACAGCATATATACAGACTGATGTCAGAAGAGACCTCCCCACGACTTACTGAAGGATCCGCATTGCTGTGTCACTGCAAGGGTTGTTCCAGAATCAAGGTTTGCCTACGATACAGTATAAGTTTTCTGAGTTGCTTCCTGGCTGAAACTTGAAACGTAAGATAGTGCTGGCATGCCCAGCTTTGAAAGTAGTTGGCAGAGTACCACACAGAGGGGGCACGTACCTGAGGCTGTGCGGAACGCTTTTCACGAGGCTGAAAATTGCGTCTGCATTGCTGAAGGCGGGGTATCGCAGACGGTCGCCAAGAGGTGAAAGATCTGTGTGTACACCTCGTGCAGTTCGGGCCACAGAGGACATTAAAGCATCCGATTGACTGCATGACACACGCTCCTTGATTTTAACTCAAAGTTTGACTGTTTAGGTATCTGCAGCAATCTGCCGGCACTGCAGCAGCTCTGCATGCCAAAAGTAGAGGATGGAAACCAACGTTGACCGCAACCGATTAGTCACGACCTTCTAGGCATGTGGGTGGGCAGGGTGACTTTACTATGTTTCTTTCAGCATCAGCAATGTCTGTACACTCAAAAGCTCTGTCGCTTCAAAGCCATTTTACAGAGGGTCAAACTAACATCCTTACAGTCTGTGTGCATGCGGTCATGATAGGAAGTAGATGCAGCATAGCTAGTGGACGTCTGCTTCACACTGGCAGCTCGCCAAAAAGCTGGTCAACTTGGGCTGCGTGAAAGCACATCTTGCGGCAACTTCTTCCAGTTCCTTCTTCTTTGCCTGCCTCCTTTTGTTTTCATACTCCTTCCTCTCTTTTTTCACTGCAGGTCACAACAGCTTATTGTCAGGAACGCTGCAAGGCAGATCTGCTCAGCAGGAGAGCAAAAGGCCACGTTCGCAGAACAACAAGGTATGCTAGTGTGTACCTTCAGGCCTGCTCTTATACTCCTTGCCTGTCGTCATCTTCCTTTTCTTCACTGCAGGTCACAACAGCTCAGTGTCAGGAATGCTGCAAGGCAGGACTGCCCAGCAGGAGAGTTTTGTGAATGCAGCACCTTGCTCTCCTGCTGGGCGGTCCTGCCTTGCAGCACTCCTGACAATGAGTTGTTGTGACCTGCAGTGAAGAAAAGGAAGCTGACGACAGGCAAGGAGTATAGGAGCAGGCCTGAAGGTACACACTAGCACACCTTGTTATTTTGCGCACCTTGTTGTTTTGTGAATGCAGCACCTTGCTCTCCTGCTGGGCAGTTCTGCCTTGCAGCATTCCTGAAAATGAGCTGTTGTGACCTGCAGTGAAGAAAAAGAGGAAGGAGTGCGCAAAGGAGTACAGGAGCAGGCCTGAAGGTACACACTAGCGCACCTTGTTGTTTTGTGAATGCAGCACCTTGCTCTCCTGCTGAGCAGTTCTGCCTTGCAGCATTCCTGGCAACGAGCTGTTGTGACCTGCAGTGAAGGAAA
>JAABUP010008287.1_pt1 | contig 13340 bp, 12 predicted proteins | sample 5559201 | NCBI WGS metagenome assembly JAABUP01 (sample SAMN10711887, study PRJNA513373) | rock metagenome | isolation source: Antarctica rocks | place: Antarctica | reverse complement strand
CGCAATCCCTCCTCTCCTCTCCCCCCAACCGACACAATCCGCGCAATCGCCTAGCCCACGCCCTCCTCCCTCTCACAACAATTTGGTACCTTAATTCACAACAAGAAGAACTACCACGCAGCGCTTTTTGGGAAACATGCGGGAGAGAAACACAAACACGAAACCTTTTAAAAAAAAAACTGAAAGCTGGATAAATCACGTATGTATGCCCTTTAGATACCACAAACTACAACCACAAAACCACAAACTACAACCCCAACCCCAAAACCACAACCCACAACCCGACACCCAGTCACCCATCCCTTTAGAAGAGCGCCGCTAAGACGGAAGCCCCGCGGACGGCTTTTGGGTTTTATTCTGGGTGGGTGAAGGTGGAAGCTGTTTTTGGGGGTTGGTTTTGGGGGGGTTTAGATATGAGAGGGGGAGAAGGGTACTGTAGAGATGAGAAGATAGGGGGAGAAGGAAGAGGAAGCAAAAACAACAACACCCACCCCCGATTACATTTCTTCGAAGAGGGGTTTCCAAAGACGATGATGGTGGTGGTGGTGGGGAGAGCGGAGAGTGGAGATGGCAAGGGAATTGAATTAGAGCAGGCAGATGATCGAAGACGGACGGACGGGGTGGTTTCCAAGTCCAGTGGTTTGGTATCCTCCTGGGAGGTTTTTTTTGGGGGGGTTGGCTCAGTCGACGACGGCGGAAATTGAGAGGGAGAGAAGAAGTGTGACCTTGACGCAGTGGTGCTAGTCTGCGTTGAGGATTCAGGAGGAAGTGGATAAGATGCCCTGACCATTGCATGCATAAAGGAAAGTACAGAAGTCAACCATTCCTCATACCCTCATCGCGTTTCATTCTCGTTACCCAAACCCAACGCGCCCTTCTTCACCGCCGTAGCCATTCCAAAATCATGACATCAATAAACCCTTTTCACCCCCGGCCCGTTCAAATAACCAACTCCCCCAACCTCAGCCCCCTCCTCCTCCTCCACCCCTCCGTCTGCACCACTCTATCGTCCCCGTCCATCTCCCCCTCCTCCGCCCAATCATTCCAGATCCCCTCATCCTCATCTTCATCCTCAACCTCAGCCTGCCTGATTCCGAATCCGCCGCCTACTCCCGCACGCTCAAACTCCATCAACCCACCAAACACATGATCTGCGTTTGCGACCCAGAAACTGTCTCCGTCAGGGACGAAGCTGACGCCGCTAATCTCGCCGAAGAACTCAAAACGCTGCTCGCTCTCGAATGTCGTGGCGTCCACGACGTGCACGTAATCCGCGCTTTCTGCGAGCACGAGCGCGCGTCTTCCGCTGCCGACAGGCGAGAACGCCATGCAGCGCACGCCGCCGATTTCGGTTGCTAGGATGTGAGATTCAACGGGCGCGCCGAAGGAGCGCACATCAAAGATCTGCACGGTGCCGTCTTGGTTACCGGTTGCAACGTTTCTACCATCTGGTGACCAGGCGCAAGCGAAGCCGTAGTCTTTGTGGTCAGGCAGACGGAAGATACGCTCGCCGGTCTCGGCGTTGACGATCCACGGGTAGCAGTTATCACCCACAATAGCGCGGAGGCGAGCATCGGGGCTAGTAGCGGAGCAATTGACGGCCCAGCCAAAGTCGTGCTCGCGAATGATGCGGTTAGTATTGCAGTCGAGGACGCGGACGCGGTCATCGTTGGAGGAGAAGACGGCCTGGGGGAGACCAGAGCGACGGTCCAGGAAGGTATGGATGTGGTTTGTGCTGCCGTTTTCGTCGCGCAGAGGGATGGTGCCGGGAGTGTATGTGTCGTCGTATGAGGACGAGAGGGATTTCATAGCGTACTCACCTTGGAATCCACCCACAATCAAGACGCCGTCTGTGGCTGATACTGCCGATATCTTCCCCAGTATTGGGGCGTCGGCATCTCGGTGCGGTTTGCTTAGGTCGAGGACGCTTTTTTCAAAGTCCATCTCTGGGTTGACACAAAAAATCTCTTGCCAACCGGCATAGAAGATCGAGTTTTTGGAGCTTGCGGACATCATGTGCCGAAGCTGAAAGTGAGTCTGAGTTACCTTGTACTTCATGTTCATCTGGCGGAAGCGGAATTGGTTGTCACCATTCGCAAAATTTCTTGCAAACGACCTACCTTGACCATTCATGTAGCAGGAGGCTCCGAACAGCGGCTCATATCTCCTCCTTCGATGTTCGAAATGAATCAACACATTGGTGTGGTTCACATAAGTTTTCCTGCGTACGTTTCGAGCCGCTTCTCGAGTGACGCCGAGAGCTGACCAGTCTAAACCTTGAAAATCGCAGTGGTCATAATCCAGATCATCAATAGAAATTTTGATCCGTTTCTGTCTATGCAAGACCTGAAGAGTTTCATCAGTAATGGGCGGGAAATAGTCTAGCTGCCCAGGAGGATATCTGTCTGGTTGTTCGCTATTCACGTCTTCCCAGTAATCGAAGAATTTGCAAACATCAAAGTTGCGTGTCTCATCTTCGGCCCAAGCATACAAGTCAGTAAGGAGGTTATTTGCCAGATGAGGAGGTACCGCTTGAGAAAGTGCATTTTGTGATGACCATTGCCAAGGAGAAGGATCATCACTCGGGGAGATTGGTTGACTATTCTCGGCGCCATTCCCAGCCTCCTGAGGATCAGCGGCACCGGTATCTGGTTGGTGCAACCCGGCTTGGAAAAGAGCGGTGTTTATAGATGGTATAGATGTCGCGGGTGAAGTCTGGGGATGTCCTTGCTGGGGTGATGGTGCTTGGGTAGATGCCACTTCTTCAGAAGCGGTAAAGAGAGGAAAAGAAGGCGTACTTTGACCATGCACAACAACCCCAAAAGTAACGGCTGCTGCAGAGATCTGATGATGGTCACGCTCATGGTTCCCATTCTGCTCTGCATCCATGACCTCAGCATGGAGTTCATTTATGGAACTGGCCAGACTGTTTGACTCATTGGCGAGACCTGGACGGTGGTCACTGTCATGTGCAACGACGGAGGTGCCATGCAATTGCGTAGCGGGGATATATGGTAATGTAGACTGGAAATCTGGCTCTGTGGACAAAGAATTGGCAGGCCAACCTGATTCTTCATCAAGGTCCATCTCATGGCCGTGAAAACCTGCTATAGGGACTTCATCTTGTGGATCATCTCCATTATCTGAGGGTTCTTGCGACCCTTCTGATCTAGCCATGCCCGGTGGACCGAGTGCCAGTCCAGCAGGTAGCTGCGCTCCCAAAGCTTGCAACGGCTGGGATGCGGAGGCTGCAAGAGAAGTTGCGTTGGCAATATATAGAGATGGCGAAGCTGGCGGCGTTATAGTTTGACCAGGTTCAATATCGTGTGCTTGCTCAGATGCTAATAACGGATTTCCGTCAAGTGGGACGCTCGTTGCATCGGTAAGGTAATGGAGACGACGTTGTGATGTTTGTAGTTTTAGTACATCTTCTGACCCTGTTGGGAAGCTCATAGCTTAGAACGTGACTGGGCAGATGATAGGCAGTGAGTAGCATAGCAAAGTGTGTAATTGGTGAAAAGTCGATGTTGCCTGTCTAGCAGATATGTTGGCAATCTTCAGTACGGTCCTCGAAACAAAGATTTTGTAGCGGACAAGAATGATGTAAGACTCATATTGTGACCAAGCGTCTGGAATGGCATGGATGCCTGCAAGAGACTATGCAGATGCGATAACCTTTCCCCACCCCAAGGTGTCCCATCCCTTGTCGAAACCGTCGTGACTGTGTACGTTCCGAACACCTCGGCTTGCATGAGTTGAGCCAGCGTCTCCTTAGTTATGGGCTTATGAGAGAGACCCGCAAGACGGATAGGGACAGAACCACATGCAGGTATGCTTGGAGCGATTGCCGACTTGGATGGGATCGATTGGGGTCGTAGCCTTTTTAATCCTTCTCCTTGATGTTTCGGGAAGCAACAGTGTAACGGCGGGCGGATAGATAAAATGGTTACTGCCAAAGCAAGTAGCTCGAGGTGATTTGAGGTATAAGGCTGGAAGCTTAGGAACTTCGACAGGAGCAGTGAACGAGCGGGTGGCCGTTTGGCTAGCACAGCTGGTATAGGTTTGGGTATCCGCAAGTGACTGCAGAGGAACTCCGATAGGAAACAGCCTAATTAAATTGTAAGTACTTCTGCATGCGTGACCAATGTATCGGAGATCCAGAGCGGAACTCACAGTCTGGTTCATGCAAGCGACTTCGAAAATGGCAAAGGGGATTCGGGCTGGACGAGGCAGTGCAGCGAAGGTTTGAGTTGCAGTTGACGATTCGATGTGCTGGCAAGGAGAAGAGTTGCTGACCCCGAGGTGGGTAGAGTAGAATTCTTTTACGGCTAGGTACAGATCACATATGCTTCTGGGACGAGCTTCTCGTGTCTTGGCGCGCTCTCGTAAAATGTGACGCACCCTCGGTAGGATGGCTAACGACGTATCACATTTTTCTATATACCAAAGCCTGTTGCCTTGCGCATGTTTTGGGAGCTGAGATTCATCATCGATTTCTTTGCAATGACAGACCTCCGATCAGACGGTGGGTCTTCCACCAAGGCGTTAGAGAACAGCCTGTCCACGTAATGCGATTGTACATCCCGACCCACCCCCCGGAACAGCGTACATAACGAGTGCACTCTACGTAAATGCAGCAGGGACCAATGAGGCCGTTTAGACACCAATTACAGTCCACTATTCTGTATACCATTTACAATCCAACACTATACAAAATAACCTGGTGCGCCCTAAGCAATAATTCGCAAGCGTTTGAACGTGTTGCCGTCCAGAAGTCCAACGTTATATATCTGAGTACTTCTCATAGCCCTGATGTTGCGATTGCCAGCCGCCGGCGCTGGTAGCTTGTTGGGACCAGCCGGACGTCGGTGCTTTCATGCGCCGTTCTGCAGTAGGTCAGCATCTAAAGTACCGTACAAACAAGTAGAGTATGTCTTACCCTTCTCGAAATCGCCCCATCTTTTCATGGTAATCTTGCTACTGTCGAATTCACCCTCGTACTCAATTCCGGCTTTCTTGGTCTTCTCTCCTGCTGTCTTTCTGGTGTCGCCCCAGCTGAAGTCGTCAAACTTCCAGAAGGCGTAGACAGGAAGAACGAAGTTCCAAATTGGAAGCGAGATTAGGTAAATCAACATCCACAACACGTATGAAAACCGATGAGCTGTCAGTACGATGAGCACCGCGGGTAAGCCTAAGATAAGAGCTAGTAGAACTAATGGTATGACAGGCGTAGGCTTGCTGATGATCGAGATGATGACAAGGTAGAAGGTGAAGGTGATCGCTGCTGGCAGGACAAGAGTACCAACTAGGTCAATGAAAACAACCATTTGCATACTGAAGCAAAAGGTGCCACACAGGTCTCTAACGAGCACCAACTCCATGAGGTTGTGGATGGTACTATTGATCCATCGTCGACGTTGAGACAGCAGGATTTTGAATTGCTCAGGCACCGTGGTCTTGCATACTGCTTGCGGAACGAATACTTGCTTCCGTTTTGGGAAGGTTTTCAGCATCAGTGTCGAGAGATATCGATCTTCACCTAGGAGGAGCAGATTTTTCTTGTGCAAGGTGTCGACCACGTTCTCAGAGTAGTGTTCCACAACGTCCGGATTGGCAAGGATTGGTACCCAGTAATTCTGACCTCCTTTCGGCGCCTTAATGCGGTACATGGAGAAACATCCTGGTAAACAGGTAACACCACCAAAGCAGGACTCGAAAGATTTTGAAAGATGATGTGAAATGAAGTATTCAAAGACTTGTATCATAGTGACAAAGCTTGTCCGTTTATTGGCGATTTTAGTTTCTCCACAAAGCCCCATGATCTCTGAATCCTTGACCATAGCGGAAACCATATGAGTAAGACTGTCCGGGAAGACCTTGGTATCGGCGTCCACCATAAGTACGACCTCGTAAAAGTCTGGTGAGATACCAGTAATCCTCCAAAGTCCATTGAATATTTCAAACTCCAATTCAGTCATACGCTCATCGAACATGACCTTCTGCAGGAAAGACATCAGTATAATTTGACTATCTCTTTTCCCACGATTGCCGGGTTTGCTCTTCTTGGCTTCATCAGGAGTTCCGCACTTGACAATTACCATCATCGGTACTCGTTGTTGCTTTTCCGCTGGGATAATTGAGCTCTCTCCATAGTCGTAGAACCCAGCATAGATCTTCGCCATATTATGTCTTTTCGAACCACTAGCCACTGCAACGTACGAGAAAGCTTGGACTTCGTCAGGCAGGATTGCATGGTCTCCCATCATGCCAAGTGCAATTTCAGGGGTGGTAAACTCTTCCCCATGACCTTTAACCATGCCGTCACAAATCACCAAGATTGTCTTGTGGCTGTTGGGATACTCGGTGGTTGCTATAGAATCGAGTGTAGTACGAAGACCTTCCTCTCCTTCGGAATATGCGGTCACCAAGCAAATAGCGTGAGCCAGGGGGTAGCCATATGGTTCCCATTCTGGCGGAGGCTGTGGTACCACCGCTTCATGGATAAATCCTGCAGGTCCTGGCCCATCGACCTCGGCCATAACACTTGAGTATCTCGGATCTTGTCCGGACATCATCAAACTTGAGCGGCTTCCAGTACCACTGTTCCTAGTGGTAGGATCAAAACTCGGCAGCGTGAGCTCGCTGCCGTCGATTTGTTTGTACATTGAGGTGGGGCGCATCAGTTTAGCACTGGAAATCTGACTTGCCATTGTAGTTGGGGCGGTTCGTTTTTTGGCCGCTGAACGTTCAGTGGCGTATGGACTCGTGAAGCGCGATGTTGTAGGTAGAAAAGCGCTCCCTCTTTTACTCGACCTGTCCGACATCGCAGGTGCAGGATCGTTGATCTTTGGCGGAGGGCGGTAGATATCGTCGGTCCAATCCTCTATCTGCTGATTGCGCTTCTTGGAATTCCCACCCATAGAGCTCTTGGACGCAGCGAAGCGCCGGCTGAAGAACCACTGGAAAGCCAAGGCAAGGAAGAATTTCACCATTACAATAGACAAGATAAAGACCAGTGACACGTAGAGAACCACCTTGGACGCAATACAGCCGACAGTGTCCGTATCGATTGATCCAACACGGATGATTTCTGACAAGCATCGGCCTAAACGCTTTTCTGGGCCTGATTGGAAAGCATGGGTGACGTCTACACCTTTCACTGCAGGGTTGGTCCTCAAGTCATCAAATTGCGTTGGGTACGATACTTGAGAAATGTTGAACCACTCAAGGAGGTTGAGATCCAGAACATTGCCATTGTAGACCATGAGGTTTCGGGTTTGGTTTTTGACATCATCCCAAGTAAAATAGACGTCTCCTGCACTCCGTAAACTGTAGAATGCCTTTCGCCCTAGGGCACTTGTGTGACAGGCATAGCCAAGGTAGTTCTCGGTCGTAAAGTTGGGCTTGCTCATTCCATCTTGATTAAAGGCGGTGCAAGGGAAGTACCACGCAAGGTCACCGTTGGCGTTAGTGGGGACATTGGAGCCTTGTGCGAGAGTGATGAGCCCCTTGCAAGCCCCGTTCACGTTCTGGAACATAAAGCTGCCGTCCTGCCCACCATACTTGTGTGGCAGATCATACAAAATGTTTTGACCGGCCAGAATATCCGGCATAGCAGCAGGATGCTGAGACCCTTCCAAGTCGTACGCTCGCCCATGGAATATCATATAGCCATTTGTAACGTGGTTGGCTTGAATTTGGAGGCCAGGTGTACCGCACACGGCTGCCGTAAAGCCAAACGTGATGAACCCAACGAAGGCCATGATCAGTAGAATTATGCTGACGAGACCCATCTTTTCTCTCCAAGCCCGCTGTTGAGCCTTTGCCGGTTTGCCAAAACAAGAGAGAATGGCCCCTGGACACCAGAATGTGATGATTGCGCAATAAACATTCCATAGACTTGGTGGTTTAACAGCATCCAACTCTTTCTTCCGCCTGTTTTCCTCCTCACTTAGAATCTTCGTCTGCTTTCGCTCCAGTTTACGCTGGACACGTTTATTACCATTTCCAACAACGGGCGCGGGGCCACGAGCTCGTCCGCGAGGAGGCGAGTTGTCTGAGTATAGTGTATCCGCATGACCATCATCATCTCTACGCAAAGCTCTCATATCCGTTTCATCCGAAATCATCGTCTCATTCTCGTCTGGACCTTCGATCACTGGGTCATTTCCGGTGGTCGAAGGGTAGACTGTCATGTTCTGAGCATGTTGGCGGTAGTAATAATTTGGATGATCCCGATCAATCCGATTGCGTTCAGGCCGGATCAGGCTGCGTTTCCTGCTCATATCATTCAAGACTTCGTGCGAAGACATTAAGGGCGCCTTTTCCCTTACAGGGGTCCTCGGAGACTGTTCAGTCTGAATGTATGCTTGTTGCCTGGGTCTGTGTGATGGGGTCCGAGGGGGTTCCAATGGAGGAGCAGTCTCGAGATCCTGGGGCCGAGCGCGCCGCCGCGATGGAGAATCTCGGTATGGTGAGGCTCCATGTGTTCGCTTGGGGGAGGTTGCAGAGGGTCTCCGAGGTAAAGACATGATTCTGCGTGTTGAGGGGAGGTTAGCAGCATTCCAGAGCTGCACGCAGTAATTCTATGCAAAAATTCGAACCTTGTAGTGCCTTGACTTTCCGAGACCCTAGCGAGTCTTATGAATGGAGCCGATTTTAGTGAGTGAATGCGTAACTGACGGACTGTCGGCGATGCTGTTCAACTGGAGGGGTGTATTCTGCCAGTGATAGCAAGGGCTGGTATTCAGCTTCCGTTTAGTTGCATTGGATTCTTCTGCTTCACGCCTGGCTGCAGAAGAATCAAAACAAAGACTACTGGGCGGGACGGCAGCGCTATAAATAAAGAGGCGAAATATACACCGCGAATGAATACTAATAGATACAACGACGATGACGGTGAGGTTATCAAAGGACGAAGAGGCCTTGAGAAGAAGAGAAGATGCAAGCGTAGCGAAGTGCGTGACGACGACTGCTGAAATGAGCAAATCACTGCAGAGTGCAGAGAGTTCTTTCGTCTTTTGGGAATTGGGAAGATCTGGCGTTCCATTAACTAGGGGGGCTGCAGCCAGGGATTGGGGCTAGGTACAGTACTCGTACCTATACGCTAGGCTGAGGCTGGAATTGATAGGGGACGAATTAGGGTTGCCCATAGCTACCTACACTCAGTAGGTACGGAGGAGTCGGTACCAAAGTTAAGGGAATCACAATACCGAGTACTATTCTATCGTTGAGAGGGAGTGAACAACAACGATCTCATTGTTTCACTCTACAAGTTATTGCACCTTATGCGATGTACACGGTATTCTATATCTTTTACGTGGTCGAGGCCTCAAACTCGGGAATTGTCAGTAGCTACTCCGTACGGAAGTACTCCGTACTACTAAAGGCTGAGGGTGTGCTGGGAAAGGAATCCATCAGTTCGCATCGCCTTGACAAAGTCGTTGGGGCTAAAGAGCGAGCGCTTCAGTATGTACTGGGTACATACGAAGGAGTACGAAGAGTACTGCCTTGACAGTTCACTGATCTTATTTATACCATAATATCTATATTCTACAGCTCCCCAGAGCATTGTTGCCCACTTTACGGGACCGGACATGTTTTGAATTGGGTTCTACCATCGGACTGGCCTAACAAAGCTACCTTAACACACAATTCAAACCCACATTGTGGTGGCGGACAAATAGCGAGTGCTGACGTTACCTCGTGTCCTAGACTAGTTTCCGCAGTAGAGGCAAAGGCTCCAGATGAAAAGGGGGCTGTCTAATAAATAAAATCAATGAAGCTCTGTACAAAGAGAGACATAGCGTTGAAAGGATCAATCGAATTGACATAACTTCCGTAATGGGAAATGAATACTGTACCTACGGTATACGGAGGTACAGTACCTAGAATTGGTGAATGTAGGAACACGATTAGTGATTTGAAGATTCCAAACTGGTTATATTCTAGAATATATAAAATAGGCGCGCCGCGCGGAACGAAGGCTCGGAACCTAAAAGGCGGGAAAAGGGTGGCTTTGGTCATGGGCACGATGATTCCTGATGGCTGTTGTTGGACCTTTGCTTGCTGGCAAAGAGATTGCGTTTTCCTACTGGTGGTCTTGTGAATGACGCTTCTTGTTGTCTCCTTGTCCTATTGCCCGCTCCTGGAGAGCTTCTGAGACCCACCCGCGTTCTGTGAGGCTGAACATCTCTCTTTCTTGGTTGTCGACGTGTCGTGGATATTCCGCCTGCCGAACCGTTCTTCAACCTTTCTCTGACTGACATTCGTAGTTCGGACAGTCCGCTATCAAGACGTCGCAACTCCTAGCCGCTTGACCACACCTTCACTCTTTGCTTCGGAGCCCTATATGTCAAACGCCGTGTAATCGAAGCCGAACGATTCTTGCTTCGAGCTTGTCCTATTAAACATTCCTGCTTCGACACTTATAGTCGACAACTGGGACTTCTGACGCTGTACCCCGAAACTCAATCACCAACCCCGTCGCCTCATACCTGGTTCCTAAGAAGACCTGATTGTCCAAAGGTAAAACAAGTGCATAGCCTGCAGCAAAGAAACCAAGTAAGCAAGAGTGGGAAACAATACGGAGGGTTTGGCTTTGAGCAATTCTCGCTGGTCCCTCGTGAATAACCTGTGAGGCAGTATTGGCAGCAGCCACAATGGCCAATGGGGGTGATACGGATGGAGGGAGATCTCCAAGAACGTACGAGCGGGGCTCGAGGCTGGGATTAGACCCATCGCGTTCATCATTTGCAAGAGAGTCATCCAAGGAGGATCTGCAGAGTGCCTCCACGCAGATATCTCCGCCACAGGCTCTTCCTGCTGTACCTACTGCCAGCCGCATGGGAAACCCACTGCCTTCAGTATCGACGAATAGTACGCCAGACGCCGCGAACCCAAGGCCACCGGTGCGAGTGTTATCCTACGAAACCGGCGATGATGTTAATCATAGAGCAGTATCGGGTGGATCAGGAAACTGGGAGTTAGAGTCAGAGCAGGAGCACGGACACTCTAGCGCCTACGGAGAATCTATGCCTGTCACGCAGTCTATTCCATACAGGCAAAGGCTCACTAGAGAGGCCCCAGATACCCTGCAAAGACCTCAAGCTGCAATATTATCCTCTATGAGTGGCCGAGAACTGGGCCCGCCTGTCGCCGTTACTCATTCGAGAAATACGTCTGGCGGTAGCTTCGAGAACACGCGGAGACCATCAGACTCCAGTTGGCCCCTCCAGTACCATCTTCAAGAGCCTGAGTCTGGCAAGGTTGTACCTTTAGTGGGTAGGCGTCCGTCACGTCCAGAGTTTCAAACATCGGTATCCGGTGAATCACTTTCGCTCTCTGCGTCACACAACGTTCCATCAAATCAACATCTAGCGCCCACAAGGAACAGTATGTTTGGCGCAAACCTTCCAAGGCCTGCCTCAACATACTCATCGAGCTCGGAGTTTGGGAACCGGGCACGATCCCCTCAGCTCTCACCCAATCATTACGCTCGCGCACCATCTGCCAACTCGGGGCAGTCAGATAGTCGCCCTGTCTCATATGTTGACTTGTTGAACGTGCCATATCCTCAGCCACCCCCAGCTCCCTCTAATCTTGACAATGCTCAGTTAAGAGAAGCTGTGGGCATGAATGCGTCTCTCCTCAGTACTAGGAAAACCTTGGACATGTATCGCGCTAATGTCAAGAAGACGAACGATCCCACGATACAATACGAATTCGCCGTATTCATGATTAATGCCGCCAAGGATGCAGGGGCCGCCGGGGAAGGCGATAGCACCCCTCGACATCCCAGCCCTGCATCCTCAAGAGACCTCGATGGCACACCTGGCTTAGGCCCCGCCAGCTCTTCCGCCGAGCTCCTCCGCGAAGCCCGCCACATCCTCCAACGCCTCTCCGACCGCAGCTACCCCTTTGCTCAATACTACCTCGCTGACGGTTACGCCTCTGGCCTCTTCAGGAAAGGCAAGGAAGACTACGACCGCGCCTTTCCCCTCTTCATCGCTGCCTCCAAACACGGCCACGCAGAAGCCGGGTACCGCGCGGCTCTCTGCTACGAATTCGGCTGGGGCACCCGCAAAGATCCTCCCAAAGCTGTCCAGTTCTACCGGCAGTCTGCCTCCAAGAACCATCCCGGCGCTATGTCGCGGCTGGGCGGCGCCTGTCTATTCGGGGAAATGGGCCTTGGTAAACGCTATCGTGAAGGCATCAAGTGGCTCAAACGCGCCGCTGAATCAGCCGACTTTCAATACAACAGCGCCCCTTACGAGCTCGGCATCTTGCATGAAACAGGCTATGGCGACGACATCTTCCGCGACGAGTCATACGCCGCTCAGTTATTCACACAGAGCGCTGATCTGGGGCATGTGAATGCCAATTATCGTTTAGGTGATGCCTATGAGCATGGCAAATTGAGCTGTCCAAGGGATCCGGCTCTGAGCGTGCATTTCTACACTGGAGCGGCGCAGAGGGCACACCCGTTGGCGATGATGGCGTTGTGTGCGTGGTACATGGTCGGGGCCGAACCCGTATTGGAGAAGGACGAGAACGAGGCGTATGAGTGGGCCAGGAAGGCTGCCGAGACAGGTATACGCTCATCTTTCTTTTCTTCCATGACACCTTACCATAACTTACTGACAACACCAAGAACCACCGTTCCCAAAGGCAGAGTACGCCGTCGGCTACTTTACAGAAACGGGCATCGGCTGCCGGCGCGATCCGCTCGAGGCCAACGTCTGGTATGTAAGAGCTGCCGATCACGGAGACGAGAGGGCGAAGCATCGAATCGCGGCCATTAGAGCTGCGGCGAGCGGAGGGGGGAACAACACTGCGAGCGTGAAGATTGCCAGTGATGGGAAAAAAGAAGAGGACGAGAAGAAAGGAAAGAAGTGGGGAATTTTCTGATGTATTATTCTTGAATTGGGTTTGTCGTGGCCGAGGGATTGGGTTTGGGATATGGGTATTGCATTGCATCGGGTGAGGTTTGAATTGCATTACCGTCTTTTTTGTTTTGGATCAGGACTGGGTATCCTGAGTACTCACCCAGGTGGTCCCATCTTATCCTTAGGAAAGAGGGGCGGATAGTCGTCTCTGGAAAAGCGTCCCCATAGGGGGGGGGGGTGGTTTTCTGGCATAAACATACAACTAATATATAGAGAGCGCGAGGGTGGGTTTGCGGCATTCTGTTAATAAAGCCAGAAGAATTTAAGCTAATAGATCTCTCGTATCCAAATATCCCCCAAAAAGATCCCATAAGAAACCAATATCTAACAACACCCGCCCAAATGCATGAACCCCTGGGTTGAAAAGCACCCTATGATTACCAAAATTCCCAC
>JAABUP010008285.1_pt1 | contig 13340 bp, 20 predicted proteins | sample 5559201 | NCBI WGS metagenome assembly JAABUP01 (sample SAMN10711887, study PRJNA513373) | rock metagenome | isolation source: Antarctica rocks | place: Antarctica | reverse complement strand
CCGGGCATGCGCGTGCTGGTGGCCGGCACGGAGAACATCCTGGACAACCTGTACTGGGGCAACCAGCGCTCCATGCTCATCACCTGCTGCATCTTCCGCCTGGGCGGCGTCGCCGCGCTGCTGTCCAGCCGGCGGGCCGACGCGCGGCGCGCCAAGTACCGCCTGCAGCACCTCGTGCGCACGCACCTGGGCGCCTCCGACCAGGCGTACAAGTGCGGCCCGCGCCCCGCCCTCCCCCGCGCCCCGCCCCGCGTGCCTCTGCGGGCCTGCCCCGCGCGCCTCCGCGTCTGGGGACAAGTGTTTCTGCAGCGCCTCGTGTGCACGCACCTGCGCGCCTCCGACCAGGCACACAAGCGCGGCCCGGCCCCGCGCCCACCCCGCGCGCCTCTGCGCGCCTCTGCGGACCTGCCCTGCGCGCCTGTGCGTTTGGCACACAAGGGGAGTCTGCACACCCTATGCGCATGCGCCCGACGCGCCTGCTGGTGCGTGCAGCGCGGTGCAACAAATGCGGTGCTCCAGGCGGTGGGGCGGTGCGGCCGGTCACAGCCACCGTGAGCGTGGCTGTAACGCTGCCGCACGCATTCCCCGGAGCGTCGCTGCAACAGTGTGCAGGCGCCGGCGGCGCTGAGCGCGGGCGGGCGCGCGCCGCAGCTGCGTGATGCAGAAGGACGACGAGGTCGGCAAGCTGGGCATGCGGATCGGGCGCGACCTCATGCAGACAGCCGGCAAGGCCCTGCGCATCAACATCACCACGCTCGGCCCGCTGGTGCTGCCGCTGTCCGAGAAGCTCATCTACGCCGGCAACCTGGTCGCGCGCAAGGCGCGCACCCCAGCCTCTGCCAGGCCCCAATGAGGCGCCTGGCTGCCAACAGGCTGCAGGGTGCCTGGTCGCGGTGGTTCTGGCAGCGGGTGTGGGAAGATCGCGCCTCGAGCGCACCTTTGCTGGCGCTGTTGCCGGCGCCCTGCATGCCTGCAGGGGTGGGGCATTGTGGGGATTTGGTCGGCAGGGCGGCTGACCGGTGCTGCCCCGGACGGGCAGGCGCTGGGCCTGCGCTCGCTGAAGCCGTACGTGCCCGACTTTAGCACCGCATTCCAGCACTTCTGCATCCACCCGGGCGGCAAGGCGGTCATCGAGGAGGCGCGCTGCCCGGCCCGGCCTCGCGCCTCGCTGCGCTGCCAGGCCCCGCCGCACAGGGCGTGCGGCGCTCCGCTGCCGGCGTCCCAGGCTGTGTGCTGTGTGCAGGCGCACAGACGTCCTGCATTGTGTGCCCAGACACGGCTTGAATGTGGCGGTGATGGGTGTTGCAAGGACCAGCGCCTGCGCCTGCCACCTGATCGGGCGGGCGCGGCGCGGCGCAGGTGGGCAAGCAGCTCAAGCTGGCGCCGCGGCAGTGCCTGCCGATGGTGGTGCCCTTCGAGCGCTTCGGCAACACCAGCTCCAGCAGCACCTGGTGGGCCCCTGCCGCCCCTGAAGTGTAGCGCGCTAGCAAAATAGTGTCAGGGTCAGGGCAGGGCGGCTTGCACATTGCCCAGGCATAGTGCCGGACGTGCTCGCATCAATTTTGGCCGCGAGCCTCCTGGCGTGCCGCCATGCACTGCACGCGGCCTCATGCGCCGTGCATGCAACCCAATCCGCCTATCATGACCCAGCCTGCCCTGCCTGCGCCCAGGTACGCATGGGGCTATGTGGAGACGAAGCAGGGCGTGCGGCGCGGCGATCGCGTGTGGCAGCTCGCCTTCGGCAGCGGCTTCAAGTGCAACAGCGCGGTCTGGGTCGCGCTGCGCGACTGCAATGACCAGCACGACGCCTGGACAGACACGCCGTCCTGCTGACCGGTGCTGCACGCGGAGCCACCGCCCTGGTGACAGACGCAGGGGCCCGGCGGCCCCAGGGCGCCCACAACGCAGAGCCCGCGCCCTGTCTGCAGGAGGATGTGGCCGCCGCGGCACACGCGAGCAGGCGCCTCTCTTGCCGCCGGGTTTGTGCGGCAGGTGCCCGTGTCGCGCCTGCAGCAGGGCGCGCAGGGCCGCGCTGCGCAGCGGCCGCCGGCGCCCCGGGAGCGCTGTCGAGCGCGCGTACCTGCCGGCCCTTGCTGTTGCAGGCAGGTTCAAGGGGCGTGGCCGAGCAGGCCGCTTGCGGCCGGTCGAGACGAGTCCCACATCGAGACAAGTCCCGGCTTCCGGCTTGGGAGGACTGTTATAGGGCGAAGGCTGTCAAGAACTGTGCACGGCATCGGCCATGGTTTTCAGTTTGGCGCTGCATGCTGCCGTCCAGTGGCGGGTATGCTGGCATGCGATGGTGCCTGGCTTCAGCTGCGCCCGCGAGTGACACGTATGCGGCGCACCTGCCTTCAGCTGCCCTCTGTCAACGAGTGAGGTACTCTAAAGCTGCTTGCTGCGCACTCCATGCTGCAGTGCTGCCAAGTGGGCATGTGATGTTTTGGTGCGAAAGCAGGGCGCCCTGTGTATGAGACCATGGAAGTGTGCTGCATCTGTTCGCACGTATGGTACGCCCCGCTGCTGCGGGCTTTGGAGCACTGCATGTGCATTACAACTATTAAGCTGGGGACCCGAGCGCGCTTGATTCTGGTGGCCCCTGAAGGGGCTACCCGCATGCTTTCAACAACAGGGCAAGTTGGGAGCTCCTTCTGCATGCAGCCTCTGCACTGTTTTGTGCTTGGCGACACTCCTGCTGTGCCCGCAATCAGCGTCTGCATGGGGTGTGGGGCGAGGGCGGCATTCATGCCCACCCTCCGTGCAGCGCGCTTGCGCAGGGCAGTCGGCCCCTGCCACATTGAACGGGCGCCGCGAAGTGTCAACCTGTGAAGTTACGCAGTGCAGTGCGCCTGGGACGTTCAGAGGCTGAGCGGGGCAGGCCTTCCGGCAGCCACAACGCTGCCCCGGCCCGCTCCGCAGCAACGCAATGCTGCAGCCCTGCAGGTTGCAGCATGTGGGCTGCAATAGTGCGCGGGCGCGCTGCACACGCATTGGGTGTTTTCTCGCCGCCTGTGTGTGCTGGCTTTTGATGGCGAAGTGTGCATGTTTCGTTGAAAGTTGTTTCTGCGGCCACTCTCGTGGCAAAGGCAGGACCCGGGCTGCGAGCGCGGCCGGGCGCTCTATGCAAGTGAGGAGCTCATGCCGGCAAGCGTGCATGCAGTGGCTGTATTCAGTGGTGTGCCCGCTGTAGGTAGTGCGCTTTGCGCATGCTGTTTTTTGCATGGCGAGTTTCGCATGCTGCAACTTCGGAAATAAAGGCTCTGTATGGCTCTACTCTTTCTTACACGCAATTTGCGTAATTTCTTTGCCGGCTGGCATGCGCATTGCGCACCACAGCTGATCAAGTGCAAGTCAAGGCAGACTGTGGACATGGTGCGGGGAGGCCCAAATACCCGGCTCCACGTTTGACACTCTTCACATGACAAGCTGGTGAACGCGGAGCAGCGTGTCACCTTGTGTTGTTCTGCCAAACACCACGCTCTCCATACGACTTGGATGCCGGCAGCATCAAGTCACAACGAACCAAGGAACGGGTGTGCAGTATCTGTGCTGCAAAATTTCAAGGGACCCACGGAACAAAAGCCGCGCGAGCTGGGGTAAGGGACGAACCAGAGATTGAGTACCTCACCAATATTACACCATTGCGTGCTGCAAAGTGGCGCAAAACTGCCAGATGTGCTGGAGGAACTATAAGTGTGAGAGGCGCAAAAAGCGTATGGACCCCCTCCCACCGGGGCTCGAACCCGGGACCCTAGCCTGACTTTCGCCATAAGAGCTATGCGCTAACCAACTGCGCCATGGGAGGCCATAATATCGTCTTCCAAAATCCATCGTCTCAGCGGCATTTCACACACTTTATGTCCACCATGACGCCAACCATCATTATTACAGGGAGCCTGAGCGTCCGAGTTCTGTCCAGCGCCTGTTCTCTGAGCACAGAAGACACCGTGGTTGCTGAGGAATCACCAATGAAGCAGTGACTGTGAGCGGTTTGCACAGGCGCACGACAAGCGGGAGATGTCTTGAGAAGTCAGCTGCTCACTCCTGTCAGATACCATATTCAGAGACTCAGCGTCCTGCGCAGGTCCAGGTGCGTTGCGTATATACAAACATTGCCTGCAGACTAAACTGATGAGCTTTTTTGTTTCGCGCCGTGCGTGACTGTGGTTTATTGCACATGCAGGACTGCGGGTCTGCTTGCAGAGAAAGCCAACAGAGGTTTGGCACGCACCTGTTGACGCCATACAGAGCCGTGGTCATTTTTTTTGTGGATGGAGTCCGCTCAGTCCGAAGCGCAGCAGCAGGCATCAGTGTCGCAGGGCGGTGCGTCTGAGCACTGTTGAAGTTTCACACTCTGGCCAAAGCAACCCGCGCTGCTCCTGTGCTGCTGGCCCTGCTTGTCATCTTGCAAGTGCGACTCACACCGTACAACCGCGCCAGCGCCTGCGGCAGACGCGGCCACTGTGGCGGCTGCCGCAGAGGCCTACCGGCGCCTGCTCAGCGGCGGCGGTTCCGGTCAGATGAACCTGGCAGCAGTGCGGGCTCCTGCTGAGCCCGTGGCTGGCGGTCCAACGAGTGCTGTGCCCCTGGCATGCAAATCTGCATTGGAAGAGCTTTGAACTTCCTTCCGCCTTGCTGCAGGAACCCGCAGCTGAGCAGGTCTTCTCCCGCCACGGTGTGCGCCAAACCCTGGGCGGCGCCGCAGGTGCGCACGCACGGCGAGGACCTGCGGCGCACCCTGGACCAGGTCATCCTGCTGCTGCAGCACCATGCTGAGCGCGTGCAGTGGTGGGCCTGCCCGCGCCCGGGTGTTTGGCCGCAGCCTTTATTCGCACCGAGCGGTGCACTTGAGAGCGGCGCACAATCAGCGGAGCACCGGGGGAGGAAGCGTGACTGACCTGTGACCATGCAAGCCTTCCCTGGCTGGCGTAGTGCCGCGCAGCGTGTATGCTGAGGTGGCGCTGCCCCAGGCTGGTGGCGCGCCGAGCCGGCCCTGCGCGCGGCAGGACCGAGGCGCTGGACCAGTTTGCGGTGGTCAGCGTGCAGCTCGCGGCGCTGGCCGAGCAGCTGCGGCCGCTGGCGCGCCTCTATGCGGCGCGCCCCCGCGCGGTCCCGACGGTGGTGTAGTCAGGTGAATCGGCAATGTCATGGGCATTGGCTGCGGTGGCGGGCCAGACAAAGTGCTATCTGACACGCCCCAGACGTCAGGCAGCACATGCACAACCCACAGTCCTTCTTCCCCCGGCGCTGCCACCCCCTGCAAGCCAGCATGCAGTGCATGGTGATCATGCTTGCGCCCACCTCCTTGTGAGGCCTGCCGCGCCTCTGCACTTGCAAGCTCGCTTCTCCTTCAATCAACATGCCTGTGGGCGCTTCTACATCTCTGCCAAAAGTCCGCCCTCAATATCGTTGCGCAACCTGCACAGGCCAGTGTCGCAAGTGAGCCTCGTGACCTGACGTCTTATCTTCTGAAAATGCGTAGCTGCAACCAATTGCAGTGAGCTGTGCATTGCAAGCGGCAATGGACTTAACAGCTCCTGCCCTGCGCAGGCGCACCCGTGCGCGGTGAACGCGGCCAACGCTGCCGCGCTGCCGGTCATGCTGGCCACGCGCGCGCTGCCCGAGATGGAGGCTGAGCAGGCGGATCTGCTAGCGCGCCACCGGGCCGCCGCGGGCACCGCGCCGCTCGGCGCGCAGTACGAGGCAATTGGGGTGCGCGCACCACCGCACGCGCGCAGGGGCTTGGGCGATGCGGCAGCAGTGTTCTTGATTGAATGGGGCGGGGGCGGCCGATGGCGCATGTGCGGGTGTGCCCGCGTCGGGCGTGCGACGTGCATGCGGGGAGTGCGGCCACGCGCGCTTGGGGGTGCCGACAGTGGACGCGGCCGCTGTGAGGGCTTACCATAACCCCTAAAACTTGCTCAAAATGCGCAGGTGCAGGTGGAGCGGTTCAACGCGCTGGTGGACGCTGCCACGCTGCACGTGGCTGACAAACCGGGCTCCGGCCCGCTCGACCCCAAGGCGCGCGGCAACGCAGAGCTGCACGGGAAGCTGGTTGACTATTTGTGCCACGCTGATAGGCGCAGGGATCCCAGGACTGGCACCAGCCCCTGGTTGCATCTTCCGGGTGCAGGCTGTTCGCAGGCTGAACGGCAGCGGCGTATGTGCGGCAAGCATGGAGTCATCGGGCAGTGCCAAAGCGGCGTGCACCTCTCTCCTTTGTACTGTGCTGCAGCCCCGTGCGCATCCATATCATACCTGTGTGACCAGCTGGCGCACCCGGCGGGTCTGCAGGGGCCGCTGCGAAGGGAGCTGGCGCAGCAGCTGCGCGCGGCGGCCGCGCCGCCCAGCAAACGCGCAGTGTCGGTGCGCATGTTCTGCACTGCCTGCATGTCCTGAACTGTGATGAGCTTAATTTACAGTGTCAAATCTCGCTGTGGTCGCATGATGAATCCATGGGGGCGGCAGAGGCTGCTGCCGCCTTATCAAGAGCGGGCATGCATGCAGCCCAGATCTGCACAGCCCCGAGCTGCACTTGCGTGTATTTAGCATACGTCGTCCTGCGACATGCGGGGCTCCGGAGCGGCCGCATAAGTCCAGCACCGGGTCCCATTGCGCAGCCACGCTGATGCATGGCCTGCACAGCTCTTCATATGGGCGGCTCTCAGGCGTGCGGCACGCCGCTGCGGTGCAACTCCGGCCATGCGCATGTTGCAGGGGTCGCCCTCCTGCGCCCTGGACGCATGCAGCAGCACAGTGTTGTGTGTCTGCCGTGCGGCAGGCCAGGGACGCGCGCGGCGCAAAACGCGGCCCGGGCGCGGCGCTGCTGGCGGCCGTGTCGCGCGGCGACGGCTTGCAGGCGTAACAGAGCGTGAGGGCCCGGCATGCGCGGCAGGCGCGGGGCTGTTTGCTGCTGTGAGCTCCAGTCAACTGGACAGTCAGCATAGTGCATCTTGCAGAGGTGCTTGACCTGTTACGGCTGGCCCGTTCTCTAAGCGCCATGGTTTGTGCTTGGTTTCTGTATGTTTTTATAGCCCTGCTAACGCACTGGAAGGTGCCAGCCAAAGCATGCATGTATCGCCAAACTGGAGCAGGTTTGTGTAACTCGACAGGTGAACAAGTAGTATAACTGGCACACCCGTGAACAGTGAAGGCCAGCACGGCACACAGGTAGCTGAACATCGTTGCCAGTGGGGCAGAGACCTGACCCCATGTGTAGAATACCAGCGCTAGTTGATGTGGGCCCACATATGTTGTGACGTGTGCTTCCTGCAGAAATGCATGGAGGGTAGCAAAACCCCTTGTAGTGAGTGACCTGCATCAGCCATCAAGGCTGACCGAGCCACAAGCGGGGTGCGCGCACTCAAGCAGAGTCAGGCATTGACCGGCACTGAGGCCCCTCAACTTCGCATGCAGAAATACCCCGACCAATGAGAGCGCCCGCTGCAGGTGCTTGCTCATCAAACCCATTAACATATTTATATTGCTGTACTATCACAAGTGAATTCTAACAGGGAAGCGCTTGTTTAGTTAGACACAAAGAAATAGCAAGGATGAGTAGACACGCGTGCGTCGCAGCCTTGTGCGTCGCACTGCTGGCTGCGAGCGCGCATGCAGAGCAAGTTCTGACACTGAACGGCGAGGAGGCGTTTGACAAGGCTGTTTCAGAGAACTCATTCCTGGTTGCAGAGTTCTATGCTCCGTGGTGTGGTGCGGGCCTCCCGCCAAATCTGCACTGCGGCCGTGCGTGATTGCCCGACTTGCTCACACGTGAGCGGTGATTGGGCGGCAGGGCACTGCAAGAACCTTGCGCCAGAGTATGAGAAGGCTGCCATGGACCTGAAGGCTAGGGGCTCCGAGATTGTGCTCGCCAAGGCGATCCACCCACCCCGCCTCCCGCTTCGGCCAGTCACGACCTTCTTGTGCTAACATACTGGGCAGCTCGCTGCTGTCAGCTGAAGTGGTCCTAGGGGCATCTCCTGCCACTGAGTGCAGGCCAGGGACTGCTGAGCCTGCATGTGCACAAAGTGCAGCCAGTTCTGCATGCTTGTGTGAAGCACAGCCCCCTTGATGCGCGCGGCACTGCATGCTCTCGCGTCACCCCACACACAATGCGCGACGATCAGAGCCGATCGGCGCGGCGGCGCCGCCGCAGGTGGATGCGACCCTGGATGAGAACAAGCCCCTGGCGTCGCGGTACAGCATCGGCGGCTTCCCTACGCTGAAGGCACGCCATGCACTTTCCTCTGAGCTCTGCTGTATCCTACTTGACTAGCCATGGCTGATGTATGCCAAGCTGAAGGCACGCTGGGGGCTCAATATGCTTGCACACTGCCGCTCTCCTTGGTAGCAGGCAGGCAGCTCTGCTTTGAATTCTTTCTTGCAGAGCAGGAGCTGAGGCTGAACACACTGGGGTTTTGCAGATCTTCCGGGATGGCAAGGTGGACACGCCCAGCGACTACAACGGCCCGCGCGAGCACGCGGGGATTGTGTCGTACCTGGAGAAGATCTCTGGACCCGCCAGCACCGAGCTGAAGACCGCGAGTGAGGTACGGTTTTGCAGCTGCCTATCCTGAACTTTACCTGCCTCGTGCCCCCTGTCATGCCCGCTCCCTTATGCAAGCTGCTGCAAATGCATGCCGGTCCTTGTCGCCTGGCAAAGCTGAGGGCCGAGAGTGCAAAGCACCGCACCAGCGTTATCAGAGCGTGCAGGCGAAACTCTGTCATGGCGACAGAGCATGCCACTGACTGTGCATGGGAAGCCACTTGCAACGGCCTGGTGTTCTAGGTCACTCATCGCCTTGCGCCACCCGGCTCATGCCTTGGAATGCTTTGCCCGGCCGCGTTTGCCCAGCCCCCAGGGGTCTTGGGCGCGCGCGCGCGCGCAGGTTGCAGAGTTCCGTAAGAAGGACCTGGCGCTGCTGGGCGCGTTTGACGCGGGCGCGCCCGCGCTGGCGGCCTTCCTGGCGACCGCGGAGGCGCTGCGCGAGGACTTTGACTGCGCGCACGTGCTGGACGCGGCGCTGGTGCCCGAGGCGCGCGCGGCCCCTGCCCCGCGTGCAGCGCGCCCGTGCTTCGTGGAATGTTTTGGCAGTGCAATATTTACAGCGAGGAGGCTGCTGCCCTGTGCTGCCTGGCGTTTATTAAGAAAAAGCTGTTTGTATATAGCTAGCACAAACCGCATCGACGCGCTTGCTGTGGTGCCCTGGGCGGCGGGGGCTGCGCCCCGTCGCTCAGCCCGCATGCTCGTGCTGAGGCGGTGGGATGAGGTGCTGGGCTTCATGCAGCCCATCAGTGCAATCAGCCCCTGCCCAGCAAGCGAGCAGGCCTCACGCATGGGAGCGCGGCTGGTCGACGCGCAGACTCGGTCAGCGTGGAGCATGGGCGCTGAGCCGAGCGGTGCATGTGCTCGCAGGCCAAGAGCGGTGGGGCAACTGTCCTGCTGCTCAAGTCGTACGACGAGCCGGTGACGCCGTACACCGGCGACATCACCGAGGACGCGCTCATGCAGTTTGCGCTCTCGCACGCCGAGCCCGTCCTGCCCGAGATGGACCAGTGCGCGCCCTGCCACCCGGGGTGGCTCGCCCAACTCGTGGCGGGCGCGCGCGCGTCAGGCACAGGTTCAGGGTTAGGGTAAATCTAATGCCATCACCCGCGTCGGGCGCGCGCCTGCCAGCCAGGGCCCCGCCGCATGCGCGAGCACGCGCTGCGCTTGAGCACCGCCGGCGCGCGCAGGACGGTGCGCAACAAGCGCGCGCTGCAGCGGATATTCGGCGACCAGACGCGCCCCAAGTTCCTGGCGGTCGTGCCCAAGGCGCGCGCGCGCGGCGCCCCCTGCGGCCGTGCCGCCCTCGCGGCGCCTGCCTGTGCCGGCGGTGCCAAGGAACATGCACACGTGGCGCCGGTGGCCAGAGGCGCTGGAGGCCAGACCCGCACTCCACTGCAGCCCATATACCTCAGCACGGCAGAGAGCCCGGTGCCAAGGAAACGTACGAGACGAGCAGCAGCAGCCTGGGTGTAAGTGCGCTCATCCTGCGGACGGCCAGCAAGGGGGGGTTCCGGCGCGGTGGCAGGGCCACCAGGCGGAGAGCAAGCTGAAGGACGAGATGACCGCCGCGGCGGGCGACGCGTCCAGCAAGGGCAAGCTGGGCTTCCTGTGGGTGGACCCGGCCACCGCCCCGCAGGTCAACCCCCGTGCGCCGACCCCTGACCAGGCGCCCCGCAGCGCTTGCCTGTTCCGCGCGGTTGCACTTCAATGATCTGCTCTCGGCAGTGCCCGCGAGCCTCGGTGATGGAGGTGAGGAAGGCAGGCAAGCAACGGCCGCTGAGCGCTCGGCCGGGTCGGCACAGTGCGCGGTCGGCAGCGCCCGCGCGGTGCCGGCGGCGAGGCGCGGCTGGCGGGAGCCATGGCGTTGCAGCATGGTGTGAAGCATCGTGGGTGCGTTCCCGCCTGCGCCCTGCCTGATGAGGCTCACCGTGTCCTGGTGGCCGCGCGCAGGTTGGGAAGTTCTTCGGGCTGGCGGACGGCGACCTGCCGGCGTTCGCCATCCATGACCAGGCCGGCGACGGCAAGTACCTGGCGCGCAACGTCAAGGCCGGTTCCGTCAAGAAGTACGTCAAGGACTTCCTGGTGCGCCACCTTTCCCTGCGGGGCCGCCTCCCCGTGCCCCCAGCAGCCGCCCCGCCGTGCGCGCGCCCCGGCAGGCCGGCGCGCGGCGAGGCGGGCGCCGCAGGCCATGTAGAAGTTGACAGGACGCCCGCTACCTGGGCCAAACACGCCCGTCGAGGACCGCTTGGACGGCCTGGTCGCGGCGTTGCGGACTCGGCTCTGCCCAGCGCACAGTGCCTTTGGTCGGGGTGCAGGATAGACAAGGACTTAGGGTAGGCCAGGCGTCGAGACGGCAGGCGCGCCGCGCGCAGGCCGGCAAGCTGGGAAAAACAGTGAAGAGCGGAGTGCGGTCTGGGAAAAAAAAATGCAAATATGGAAATATGCCAAAAAGTCAAGTGTCAACCGCGCCGCGCGCAGGCCGGCAAGCTGGAGAAGACGGTGAAGAGCGAGCCGGTGCCGGCCAGCAACGACGGGCCGGTCAAGGTGCTGGTCGCCGACCAGTTTGACGAGCTGGTCATCAAGAGCGGCAAGAGCGTGCTGATCGAGTTCTACGCGCCGTGGTGCGGCCACTGCCAGAGCCTGGCGCCGACGTACGAGCAGGCGCGGCCCCGGGCCCGGCGGGCCCCGGCTGCCTGCACGGCCTGGCGCCCTGCGTGCAGTCAGGGTATCGTGGTAGGTTTAGGGTGTGGTAGGGCAGCTCTGGTTCGCGCCGCGCAGCGCGGTGGGCACCACCCTGCGGGAGGCCAGGCAGCGCGGTGAGGGCGTCCGCTGCATGGCGCCTCTGTCGTCAGCGGCCGGGCTTGCTGCACCCATGACTCAGGGTTGTGGCAGCCTTTCTGCAAGCCGCGGCCTGCTGTGCTTTGCCCTTTCTCGGTGTGACAGAGGGTTGGCGGCAGAGCAGCGACGCCCGCACAGGTCAGCGCGTTTGCAAGCCGAGCTCGGCTGCGTTCTGCTGTCTGGGATGCGCACGCGACTATGCTTACATGTGAACACCGTCGCACAGCTCCATCACATAATCGTTGACAGTCAGAACTGGTGGGCTAGGGTTTGGCAAAACCCAATCTCTGTCCCCCCGTACCGACGGTTGTGCGCGCCGCGCCAGGTGGGCGAGGCCTACGCAGGCAACGACAACGTGCTCATTGCCAAGATTGACGCCACCGCCAATGACATCCCCTCTAAGCTCTTCAAGGTCCAGGTGCGCTGGCGGAGCCCTGCATATGTAGGGTTTAGGGGTTCTGCATGGGCACGCAGGCTCGCTAGCGAAGGCTGTTTTTGCGGTGCGGGCGCATTAGCGCATGTCATGCGCAGGCGCTGTGGACAGGGAGCCCTGCATGCCTGTGGTGCCCTCCCTGCATGCGCCGCACAGCACCCTGCATTCAGAACATCCTCACAACAATCAGCAGGCGGGGCCGCGGAGCTCGCTGCGCCCTGCACTTGAAAGCATGCCGGCACCCGACTGGACTGCCATCGACACCAAGCAAGCCAGCATCATGCCGCGCGTGCCGGACCCGCGAGCCAGCGCCACGACCGGCTACCCAAATATGCTGGCGTCCAGCACACATGGAGGCCTGTGCCCTCGCAGGGCTTCCCGACGCTGTACCTGTACAAGGGCAAGACGAAGGAGGTCATCGCATACGAGGGCAACCGCTCGCTGGAGGACATGGTCGAGTTTGTGGCGCTGCACAGCGGCGAGGCCGCGCCGGCGGCCGCGGCGGCGCCCGGCGCGCCCGGCATCGAGCCGGCCGGCGCGGACGGCGATGAGGAGGATGCCAAGGACGAGCTGTGAGCCCGTATCTAAACAAGTCTCAGAGAGAAATCGCCTGCCTGGCTTCGGGCGCGCGTGCGCCAAGGCTGCAACGAGGCGGCGCATACCTCCTGGCCCGTGCGCGATTCGGTCGGCGAGGCCGAGGCGCTTGGGTCGGCGGCGCCCTTCGAGCGCGCGCACGGGGCCAAGCATTTGCGCTGAGGCCCTGTGACGCGGGCCGAGGAGGGGGAGGCCGGGCTGATTGATAGGGGTGGCTGTCGCTGTGCCTGCGTTCTGGGCGCGCCGCGTCTGGGCGGTGTGTGGGCGGCGACTGGTTCTGGTATGCTTTTTGGGTAGGCCGTCAAGACTCCGGCCTCAGCTTTTCTGAACGGCACTTCTTTGCTTTGGGGCACGTTGGTGTGCGGCGCATTGCCGAGAACATGCACAGCCGCGGACGCTCTGTGTGACCGTGTAAACAGGGCTGACGTGTGGGCAGGCGACGAGCGCCGACCAGGCACTCCAGAGGTTCACATGCCTTCTGAGCGGACCAGCTCCATGCTTCCTTCCCCGCAGCCCGAACGCACTACAGGCCAAACGCCTCTGGCGGCGGCGGCAGCAGCTGGTCTCCCCGCGAGTCCATGAGCTGCACCAGCGCCAGGTACGCCACCTGCGCAAGTGCGCGAGTCCCAGGCCAGCATCAAGCTGGGAGCCTTGCGCACGAGCGTGTATAACAGAGCCTGTGCGTGGACGTTCACTGGCGGTGCTGCAAAAGCGGGCGCACCCCAAAAGCTATGGATACGATGCCTGTCACGATCGCGGTGGTTTGCCCATTTTGCAGCCCGCCTGGAATGTCTGACCGCATGTGAAGCAGTGTAAGAGGCCAGTCAAGGACTCGCTTGCGCGGCAGGACACAGGCAGCAAGGCGCCCACCCAGCTTTGCAGGCGTCTCAGTCTCTGTTGGAGGTGTAGGCCGGCGCTCAGTGCCGGCCA
>JAABUP010008282.1_pt1 | contig 13343 bp, 13 predicted proteins | sample 5559201 | NCBI WGS metagenome assembly JAABUP01 (sample SAMN10711887, study PRJNA513373) | rock metagenome | isolation source: Antarctica rocks | place: Antarctica | reverse complement strand
CTGTTGCAATACAACTTCTTCATACTATACTTGCTGAGTAAGCAGAATGAGAGAGCAGATGCTTTATTGAGACAAAAGCAGAATGTATCAATGAATTTCTCAGATGACAGAGTACAACATTGTACAATGCAGATAATACATTCTGAGATAATGAGCAAGTCTATACAGGCTGCCTCAATGACAGTAGCAGACATATCAGTCTCTGTGCTCATATGAGATCAAAACTTGTTCAGTGAGATCACAGACCTCAAACAGATGTGAGTGAATGCTGAAGCAGAAAATGAGTCATACAATGAGCTTTGTCAAACAATTCATAAGAAACAGAGATCATTTTCTACTGTTTTAAAAGTAAGGGTATTCATAACAGAATGCTTCTTGAGTGATGAAGAAAAGCTACTCTTTCATGAAAGACACTGAGTGCTGTTCTCAGAATCTCTTCATACAGAACTGCTTCAGTATACACATGACTCAACAATGACTGAACACTCAAAAAGAAATATAACTGATGCTCTTTTATCACAACAGTTCTTTTGACTCAGAATGCTATAGAATGTCTATACATTCTGTCAAAATTATGACAAATGCTGTATGAACAACAGCTGAAAAGATCACTGACAAGGCTTCTTGAAGTCTTTACCTGTATTGAAGCAGATTTGACAAAAGATATTCATTGACTTTGTAGTAGATCTACTGTCAAGTGAGAATTGTACAAACCTTCTGATAATTACAGATTGTTTTAACAAGAGAATAATACTGAAACTGTGCAAGAATATGACTGCAGAATGAGTGACTCAGACATTTGTACAACATTTCTACTGAGCTCATGAGCTTTTTACTGCAATAGTCTCAGATCAAGGCACTCAGTTTATAAGCAGTCTATGAAAGAGAGTCTGTCAACTTTTAAAGATTGTATGAAGAGTGTTCACAGTGTACCACCTGAAAACTGACAGAGCAACTGAGCAAATAAATCAGAATGTTAAGCTGTACATTTGTATGTTCTTTAATTATAGTCAGAACAACTGAGCAAGCCTGCTTTTCATGACTGAGTTAGTCATAAACAATCATGACTTCATCTTAACAGAGATGAGTCTCTTCTTCTTGTTTTATGAGTATCACATGAAGCCTTTACAACTACTTGAGAAGTTGAAGCCTGTATGATCTGCAAAAAGTTCAGTACAGAAAGCTAATCAAATTGTATGAAAGATGAAGAGAGTCACAGAGTGAGCACAAATAACTATGACTATCACTCAGCAGATACAGAAAGAAATGACAAATTAAAAGAAACAGCAGTCTTATAACTTTCAGAAAGATGACAAGATCTGACTAAATCTTAAGAACATACATACAGATTGTCTGTGCAAGAAGTTTGATGCAAAGAATGTTAAATACATCATTGTTAAGAAGATCAGCTCACATTTCTTCTGTTTAAACACACTGTCAGATATTCATAACATGTTTCACTCAGTCATGCTTCAGTCAGCAGTCATGAACACTTTCTTTTCTCAGCATATAACAGAGTCACAACTCTCATCACAAATTGTAAGCAATGAAGAAGAGTTTAAAATAAAGAAGATTCTAAAGAAGAAGTTCATATGACATAAAGAAGAATTCAAGAAGAAGTACTTAATAAAATGAGTTAATTATACTCAATTCACATGAGAATTAACATTCACTCTGAAAGACACAGTGATGTTAAACCAGTGAGAGTTAATGTAACCTGAGATGACTAAATCTTAACTGTTCACAAAAAGACCTTTAAAGTTCTTGTCAACATCAGAAGCCTGAAGAATGAAATTATGTCACAGAAGACTGAGATGCTTCATGAGTTTGAGGAATTGTACAGAGTTTAAAATTTAGTGTTAAATTTATTTAATTTATTTCTATGCTAATTACTAATGATGCCTTCTTGATTTTGTCAAAGCTATTTGTTTTAAGCATCACACAGAGGTAAGACACACAGCTTAAATGTCATACACAGTCTGTATGACTAGACCTATACTAAAGGCAACACAAGAAAAGAAAAAGAAGTCATACATACTTAAAGATTGAGGTCAATAACAACTGTCTTTGCTGACAGCAGAGTTGATGTAATCTGCCTCAGTTTAACAATGTGCTTATCTTCATCAGTACTATTGTTGTTCTCATTATCTGAGATGATAATGAGTACATTATTATTGTGTACAGAGCAGTGAGCAGCATGATCATGTCACTTACAGTTGTGACAACACTTACTGAAATGTTTTGACATACAATGACATTTCAGAAAGAACATCATACTGCATTTTTGACAGTCAGTACAACTGTCAGAAATCAACATTCTCTGACTCTGAATCAGAATTGCATTGATGTACAACAGTTAATGAGTTCTTATTTGCTGCAGTGTGATATAAGTCTGTACAAACAGAACATTGTTACTGAGCAGAGTGAGAATGATCATTGTCTGAGAAAAGTGAGCATACAAAGCAAGCTGCTGTTGATCAATCTTGAGAACAGAATTAACATCAGTGTTCACAAGAACAAAAGCAGCAACATAAGCATTATACAAGACAAGAGCTCTACAAATTGTCAGCTCAGAGACACATACTTGTACAATATTTACATGATGATAGTTGTTGTTGTTGTTGCTGCTAAGCTTGTCATACAAGAGTCAGTGCTGAAATATTCAATTAAGAAAGGTTTCACATACAAAAGATAATAGTGAAGAAGTTGAAGAAGAAAGAAAAAAAGATTTGAGAAGAAAGATGAGAGAGTTTATAACTCACTTCACTGACAGATAAACTGAAGTGAATTGTTAAAGAAAATCACATGTTAACAAGTGATAAAAATTTTATCAGCAAATCTTATCTGTACAAAGTGGGCAAACATGTGTCAACAGACAATGACAACTGTACAACAATCTTTTCAGACACTTAAAACACAACCTTAAAGAAAAAGAAAAAGGTGATGTCATAAGTTGAACTTATACTAAGGTCTTATGGTCTAGTTGCTTACTAAGACTCTAAGACTAAAGCATATTATCTTCTCACTTCTGTATGAAGCTTTTCTTTTCTTCTTTATAGTATTCTTCTTGTATTTAAAAATTATCAATTGAGTGTCAGTCTCATTGCAAACCTGTGACAGCTAGCTAGCTAGTTATTGAATTAAGTTCTTTTTACATGTTAAATTAAGTTCTTTATAGCTAGCTAGCTAGTTATTAAATTAAGTTCTTTTTACACATTAAATTAAGTTCTTCATAGCTAGCTAGCTAGTCATTAAATTGAGTTCTTTTTACACATTGAATTAAGTTCTTTTTAGCTGTTTAGCTAGCTGTTATAATGAGTTCTTTTTAGCTGTTATAACAAGTTCTTTTTAGCTGTTTAGCTAGCTGTCACAATGAGTTCTTTTTAGCTGTTATAACAAGTTCTTTTTAGCTGTTTAACTAGCTGTTACAACAAGTTCTTTTTAGCTGTTATAATGAGTTCTTTTTAGCTGTTTAGCTAGCTGTTACAATAAGTTCTTTTTAGCTGTTGTAATGAGTTCTTTTTAGCTGTTTAGCTAGCTGTTATAATGAGTTCTTTCTAGCTGTTACAATGAGTTCTTTTTAGCTGTTTAGCTAGCTGTCACAATAAGTTCTTTCTAGCTGTTGCAATGAGTTCTTTTTAGCTGTTTAGCTAGCTATCACAATAAGTTCTTTTTAGCTGTTGTAATAAGTTCTTTTTAGCTGTTTAGCTAGCTGTATCTTTGAGTTCTTTCTAGCTGTCACAACAAGTTCTTTCTAGCTGTTTAGCTAGCTGTTACAATGAGTTCTTTCTAGCTGTTGTAACAAGTTCTTTTTAACTGTCTAGCTAGCTGTCACATTGAGTTCTTTCTACATCGGCAAGTTGGGAAAGCAGCTCAGAGCTAGCTCAGAGCGCTCAGAACCGGCGATCTCATGTGTCAGCTCAGGGCCGATCTGAGCGCCCTGAGCTGTCACCTAATTATTACTGAGCGCTCTGAGCGCTTTGAGCACTCTGAGCTAATTTATCACTATTAGAGCTTTTATTTACTTTACTGACTTAATTTTCATAATATTGATTTAATTCTAATGTCTATATAATTACAGCTAGCTAGACAGCTAGAAAGGACTCAATTTGACAGCTAGAAAGGACTCCATGCGACAGCTAGCTAGACAGCTAGAAAGGACTCCATGCAACAGCTAGCTAGACAGCTAGAAAGGACTCATTGCGACAGCTAGAAAGGACTCAATTTGACAGCTAGAAAGGACTCATTGCGACAGCTAGCTAGACAGCTAGAAAGGACTCATTGCGACAGCTAGCTAGACAGCTAGAAAGGACTCATTGCGACAGCTAGCTAGACAGCTAGAAAGGACTCATTGCGACAGCTAGCTAGACAGCTAGAAAGGACTCCATGCGACAGCTAGCTAGACAGCTAGAAAGGACTCATTGCGACAGCTAGCTAGACAGCTAGAAAGGACTCCATGCGATGACTAGCTAGCTAGCTATGGAGGACTCGTTTTGATGTGTAGGAAGGACTCATTTCGACGGCTAGCTAGCTAGCTATGGAGAACTCAATGCGACGGTTAGCTAGCTAGCTATGGAGGACTCGATTTGTCGTGTAGGAAGGACTCGTTTCGATGTGTAGGAAGGACTCATTTCAACATGTAGGAAGGACTCGTTTTGATGTGTAGGAAGGACTCGTTTCGACGGCTAGCTAGCTAGCTATGGAGAACTCAATGCGACGGTTAGCTAGCTAGCTATGGAGGACTTGATTTGTCGTGTAGGAAGGACTCGTCTCAATGTGTAGAAAGGACTCAATTTGACGGCTAGCTAGCTAGCTATGAAGGACTCAATTCAATGGGTAGCTAGTGTATAAACACTGTTGTTATAGACAACAATTTATTGTAACTCAGCTAATTCAGCTCAGACAGCTCAGAGCGCTCAGAGCTGAATCACTGAGTTCTGAGCTAGCTCTGAGCTGAAAATTAGCGCTATGAGCTTAAAAGTCTGTGCTTATGTTTGTGAGCCACCTTTCAACTTGCCGATGTAGCTAGCTATCTATATATATAACAATTATCTAGAATCTATAGTTAAATAATGCTATTTAGTGTCAAATTATAACAGATGAATATGTAGTACATTAAGCTCTTTAAGTCAGAATACATAAGCTTTAATGACTCTGAGTCTTTATGCTAGCAGCTTTATGAGCCTTAAACTAGCTTAAAGCTTTATGCTAGTGACTCTATAAGCCTTAAAGCTGATACATAAGCAGTTTAACTCATTGAGCCTGAGGCTTCTATGAGCTTACAGAGTTATCACTCTTAATATACTGATGTGTTTACTTACTTTAAATCATCTTTAATCTTATAAGCAGATAGTTAATTAAATTGTGAATAGTATCTTTCTTAATTGACTTTTTTTCAGTAATTTATTTAGGTTTTCAGTGTATTGATCTTGATTTATCTTTTAACATAGCTGATTAAGGTAAATCTTTCAGAATCAGGTGTAAATATTTGTTTTACATCTAATTTTACAGCTTTATCTGTTAATTCATTATCTTTAATGTCTTTATGTTCAGATACTCAGTGTATATGTAAGGTTTCACACCTATTCATCTTAGATAGGTGTCAGAACAGGTTTATGACAGTGTGAGGTATGATAATGCACAGACTATTCAATGATAGAGTGAAACCATATATCTTAATTGATGTCAAGACTAACTCTGAAGAGTCTTCATGTGCAAAGAAGCTCTTCTTATATGAGTTCTTGCTTAGCATGCTTAGTTACATGAACTATGTTTGTATTCACTCTGACAATTGCCTTTTCTCTTGAGTGCAGATTCTTTGACACCTTCATAGAGCTGAGGTATTGTGAGACCATTGTCACATTGTGCTCATGAGAGTGAATTCCTGTTGTCATGTCATGCTTGTGTGAGTGAATTCTCATTGTTTGTTTTAATTAAGCTCATTCAGAATTAGTGTGCTTGTTGCACTGACAATGCTATTCACTGTCAAAGAGCACACACTTTCTTTCAACTTCTCTTTTGCACAACATCAACATCAACCACCTTACTATTGCTATTTCTTTGTGTTGTTTCTGTTTTGAAACTCATATCACAACATCTATCAAAAGCCTGACCTTTATCATTGCTTCTGTGAGTTTCATATGCATTTTTTGTGTGTGATACTGACACTGGCTTCAGAGTCATTCTCACAGTGATGCTCATGACTGTGAGAAACATGTTGCTTCTTTTAACATGTCTGTCACTTCAGTGAAATGTGCTTGTGTTGTCACTGCTGCATCATTGTCTTTGTCATCTGAAGAAGTCAACTCTTCACATACTTCTGCTGATTTTATACTCTTTCTTGTCATTGCAACACTGTTAACCTCTCATTCTCATGATTCTTTAATTGCACTCATCTGTTTCTGCTGTCTCTGATGCAGTAAAGTCATTGTTGCTCTGTCTGACCACAAATGCAAAGTAATGAAGAATGTTCAATGTGATCAGTGTTTCAAGAACCGTAAGATCTGTGACAGCATATGTAAAATGCTGACAAAACATCATGTTTGACTAACGGTTCTACTAGATCCTGACTGAGTTTAATGCTTAAGTCAATGAGTTATTCACTGCTGTCATCATCATATTTAAGAAGAAGAATGCAGGCAAAGAGCTGGTTCAGCAGCAGGCAAGCTATATCAAAGTGATTGAGGCTCACTTGCATGTTGCAAGTTGTCATGATCTCAGAAAGAAACCAATGTCAATGATAGAGATAGAGCTTCTGCAGCTTGAGAAGTTATGTTGTCAAACCTGTCTCTTTAAAGGCATGCTCAATTCATATCATGCTGTGGTACATTGTCACTTTTTACTCACTATACATGCTTTTACTGATGTTTTTCAGAACAATCTTTCTGCTTTAAAGCACATTGTCATCACATCTGCTGAGTCTGTGAAGAAGAAAGATGACAACAAATCAGCCTCATTGTAGAAGGGGCTTTGCTTGCACTTCACTGACACTTTTCTTTGATTTAGTTGACAATTACTCTCTTGAGTCCCTAGTGTACTTTTAGGTGCAATTGCTCTATGAGCTGAATACAGCTTCTTGTCTTCACCTTTGCGGTGTTTTATCTCTGATATCTTTTCTTTACTCTGACATCATACATTTCACATAACTCTGATGTGTCATCAAGGTCTTGTTCAGAGATTCACTGATCATACTTTGAAGAATAACCTATTCATTTAACCTTATATCACAGCTCATCTTTTCTGCATTGCTTCTTTAGAATTTTCTCAATCTTATATTCTTCTTTCTCATTGATCAGTTTCAAAGGGGGTAACACCTGTGTTATTTCATCATCTAGACGTCAATTGTACAGTTTGAGGTATGAGACATGAAAAACATTATGAATTCAATAGTGAGTAGATAGATATAGACAATACGCTTGCTTTTTAACAATATCTTGTATGTGAAATGATTCAGCAAACTTATGTGAGAGTTTCTTACTCAGGCGTTTCTGACTCAGATTTTTCATTGACAACAGAACTAGATTGTTCTTGTTGTATGTCTTAAACTTGTGTCTCTGATTGTAAGCTTTGACTTGTGATGTTACAGTGCTTTCTCATTGCTTTAATAGCTTTTTATGAGCTTTATGTAGTTGCTTAACTCTGTTCTTAGCTGCAGGCACCTCTTTTTCTCAGATGTTGTTCTTAATGTTGTAATGAATGAAAGCATTATACTCTGTCATCACATAGAAAAGGCTACATTTTAGTGTAGACTACTTTATGTTTATATATGCAAATTTTGCAAGAGGAAAAAGCTTGACTCAATTGCTTTGCTCTTCATTGCAATAGCATTGAAGATAGTGTTTTAAGGTTTAATTTTGATGTTCAGCTTGTTCATTCATCTGTGAATGAAATGCAGTGCTAAGCCGGCGCTTAATCTTTGCCTGATAGTATACTTCAGATCAGTAGCTGCTTGTGAAGATTGAATCTCTATCAGACACTATCTCTTTGAAAGTTCTGTAGCGGCATACTATCTTCTCAAAGAATATATCAGCTAGTTGCATAGCAGTGAGTGTTTTACTGATAGAAATGTATTGAGTCATCTTGATGTAACAATCTACTATCATCAGAATCACATCATAAACACTATTATTGTGCTTGCTTAAAGGCAAGCCAGTAATCATGTTCATGGTTACCTTCTCTCAAAGACTATTTGAATGAGGTAGCATCTGCATTTTATCATATAAATGATGTTTAGATGCCTTCACCCTCTGACATATGTTGCATGAGAAGACATACTTCTTGACATCTTTGACTAATTTCAGCCAGTAATATTTGCATAACACTAATTCTAGTGTCTGCTCAATATTGAAGTGTTCTGTCAACTCATTGTCATGATGACACTTCAGTAGTTCTGTTTGAACTGATGCTTCAAGAAGTATATATAACCTTCTCTCATATTGAAGCAATTCAGTCATATCAAACACTCATCTTAGGCCTTCAGTGTTTCAACTTTGCTTATCCTTTGCTATTGTCACTTTTTGCACTTGAACAAAGAAATTATTCATTTGCAAAGAATGTACTAACAATAGAAAGAATTCACTACTGTCATCATATACTGTTTTGTGACTAGTCAATTCTGAGGCTAGTGCATGTGAAACAAGTTGTCTGCAGTTAACAGTTTCAGCAACAGGGTTAAGCAATCTTGCTATGCTGCATTCATGATGAACTGACAGTTGACTGTCTTCTAGTCCTCTCAGTATATGTTAACTGAGTTGAGATTCCCTAAATCTCATGTCAATCTGCTCTTCACAAGCTTGACAAACTGTCTTAAGATGACTGATAATTGCTGAAGACTTAGACATAGTTGCAGACATAGCTGCTAACTTTCTTTGTAATGTTGACAAGAGCCTATCAATGTTTTCACTGATGGCCTCAATGTAGTCTGAGCGCCTCAATAACACATTCACAGAGTTTGTTTTGTCTGACCTGTGCTTAATCACAAAATCAAAGGCAGCAAGCCTTACAGCTCATTGTGTCTGTTGTTCATTTAACATTTTAATGTTCATAAACCCACATAGATTATTGTGATCTGTCAGAACTTTCACTGAGTGAGTACTTCTCTCAAGGTAGTGATGTCACTGCTTAAATGTCTCAACAATGATTAAAAGCTCAAGATCATGTGTCTCATAACTTTCTTCTGCTGAGAACAGCTTTTATGATCAGTAAGCAACAGGGTGCCACTGCTCTGACATCTGCAACTGAGAGTAAATTTCTGTCACTGTGTGTTTGAAAGCATCAGTCTTCATTCAGTTCTTGAGCTCTGAATCAAAGTGAACAAGAATGAGCGCTGTCATAAAGACTTCTTTGAGATAGACAAACGTCTTTGCAGCATCTTCTGACCACTCAAAGAGCTCTGTCTTTTTCTCATTCTTACTGCCTTTCAATAGATCTGTAAGTGAGCTCACAATTTGTGAATAGACTTTAATAAAGTGTTTATAGAAGTTGACAAACTCTAAGAAGACTTGTACTTTCTGAAAGGTCTCGAGAGTTGATCAGGTTTTAATAGTGTCAATCTGTTGTGAATTCATTGTCACCTCAGTGATCAACACTATAAATCTCAGAAACTCTACAGTGTCAGTAGAGAAAACACATTTTCTCAAGTTGACAAACAGCTTGTAGTGTTGCAATTGCTCAAGTATTTCACATACATGACGTTTGTGTTCTTCTTTCAATTGTGAGTATATGAGGATGTTGTTCAAATACACAACACAAATAAAGTTCATATGCTCTGCAAGTGCCTGATTGATATAGGCTTGAAAGGTTGCAGACACATTAGCTAGCTCAAATGACATAATCAGATATTCAAAGTGATCATAGCGTGTGTAAAACACTGTCTTTCACTCATTGCTGACACATATGCAAATACAATGATAAACATCTTTAAGATTTAACTTGATGAAGATCTTAGCACTGCTTAGTCAGTTTAAGGTTTCACTGATCAACAACAATAAGTGATGATTCTTCACAGTGATATTGTTTAACTCATGATAGTCAACACACAGTTACAAGCTACTGTCTTTCTTTGAGGTGAATAACACTGACACCTCTGTCAGACTAACGAAATGCTGAATTCAACCCTTCACTAAGATGTCATTTAAATAGCTCTGTAGAACTTGAAGTTTCTTGTTTAACAAATTGTATAGAGAGCTGTGTGAAGAGTTCTTCTCATTATTGTCAATGACATAATCATGCTTCTTATGTGCAGAAAGACATTCTGCTTCAGACTTCAAGAAAACATCAGCATAGTCAGCATATGTCTGAGGTATAGATGATGCTGTAGCGGTGCCTTGCAGGCATATCGTCAGCAATTTGAGTACAGCTCAGAGAAAAGTGCAGGTTACTGATTCCTCAGCTGTTTCTTCAAATTTGTTCAGGTCTTTCAGACTTAACATCTGCAAATTATGTCAAAGTGTCAGCTGCACAACTCACAGTCAATATGAACTTGTTTCTTCTTTAAAGCTGATAGGCTCATTATCAGATCAGGTTCATTCTTTTTCAAGGCATAGAAGACATGTTCACAGTTGTGTTTCTGATCTCAGCTGTCTCTTAGTCAGTACTTCATCAGATATACCTTATAGCAATAGATGAAGTGGTCACTCAGAAGAAGAAAGTGTGATATCTTCACATTCAATTTGATCATCTCATTTGTGACAGTGAAATGCTGGCTAATCACATTGAATTCAGCACTGATATTCAGAAGAAAGGTACCTGATGCTTGATCAATCTTTATGACAACAGTCTCTTCAGCTATAATGCTGAGCATGGTCTCTACTTTTGCTCTTCATTGCATCAGCATTGAGATCTTGACATAATGTTCTCTTTTTTTGATAGAGTCATTAAGAATATGTGAATCTTATTTAAATTGTTCATTGACTTTATGCAATCACTTGAGTAATGGTCTTTTTCTTGACAGTGATAACAGATTACATTCAGCCTTGCTCTTAAGTGAAAGAAAGATGAACTTGATGTCACACTGATGTTATCTCATTGTCTCAATGATGTCTGCTCAGATAGTCTTCAATCAATAGAAAAAAAATGCTCAGCCTGAAGTATTTCTTGAATGAGGATCATCAAAAGTCTTCTTCAGCTTCATAGCATCAGGTGCATAAAGATTGTTCTTCAGCTGTGCAGTCAGAGTTATCAAGCTGTTCTGTTTGTTCAGAAGATCTTAATAATTCAACAAGATCTTTCTGATTTCTAATTGCAGCTTTGTGAAGAAATGCATTATCAGCTGTTTCTCATTGTACAACATCAACTGCACTTTCAGAGTGCTGAGGTAGACTGCAAAAGTGTGCACACTTTGACTCAACTTCTGTACAGCCTCAGTGTATGTCTGCGCATTATGCAACTGACAATTCACTGAGTCTTTAACAAGATTGAGAAGATAGTTGATGAAGTACTTTCAGGAGATATTCTCAAGAGAAACAGTTTTCTGATGTCAGTATCATGCATTTCATGATTCTCTCATCAGAAACTGCATGACATATAGAATCTTTGCTTTGTCCTTAAGAAAGTTTTCAGACATCAGGTGAAATGCAGTCTCTGCACTGTGTATAAAGTTGAGATGCTTCTGTACTGTCTTCTCAGTATAGATGTTCAAATGCTCTGAGCAAATGTTTCTCTTCAACATCATTGCACTGAGATAGTTCTCTGCAGACCGCTTGATAAAGGCTATGAATTGAGTGTGCTTCAATATAGAAGAAATATAATCAGCCTTCAGATCAGAAGAATCATTGACAAGCAGCTTGTTGACATCTTAGCTTTGCAGCACTTGAATCTTTCTCTGAACAGATGCAAGATGATGTTTCTTTAGAAGCAGATCTCTTTTCTTTTTTGTCTGTTTCAACTCATTGTTTAAACCTTGTATTGTAGATGCAGAATCATCAGTCTCACATTGCATTGTTTGTGATGAATCAGCTGAAGATGAATTTTCTTTAAGAAGGTCATCAGGTTCTGTGTAACTTCAAGTTTAATGAGATGAACTTGATATGTGACTGTTGCTTTGATGGTGTTGACTTCTCATCTGCATATTGTCACACAACAGACTGTCAATCAAAAGAGGTTTGAGAGTTAGAATTGTAAGGTTTCACACCTATTCATCTCAGATAGATGTCAGAACAGGTTTATGACAGTGTGAGATATGACAATGCACAGACTATTTGATGATAGAGCAAAATCATATATCTTAATTAATGTCAAGACTAACTCTGAAGAGTCTTCATGTGCAAAGAAGCTCTTCTTATATGAGTTCTTGCTTAGCATGCTTAGTCACATAAACTATGTCTGTATTTACTCTGACAGTATATAAGGTGTAAAACCTACATTAACAAGAGTTTAAAGACTTTATTAACATTGTAGTACAAGATGTTGTTTAGGTTTAGGTCTAGATTTTTGAATTCTTTATATAGTAGCTTAATTGTTAGAAAAAATTCAAATATCTTTAATTCTTTAAAGATTTTCTTTCAATGTTAACCTTAAAGCTTATGCTATAGCAAATAATTTCACATTATAGACTTTTATGATGATGTTATGACCATACCCGGTTAAAACTAACAGAATGGGTCAAACACAAGAACTGTGTAATCTTCAACATGAGATGACAGGTTGAGTGTTGACTCAATTATGAGAATGTTAAGTTGACCCTTAGCAGGTTGAGTCAACTCTTTGAGAGTTGACTCTTGCTCTATATAAAAAGAATTGTTTTCTTTATGAAAACAATCATGTTCAACTCAATACAAGTTATCAACTACTGGTTTACCCTACACCGCACACTGAGATTCTTATATCAACAAGCACAAATCTTTAGCTTTAATATTCAAGGCATCTCAGATCAGGACATAACACTTTGAACATTCTTACAATATAAGAATGACAACCAGTGCACAGAAGTCAGCTTTGACAAGTCAAGTTAACCTTCAAGATCTTCAGCAAACAATCAATGTACTCAAGGTATCAGCACTCAATGCATTCACAGATGAGAGAGAGAAGCTGCAAGCCTTCTTGATCAAGCTCAAGTTATATATTGAATTCAATCAGGCAAAGTTCAGGTTCAAGATGAACAAAGGTCTGTTTACTGTATTGTATCTCAAGGATGCAGCATTTGATTGAATTGACCTCAAACTGCATAAGTTTCTTAACAAGACATCAAAGAAACAAATGAACAATAAGAAATCCATATTCAGCAACTATAAGAAGTTCAAGAATGAGCTTTGAAGAGCCTTCAGGGTAGTTGACAAGAAACAAGCAGTGAAAAGATGACTTCACATCCTAAAGATGAATAAGTTGGCAGCCAAGTATGCAGCAGA
>JAABUP010008280.1_pt1 | contig 13343 bp, 9 predicted proteins | sample 5559201 | NCBI WGS metagenome assembly JAABUP01 (sample SAMN10711887, study PRJNA513373) | rock metagenome | isolation source: Antarctica rocks | place: Antarctica | reverse complement strand
CCCCGTGGAAGCGGCGCACCGGCCGCCACCGGCAGAACTGTCACACCCTCACGCTGAAATCACACGACCGAAGCCGCCCCCGCCTCGGCCACGACCAAACACCAAGATCACGAAACTTCGAGGCTAGCCACTCAGCTAGCTCATCAGTCGTGATCAGTACCGCGTTGTGCTTCGCAGCCCACTGATCGGATCGGCCCACGAAAGCCGGACCAATAACCGCAATGCCCGAGGCCCGGTGTGCTGCTTTGTGGTCTTCTAGGACTTCCCAATTGATTGACCTTTCCTCGACGCTTCCGCTTGCCGAAGCTTTAGCGTCGACGATGACTCTTCGCGTATCTGTCGGACTGAGCCATACTGTCACGAGAACGTCGGTGTTGCCCGGCCCTCCAACGTGCTCCGCATCAAAACCAAGGAACTGCAAGGCGGCCGCAGCCGCACGTTCCAGTCGAACGTAGTGACTGGCATCCAGCGCAGCTTCACGCAGTTCCTGAGCCAGTTCTTGGCTCGCTCGATGCGCTTCATGGTCCTTCTGGTTGTAAGCCGAACCTGCTTCGAACGCGCCGGCTTCGCTGGTCTCGCCGCCTCCGACAGCCCTAAGGAGGGGTAGAGAACGATACACAGCTCGGCCAAGAGGATTCAATTTATAGGTAAACTGTGTGATGCGACCGACCAGGCCGGCTGCCTCCAACAGACGAAGACGTCGGGCTACCTCGGTCGTAGTCAGAACCGGTATGTCGTAGTGGTGCTCGAGCCACTGGGCAACCCCGCTGACCTTTCTGCATGTTCCAGTGCCTCAAGCGTCTCGCCAACACCAACGTAATGACAGTGCATAATCCGGACGAGATCGATTGGGTCGTCGGATTCGACCCACTCTACTGCCAGGGATGATGCCGAGAAACTATCCGGCCCTGTTTGATCAATCAGACCGCCCGCTCTTAACGTGGCCAAGGCCGCCTCTGCCGAGGCTTTCGCAATCCCGAACCGTCTGGCACAGAAAATGACAAACTCGTTCCTAGTTGTAGTGGGATCGGCGGCCGTGACCAGCTCTTGGATGATCCCAACGATATCCCCGCCTGGGACGTAACTGATGGCCCGGCGGCGGTTATGAAGCGCCGGGTCGTCAAGCTGCGACAACCTTTCACCGATCCGAGATGGGGGCGCTGCCAGGTTCACCACTTCATCTTCGTTGAAGTGAGCGTGTGGCAGATCCTCCGGCTTCACGACAGAAAGTTCATCACGCAGCGCGGCCCCAGCCTCCGTTAGAACTAGATCGTTATTTGGCCACAGCTCGACAAAACCGCCGGCCCTAAGCCACAGGGTCCGACGATGGACTTGGTCAAGCGTCCGCCAGCTCAGCTGGTATTTATGCTCGGCGGCGGCTCGTAGGTCCTCATGCGTCGTGCGTTCATCTATTTCGGATAGTAGCTCACCAAGGAAACGGATATTCGCGTGCGCGAGGGCGATCAGGTAGGTGTCTTCCCCCTCGCCCAGCCATCTGTTGGCCTCTTCTGTTAGCCCTACCGAACCCGGACGATCCCCCCGCTTGATGAGACCCGACCGGGCCAGACCACGACTTGCTGCTCGGACAGTCGTCCCGTGGCCATCGTCTGGCCAGCGAAACACGGAGTCGAGGGCACTCTGACGCCTGATCTCCAAGAGTAGGAACCGCAGGCGTGGAAGGCACTGCTCGACCGGTCCGGGCAGCCAGGACATGGCAGCCGCTCGAGCGGACCAGGAGAAGGGTTCGGGAAAGTCTGTCCGGCCAGCCATCGATTGATTCACCTTTGACGATTTCTCGGATCGTGCCAAGAGTACAGTCTCGCCACACCTGGGGAATCCGGTCAACAATCGGATTGCATACGTACTCATCCGCATGCTGTGCGAACGACCGTGCCGCAGACGTGCACAAACGGCCTGTCCCAGACCCAGTCGTACGGCTCTCCTCCAGAGTCCCTCCGAGCGCACCGCAAAGTTGCACGCCACAGGCCTGACGGACAAGGCAGCAAGGTACGAACGGTCCGAGATGCTGCCGCGCTTCGCGGCGTCAAGGGCTGCGCGCGAGGTCCAGTGGCCGAAGTCAGCTATACCGCTGAGCTCACGGACAACTCGTCCTGCCGGGTGGAAGCGCGGACTCATGCTCTCGGAGCCTCTCGGCGAAGCTGAGGCAGATACCGCCGTCGACCGCGCGAAGGTCTGTTGCGGGATCACACGGCAATCTGCTGTCGCTAGGCCTGATAGGCGAAGAGCCACCCGTTTGAGTGCCTCAGGCAGCAGCCTGGCGCAGCGCTCGGTATAGCAGCTGCTGGTCGCCCAGGCGCCGGCGCAGCTCACGCTCCAGTCCGGCGATCGGGTACAGATTCTGCGGCGCGCGGGCGTCCTTGTACTCCTCGGAGGCGAATCGGCACAGCGTCGCCTGGCTCAGGTCGGCTAGCGCGATCGCGTCCGCCGGGGCCATGTCGGCGCTGCACTCGACCCGCACCACCCCGGCCCACGGGCCGCCGGGCAGGCACGGCAGGCGCAGGTACCAGGTGTGCCGGTCCCAGCTGGACCCGATCACGAACACCGGGGTCCGCTGCGTCGGGCCGAGACGTCCGACCAACGCGTGCAGCGCCGGAGGCAGGTACTCGGTGCGATGGGTCTTGATGAACCCGATGATGCGGGGCAGGTGGCTACGCCCGCGCAGCGGGCCATCCACGACCAGCAGGTCCGCCCCTCCGGCTCCGCAGGTGCTAGAGGCGCGGGCGTCGAGTGCGGTCGCGACCTCGAGCTCCCCGAGCCTGTTCTGCAGCGCCAACGACAGCCCGGTCATCTGCGGGGTGCCGGGCACGCTCGGTGACATGCGGGCGACGTAGGTCGCGGCCCAGGTGACGATGTCGGTGGTCTGCGGCGCGGTGCTGAACGTCCCGTGGCGGACCGCAGTGGCCAGCAGGTGGGCTTTGCCGTCACAGCAGCACACGACTCCGGCGGCGTAGGAGGCGCACAGCCCGGCGCTGGCGGCCCCTGGTAGGGCCGGGTCGTCGACCCACACGCGGGCGTCGATGCGCCGCACACCGTCGACGAACAGCACCGACTGCGGGGCCGGCATCCCGGCCGGCCCGTCGAGTGGCCGCCACTGATCCTCCAGCAGCTCGACGTCCAGGTGCAGCGTGGCGTCAGACTGGCCGAGGTCGACCTCGCCGTCGCCGCTGCTGCCGTAGCTGGCGTCCCACGCGTCGACCGAGAAGCTCATTGCCGTCCCGGTCCCGGCGGGCGCTTTCACGCGCTGGTCCGCTCGAGCTTGGAGCCGGCCTGGTCGCGCGTGACGGCGTAGCGGACCGGGACCCGCTCGGCGAGGGCGGCGATATGGGTGATGACGCCGACCATCCGCTGCCCGCCGGTGGCTAGGTTCTCCAGGGTGGCAGCGACAACCTCGAGAGTGGACTCGTCGAGGGTGCCGAACCCTTCGTCGAGGAAGATCGAGTCCAGCCGGGCTGCTCCTTCGGAGGCGAGCGACGACATCTGCGACGACAGCGCGAGCGCTAGCGCCAGGCTGGCCTGGAACGTCTCGCCGCCGGACAGGGTGCGGACCGGGCGCCGGGAGTCCGCCTCGGTGCGGTCGACGACGAGGAACTCGCCGCGGTGGTCGCAGGTGAGCTCAAACTGGCCACCGGAGAGCTCGTAGAGGCTGGCCGAGGCCTCGCGGACCAGGGTGTCAAGCGCGGCGGACTGCAGCCAGCGGGGAAACTTCTCAGACCGCAGTAGGTTCGCGAGCATGCCGGCGATCTCCGCCTGCTGCTGGGCGTCGTCGCGCAAGGCCGCGAGTTCGGCGGCCCTACGTCGGTTGCCGCGGATCGTGTCGTACTTGGCTGCGGCTGTCGCGACCGCCGAAGCGGTCAGGGCGGCGGCGACCTCGGTCGTCGGGCGCTGCGCGTCCGGCTCGAGTCCGGCGGCGACCAGCCAGCCGGTCAGCTCGCTGGTCGCCGCGGCGAGCCGCTCGGCGCGTGCGGTGCGCTCGCCTTGCGCTGAGGCCAACGCTGCGCTGCGCTCGACGGCCTTGCTGTGCGACCAGCCAACGAGGGTGGTCCAGCCCTCCAGCAGTCCGCCGTCGAGCGCTGGGGCGCCGAGAGCGACGAGCGGGTCGCGGGCGGCCTCCAGATCCCGGCGGGCGGTGGTCACCTGGGCGGTGAGCTGCTCGCTGTGCCGTCGGGCGCCGCGGGCAGCATCGTGCGCCGTGCTCTGCGCGGCGGAGGCGGCCTTCGCAGCAACGTCGAGCTCGTCGAGCCGCTGGAGCTGGGCGTCAATGACGTCGGGGGCGTCGGCCGTCACGAGCCGCAAGCGCAGCGTGGCGACCGCCTCGAGCAACAGCTCCAGGGCGGCGCGGGCGCCGAAGGTCCCGCGGTCCCGGGCGCCGTGCTCGTTGCGGGCAGCGGTCTCGGCTGCTGTCGCTGACGTCCGCACCTGATGCGCGGTCGCCAGCCCGGCTGCGGTCTTCTGCGCTGCCTGGCGGGCAGCGGTCAACAGCGCGTCGGTCTCGCTGCGCTGTCGGTCGGCCCAGCCGGCCAGCTGCTGCCAGCTGTCGGCCACGTCCGGACCGGGCTGCGGGGCACCGAGGACGACGAGGGGGTCGCGTGCACGGCGCAGCTGCGCGGCCGCGCCCTCCTGCGCCGCGCGGGCCCTGTCGTAGCTGCGCCGTGCGGCCTCCTGACCGGTGCCGGCGATGCGGGCCCGACTGACGGCGTCGGTCCATTGCTGGTCGAGCCGGTTCACCTCGGCCAGTTGGGCGTCGACTTCGGCGCGGCTCGAGGGGGCTCCTTTGAGCTCGACCCGAAGTGCCCCAGCGTCCCGGCGTGCCCGCTCGAGCTCGGCGTCGGCCCTGTCGTAGGCGCGCTGGTCGGAGCGGTGACGCCTATCAGCCTGCTCGGCGCCGACGCCAGCGGCCTCGACCTCTTCGTTGGCCGCGTCCAGGTCGGCGGCGACCAGCGGCGGCGGCAGCACCTGGACGGTCTGGGCGCAGACCGGGCAGTGCTCGCCCTTCGCAAGCTGCGGACGCAGCGCCGCGACCAGATCAGCCTCGCGGGCCCGGTCGACGGCTCGGCGCGCCAGGACCAGGCGGCCCCGAGCCGCCTGCAAGTCCTCGGCGCGCTCGGTGAGGGTGGCGGCGGACTTGTCCCTGGCGGCAGCCAGGCGGGCATCGGTCGCGAGGAGTTCGCCGAGCTGGTCGAGCAGCCGGCCGGCATGCTGCAGCGGGCTACGGGCCGAGGCGGCGGCGGGGGCCGACTCCGCCTCGGCTAGCGCGGTGGTCGCCTGCTCGCTGTCACGCTCGGCGCTCAAGACGGCCTCGCGCGCACGCGACAGCGCTCCGTCGAGCTCGGCGACTCCGTCGGGGACGATAAGCGCCGTAAGCAGTGCGCGCTCAGACTCGAGCCGGGCGACGACCTCCGCCGCACGGGCCTGGGCCTCGCTGGCCTGCTCGCCGCTGAGGCGGGCCGCCACCGCCTCGCCCACGGCCCGCTCGAGCTCGACGCCGGCGGCCTGGAGCCCCGTCTCTGCGTCGGTCAGCGACTGCTCGGTCTGCGGCTGGCGAGCTAACCGCTGCCCCAGGTCGCGGTGATCACGCTGCGCCTGCTCCAGCGGCGCGCGCTCGCCGGCGGCGTCCCTCGTCTCGCGGAGGTGGGCGGCGGCAGTGTCGGCCTCTCCGGCTGCTCGGTCGGCGGCCAACAGGGCCGCGTCGGCCGCGCGGTGCTGCTCGTCGAGGGCGGACATCCCGTCGGGCACCGCCGGTGCCCTCAACACCTGGACCTGCTCGGCGAGGGCGGCAGCGTGCTGGTCGGACTCGTGCAGCCGCCGTTCGAGGCCAGCCAGGGCCGGCAACGTCTCGGTCACGATGTCCTCGAGCTCGCGCAGCGTATCGACACGCACAGCGGCGGCCTGCTCGGCGCCCTCAGTCGCGTCGGCGTAGGAGGCGTGCTGCTCCTCGAGCAGCGCGACGCGAGAGCGCTCGCTGGTGCTGCGGCTGGCGGCGGCGGCGCGGATCCGGTCGTAGACGCCTAGGCCGAGCAGCTCGGTGAGGATGTCCTCGCGCTCGGAGGGCTTGGCGTGCAGGAACTCGGCGAAGTCGCCCTGGGGCAGCACCACACACTTGCAGAAATGGTCGAACTCGAGCCCGAGCAGCTTGGAGACCGCTGTGGTGACTTGCGAGTCAGCGGCGAGCTGCTCGGTGGTCTCCTCCAGAGCCCCGCTCCCGGCCGGGTCGGCAAGGCGCTCGAGCCGTGAGCTCTTGATGCCGACACTGGCGCCCGTGCGTCGGATCTCGCGGGCGACCACATAACGCGCACCGCTGACGTCGAACACCAGCCGGACGGTGCCCCGGGTGGTAGTAGGAGCCAGCGCAAGGGAGACCCGGCGCTGGTCGGCCCAGCGCGGCACAGTGCCGTACAGGGCGAAGGTCATCGCGTCGATGACGGTGGACTTGCCCGCACCGGTCGGGCCGACCAGGGCGAAGTAGTCGACGCCGACGAAGTCGACGACGGTGTGCTCGCGGAACGTCGCGAATCCGGTCATCTCCAGCAGCACCGGACGCATCAGTTGCCTGCCTTCGCGACGTCTGCGACCTGGTCGTGCAGCTCGTCGAACAGCCGGGCCACACGCACATCGGCCACGCTCGCCCCCTGGCAGTACTCGGCGAACAGCTCCGCCGGGCTGCGGCTCGCCTCGCTCTGGGACGGGGCGGGGGCGTTGACCGGAGCGGCGAACTCCTCGTCGATGCGGACCTCGAGGGCGTTGGGCAGCGCGGCAAGCACCTCCTCGCGCAGGCCGGCGCGGGCCGGCTCACAGACCCTCACCCGCAGCAGGGCTTCGCCGAACTCGGTGGCCTGAGCGGCGAGCTCGGCGACGGTGCCGCGCACGGTCCGCAGCCGCCGGCCGGAGGTGATCGGCAGGTCGGTGACCTTGGCCGGGATGCGCGGTGCGGCCTCAACCAGGCACACCACCGGGGTGTTCTCCTGCTCGCCGAAGTCCACCGCGAGCGGCGCCCCGCAATAGTGGACCGGGCAGGCGGCGGCCATCTGCTGGCGGCGGTGCAGGTGGCCGAGGGCGACGTAGTGGGCGGCGGCCGGGAACGCGGTGGCCGGAATATGATACTCGAAGATCGACTGGGCGGCACGCTCGCCGCCGCCGAACTGGCCGTTGGTGACGGTCAGGTGCGCCATGACGAGATTGACCGCGTCGGCGGCGAAGTCGGCACACAGGTCGGCGAGCAGATCGCGCACCATCTGGTCGTAGGAGCCGGCGTTCTGATCCGGACGGAAGGCGACCAGGTCGGCGGCGTTGATGGCGTAGCGCTGTGACAGGAACGGCAGCACCGCGACTGCCACCGGCTCGCCGGCGTGGGTGATGAACCTGACCACGCCCCCGTCGGCCGCCAGCCGCGGCAGGCCGACCAAGGTGATGCCGGCGGCGGCCATCAGGGGCCGGAAGGCGTCGAAGGTGCCGGCGTGGTCGTGGTTGCCTGCGATGGCGATCACCTCGGCGCCGGTGCCCCGCAGCGCGAGCAGGGTCTGTACGACCAGCTGCTGGGCTTCGGCGCTCGGTGCGGACGTCTCGTACAGGTCCCCGGCGACGAGCACCGCGTCGACGGCGTGCTCGCGTGCCAGGACGACGACCTCGCGCATGACGTCGCGCTGCTCCTCGAGCCGGCTGCGACCCTTGAGCGTCTTGCCGACGTGCCAGTCGGACGTGTGCAGGAACTTCACTTCTTGGCCCCTCCCCCAGTGCCTTGAACTGCTGGACTGCGCTGACCTGCTGAACTGCTGAACTGCCTCAAACTGCCGGTTGCTGCGTCGTGGTGTGGGCGGTGCGCTCAGAACGGCGCCTGGTCGTCCAGCGGCGGCGGCAGCTGCGCCAGCCGGTTCCGACCGGCGCCCGGTGCGCTGCTGCCGTTGGCTGACGGCGGCGGTCCGGCGCTCTCCGACTGCCGGGTCGCCCAGGCCGGGAACGGAAAATCCACCGCGAGCGGCACAGGGATCTCCGGCTGGGAGACGAACATCGCTCCGGGCTTGGCCAGCGTGGCGCGGGTGCGCTGGCTGGCCGGCAGGAAGCCGTACTCCGGTCGCCCGGCCTCGGCTGGGTCCAATCGGCCAACAACCTTGACCGCGCTGTTGGACACGATGCGACGCTCGACCTCGCTGGCGGTCTGCTGCGCGCCGATGAGGATTATGCCCAGGGACCGGCCTCGCTCCGCGATGTCGAGCAGCGCCTCCTTAATCGGGCTCGTGCCCTCCCGCGGGGCATACTTGTTCAGCTCATCGATCATAGTGAACAGCAGCCCCTGGGACCCGGCGGCCTCCTTGGCGCAGGTCTCACTGGCGAGCACGACCCCGACCACGAAGCGCTGGGCGCGCTCCGTGAGGTTGTGCAGGTCCACCACGGTCACCTGTTGGTTGCCGGTAGAGACCTTGCGGGTGCCGTGGTCGGGCAGGTCGCCGCGCACCAGCCCCGACAGAGCGCGCAGCGACGAGCGCAGCCGGCGGCTGAACGCGTTGATCGTCCCGACGCCGGTGACGGGCCCGGCCCAGGCGCCCCGGGTGCTGTCGTCCTCGAGCTGCGCGATGACGAACTCGACCAGATCCGAGTAGGTCCGCAGCTGCTCGCCGGTGATGCTGATTGCGCCGTCGGTGCCGGCGGGCTGCGCGTCGAGACGCAGGCGGGTGGCGACCTGGTGGACGACCATCGTGTACTGGTTGCGCTCGTCCTCGGCGTCGGCGAACGCATACGGCAGCAGCTCGCCGGCGCAGAACTCCGCCAGCGTCCACCAGAAGCCGTTGACCCCCGACGTGCGGCCGACGACGTGAGGGCGGCCGGTCAGGTCGCCTGGGGTCGGCGGGGCGTAGAACGCCGAGGACGCGAACGGGGTCGCGGGCAGGGCCAGGTCGGCGTAGGCGGCTCGCAGGTCGTCGTCGAGGCGCCGGTTGGCGTGGTCGAGGAACATCAGGTCCTCGCCCTTGACGCTGAAGACCAGCGCCTTGGCATTCAGCGCCCTGGTGCCGAGCACACCGCTGGTGAAGATCGAGTGAAGCAGGAACAGCGCGAAACTCGTCTTGGTGGCCACTCCGGAGATGCCGCTGATGGACACGTGCGCGCCGCGGGTGCCGTCGAGGAACTCGAAGTTGACGTAGACCGGCAGCCCGTCGCGGCCCATCCCGACCGGGACCTTGCGCTCCATCTGGTCGAAGTACAGCGCCTTGGCCCGCTCCTCACCGGTCGCCCGGCGCACCAACTGCCCGGGCGTCGGCGGGACGTAGACCTCCGGCTCAACCCGGGTCGTGGACACCTCGGCGATCTCCTGCACGCGACCGGGCAGCACCCCGTCGGCGATTAGGAACGTATCCGAGCCGTAGCTGGCGCCCTCGTGCCGGGACCGAACCTGGGTGACGATGCCGGCAGTCATCACCGGGTCTGCGCCGGGTACCGGGCGGACGGTGACGACCACGTCGTCGAGCTGGAGGTAGGCGTTGGCCTCGATCGCGACGCTGAACTGCAGCGGCGTGGCGTCCTCGGTCCCGGCTACCCGCCCGACTGATGCAGCTGCGCCTCCTGAAGCGTCGACTGTCCCTGTGGTTGATGCGCTGTGTTGCGCGCTCACGTTCTCCCCATCCCATCCGAGGCCGCTTAGCTGACTCAGCCTCCTGGAGCAAGGTAGAACGGCCATCCGACATTTTCTGGCGCACACGGATTGCGTCCGCTTGCGCGCTCAAAGTCAAGCTCACGGCAACCACGGTGCTGACGTTTGTGTCCTCGGGCTAGCGGGTCGGACAAGTTGAGAAGCCCTGCGAAATAAGGAAACACGTGGAAATCGTCCTGCTGGGCGAGGCCGATGAGTAAGACGAGCTACACCTTGTCGCCTCTACGGCAGCATCAGCGCTCGCCCCCGAACTCCCTGCCGGTCGAAGACCCAGATACCCGGGCTTCCCGGAACGTCGACGTCGGTAGGGGCAGTGAACCCAGGTCGACCGAGCTCTGGGATTCGAGCGGTGAGGTCGACGACCTCCGGACCTCAACGTAATCGAGCACCGTTCCCAGACCGGGTCCATGGCCGAAGACGTCCTCCATCATATCGCCCAGCCGTAGTCCAGGCCTGCTGAGCCTGCCCAGCGAGCGCCGCTCGGACTGCATTTCTGACACCGGCGATCTGCTGGCCCACATCATGCAGATCGGCCATCTGCGGCCGGGCTGCTTGGCTGCGAAGCGTCCTAGCGCGTGAGCGTCGAGGTACCGCTTCCTCCAGCGCTCGCCCAGCAGCTCGCGATGGACCTGTCCGTCAGCCGGTCGTTGAGCCAGATCCGGCAACAGGGTCAGCGGACTTCTTGCGCGGGCGGCTGATGGGCTTGAGCAGCGGTTCACGCTACACCCCGGCCGCGTCCAGGACCTTGCTCAGGACCTCGTTAGGGCCGAGCTCGAGGACGATGTCGACCAGTTGCGCCGGCTCACCGGTCGCTGGCCGCGTGTAGACCTCGGGCAGCATCTCCGGGCTCACGCCCTGGAGGGTGAGGCCTTCGGCGAGGTTCACTGCGCGGACAGGTAAGCCGGCCTCGATCCAGGCCACCATCGTCTCGGGCTGGGTGAAGCGCTTCCAGGCCCAGCCCATCCACTCGGCGTCGTCGCGCTTCAGCCCCGCGATCCGCATCAGTGCTGCCGCATGCGGGCTGGCTTCAGTCAGCATGCGGGCCGCGTCTTGGCGGGTGAGCGTTGGGTCTGTGCGCTCCGCGTCGGCGATCCACTCGTCGATGAGCCAGCGGTCCTCGGGGTTCGGCATGCGTCTCCAGTCACGGGAGGGGCCGATTACCAGCGTAGATCACCGGCCGGTGCCGACTTCTGCTACTCGCAGCTCGCGCCGCATTGTGTCGGGTGATACTGGGCGTCCCCAGCTTGGTGACCGTGCAGCAACAGACCCGTCGGCGACGCCGGAGGCGTCGATGGGGGAGGGGTCACAGCGAGTCGACAGCCTCGCCCAGTCCGGCTTAGGTGGAGAGAACCGACGCGTTTGAGATGGACTTGTACCTGGCCATCTTGGTCCTCGGATCGTGGTGGACGTACGCCGTTCGGATCGGCGCTGACGGCTCGCACAGCAGAGACTCCGTCTCGTCCTGATCGCGCATCGCGATCCGGGACAGGTGCAGCAGGTACGGCATGCGCACCCTGCTGTGCAGGAGCTTGTCGTGGTCTTGCCTGAGGTGCGTCAGCCCATAGTCAAGTCCGACCTCGATGACGATCGGGGCGTCGATCCTGCCAGCGCTAAACTGGTCCAGACTGGCGGCGCCCACCTGCGACGGCGAGAGCACCGCGATGTCGAACAAGCCCCTTGGCCCCCGATCGTTGCCCTCCACGCCGGGGATCGTCTCCGGCCACTCCTTGTGCACGAGCTGCGTCCGCTCCCCCGTCCGAAGCGTGACGCCTGCCCCCAGCTCAGGTCGTTGAACCAAAAGGCCGACGAGCCAGGCATGCAAGGAGTGCTCCACTCGGTGCAGGTACGGATCCCGCAAGAAGTCGCCCACGACCGCGTCCAGCACCTGCTCCGTCGCCGCTTGCGCACGCTCGAGCCACTGCTCGTCGTCCACTGACCCAAGCACCAGCGGCAAAACGGCTCGCCCTGGACCCGAACCGACATTCTCAGCTTCTCCCTCGTGGGCCAAGACCCACGCCCCGAGAGCCTCAAGATCCGCCAACTCGTTCAGCACCTCGACGGACACGGTGACTGCGGCCGGCAGTCGGTACTTCGTCTCGTAGTTGCCAACCTCGTTCGAAGCGGTGCAGACGTTCACCGTCTGGGACATCTGACCTCTGGAAATGACGACGAGTCGCCCCGCCACCTGGGCACGAGTTCCACGAACGGGGGCTGACGTCACTGAAGGAGCGTAGACCTGCGTGCGCAGCCACTCCGGCGGCGCTTCAGACGCGGCATTGGGCAACAAGTCGTTCGACGACCCGGCAGTCAGTCGCTTGTTTATCCAGACCTCGTCGACTACCGGGTCGTCACGGTAGGCCCGCAATGCCCGAACCGCGCCGAAGGCCGCTGATGCCGCGGTCCGCCGCTGTTGCGGGCGTCGGGCAGTTCGTCTGGGTGGCGAGTCATTGGACGAAGAGGTGCTGCGACTTCGCGCCGCGGGCGATGACCACCAGGCGCTGACCGACCCTCGCGCGCGTCCTGATGCTGGGGGTCGAAGTCATCGAGCAAGCTACGCGGGGACGTCAATGCGCTCCTGCGCCGAGTCACAGACCATGACGACATTTCGTGGCCCTCATGATTGCTGGACGCGGCACTTGTCCACGGGGTACCCGCGGACGTTGTCAGTGAGAGATCGACGAGGTTGGTCTGGCCGAGGGCCGGCAGGATGTGTCGCCGGGTTTGGTCGGTGTAGCTGGCGCGGGTGCTGCGCTTGAGCCGGCCGGCGAGGACCTCGCCGGGCAGTGTGACGGTCAGCCATTCTTCGAGGTAGCTGCCCACCGTCAGCGGCCTGCCCACCGGGATGGGGGCGCCGAGCTGGGTCTGTCCGCGCAGTGCTTCGAGTTTGGCCCGACTGCTACGGACGGGACGTCCGTCAGGTCCGCCGGGCCGCACTCGAGTTCTACGAGAACGCGGCCTACGTGCCGTCGACGTGGCTGACCCTCAGGTGCACCCTGACGCGGGCCTCGTGGTGGCTGTGGGCAAGATCAAGGAGTAGACCTCCTGAGGGATGGAATCCAAAGTCAGGAGGCGAGCGGCCAGATTTCGGCGATGCCGGAATGCGTCTGGGTGGATATGCTTACGCCGCCCGGTATCGGTTGCACGACATTCAGTCTTGTGAGTTCGCCGCCAGAGCCGCCTACCATGCCGGTCCTTGTCCCGCGGCGGCGGCGAAACAATATCAGGGTCGCGGGCTATGGATCACGCTTGGGCGATAGGCAGACAGTGAGAGCGACCGCCGGCAGCGGCTACTCTGCCTGACGACCACCGCAAGCTTGTCGGAATTCAAGTGCCCTGGCCTGGATGTCCGTCGAATCTATGCACCCGTTGCATCCGTAGTCTGTCGGGCGAGCTCCTATGTGGCGAGCGGGTGCAGTAGGCGTTCCATGCTCTCGACGGCTCCGCGCTGTAGCTCGGGGTGCACGTGCAGGTATAGGTCGGCGGTGGTGGCCAGACGTGTGTGCCGGAGCATGGTCTGAACGGTCTTGAGGTCGACGCCTTGCAAGAGAAGGAAACTCGCGGCGCTGTGACGCAGGTCGTGCAGCCGCAGCGGGCGTAGGGCTGCCGCCTGGCACAGCTGACCGAATGCTCGGGTGACGTTGCGTGGCTCGAGGTAGGTGCCGATCTCGGTGGTGAAGACGAGGTC
>JAABUP010008279.1_pt1 | contig 13345 bp, 12 predicted proteins | sample 5559201 | NCBI WGS metagenome assembly JAABUP01 (sample SAMN10711887, study PRJNA513373) | rock metagenome | isolation source: Antarctica rocks | place: Antarctica | reverse complement strand
GTTGCAGATGTAGCGACCGCACGGCGACATGCCATAGTAATGGACAACGAAGCTTGCACATATCCCACACGCAAAGACCTTCGCACGAGCAATCATTCACAAGAAATACTGCTGAAGTAGAACTTTTCATGGCAGAGAGGCAGCCAGCATGGCCGCGCTATACTCAGAGACACCCCGTATCTATGCACACTCTCTCGCCCGAAACGCCACCCTCCGCAGAAAAACAAGGTCAATAAAGTCGTAAAAGCCCCCCATCCGCTCAAGTCTCAGCATCCACAAACGTCTCCTCCGCCCCATGGCTGTTGTGCCGCACGAGCGGCTGCCCCTGTCTCCTCTGCGTAGGCTGCGGCTGGTAGGCACCACCAGCACCGCCGCGCAAGCTCATGCCATCCATGCTCGTCGCGAGATCGTTGCTCGCTGCTGCTCCGCCCTGTCTCATCGGCTGTTGATAGGGTTGGCTGTACACCGCGGACGAACCGCTGTCGTGCTGCCCGTAATTGATCATGTCACCTCTTGGGTGCTGGTACTGCGCTGGCTGCTGTTGTGAAGTATTGTAGGTGTCGGATGGTGCGCGTTGTTGCTGTTGCTGCTGCTGCGGCTGCTGCTGCTGCATGCTCTGGCCGGGCAGTATGGGTGCAATGGCGAGGATCTGCTGTAGCTGCTTCTCTGGCGGCGCGTTGTCGTCTACTCGCGCGTTAATGATCCAGTCCAGCTGTTCTTCGTCGCCTGGTGGTGCCGCCTTGAATAGTACGGGCTTCCAGTTCTCTTCGCCGCCGCGTTCTGCTGCTTCTGCTCGCTGCTCGTCTTCGATCCTGGTCTTCTCGTCTGTCGCCGTCTTCTGATCGGCCTTCTTGATCGCGCGCGTTGTCGTGTCCCACAACCGCTGACTCTCTCGTGGTGATTGCTCGCTGATCGGACGCGCCTTGACCATGCTGGGCTTTGCGTGTGTGGCATCAAACAGCAGCTCCTTCTTGCCTGTTGCCAGGTCTTTGATAAACATCTCGCCGTGCCAAAATCCGCTCAGCTCAAACAGATGCTTGCCGCTCTTGCTGTCCTTGATGAATCCGCCAATGGCGTTGTATGTGCCGCCCATCCAGCCCTTCACTTTGAACTCGATATCTGCATCTAGCCCGGTCTCTGGACAGCGAACGATGGCGTGATCGCCAAGCTCGTACTTCATCTTGCCGAAGAGGATGCCGCGGGCGTACATGTTGGGTTGAGTCACGCAACTGCACGCGTCTCCGTCAGTCAATGAAGTTGGCAAGCTCACTCAGCGGTCACACTCGACTTACTATCGCTCATTGCGGTTGAAGAAACGCATGACAGCTATGCCTTCCATGAAACTGCCGACGCTGTTGCCAAGAAACTTGCTTCGCGGCTTCAGTGTGCCGTCGATCCGTATCTTGTGTGCTGGCGCCATGTAGAAGTAGCTGCTCTTCGGGGGGTGGTGTGATGTTTGCTCGCTGATGTAGTATCCTCTCGTGCCATCCGGGTAATCCCAGTAGCCGGTGAACGTCTCTCCGAGCACGGGGTTCAGTGGTTTTTTGACTCCGGGCGGCTTGATGTGCCAGCCCGATAGATAAAACTTGGTGACAGCAACGAAACGCTGCACAGGGTCGTCGATGGTGGGAAGGGGTAGGAGGGTGTCGGGAACTGCCATGAAATTCGTGATCCGTTCGAGCATGCTGCGGGGTTCGAGGATGAAGGTGGGTAGGGTGACGCGTGAAAGGTCTGCTCCGGGTCGTAGCTGTGAGATGATGTGGGAGAGGACATTGCCTTGCTCGGTGTTGACCACTTCGACATCCTCGCCGGGGTCGCTGTCCCGTGGGTCTTCGGTCGACGAGCGGTTACTGGCGAGGCTGTTCTTGTGGTGCCCCAGCACCATCTTGGGCGGTGTTGCGCGGGTCTGCGCGGTTGCGGCGGAGGAACTCGGCGAAGTCGATGCTAAAAAGTGGTTTAGGAGGTCAGTGGTGGACGGTTGATGTAGGCAGAGGCAGAAGTAGGCAGTGAACTATTTGTTAGAGCAGCAAGCAGCAGGCAGGCAGGCACGTTCATGGACTGGATGTGGTGTTTCAAGAAGTCCCGTTGCGCTGCGTCATCGGCGCTCGGACAGCTTGGCAAGCGCGTCCATCCGACCAGCGCCAAGGAAGTCGACGGCAGTGACCACCTGCATGATCCCGCGGAGACGATCCAGGATATGGAGAGAGCCGAGACTTCTCCATGGCATGTCACAATGATCCGCCAGCGTAAAGGTGGACCAATGCGTGCCTTCGCTGGATACTTCGGAGGTGGATGCAAGACCTTGTATGTGTTTTCCAGCTTCCAGTAACACGACGAGACCATGCTGACGCTTGATCCGGTAGTGTACAGCTCTTAGGAGCATCGTGGTTATGCGAGAGCTCCTGTCGATACCGTTGCTCTTTGTTCCACGGTGCCATGGAGACATCAACAGTACGTTCACGCTAGTTGTAGATGGATCCGGGCGCAGAGTAGGTAGCCGGTCCAGGTCCAGCGTAGTCCTTCTGTCCTGGTAGATGATCAGGGCACGTAAAGACGCTCTGCCTGTGGATTCTGCCAGATGCCTGTGAGGTTTCGACAATGATTCGGTTGATCCGGCCTCAAACTAGAGTGTCAAGACTGCCTGCTGCTCGCTGCAACACGAGACGAAATAAGAACAGATGAGAGGATCAACGTACCCAAGAATCACCTGGAGGTCGACCGGTTGGCCGACCGCCCCCTGCGTCCCCGCCCCCGCCCTCCGACCCGGGTGGCTGCCGCGGCGCGCCCGGAGCCGCTGGGCGCGCTGCGCGTCCTGCCGGGCCGTCTGGGCGGCCAGCCTCCGCGAGCAAGACGCACATAACCGCAGTTCCGCCTGGTAGCGGAACAGACTGTGCGTCTGCCCGCAGGGGGAGAAGCCGCCCGCCGGCATCCGCACGGCGAGGGGGCATGGTTCATAGACCATTGCCAGGGCCTATCGTCTGGTTAGTGTGTGAATTTGACCTGAGGGGTGGAACTGTGAACTTACGTGGGCGCAGACGAGGTAGGTCTCCTCGTAGTATTTGCACATCTATTCATTGATTAGGTTTCCAAACAAACAGATGACGAACTGGTTTGAGAGTGAAGAAGCAGTGCTTGCAAGCATCGCCGACTCTCCGCATGAGTAGAAGCTAGTACAGGAGCTCTCGCATGCCGGCGACGTTGGATATCAACGCCAGAGAAGCAGCGGGAGGTATCGGCAGCACCGACAGCTCGAGCCCGCAAGGTGCTCTTGCTGCTTGGATATAGCAAGGCACCCACACCACTGTGCATGATGGCACCGAGATGCGAGTATGGCTTGCTTTGGAGAATGAGAGTGGGTAGACAATGGCTCAACTTACGGTGGTGGGGTGGTGGTGGTGGTGGGGTGGTGGTGAAGGTGTTGGTCTGTATCTTGATGTCAGCCTTCCGATATCTGTACTCGACACAAGGCAAGCTGTCGGCTATCGCTGCTCGTTGCAACGCGGCACAGAGGAGATCGACGCGTCGGTGTTGTCGCGTACTTGGAGGAGGACTTACGTTGTTGTTGGTGGTGTCTGCTTCACAACAATGTCAGCATCTCAGTCATGGTATTCAATCACAGTCATGCTGATCTCTCGCAGTACGCTCGCACGAGGCCGTCGTACACCGCTGAAACGATGCAAACGACCTCGTCGCCGTTGCCAGTGGAGGGGCGGTGGAAGTGTCAACTCACGGCGAAAACTTGGTCTTGGTGTCGCTGTTGAATCAATCACTGTCAGCAAGGCTTTTATCTCTCTCACCGCTACGACACGTCGAAGAGCGGCGGTATAGGGGTACGTACTGTTGATGATTTTCGACTGAGGAAGGGCAGAGAAGGAAGGAGCGGAGTTTGGAAGCGAAATACCCACGAACGCCAAGCTAGCGGATGGTCCCGGTGTTGACATCCTGGGGCACCGACGACATCACTACGCATTTGATATCGACGACATCTCTACGGCTTGGGAAACGACAAGAGGTGATGTACGTCTCGCGAGTGCTCGACGACATTTGTGGGTTAGAGAGATACTTGGAAGATACTATACTCGAGCGATGTGAAGAGTAGGGAGATTTGCCCCGATCGTCACCAAATTGGTAGATCATGAGCTGGTACGATAGCTACAGCACACTCCAATGCAACACCGGTCTCACCACGACGCTGTATTGATAAGCAACGGCACGGGGCATCGAAGTCAAACGATTGCATACCAATATGAACGAGATCGATATTCGCGTAGGTTCAACGCGAAGCCAAGGCGCAGTAGGTCTATCGACTACAGAAGCAGGTCGGCCCCCGAGAGCATCAGCGACCTACGATTGAGCAGTATGTGGGCCTGAAGCGTTCTTGTAGATACATATGCTAGTGTACAAGTATTCGCGCCCAATCTCGCAGATCAAGTACTCGAGGTCATCAAGCAGACTTGGGGACACAGCCTTCCGGCCCAGAGTACCCGGTGGCTTCAAAGTCTTGCATTTCGTGGTCGGGTGAACGTTTTGGACGTTTGACTGGGAGGAAAAGCACCTCGGTGCTGATACTGGCCTCCTACCCGCTAGCTGTATCTTGCGAAGTGACCAGGCGGAGAAGACTCGATTGAAATCCATCAATGGCTTCCCTCGAGACTCCGCTCCGAGAGGCAATGCTACCTTGTGTAGAGCATCAGCCGCCGGGCGTACGGCTATCTATAGCGCGAGTTCGGGAATTTCATGAGTCTGAGGAAGGGTAGTGGCACTAAGTACCATATCCTCAATGTACACAGGTCAGCTATACTCCGTGGTCGGCCGCCATATTCTCCGTGTGTTTCTTTTCTGTGTCTATTCTTCCCAGCGCGAAAGAACGAATGCGGACAACGTCAGTACAGTGTCCGCCTGCTAGACCTGGCGAAGTAGCTAGCATCAAACTCCAGTACTTGCTCTAGTGGTGAGGTCTCAAAGTGTAGGAAGCGTGCGGTGGAATGAGCATATTTCGCCGTGTAGCCGCCTGTGGGGCTGAAGTTCTTCGGAGACATCGCCAAACGCAGCAAGTTGAGCACCAAAGGCGCCCAGTCGAATGGAGGCGTCGCTCACGGGGGTGCTGATCGTGGTGGAATAGAGATCTCTCCGGCGGTGAGGAAGTGCGGTTCCATCAAAGTTCGCCAAGTCGCGGGCTTCTCCGCTTGCCGTCCGCGTTCTCCACTCATATCCGCCATGCCCTCGCCGGCGAAGACAAGGTCGTTATATTTCATCGAGGAGCCTGCCACTCGCCTATGCAAGCTCATCGCGGGCTCAGGCAGCTCGTGGAGCGGTCAAGTATCTCGTGGGCTGGTCGTCGACCAAAGGTGGCCCGAGCAACCAGGGCTTTTCTCCATTCACCCACCACCCCTCCCTCTCTCTCCAGCATAGCATCAACACCACCTGCAGTCCTTCATCACGAGCGGAGAGTCGCCTCAGGCCCGCGATAGCCCTGGCGAAGAGTCAGCGAGGCTTCCATTGTTCTTAGCACGCGCACACTCACCACCCTCTCACCTACACCATTTCCCCACCTCCGCGCCGCCACACTGCCACCACCGATCACGCAGCCGCAATGACAAGCCAAGGCAAGGCCGCGCTGGTTATCGTGGACCTGTAAGTCATCTCGCAGCCGTCATCGCACTCACCCGCAGCGGCCCCTCTCACTCTCATGCCCTCTCGTAGGCAAAACGATTTCTGCCCGCCAGATGGCCCGCTCGCAGTACCAGGCGGCCGCGACATCGCGCCAGCCATCAACAAGCTCCTCGACCTACCCTTCGCGATGAAGATCGCCACGCGCGACTTCCATCCACGCGACCACGTCAGCTTCGCCAGCCAGCACGCGGAGAAGCAGCCCTTCACCTCCAGCCACACCATCACAAACCCGGAGAATCCGCAAGAGACGCAGGAAACGTAGGCAGCCGCATCAAGAGCAGCCACCGAAGCGGCAGCTGATGTTCAGCGGACAGCATACTCTGGCCCGACCACTGTGTCCAAGACACGTCAGGCTGCGAGCTGATATCCGAGCTCGAGACCTCGAAGCTCGACCTCGTGGTGGACAAAGGCCAGGACAAGCGCGTTGAGTCCTACTCCGCCTTCGGACCTCCCTTTCGCAGTCCACGAGTCTCCATGAGCCCCCTAGCAGACACTCTGCGGGAAGCGCACGTTACCCACGTCTTCGTTTGCGGGTTGGCGTGGGACTTCTGCGTGAAGGCTACGGCTATTGATGCTGCCGAAGAGGGCTTTACCACTTATGCGCTCCAGGAGGCTTGCAGAGGCATTGACCGGAGCGCCAAGGGCCCGGCTGCTACTCGGGAGGAGATGGAGAAGCATGGCGTGCAGGTCATTGGGCTGGACTCCAAAGAGCTTGACATGGTACGAGCACCCTAGGAGGCCCGGGGGAGCCCACCCACAAGCAGCCTGTCTGACACCGGGGCCCTGTCTAGCGGAGACTGGCAGACATGTAAACCGGCATGGCTTGGGTCGCATCCGCTCACCCGTTTACACCTCATCACTTCGTCGTCCAGGCAAGCGGACCTCAGGCGAACGCACGACGTGCCAGGGGCAAGAAATTTTCGGACGCATTGATCCTGCGTGAGCCTGATGGCCGCAGAGCGGCCCAGGTATACATGTACATGCCGTAGCTTGCTACGAAGAGCCCCAGACGTCTGATGGCTGCTTGCTCCGCTGCAAATGGCTTATGCCTCTTGCCGGAGATGATTCAAAGCAGGAGAAATATCAAACACGAAATGAGATGAGACGCGGGCAGGCAAACTGCAAACAAGGCGATGACCACACTGGCCGCCAAATCTTTCTCTTGTGACCGCCGGCAGACTCCTCGATTACGAGATGAGATACGTGCTTGAGCAAGAAATCTACACAGGGCGATGACCGCTCCGGCCGCCCGATATCCTTCGCTTGAAGTCGAAAGAAAGGCCCGAACCGCCGAAATGAAAAGATCGGAGGAAAACGAAGTCCAGTAGCCCGTTGCACCCAGGCCGAGCATTGTCAGGACTGGCATGTTTGCACGTCTGTCGCCGTGCGCTGCTATCGTTACGGTCACGGCGAGGGCTTCCCCGTGGCCGGGTTGAGTCTTGCTCGCGACGTGAAGTACCGCTCTCATGCTTATTCTGGACCGCGAAGTCTGCGGCTGGGCTGATAATGTTACCAGCAGTACCACGCCGGCTTGCGCTGCATTACTGGAATCGTGGGTTCTCCGGAGCACCGGTGGCTACGATGCGTGGCCGGTGTTTCGTCCTGGTTATTCGTCCAGACTCAACGTCTGCTCGGCACGCCGGCGCTGTACATGCGCAAGCCTTGCAATACCTCCAAAGGTCAATAAGACCTCGTTGTAGAGAATCCTTCGTGCGTCCTGGGTCCGCCGCAGCTCGTCTGCCCTGAACTTGCTTGCTCTTCACGAATCATGGCGCTTGTACCGCGGCGCAGCGACCAGGCAGGTTCGATCTTGATCTCGAGGGCGAGACCGTTCGAAAAATTCGGGCGACGTGGAAGAGAGCCCAAGGCGAGTCACTCAGGCAAGGCAAGCTGGCTCCGCGGCGCCAATGGTATGTATCCTGTGTCGTGACTGCTCCGCGAGCATCTGCCAATGCGCGCGTCGAGTGTGCTCATCGTCGCGTAGGTATTCCTGTCCGTGGGCTCATGGCTTCCACATCGCGGCGAGGACTCAAGTGTCATCTTTCCAATTGTCCACTCCTGTTCATAGTGGCCAAGCTGCTTCTCTTCCTTGTCATCTACCAGCCGCTAGTGCGCTCGTTTCAGGGCTTCCGGCGATGGCCTTGAGCTCGACTGTACGTGGCAGAGCCTGTGGCTACGGTCGGACCGGAGGCCGTATTGGCTTCCGTTTGCACTCCCGGGCGCCCCCAAGCACTCTTTCTGATCCTCGGGCTACCAGCTGATTTCCTGCGCTTGCTTCGCTGATCGCGTTCCTCGTTGTTGGCGCTGAAGGAGTCGCAGACTCGCGGTCAGGTTCGCTGAGACGACAAAGCTGCATCGCCGGCATCGACGATCGCTTCCTGCTGCTGATACCATCGCTCACACTGCGCAGTATCTGTGACAGGCATTGCCGGTATGCCATGGATCGGAGATGCTACACGAGGCTTGGCTATGGATCAGATACGAGTGTGTATAAACCTATCGGACAGGGTCTTGGCGCTAGCGTTGTATACCATAACATCAAATCCGCACTGTCACCTTCGTCGCTCTCTCGCAAGCAACGAATACCTTGGGTAAGCACTACGTACTCTCACACATTGGCTTATAAAATAACGAGGGTCATGGAGAAGACAACAGCAACAGCAGAGCAGTAAGTTCCAAACACTTATTTCGTAATCTCCAGAGCACAACGGCAGCCATGATCTATCCCACTGGCAGCAAACCATGGAAACGCGCCAACGATGAAGCTTGCGAGCGCTCGAGATCAATTGACAAGGATGAGAGAAGTGGATTGTACGAGTGCTGATCGATTGAAATAGATTCCACCATCTACCAAGACTCCTCCGCCGCCTCCGCCACCTCCCCCCCTCACACCGGAAGTAAGTACTAGCCCCCGTTCCACTGCATTCCCTGCGATATCCTGATCGTATCTCGCGACTATACTGGTCCACAATGGTGCAATACGCTGTGCCACGCTGGAGATCATGGTAGATCGGGCCGGCGTGACGGGACTCTGTTACGGACAAAGAGTCAATTGCCTGTCGACGCGTTGACCGTATCTCCGGCTATGGCCACGATTCTGCTACCCACGGGGTCGTAAAGCGTAGCGCACAAGGTCTGCTATAATCACGGGATGCCAGAGAGTGACCAGCTGCTTCCGGACCACAACCCGACCAGCTCATTTCCACTCAGGATCGAACAGCGCCATCTCGCAAGAAGATAGCCATGGCTTCGGCAATCTGGACAGCTATGCCCTTGCTGAGTGCACCTACTGCACCCGCGAGATGAATGGGCGTCGTGAAGCTCACGTTGATGTTGCGATTTGGAACGAGACGGCTGACGTGTGTGTTCCATAGGCGCCATGTCCCTCGCCGACGTCTGGGGAGACCTGTGTCTCGTCTTGTCCGCGGTCGCCGTCTTCGCTTTCGTCGCCTTGTTGGTCTTCGGCTCGCGTTTGAGAGCTGGGTGTCTCCCCCGCCGCCGGTGGTCGTCGCGGTCGCGCCGCCGGTTGCGCGGCAGCAGCATCCGGTCGTGAACCGGCGGTTCGCGGACGGGGACCGCGCACGGCGCGCCAAGCAGGAGAAGCACCGAGGTCTTTGAGGTAAGTGAGGTTTGCGCTGTCGTTTCCCGTCGTCGCCCGTGCGTCTATGAGCCTTTGAGGGCCATGGAACCTATGATAAAGGCGTCCGCCTGGTCACTGGATATTTCGACTCTGTACGCTTTCTGGATGCGAGCTTCATTCCGTATACCGGTGAGGGTCTCGTTCGTAAAGGGAACAACCTGGCCTTCAACATGCCTGCGAAGGTGCTCTTCGACTTGCATTTGGTCATTGCCTACTTTGATAGCCAAGATTTCCGTGGTCGTCTCACTCACACCAAAGCGTCGGAAAGACTCGGAGATCTACTTTCGAGTTCAGCCGACGCACTTGTTGTTGAGTTGAAGCCTGCAACTCACGTTGTTGTTGGGTGACAGCGAGAAGACGATCTCTGAATGCACATTATTGCTTTTCAGCCGGTCTTGCAGCATATCGTTGATGGCCCGAAAGCACGCCGCAAGTACATGCTGTCTTGAGAACAACACAGCAGCGTCCAAGAAAGCGTACTCGAAGTCTACGTTGCCGTCCAGTAGTTGCTGCCGCAAGAACTGTGCGTTGTGAACTTTGACGAACAGGCACACCTGTAGATGATGATCTGGAAGATGAGGCAACACAATCGTTTCCATCATTGATGCTTTCGTTGATGCTATACGGTGACCCTGGATGAAGAAAAGGACCTAACGTCTGGAGTTCTGCCAAGGCCTGCACTTGATTTCGGCCCCGCTTCTTGAGTCGTGAGCTACATGGACCTTGACTCTTGCTAACTTCGGCATCTTCCAGACAACATGGACGCGCCCACCCGTCTCCACTCGGCCATGCCGCCGACATCACCGCCGCACGGCGTCAAACGATCCGCCGAGGCCATCGACGCTCTCCCCCCCTCGTCCGCTGCCAAGCTCCGGAAGACCAACGCGACGCGCACCGGCCAAGCTTGCGACCGATGCAAGGCCAGGAAGATACGATGCGACGCGCGACCAGGCGGCTGCTCGCCGTGTCTCCAGAACAACACAGAATGCAAGACGACGGACCGTGTCACTGGCCGCACCACCTCCCGCGGCCATACAGAGACTCTCGAATACGAGAACAACAGCCTGAAGGTGTACGTGATGGAACTACAGTCTCAGCTCAAGCAACAGGGCATCGAGCCGACGGCACCACCGGTCGACCCTCACTACATGCAGCCTACTCCGGTGTACGGCGGACAGTGGGATGCATCACAGAGCAACGGATATCAGCATGAAGAGCAGCAGGCATCCATGGGAGCGCTTCTGCCAGAGTTCCGCGCTGGTAGCATCGGCGACAACTACCTAGGCGTCGCATCAGAGAACATCTGGCTCAGCCCGATTGAAGGCACGTCCCTTGCACTGTTCGGCACCAAGATCGATCTGGCAGACTTCATGCCACCAGAACCCAGCCGCGAGGCGATCGCGATGTCATACCACACCTTCTGGTCTCACGCGTTCGGCAAGACGCAGTCAACTCACGCCCCGGATCTGCCGTCATACGAACAATGCAGACAGTACGCCGAGTGGTACTTCCGGTCCATACAAACCTTCACTCCGATCCTGTCCAAGCCTCACTTCATGCAAATGCTCACCCAGATCTACCACGAAGCCCGTCAACCTACGCCTGCAGAGACAGTCATGATACACATGGTGCTAGCGATTATGTACTTTCAATACTCAGCACGCAACGAGAGCGAACAGACGCGGCAAATGTCGTTCGAACACTACCACTACGCTCTTACCTTCATTCCGCAACTCATGATGAACCACAAGCTTGAAGACATACAAGCGCTGGCCCTCATCTGCTCACAACTCCGCAATCAACCACGACCAGGAGCATCGTGGCACTTTACCAACTCCGTTCTCGGTCTAGCGATTGAGTCTGGCCTCCACCGCTCTGCCAAAGCTTGGCCAAGTCCCAATTCAGAATTGGACCCACACACAGTGGAGATGCGCAAGCGCGTCTTCTGGAGTATCTTGCTCTTCCACATCAACTGCAGCGGCAATTTTGGCCGTCCACAGCCGCTTCGCTTTGAGGACTTTGACATTGAGATCCCAGAGCCTATCGCAGATAACCTACCTCAAGAGACGGGTCTAACGCCTTGGAAGAAATGCTCTTTCCGTGCCGGTCTGGAAGGCTTCAAGCTACTCAAGATTCTATCGCGGATCTACAGCACGATATACGCGGTCAATCGATCAAGCTCAGGTGGACCATACGACATGAGTGTGCGGCAGCTAGAGAAGGATCTCCAGACTTTTCAAGACCAACTCCCGCCAGAACTCTCAGGCGGCGCACAGACTGTACAAGAAGACCGCATCTCCGCACTCTTTTTGCAGCTATCCATCAACGAGTGCCAGCTCCTACTGCACCATCCTTCCCTCTGTCGATGCAATTCGCCGCAGGTATACGCACAAAACCTTGATGTTTGCCTGGACGCGGGTAATGGAATGATGGTGGCAGCATCCAAGCTGAAACAGCTCAAGAGTCTGGACACCACACTTTACTACGCTACGGACTTCTTAGCCGCGATCTGTACCACTATTTTCGCGTACACGGAACGGAAAGCGCAGCTCGAAAGCGAGGATCTGAGGAAATTGAGGGCGGACATGGACACGTGGCTAGACGTCCTAGGGCCTGTGGGCCAGATGCTGGGGACAGGGCTGAAACTGCAGCAATTCATGGGCACGATAGTGGATCGCCATTTGGATGAGCTCAGTCGACACCTCGCCGCGCAGACCGCTTCGGCGGCCGTTAGTGCGAGTGCGAATTCGAGCACAACAGTGACAGCACAGCAACATCACGAGACAGCGCCGGCGTATGAGCAACAAAGCGTAGTGGCGAAGTACGAGCAGCCGCCCAGCGAGTACTATACTACGCCGTACGGGGCTTCGTACGCAGCGGTCCCGCAGGCGCCTAACGCTTCTGCTCAACAACCGCTACCACAGCAGCAACAGCAGCAAGTGGCGATGATGCCGAACAACGTGGTCCCATCGTTCGACCCAACGGCCTGGCGGCATTTCGCGGAGAACATGATGAGCGGGGCTACGGTGTCTGAAGTCCCCGTGGCGGTGCAAGCGAATAGTGAAGCGTTCGGTATGGCTGCTGCGCTGTCCGCTGCTACTGCAGCACCCGTCAACAGAGCTGTGGTCGTGAATGGGGGGAGGGTTCCGCAGACGACGGCGTTTGGGGGGATGGCGATGCCGGATAGTTCGCAGGCGTGGCCGATGGTGCAGTACAGTCACTTGGAGTGAGCTTACCGGAAGCGTGCGGCGTCTTAGCCCTGCGATATGGGCACATGCTCTCCCACGAGTGTACGATAGCACGAGTTTTCTTCTTCAGGAGCGAACTGTATACGATGATATCTTAAGCTGTAATGATGTACCCGTCACCACGTTCGTACATGTACTCTTTCGCAGACGCTGTATGCCAAGACTCTGATGCGGAACCTTCCGCACTTCGGCTTCAGCAAGTCGAGCTCTCAATGCCAATCGCAAGCTTCATTCCCTCACACCCGCACGCCCACCATGTTCCTCCGCCGCGTCGCCGCTCCGGCCCTTACCAAGCGCGCGGTCTTCCGCCCTGCGGCTGTCACCCGCTCCTTCGCGACCACCGTGACCCGATGTGCGTCTCGAACAAGAACCAGGAGTGGGACTGGCTAGCTCGCTAACACTTCCGGACAACAGACGATGCACGCCCGAAAGAGGGCAACCCGGCGCCGGGCGAGAGCGATGCACTCATAAAACCGCTGGACAGTACGTACTGGATTTGAGGGGGGCTTGAGCCAGGCTAATGCGGATTCCGGTGCAGAGATTCACAGCGAGCGCGACCTTCTACCCCCCGGCGGTAAACCCGGCACAGTCCCCAGCGATCTCGAGCAAGCCACTGGTCTGGAACGACTCGAGATCCTAGGCAAGATGCAAGGCGTAGACATCTTCGACATGAGGCCGCTAGACGCCAGCCGAAGAGGTACGCACACCTAACCCCCCACACACCCACGTCCACCCCAACTAAAACCCCCCTCCCCCCCTCCCAGGCACCCTCACAGACCCCATC
>JAABUP010008277.1_pt1 | contig 13347 bp, 17 predicted proteins | sample 5559201 | NCBI WGS metagenome assembly JAABUP01 (sample SAMN10711887, study PRJNA513373) | rock metagenome | isolation source: Antarctica rocks | place: Antarctica | reverse complement strand
ACGACGGAACCAGCGCGGGCCTGGCTGGTGACGATGTCGGCGATCGTTGCGGCGGGGTTGCCGCTCCAGTCCAGCGTGTCGATGCTCCACCCGCAGATCGAGTAGCCCATCCCGGTCACCAACGCCACAGATCCCGCGTCGCTGGCACCGTAAGGAAAGCGGAAGACGTTCGTGGGGTGATACCCCAGGTTGACCTGACGCTGCAGCTCTGCGGTGTCAAGCGAGGACAGCATCTGAGGATGGGAGTACGTGTGGTTGCCCAACATCTGTCCGTCGCCGAGCAGTCGCGCCACGAACGGGGCGTTAGATCCAGCCCACTGCCCGGTCGGGAACCACCGGGCCTTGATGTTGTACCGGTCCAGGATGCTCAAGATCGCCGGCGCCTGGGGACCGCCGTCATCGAAGGTCAGCAGCACCTTCGACCCGTTCGGGTTGGCGCATCCGCTGACCGCCCGTGCACTGCCAGCCGGCGACGTGGCCGCCGGGACCGCAGACAGTGCCGGTAAAGCTGGCCCAGCAGGGACAGCCTTCGGAAGAGCCACCACCGCCTTGGCGATCGGCGCTGCAACCGGCGCGATGGTGATCTTCGGGTCGGCTTTCGGCAGGACCGCCACCGGCTTGGCGATCGGCGCTGCAACCGGCTTGATCGTGATCTTCGGGGCTTCCGGCGTGGTTTCCGCAGGCGCACCAGCGGGCGCTGGCGTCGGTGGGGGGGCCTCGCCGGGGCCGGTCGTCGCGGCTGGGCCGGGGCTCTGGGTGACGGCGGCGGTCGACGTCGGGGAGACCGGCGCCGTCGGCTCGGCGTCTCTCACCCGTAGTCTGCGGCCATGCCCCGTGCCCGCCGACTCCGCAATACCGCCCAAGCGCACCAGGACCTGGTCCTGCGCCGTGCTAATCGGCTCGGCAACACCGCGCCTAGAGGTCGAGGCAAGAGGCGCCGACGGCCCGCTGGCGCTGCAACCGGCCGCAACCGCCAAGCCCACCAAACTCACTACGACCGCGCCGCGGCGGACTGGCCCGCAACGCCGACCCGCGGCAGAGGCGGCAGCAGGCACCGACCCATTGAACACGTCAATGCACCTCCACACCTGGGATGGTTGCACAGTAAGGTGCGGACCGCATGCCCTCAGTAGGACCTCCAGTCGGACCAGCTTGCAGCAGATCCCGTACTTGTGTGAACGGGCTGAACATCCGCTTCGAAAGGCCGCCGCACGACCCCGCTTCCACGCGTTCTTCTCGGGCATATCCAGATCCTCCTGTGCATATCCAGATCCTCCTGTGATGGTCGGAGAGCCCGTCGGAAAGTTGCCTGATCGACACGTGATCTACCCCGGGCGCCCCTTCCCGCTCACTTCGCCAGGCCGGCGACCAGGTTGATGGTGGTGGCCACGATGATGGCGCCGAACAGGTACGTTAGCAGCGCATGCCGCAGCGCGGTGGCACGGATGGCCTTGGTTTTCAGGTCGGTGTCGGAGACCTGGAAGGTCATCCCGATGGTGAACGCGAGGTAGGCGAAATCGACGTAGGTCGGCGGCTCATCTTCGTTGAAGTCTATCCCGCCGTCCTCGCCGGTGTAGTACAGCCGTGCATAGCGGGTGGTGTACATGGTGTGCACGCTGGCCCATGCGAGAGCGACCGAACCCACGCTCAGCAGCGCTTGCAGATCCTTGCCGCTCGAGGAGCCGCTGGACAGCAGCAGGGCGACTGCACCAAGGCTCGCGACCGCCGCCAGGACGACCAGGACGTGCGCGGTCTTGCGCCCGGAGTCTTCGCGGACGGCGTGCACGGCGGTCGTCGGAGGGTCCATCCGGGCGATGTGGCTCCATACCTGGACCAGGAACACAACCGCGGCGAACATCCAGGCGGCCAGTAGCCCGTATCGCCATCCCACGGTCAAAGTGACGACGGCACCGGCAGCCAAGCCGGCCAACCCGGCCATGAGCAGGCGCGTACCGCTCGACGGTCCCTCACGCCCGGACTTGCCGGGACCGGGAAGACCGGGTGCGCCCGGCGGGCGCGGTTCGGGTGGTGGCATCCCCCGAGGGTACTGACCGCCGCTGAGCATTCGCCGCCAACAGGTGCAGCGCCTGCTTCTCGGCAAGCCGGGACGTCAGGTAGTCCGCGACGGTGACCTTCGTGCCCCCCGGTCCGTGCAGCCATGCGGATTGTCCTCGCGCGCTGCCGGCTCCTCCGCCCATGCCGGCGATGTGCGAGTGGTTCTCATTGGCTTCGCGGTCCGGCAGCAACTCGACGGGCTGCCTTCGCGGCGACAACCCTGCACGCCTCGGAGCACCACTTCCGCGGCCTGCCCTGATACCGCTGCACGGGCAGCCGACCGCCGCAGCGTGCGCAGTTCAAGGCGTCAGAAACGTAGCCGCTGGTCTCGGTGTACCCGTGCTGCCGTGCCCAGTAAGAGCCAGCGCCGGAGAGGCCGCCCACCGTGTCACCCCGAAGGCTTCGGGACGACCGCAGACGGGTACGGGTCGGATACCCCCAGACCCACGCGCCCCGCGTGCACCGACAAGGGTGTGTTCCCGTTGGGGCCGGCGCGCCCGACGTTAGCCCATGCAGCGCGTTGAGACCTTCACACGCTCGGCCCCTGCGCCGTCACCCGGGCCTTGCGTTCCTGCCACGCAAGCCACTCCTGGTAGCCGGCGTCCGTCTCGGCGGCCTCGCGCAGGGACAGCACCGTGTAGCCATGCCGGCGGACCTCATCCTCCCAAAGGCGCCGTCCGTGCGACGACTCGGAACTTCGCGCGGCACTTCCCGGGTCGTCGCTGCCGTACCAGGGAAACGCGCCCCGAGCGATGCCGTAGAACAGCTCCGGCGGGATACCCGCCGCGTCGCTCGGCGCCTGCCGCCGCTTCACCGGGCCACCCTCCTGGCCGCGTAGGCGCCGCGGGCGCCCCCACGGCGCTGCGGCCGTGTCAGGTCGTCCTCGTCGCCCACCGGCAGCCTCATGGACGCCAGCAGGCGGGTCAGGACGATCGACTGCTGTCTGGCCTCGACGATGGCCGGGTGCGGCGCCTGGTCGCCCTTCGAGTTGGTGGTCACGGCAGTCGACGCTCCGGCGATCTCGGCCAGCGCGTCGAGCCGGTCGACGCACCGGCACGCCTGCAGCAGCAGCGTCCGCTCCCACGGGTCGATCTCCCAGCCGTCCATCACCGAGGACCACAGCACGCGCCCGGCCGCCTTCAGGCCGTCAGGTGGCGGCGGCGCACCGGCGGTCTCTTCGTGCTGAGTCTCGTCGGGGACCGATACCAGCTTCGTTGGCTTCGTCATGGACGTGCCCTTCCTGTCGTGGGAGTGGATGCCTCGCACGCGCGCGCGAGGAAACGTTTCAGGGTCAGCTCACAGCGAGCACTAGTACGATCCGGTGACGCGGCTGACCGGGGCGGACCGGTCTGCCCCCTGGGGGTCAGAGGGACGTCCGCGACGGGCAAGGTATGACCACCAGTCAGGCACTCGGAACCCGTACAGGGCAAAGTCCGCAGGACGCGGCGGTCAGGATGGACAGCCGAGGGGGAGCGGTCTGCCCCATGGGTCCTCGGTCGGTGGGTCACCGGGTGGTCGCGGTCCGGACGGCGGCTGCCTCACTGGCGCGGGCGATGGCGGCGCGGGCGTCGAGGACCCTCTGCTGCCGTGCGCCGACGCGGTTGTCCAGGGTGTCGCGTAGCTGGCTGCCGGCCCGGCTGAGGGCCTCGGTCGGCGTGAGCGCTGGGGTCTCCGCGGCAACGGCGTCGGCGAGCGCCCGCACTGCGGACGACGGCACGGGCGGCGGCGAAGTCTGGGCGGCGGTGAGAGCGGCCCGGGCGGCGTTGGCGTCGTGGATCTCGCGGACCGGCTCCCAGACCGACTGGATGAGCCGAGCGTCGGAGGCGGCCTGGGAACCGGGAAGGCCGGCGGCGAGACCGGCACGGCCGGCGGCGAGACCGGCGAGCTGGATGGCGTCGTCGTGGGAGACCTTCGCCGGATCGGTCGGCAGCCGGTTGAGCCAGGCGAGGTCCGACCCGCTGAGCCCGGCTTCTGAGGGCTTGACGGCCCGGACGCGGGGGTCGTCGGCGGGATGCTGGTAGGTCGCACCGGGCGGGCCGGCGGCGGCGGACTGGTCGGCGACGTCGGCGAGGAACTGGTGGTGCGAGTCGGGACCGGACTTGCCGTGCATCCCGGTCTTGAGCGAGCGCCTCAGGAAGGCCACCTTCCCGGCCAGGGCGGCGGACGGCTCGGCCCCGACGACGTCGAGGATCTGCTGGCTGCTCAGCATGATGTGCCTTTCGGTGAGAGAGGTTGGGCGTCGAGCTGCTCGATGTAGTCGTCGAGCTGCTCGACCCGGATGCGGGCGGAGCCGAGGACCCGCACTACGGGCAGGTCCCCGCCGGCGACGAGCCGTTTCACGGTTCGCTCGGAGACGCCGAGGACCGTTGCGACGGCGGCGTAGTCGAGTAGTTGCGGGCTCATGGTCTGAGCGTGGCGGACCGACCACAAGTCCTCCAGCGGTGTCCCGTCCTGGCCCCGCCTGGCGCGGGTTGCGAGGGCGTGTTCGATCTCGTCGAGCTCGTCGGGCACCGCGAGACTGGCTGTGCGGGCCCACTTCCGGTGCTGCTGTATGGCGATGCAGACGTGCCCGGCGACCTCGGCGGTCATCGTCACGAGGAGGAGGTCCGGCTCATGGCGTGGCATCGGGGTGCCTCCGTGACGGTGTGTAGGCCTCGGATGCCTCGAGGATGATCGGCGCGGCCAGGCCCCGGCTGACGAGCCGTTGGGCGAGCTGCTCCGGCGTCGGCTGGCGTTCGGGCGGCGCGACCTGGGCGGCGCGGGTCCGGGGGCGCGGGGCGCGATTGCGTCGTGGCACGGTTCAGCCCTCCCTCTTCGGCCGGGTCGGGGTGACGGTCGTCCGGTCGACGCCAGCCCAGACGCCCCAGCGCTCCTTCATCTGCTCAGCGGCGGCCCGGCACTCAGGTAGCACCGGGCAGGACCGGCAAGCCGCCGCGGCATACTCGCGGTCCTCGTGGTTGTCCGCGGTCCACCTGTCGCGGGTGCGAGGGTTCTGGCACGGCGTCCGCAGGCGTCGGTCTGCCAGTGCCGACAGGGCGACGCTGAGGATCTCTGAGGCGGTCACTGGCCGGCCTCCCGGTTCGCTCGGGCCTCGCGGATGATCCGGCGGAGCTCGTCGCACCGCTGCCGGACGGTGGGACGTCGTCCAGAAGTTCGGGTCACGATCTTCTGGACGTCGTCGTCCTCGATGGGGTCGCCGTAGCGGTCCAGACGGGGGCTCATCGTGAACCGCCGTCCGCGTTTCCGCAGGTCAGCGGCTCGAATGTAGGTGATGTACCACGGATGCAAACTTTCCTTACCCCCGCACACGTAGAGAGTTTGCATTGGTGGTACATCACCTACATCACCTCCTGGATATCGACGGTTCGAGGGGTGAGCCCAGCACGCGGAATCCCGTACTGATTTCGCTTCCCAGCGGGGTATCCGAGTCGGTCGAGCTCCTTGGTGAATGCCCGCTCCGTCATCGCCTCTGCTCCGTCGCGGTCGGGCCACCGCTGCCACGCGGCGTAGAGCTCGCGGGGGTATGCGGACAGGTACGGCCCGACCTCGCACGCCTCAGCGACGAACCGCGCCACGGCGTCACTGTCGGCCTGGTAGTCGCCCGTCGCCCGGATGACCGAGGCGGGCTCGCGCATCCCGCCGTTGTCCTCGTAGTCGAAGTGCCCGGCCACGACCCACGACAGGATCGCGTCGGCGTGCAGCGCCAGCCGTTCGGCCAGTTCGGGGTCGCGGTCCTCGACCGGGACGACGACGTCGAAGGGCACGACACGCAGCCGGCGCCACACGGCCGGGTCATTGCCCTTGACCTTGGGCAGGCTGTTGGTGACGTACACGAGCTGGTGACTCGGCTGCCAGGTCACGGGCGGGCTGTAGAGCCGCCTCGCGGTCAGCTCGTCGCCTCCCGTGAGCCGCTTCATCGTCGCCTCGTCGAGTTTGCGGCCGTCCTCGGTCTCGGAACCGATGACGAGCCGGGCACCTAGCAGCGTCATCATCTCCGGGCCACCGATGCCGCCCCGCTCGCGCACCATCAGCAACTCGGGGTTGATGACGGTCGCGTAGTCACCGAGTGCGTTGGTGACAGCGCCATACATGGAGCCTTTGCCGTTGGCGCCGACGCCGATCAGGACCGGGAACAGGTGCTCGCGGACCCTGCCGTAGACGCACTGCCCGATGACCCGGCGCAGGTACTCCCGCTCGGCCTGGTCGGGCAGCACGGATGCTAGGAACGTCTCCCACACCGAGGTGGGAACCGGCGTGTTGCCCATGGGCAACACGCTGGGGTCGGCGTCCGGGTCGTAGGCGCCCGTGGTGACCTTCGTGAGCCGGTCTCGCGGGTCGTGCGGACGTAGGGCGCGTGACCTCAGGTCGAGGGTGCCGTTTGCGCAGTTCAGCAGATACGGGTCGGCGTCGAGATCCCGCACGGTGGCGGTGAATTCGACAAGGTCGGCGGCGACACCGAGCACGCCAGAGATCCCGGCATCCGACTCGCACTTAGCGACGTCGGCCCTGAGTTGCTTGTCCCCGACCGACTCCCCGAGTGCAACCGCCAACACGTCGTGAACGGCCCGTCGGGCGTGCCGCTGGTCGTCCTCGGCCCACCGTTTCCCATCCCAGTAGTGCCAGCCGATGCCATGGACATGCAGTAGTCCGTCGGCATACGCGCCCGCCAGCCGGTAGGCCAACCTCACCTGCCCGGAGTGCTGCTCGCCCGATCCGGAGACCCGGCGGCCGTCCTGGTCGAACATCCCCGCGTCGACGTAGTCGGTGGCGCTCATTTGTCATCACCCGCCACGAGGTCGGCCCATGCGGGACCGTGCCGCTCGGTCGCCAGCCGGCGGGTGATGCCGGCCATCTCACAGGCGTAGGCGTGCAAAATCTCGCGGACGCGCTCCTCGGCGTTGAACTCGGCCCGCTCGGCGAACCCGAGCTCATAGCCCACGCGGTGGGCCTCGGCGAGATCGTCATGGGTGAAGATGGCGGCGCTCATCGGCCGCCACCGATCAGCGACGTGAGCACGTCCCGTTCGGACGCCTCGACCGACCTGGTGAGGGCGAGCGCGCGCGGATCGATGTGGCCCTCGATCGCGGTCGCCACGAGCGAGCGCAGCACGGGCGCGTCGATCGCCTCCACCTCGACCGCCATGCCGTCGAAGGGCATGACCCCGGACGTCGGGTGCCTCCAGGTCTCCTTCTTCGGCGTGGTCCCGACGAGGTGCATCGCCAGCACCTGCTGGTCGGTGCACGCCAAGCGGGTCACCTTGATGTCGGTGCGGCCGGAGTACTCGCGCAGCTTGGCCGCCAGGTTGGCCTCGATCTCCAGCCCGGCGGGGTCACGGTCGCCGACGTAGTAGATGACGATGGGCCGGCCGTCGCCGCGGTACTGCATCGCGGCGGCATACGCGAATGCCGCGGACGTCTGACCCTTGATCGGGAACAGCGGCACGTCCCACTCGAACGTGACCGGGCCTATGACGCCCGCCACGGACTCGGACTCACACCACACCTCGACCCGGTTGTCCGAGGAGCGCCACAGGTCGCGTCGGTAGGACGCGGCCGCGTCGGACAGCATCTCGTCCAACGAGCCCCACGTCTCCGGCTTGCGCATCCACCGGGACGAGTCGACGATGTCCGACCAATAGATTCGGCCGGACTCGCGCAGCGCCATCAGGGCCCGCTGGACCTGCTTGTAGCCGTTGTCCGTCTTCGGCACGATGCCCTTGGAAACCGCGCGGTAGTAGACGAACCGCACGCCGGTCGGGGCGGCGTCGACCACGATGTCCACGAGGGCGTCGAACCGCTCGCCCATCTGAATCTTGCTCGCCCTCGACCTTGTGGGGCCTGGGTCATAAGCGGTGCTCATCGGTCCTCACCGCTAAGGGCGCCCCAAGGTGTCGAGTCGGGCCGACGCATCATGCGGCGGAGCACTCCGAAGTCCTTCGGATAGCGGACCTGATGGAATCCGCAACGCGGCCCGCGTGACGGGCAACCCTTGACCGGGCATCGCGGGCTATGCTGTTGCGTAGTCGCCTTGGCCGGGGACTCGGAGGGCGACTGAGGTCGCCCTCTGTCATTCATGCCGCATCGCCGCCTCGGAGGAGCAAGGCCAGCTCGTCACGCTGCGAAGACGTCAGCGGGGGAGCAGCGTCGACGGTCCTGCGGATGTAGTCAGCGAGCCGCTCAGCTCGCAGGTTCCGGCGAGCGTCGAGCAGGTCGGGGTCGTCAGGCGTTCGGGAGCGGGTCAGTGAGGCGACACGCGCTCTCTCTACTGTCCAGGACATACGAGAGGCCTCTCAAGGCAGGGAAAACTCTGCCCCTGCTGAGAGGCCTTGCGCCGAGGTATTACGCCCCGGCTCGGGTACTACTCTTGCTACTTGATCAATCTAGCACGTAGGGCGCTTAGTTCTAGCTCCCAGGCGTCGGCCTCTTGCGCCAGCGTGTCGAGGACGGGGTACAAGGTTTCCTCGCGCACCGGCAGGCTGTCACCGCAGAGGGGACAGCGGACGTCGAATCGCCTGCGGGGCATGGGATCCCCGACTCCCACGGCTCGCCGTTCACCCTCCGTCAGTTCGTGGTTGCCGTGCAGCATCTGGAGCGACCACCTTGGACCCTCCTTCCCCACCGACGGCATTGGCAGCGCCTCCCACTGTCCGACGGGGGACTTGACGAAAACGGCCACATGAGTGAGCCGCCCAGCGTGTGAGTCTGCGTCACAGATGATAGAGATCCACGGACCGGGGTTAGGGTTCTGCCCCGGTTCGTACCTGACGAACTTCACGATTGACCCTTCCAGGCGATCTGCACATGCTCGGGGTCGAACCGCACGCCTTTGCCCGCGGGCATGATTCGTATGGTCAGCAGCGAGCGCAGGACGTCGCGCAGGTCGAGCAGGCTCAGGCGACCGAGGGTGGCGGCCACGTCGGTGGAGTCCAACACCCGAGCAAGAGGGCTCGTCCGGGCGGCGGCCTCCACCTGCCGCTCGAGGGCCTCTATCTCGTCCGTGAGTCGCCGCGCCTGGGTCCGCACGGCCTCGGCCGTCAGCAGCCCCTCAGCCAGCAGCGAGGCCAGCCCGTCGCGGCGCGTGCGCAGCTCGACGACGCGCTCGCGGATGCCGTCGAGGTCAACGTCACGGCGGAGAAGGTCGACCGCGTCAGGCCGGCTCAGGCGGCCCACGAGGACGCCCATGACCACCTCGTCGACGAGGTCCAGCCGCCGCGTGCCGTAGCAGGATCGGCAGCGGTAGACGAGCGCGCCCTTGGGGTTGCTCGTGGCGAACATCGGCGCGTCTGCGCACCCCTGCCGGCCGCAGACGGCCAGACCGGAGAGCAGGTGCTTGACCTGAGTCGACGGGGCCACCTTTCGGCGTGGGTCGCGCAGGACGGCGGCGAGCCGGTCAGCTGTATCGGCGTCGAGGATGGCCAGGCCGCTGACGCCGTAGTCCTCGCCCTTGGAGACGACCCGGCCGGCGACTCGGGGCGACAGCAGGGCGCGCTTGAGGCTCGTCACGCTCCACTGTCCGCCCGTCGTGGTCGTCACGCCGCGGGCGTTGAGCTCGGCAGCAATGCTCGCCACGGTGGCGCCCTTGAGCACCTTCTGGGCGGCCTTGCGGATCTCGGCGGCCTCCGACTTCACGAGGCGCACCGTTGAGCCGGCACGGTCGTATCCGAAGGGGCGGCGGGTCCAGAGCACCTGACCACGCTGCGCCCTCTGGAGGTTCGCCGCAACCTGCCGGGTGGCCTTCTGCTCTCCCTCGTACTGTGCCCACGCCGTGATGGTCTTGGCGACGGCGCGGCCGGCCGGATTGGACAGGTCGACGTGACCGGACTTCACGGCATACACGTTGACGCCGAGGTCGATGACGCGCTCGAGGTCTTTGGAGAGCCTGACGAGCCGGTCGACGTGCCAGACCACGATGCGCTTGGGGTTGCTCGCGAGGAGGGCGTCGAAGCCAGAGCGGGCCTTGCCGCTGGTCGCGCTCGTGTCGTTGTCCGTGAACACCTCGGCCACGGGCCAGCCGCGGGACTCGCACAACTCGCGGCATGCCTCCAACTGGCGGGTGACTGCAAGCGTGTCCCCGATCTTGTCCTGGGACTGCCTCACGTATATCGACGTCATGGAGGAAGGGTATCAGTTGACAACCACGATCCCGGTTGTCTTCCTTGTCCTGCCCGTCACCGTCCTCTTCGCCATCTACCCGGGCTTCACTTTCCTTCGATTCTCGATCTGACCACCTCCAATAGATGACCGACACCAAGGGGAAAGAACATGACACGAACCATCAGCCGCCGACTGCGTTCTCTGGGTCCTCGCGACCGCGGTGACGTGCCGGGGTGGGTCCTCATCACGGTGATGACCGCAGGGCTTGTCTCCGCCCTGTGGCTCGTCGCGGGCCCCGCCCTCGTCAGCCTCTTCAGCAACGCGCTGAGCGGCGTCTCCAAACCGTGACGACTCGTGCGGCGCTGCCGTGACCTGCAGCTGAGATCCGTCGTCCAGCTCCGACGCGACGAGGGCTCGGCCATCGCCGAGTTCGTCATGGTCTCAGTGCTCGTCCTCGTGCTCGGTATGGGCGTCTTCCAGCTGGCGCTGGTCCTCTACGTCCGCAACAGCCTGATCTCGTCTGCCTCCGAGGGGGCGCGGCTCGGTGCCCGGGCCGACTCCTCGCTCGGCGAAGGGGTGGGCCGCACCACGGACCTGATCAACCGCGGGCTCTCCCCGGCCTACGCCCGAGGCGTCACGGCGCAGCTCGGCACGACCGCCGCGGGCGTGCAGGTCGTGGAAGTCAGCGTGACGGCGCCGATGCCGGTGATCGGGCTCCTCGGACCGTCCGGGTCGATGACCGTCAGCGGTCGCGCCTTCCTGGAGTCCCAGTGATCGCACCGCTGCAGCGGTTCGGCCACCGGGTGCGCCTGCGGCTCACCCGCCGCGACGAGGGCCGCGCCATCGTCGAGTTCATCTTCGTCGGGGTCCTGCTCCTCGTCCCGCTCATCTACCTCGTCATCGCCATCGCCCGCGTCCAGGCCGCAGCCTTCTCCGTCTCGACGGCGGCGCGCGAGGCCGGACGAGCATTCACCACCGCTCAGCAGGAGGCCGACGCCTATCCCCGCGCCCGGGCCGCCGCGGCGATCTCCTTCGAGGACTATGGTTTCGCGCCCGACGCCGGCCTGGTCATCAGCTGCGACGGCGCGCCCTGCCTGCGCCCGGACGGCCGGGTCAGTGCCCGGGCGACGATCGACGTCCGGCTGCCACTCGTGCCCGACTTCCTGGCCGGGGCCGTCCCGACCTCGGTCCCCGTGAGCGCGACCCACGTCGCGTCGGTCGACCGGTTCGCGGGGCGATGAGGTGGCTCGGTCACGTCTGCCGTCCGTCCACCAGCTCCGGGCCACCCACCCACGCGCGCGCCAATTCAGCGCCCCCCGCCCAGGCGCGCAGGGGTCGACTCCTGGCCACCCCCTGAGTCGGCTCCGTCGTCCTGGGCCACGACGTCGTGACCGAGGCCAGATCTCCATTCTCATCTTGGGGCTCTTCGGGATCGTCGTCGTCCTCATCATCGGCGGCATCGACGTCACGGCCGCCCAGATCGCCCGGACCCGGCTTCTCGATGCAGCCGACGCAGCCGCCCTCGACGCTGCCGACGCCCTCGACGAGCCGGGCGCCTACGGCAACGGCCTCGGCTCATCGGTCACCGTGAGCAGCGTGACGGTCCAGGAGGCGGCGGCGAGCAACCTCGCGTCGCGTCCCCGACCTTCGGGGATCACCTCATGGACGACGACCGCCGGGACCGGGACCACCGATGGACAGACGGCTGTCGTCGTCGTCCAGGGCGTCGCCGACCTGCCGCTGACCGGAGGCCTGCTCTCCAGCCTCGGCGGCTCGGTGACCATCACCGTCCAGGCCCGCGCTCGGGCTCCACTGAACTGACTCGCGCCACGGCATACCGAAGCCCCTCGAGTGACCCAGCGTGAGTGTGCGGGTGGCCAACACCGCTGCCGTAGGCTGACCCGTCGTGGCTGTCGACTTCCCCGAAGAGCTGAAAACACTGCGCGCGACCATGGACTCGGTCCGCGAGGTGACCAACCCGGATGCCCTGAAGGCCCAGATCACCGAGCTCGAGGCGCAGGCGTCCGTGCCGGACCTGTGGGACGACCAGGAGAAGGCGCAGCAGGTGACGTCCGCGCTGTCGCGGGCCAACACCGAGCTCGAGCGGGTCACCAGCATGGACCAGCGGGTGGAGGACCTCGAGACGCTCGTCGAGATGGGCACCGAGGACGGCGGGGACCCCGAGACGATGGCCGAGGCGGAGCGGGACCTCCTCGCCCTGAAGAAGACCCTGGCCGAGCTGGAGGTGCGCACTCTCCTCAACGGCGAGTACGACGAGCGCGAGGCGGTCGTGACGATCCGGTCCGGAGCCGGCGGGGTGGACGCCGCCGATTTCGCCGAGATGCTCATGCGGATGTATCTGCGCTGGGCCGAGCGGCACGGCTACCCGACCACCGTCCTGGACACCTCCTACGCCGAGGAGGCCGGGCTGAAGTCGGCCACCTTCGAGGTGAAGGCGCCGTATGCCTTCGGGCACCTCACCGTCGAAGCCGGGACGCACCGGCTGGTGCGGATCAGCCCGTTCGACAACCAGGGCCGCCGGCAGACCTCCTTCGCCGCGGTCGAGGTGATCCCGCTCATCGAGTCCGACGACTCGGTCGACATCCCCGAGAACGACATCAAGGTCGACGTCTTCCGCTCCTCCGGCCCCGGCGGCCAGTCGGTCAACACCACCGACTCCGCGGTGCGGATGACGCACATCCCCACCGGCATCGTCGTCTCGATGCAGAACGAGAAGTCGCAGATCCAGAACCGCGCCGCCGCGCTGCGCGTCCTGCAGTCCCGGCTCCTGCTCGTCCGCAAGGCCGAGGAGGACGCCGCCAAGAAGGAGATGGCCGGCGACATCAAGGCCAGCTGGGGCGACCAGATGCGCTCCTACGTCCTGCACCCCTACCAGATGGTCAAGGACCTGCGGACCGACTACGAGGTCGGCAACACCTCCGGCGTCTTCGACGGTGACATCGACGGCTTCATCGAGGCCGGCATCCGGTGGCGCCGCAACGCCGAGAAGGGCAACTGACCTCGGGCCGCTGCGCCCGGCATACCGGTATGCCGTGCAGCCGGCGGACCGCGCCGCCGCGGCATCCCGCGCCACGCCACGCCCCCTCGGAACCGCAGCATCGACCACCTGTCGACGTACTCTCGGACCTGCGTAGGCCCCACCCAAGGGGTCGGCGGCGGATGCCCCCGAGTGCCAGAA
>JAABUP010008275.1_pt1 | contig 13349 bp, 14 predicted proteins | sample 5559201 | NCBI WGS metagenome assembly JAABUP01 (sample SAMN10711887, study PRJNA513373) | rock metagenome | isolation source: Antarctica rocks | place: Antarctica | reverse complement strand
GCGCAGCAGCGCACTGCAGACCATTGCCTTGGACAGTGAAGACTTGCCAAGCTCTCCCCCCTCTTCCTCTTCACCTGAGGTCAGTCCCTGGTTGTACTGATCACCAGATGCATTGCAGTGTTCAGCATCGCATCTTGGGAGGGGCCACACCACCTGCTTCATTCTGTACAACACGAGCTACTGTATTTGTGCACTTATGGGTTTACCGCGAGTGAGAGTGATCTGGTTTGAACAAGCCTGGTCACAAGCCTGGTCAGGTGACAACATCGCATGGCTGGCTTGTCGGCACCTACTTTGCACCAACTTGTGGTGTCCTTGCAAGTCTGTGATGAGGTGCATGTTATCCTGCACCTGAAAACAGCCGTTTTCTCTTAGCCGCAAAATCCAATGCTGGCTTGCAGTATGATGCCCGTAGGCTCTTGCCTGATGGTCATGACATCAGTGCAGACTAAGCGCAGACTTCGCTGTTAGGCCTTCCCTTGTAGCTTGAGTGTTGATAGGCAGACCGAGTGTTGAGAGGCAGACTGAGTGTTGGATAAGCAGATTGAGTGTTGATAGGCAGATGGAGTGTTGGTAGACTGATGGCGTTCCTTTTTTGGCAGGGCGATGATGGAGAGTCTTGGGATGCAGACATGAAGGCAGCCAAGCGCTACTGCAGCGGCAATGATGACAATGATGGTGGTTGGCACTTGAAGTGTTGATAGACTGACGGCATTCTTGTTTTGGCAGGGTGATGATGAAGGGTCTGGGGATGCAGACATGAAGGCAGCCAAGCGCTACTTCAGCGGTGATGATGACAATCATGGTGGCTGGCAGCCGGGCACAAATGGTAGCCCTGAGCCTGGTGCACCACCACCGGAAGGAGTCTCCTCCAGCACCATAGTCTCAGGCCTTGTTGCCTCACGCAAGCAAGATCACGCTGTAAGTTTTCTTGGCTTGTAGACATGGTTTATTGGATCGGAAAGAGATGAGCAAAAAAGATACAAAGGAAGACAGATGATGACACAGAAATAATCTCCTCCAGCACCATATTCTCAGGCCTTGTTACCTCATGCAAGCAAGATCACGCTGTGAGTTCCCAGGAACTGTTCCCTTAGCTTGTAGATGTGGGTCATGGACATACATTCATCCATTTGTCTGTTGTCAGTCAAGAGATAAATTGATTAGTTGCTTGATTCAGCATTGTGTGCTTTGTTAGTGTGGCACATGCATTGCAGGTGAGAGGCGCTGACAAGATTTGTGAGCTGGCAAACCATGTGATCGTTTGTGGCGCTGAAGAGAGCTTCCACAACTTCATAGAGCAGCTGCGGCGGTGCGACCCCATGAGACCCCCCATTGTCATCCTGCACCCCAAGCTGCCCAGGTCCTGGTCCCTCCTGCAGACCATGTTCCAACCCCTACACTATGTTCAGGTACACACTACCTGCCTGTGCAGCTGTTCTTCTTCATGCGTTCATCCATCCATCCATCTATTCTTCCATCCAGCCCTCCGTTCATGCATTCATCCGTTGTATGTATCCATCTGGTCAAGTCATGGCGGCAAGGAGTAATGGGATCTCCCTGCTGACAACATTGACCCAGAAAAGCTATTATAATGTGATCAGTCAACTGGTCCACAGAAAGGTAGATCAGGCATTCCAAGGTTGACAACTTGCAAGCTTCATTGCAAAATTTTGATCAGAGACTTGCTTGACATTCTGCATGTTCACAAGGTCAGCAGAAGCCAGCCATGCTGTCTATCAACTCTTCCTTCCTTTCAAGCAACTCTTCCTTCCGTTCAAGCACCCCTTCCTTCCTTGCTAACAACTCTCCCTTCTTTTCAAGCAACTCTTCCTTCCTTTCAAGCAATTTTGCCTCCCTTCAAGCAACTCTTCCTTCCTTTCAACCAACTCTTTGTGTTGGCCTTGTGAGCAGGGGGAGCCGAGTGACAGTGCCAGCCTGAGAGGCGCTCGAGCAGCTGAGGCACGAGCCCTTGTCTTCCTTGGTGCCGCTCAGAGACCCATGATGGTAATTGCATTGTTACGCCATACATCCCCTGTTATGCCGTACATGCCTTGTTACGCCGTACATGCCTTGTTACGCCATACATGAACTCTCAGTTGCGCTACATCACCAGCAACATGCTTAATAAAAGCGTGGTATGCGGCTTTATCATTGCACATGCAAGCTTATAACACTGATACTGCATGTGCTGACTAGAAGAGTATTTAAAGATATGCTAGCAGCCTGAGGGCATGTGTCGGAATGCATTCAGTGAAGAGAGGGTGATGCTTTGGTGTAGAAGTTGGCATGCTGTGCAAAGGGGGGCATGCAGTGTCAAGGAGAGTTTGTGCAGCTACAGCTGAGGCGGCCTGCAGCAACATGGCACATCAACCATGCAAGTCCTGATTTTGGCATGAACAGACTGTCTTCCAAGCATGTGGGAGCACTTGCTCAGAAGGCAGAAGTGTCAAGCCATCACATCAAGAACTATTCATTCGTCTTGTTTTGGTTCATTACGTCTGTAATGACTTTTGATCAGCATCGATCATTCCATTATGAAACACAAGATGTCTCCGTCCAAAGATCAGTTTGCTGTGTTTCTGTCCTCTTTTTAGAGACAACTTCATAATTCTTCAAAGTCGTTCTGGTCTGTCAGTGCTGCAGGAGGCCAAAGCCTAGGCAGCCTGGTATGAAACTTGGCTTCTCATTAAATTGATGCAGTTTTATTTTTATTTATTTTTTTCCAGAGGCAAAGGATCTCTTTTCTTTTTCAGGAGGCAAAGGATTTCTTTTTGTTTTCAGGAGGCAAAGGAGCCAGACGCGGGTGATGATGGCTACCTGAGCAGCAGCCGAGCAGCAGTGTTGGCTGACGCCGAGGCTCTGCTCACCTGCTACGGCGTAGGGGAGGAATCCGGTGCAGAGCTGCTGCACGCTGTCGTGGAACTGTGCTTCACCTCTTCTGTGCGCTTCCTGCAGCCAGGCCTCTTACTAAAGGTAGGATTCAGCCCAATTTGTCACCTGCATTTGGCTATTTTATTTAGTCAACGTAATCCTTGTTTGTTGATGGATTTGGTAATCAATTACCTGTTTATTAGCTTAATGCAATTGTTCACATGATTGATTTGGGTTACTCTCTGGGCTACACCAACTGCAGTCAGATCCTGACCTGTTGCCCAAAGTAGGGCTTGAGCCATTTCACCTACCCCTTGAGCCAAATTGGCCTAGGTCTCTTCTCTTGCACATGTTTGCTTATAGCCACAGGGTATATTGTTTGCAATCTTGCATGTCCACCAGAGGAATACTGGGACATGATGGTGAATTAGGGCAAAAATAGTGGCAGTCTGTGAAAGGGGTCCTGTCCATGCAGTTTGGTGTCTGCAGCCTTTGACAAGATATTTTATATTACATGCTGTTTGTCAGTGCTGTTTGTCAGTGCAGATTGACTTGGTTCTGAAGGCCTGCCATGGGCTTGTGAGGGGGCCAAAATGCTGTATGTTTTGTTCCTGTAGAGTCTTCTGTTCACGCATTGAAAGTGGACATGATGCTGCAGGGCAACAACCTGACTGATGAGCATGGGCCAAGAATAAAAACGAGTTCTGACGCAGCTTTCATGAGGCCCAAAACAGCTTTTGACCCGTTGAAAGTGGAGATTATGCTGCAGGGCAACAACCTGACTGATGAGTATGGGCCCAAGAACAAAAACGAGCCTCGGCGCAGCTGGATGATGCGCAAGCGGCAAGAGCGTGCTGCAATGAAGGAGGGTCTGGCTGAATGGCAGGCCAACCCATACTTTTGTGCAGGAAGGGTGACTGTGCCTGCCCTTATGGACACTGTAGCCTGCCAATGCTTCATCAACACGTAAGCTTATGCGTCAGTGGTATAGCCCATGCCTGCATCTGTACTAGCCAACAGTCTTTGTGTGAAGGTAGGGTGTGTGCATCACTGTTTGTGCGCCGTATGCACTAGACATAGATGCGTACAAACGGTGATTCTGCACAGCACAGCACAGCACAGCACAGCACAGCACAGCACAGCACAGCACAGCACAGCACAGCAGAAGCAGCATGTCCTCCCAGAGACTGTCCTGCTCAAGTTACACTGCAGATACAGCTGTTGAGCTGAGACAGCCTGAATTTGAGTCTGTGTGAAGTTCCCAATACTACATATATTATGCCTACCTATACTTGAGTCTTAGGAAATGCATCATACAGCACAACCATAGCTGGCTGCAGAAGGATGTTGTAGGTCTGCTTTGACTCAAAGGTGCTGGTGCCCATGCAAACCACAACACCCTTCAACCATCTTCACCATCAGATGCATAGCATATGTAGCTCGTGGTGGGCTGCAGAGGGATGTTGACAGATCTGCTGACAGAGTTTGCCGGGGACGATGGACGAGCCGGCGGTGCTCTTCTTCGGCAGATAGACCTTCCACCAGAGATGGTGGGCTGCACGTATGGGGAGCTCGTACAGAGGCTGACCCTGCACCGCAAGCTTGTACCCCTAGGGTTATACAGACGCAAGAGCGAGAACTCTGCGTGGCGGCTGCAGTATGTCGCAACAAATCCGCCTTCGCATGAGAGGCTGGAGATTTCTGACAGAGTGTTTGTGCTGCGTGAGCGAAGAGGACCTTGGCTGGCTGTTTGACACAGGGGTGGTGCTTGAGCATGCCGGTTTTCCCAATAGATGTAAGATGCAGCAATGCATGCACGTGACTGGCACTGCTGTACCTACCATGACTTGCCGTGTGTTGCGACATGGATCAGTCAACAATGCTACCAAGGGTTGCATTACTGGTAGTTTGGCACATGTTCAACAAAGCTGTGGCCATTTGCCTCTGGACAAAACATCAATTTCATTGCCTCGCATGCCTGATGGATTATCTGCATGACCAAAGAGCAACTGGACCTTCAGCATGCCCAACTGAGGCTGGACCAGGAAAGTATTACTCTTTGATAAACGCTCTTAATGCACACTGGCACTCAATAAGAAACATGTCCTGTTTGGCCAACTGCCTTAGCTCAGCACTGCTGCATCGACATGGCTTGCACAATGTGGCTTGCACACTGATGTCATGTGGGTTGCACAATGATGTTATGAAGTCTGTGTACCTCACAAGAAAGACCCCAAACCACTGAGCGTGCAGAAAATCGGCAGAATGAGCCGAAATTGAGAGCAATGCTCGGAAAATTTGTTCAACTTGGCAGATGCATGTCGCTTAGCAACAGCAGTGTTTTGCCGCTTTGAAAATTGAGAACGGGTATGTATGGCAGTTGGACCCTTGATCATCAACTACCCAAGTAAGTTGGACGCCTCATCTACGCTCGGTCAAGCGGAGGGGACCCACGTGCGCTCGACTGTTGACTGAAGGTCTCGCGAACCTTGACTCACCTGTGCCGCCCAATTTCCGGAAATTTCGATTCAACCCCAACTCGATTTCGGGAATTCCTGCGTCCCGACTGCCTTTTCCGTTCGTACGTACATACATACATACATACATACATACATACATACATACATACATACATACATACATACATACATACATACATACATACATACATACATACATTTATTCAGAACCCCAAGCTCAGCTTAAGAATTCCCGGGAGCGGATGAGGCGTCCCAATCATGTTTACCACATGCTTAGCCTGGTTAGCTTGTCCATGGTGAAATGAATCATTTTGCACACCCTAGCCAGATTCTTTCACCGTGCTTTAATCTTTCACAGTTTGGCAGAGAGAGAGATTGACCAGCGAGCTGACTCGCAAAAAACAGGAAACATGGCGAGAACGGTTTTGCAAGATGTCACCCAACCATGCGTTTGTAGCCAGCTATGTCCACCCCAGCAGCGCGTTCGACCACAGATTTTCCCTTACGTCAATTCACAGCCAGCATGTTTCCAAACAAAGCACTCCCTCCTCAGAAGCAAAACAAGTGTGTGTTATGCGGGTGCCGTACAGTCACAAAGTACGTTGCCTCAACTGGACCAAGAGTTCCAGGCTTGGTGGCAAAGTGCTGATGTCAAAGCTGATGCACTTGTGCCTGCAGAGTTTGCAGGTAGGTTTCGGTCTGCCGATCGACAAGCCCCTGCACTTGTCCTCAAACACTCACACAGTGCTGTGCTTAAGATCTTAGAGGCATGGCAGCAGCAACATCAATCAACACTGGTGACAGCATTGTCACTCTGCCCAGAACAGCAGCCCTGCTTGTGACCCCTAAAATGAAGTGCCCTTTTCCTGATTTGATAGACCAGGCCTACTGGGCCAAAAGTCAATGGTAAGCCATATGCATTGCACACAGCAACATTTTGCTGCTCCTGCATAACTTACAGAACGCACAAGGTGCTGCCAACGCATCATCCATCGTGTCGACACTTCTCTGCAGACACACTCAAACTGCTACAAACCAAAGCTGAAAGCTGCGCATTGATGTCAGCCATAAGAGCAAAAGCAACAAACACAACACACTGCAATCAGTTGTTTACGCCTGGATTTTGTTGAACTTGTGCAGGTTTGAGAAGATGGCATTGATGCTGTTGCATGAGCAACAGAAAGGCAAGAATTCAGTGGTCAGTGGGTACATTGAGCAGCTGCCAGCCGAATTTGACACCCTGTTGCACTGGTCCTCTGAGGAGCTTCAGCTACTGATGTATCCTCCCTTGATTCAGCAGGTATCGGTGTATGGTGACTGGCAGTCACTACATGCCGCATGCATTGCCTCTTTGTGTTCTTATTTCTCAATAGTAACATCTTGGCAACAGCAAGCAACAGTAAACTGTCACCAGGATAAGCATTGTAATCAATGCGTTGCACGAGCCTGCTGTTGTGCAAGGATGCACATGCATCTTTTGTACCACTGGCATTTTTGCGTTTCACAGTATTTCATGTGAACCAAAATTCAAAGGCCGTTGCCAGTCAGCGCGTTGTGTACTGCATCCAGACTGCTTGACTGCGCCCTACCTAGCTCATCATGAGCCGGAAAGCTATTAAAAGTTTTACTGTCTTGAAGAGCAGCAATAAATGTTAGGCTTACACATTCCAGTACACATAACCATATGTTCTGTATCTTTGACGCTCCTCTGGTTTTTTATATTAACATTCCGACCACCACATTGCAGCATGGATCTCCTCAGATGCATCAAAACTTTCAACCCTTGCAGATACTCAGCTGCAGGCACAAGAGTGACAGCAGACCTTGGCATGCTCACTATGCGCCCCTGACTGGTACTGACGTGCAGGTGCAACAGCAAAAGCAGTCTTGGCATGACCATTACAAGAATGTACAGGCTGCATCTACTGACAACCCTGTGGGCGAAGATGATCTGGTCTGGGCATTGGAGTGTGTCCGCAGCAGGGCTTTCAGCGGTCCCTACTCAGGCAAGTCACAAGCCACAGGCTTGACTGCCCAAACTCCTGTCATGGCCAGACACTGCTTGAGATAGTGCAAGATAGCTGACAGCATATGACTACACACTCATGAGACCACGTTGCAGCATGTGACTACACTCTCAATGGACCTCTTTGCAGCATATGACTACCCACTCAGTGGAACTCTTTGCAGCATATGACTACAAATTTAGCGGAACTCTCTGCAGCTGTTCAGTGACCATTGTCCCCCTCTGCAGGTCCCCCAGTGAAGGACAGAGCAAAGCTAGTTCTGCCTTTCGTGCTGGCAGCTCTGGCCTACACACAGGTAGCTCACCTGCCTTTGGAGCAGATCCTGAATGGGGCCATTGCAGCAGTGCTCTTCAACATCATCTACGACACCTTGCTCAGTAGGAAGCTTCGCTGGTTTGCCATGTGCCCGGTCATCGACTCCATGAACCACCAGAGTACGTCCACGGTATGTCTCAAGCATACAAGTACTTCTGTACACACTCACACATACTTGCACATGGATAGAGACTGTGTTTCGTCTGCATGTTGTTGCATACTACCAGAGTACGTCCACGGTATGACTCAAGCATACACGTTATTATTTAGTCGTGATAGGCCTATTGTACAAGGCACACCCCAATGGTTGCCAGCATAGATTTAAAAATCCTGCTGAGACTAAGGCCCTGCCTCATGAGGGGGCATTGGCTCTTGAGAATCATACACGTGCTTCCATACACACTCACACATAGTTACACATGGATACATACTGTGCTGCATCTGCATGTTGTTTCCATGTTACCAGAGTATATCCGTGGTACGATCGATGCATGTGTGTGCTGTATGTGCATGCGCCTGCAAGAGTACGCCCATGGTATAACCTATGCATACTTTTGATGCATATCTGCATATGCTTGCATGATAGTGGACAGTGCAACATTTGTGCCTGCTCAATGCCTGCAAGCTAAGCATGTTTTCTTGAGCTCACGATTACAAAGGCAGAGATGATTTGCAACCAGAAAAATTATAGTTTATGCAAAAGATGGAACAAAAGCAAGTTGCAATGCGATCCCAGATAGATAGGTCTTTTGAACTGGCAGAACGCTTTAAGAAAACCAGCTAGTAAGCAGACACAGGGTAGTGATTCATTTAGACCCAACAAAGGAAGCAGTGCTTGCAGTAGACAGTCCTGCAGCCATTGCTCTGTTACACACCGGCAGATTTGCATCATCTGCTGTGAGGTGTTCTCACAGTCTTTGTACAGTGACCATGTGTTTTGCCAGCCGTTTCATCCATCTTCTTTGTAACACCAATTCTGTTTGCATGGCTGGCACTTGTCTTGCTATGCTACCATGTCTGCAGTTTCAAGCAACCAGCAAGCATGGTTGCTTGAGAGGCATTCAGCAATCAGCAGGTTTGTGTTCTTTGCAGAATGAGGTGGCATATGAGTACTTTGGGGACCGCTTCAGCGTCACAGCAGAGCGCAAGTACAAGCAGGTGAGCTGTCTGTACTCCTGTCAGACATGTGCATAGCAACTTGAGCTGTCCTACTATCTGTGGTGTGAACAAGGCACTGCTGTTGTAGCTGCCAGACCACTAGGTATATTCATAACAGTATATGCTTTGTTCCCATCAGCATGGTTTACAACAGTATTGTGACATGTGTTTGAAACTGGAAGGGCAGCAATGCATGCTGAGGTTGCTGTGCCGACAGCCCAGTATGCATGTGAGGAATAGTCTTGGTGTCATTAACGCAGAGGTGGTCTTTTTGTGGCAGAAATTTTGTGTAGCAGATGGCACGCACAGTAAGCATCAATTAGCTGCAATGGCTTGATGGCTGTACACCTCCAGCAATTTCTTCTACCAGCAATGGTGTTTGCCGTGTTGAAAATGTGAGTGACATGTTGCACACAGTTGTCTTGCTGACGCCAAAGCATCACTTAAGCACGCTCAGTGCAAGTCAGACAACAGAGAGCTGATGCAAAGAGTACAAGAGCAAATGAACTGTCCAACACACAAAATAACGTTAAGTCTTGCAGACAGTTGTCTCTGCGATGCAGGGTGAGCAGGTTTTCATCACATACGGTCAGCAGAGCAATGACAAGCTGCTGCAGTACTATGGATTCGTGGAGCCCAAAAACCCAGCAGACGTTTATGTGGTGACAAACATGCTGCATGCCTTGCAAGACCTACCGTACCTCAACATCAGCAAGGAGAGGATACAGTGTGTTCAACAGGCTGGACTGCTCACTTCCCTTGGACAGGTGTGTGCACAACTGCCTGGAGTCGTCATGTGAGCTGCTTCCAGTACTTCCAGTACAAACAGTTCTCAAATATCTCCCCAGCGCAGGAAACGTGTTTTACTGTCCCCAGACGTTTCTGAGATTAGATTTCCAGTGTAGGGATGACGTTTCTGCATGAAAACAGACGTTTTGGAATCAAAAAGATCTCTTAGTTAGTACAGACAATAATCCCTAACTGAGTACAAACAGCTTCCTCACTCAGTACCGACAGCTCGAATGCGCTGTGTGTGATAAGGCATCCTCATGGTGCCAAGAATGGAAGAGAGTGTTTGCTTTCTGGTTGTGTAACTTGGTCTGCCTAAACAACCTGCAGCAAGTTTGGCAGCTGTGTGCTGATTTGTATGCCTTGTATCATGCGGTCCAAAGCAGCTGATCCAAGATGTCAGCTCAATGTCACAAGGCAGGGCTTACTTGTGAACATTCTTTGACTCTATATTGCAAACCGCTCTGCAGAGGAATCAAGCAGCCAAAAAAGCTTGCCACTCATGAGTTGGGTTTGTCGGTTGGTCCTATGTTGTTGTGGTGGCTTCATGCTTCCCTGCTGCAGGTGGCCCTGACAAGGCAAGGCATGCCCGCAAAAGCCCTCCAGGCTGTACGGATGCTGTTGGCTTCTGAGCAGCTGCACAGCCAGCGCTCTGCTGCAGACTTTGCCAAGCAGATTGACCCGCTGCATGAGGAATCTTGTTTACAGGTATTGCCCATTGCTGCTGATGATCTCAACATCAGTAACCACCCTCACTTTTCAAGTCTTTCCCATATGTATTCCACTGTGTAAAGTTGCCTCACGCTTGTGAGTCATCCATGTATTACATTGTATGCAGGAGCAGAATGAGCACCGTTACATGCCTGCTGTTGTGCTTTGACTTGTTTGGTTGAGTAGTAAGTTTAGTAAAGTCAGCAAGCAGCACATGTAGCGATTTCCTGACTAAACACTGATATTTGGTTGATGCTGCACAGAGATGTTGATAACAGATTTGGTTTTATGCATGCAAGCTCATCTGTATGCCTGCTTTGCACACACTCTTTGTTTGCATGCATGCTTGCCTGCATGCTGGTTGATTCTACATTCCACTGTTTGAGCATGCATGACTAGGTCCCACAACATGTCAAAACATTGGGGGTCGGAATGCAAAATGACATGTACTACAGGCTGTCAAAGATGTGTGCGTCAGCCTCAGCAATCAGCAGTCTAGGAATCCTGCAAGGCAGTCTGATAACAAAGTGTCCCGAGCCCGCCAAGATCTTGCAAAGGCTTTTCGGCAGCAAAAGAGTAGAGTGCTGCAAACATGCAGCAAAACCCTGGACAACCAGATTCGTCAAGCAAGGAAGACCTAGGTCATGCCTGTTGACCCACGCACAAGCATTTGGCACAACTGGAGAGCGTGCCTGCAGTAGTGGGTCATGACAAAACCCACTGCACAGGCTGTCAATACACTGCAAGACTACTCTGATTCAGGCACTTCTCCCAGTTCAGCTATCTGCTGCAACATAATGAGACTGCTTTATTCAATTGGTTTTTGGCATAGCATCCATGTAGTGTACATCCCTGTGGACCAATGGCAGATATGCTGCCAAAACAAATGGCTTGCTCATCTTGCCACACAGACTACCTAGCAGAGATCATCCAAAGAAACGTATGTCATTTGGACCCAGCTTGCAGTACAGTTTTCTACTCTCTTGCAGTCCAATGCTGTCAGCATTGTCATGCTGTCTGTCTAGCTCATGGGATGGTGGCTTGGCGTTCTGTATAGCTGAAGTTGGCCAATACGCTTCGCGCCTTGTCACTAACACCTACAGAAAGGTGACATCTTAGTACAGCACTTGATGGATGCAGAGTTGCACGCCACGTCTGCAGGCATGGTAGCCATCACAGGGTTTCTGATACGCACCTGCCCACTGACATCCTGTGATGCTCCAGACTCAAGGGCTTGGACCTCAATTTCTACCTGTGCAGCCAGAAGCAAGCAAAACAAGTGAGACCAACAGCTTTGCTATAGTCTGCAAACAAGGCCGATAGACTCTACAAGGCCATGAGGAAATGTGCAAGGGAGGAGGGGGGTCCATTGTTACAATGTTTTACAAGTGGGAACTACGATGCTTGCTAACCAGGTTTGAAACCCGAAACCTGTGCCTAGCAGGCAGTGGTACCAACTACTGCTCAAGCTCAGCCTGGCCCAGCTAGCAATGCAACAAGCCCCAGTGCAGAAAAAGACAGCTGGTGCTTTTCAGCAGCAAGGCATACCTGGGCAGAATGCCTGAGCCAGCTTATCCAATGCGCATCATCCTCAACATCTTCATGAGCGATCATGACACAGGCATATTGCCCCTGCAGAAGCAGAGGCAATGTTTGGTCCAGAGACCTGGAAAGGGCTCTATTTAGGGTTGACTGAAACTTCATTGTGCAAGCTGTGCTTACATGCAGCATAGCTGCAGCACAGTAAGCTTTGCCTCATGCTGCTTGCATGTCTTGAGTGCACAAACAAGATGCAGAAGCAGCTTGCACAGAGCAGTGCTGCTGGCCTGACCTGAGTGACACCTTTGAGGGAGTGGCAGTAGTGCAAGAATGCCTGCCATTGCTCTTTATCATCAGTCAACCCAGCAAGAGCCTGTGTGGGAGGCAAAGGAGTGATTTAAACTCATGCCAATGTGCCCAGCGTGGAGGCCAGTGCATCAAATGCTCAGACTGTGTGCCACTCTGCATACATCTGGCATGACTTGAAATTGTGTGGAAAGGTTACGCTCAGCATGCTTGTTCGTACAGACTTACAAATCCAGTTGTAAATTGCACCAGTTGTAAATTGCACAACTCATCAAGGACCATGATACAGCAACTCACTGAGACAGAGTCAACTAGCAGGCAGACCCCAGATGCAGCAAGGGCCGGACAAGCCTCTGTACAGGCACTAGCCAATTTTTGTACAAGGATCTTCAGAAAATCTGTAGATTAACACATTGTATGAACATAAGTCGTTGATCATGGTGCATAGCTGCGCAAATTCAGTTCCTGGTAAAGGCTCCTACTTGGCCAGACTGATTATGCACCTGCTGAGGTCAGGCTGCTGGTTATTGTGACGGGTATCACTTGTTGTGAAGCGATGCAGTTTGTCAAGTTAATACCCTGTGTAACAGATCGGCGATGACTTCAACACTCCGAGTCAGTTCAGGGCGTCAAACAACTGTAAGCCTACCAGTTTCCTGAGAGCTTGTTGGTAGTGTGACAAGGAATCTTGAACGAGAAGCAAAACAACCTGCAGGACGACATGGACATGATCTCACAGACGTAATGTCAAAGCGACAACGTCATGCTAAAGCATACCCGTAAATTGGCCGCCAGGGCAAGCTGTAACAGGTGAGGGATCAGAAAGGCTGCACTAAGATCCAACTTGTCTCGAACCAGTAAAACACCCTCAAGATCCCTTGCTTCGAGTATACGCTGGTCCATGCGCTTCGTCGCTAACTGCAATGATGATGTCCTCGATCATGCAAGCAGTTGATCATAGCCAGCCTTGGTCTTTGTACGCGACGCATCGCGTGCCGTTGCGTACAGCAAAAGCCTCAAGGTCAAGCTCAACAAGTGGAGTACATATCGATTTCTTTGCAACGTCAAGTCGCTTGAGTGCTATTGTATAGTTTGTCTGGCATACTTCACTTGGCAGAAGCATACAGGCGATCTTGATCAGACCTAGCTT
>JAABUP010008273.1_pt1 | contig 13350 bp, 15 predicted proteins | sample 5559201 | NCBI WGS metagenome assembly JAABUP01 (sample SAMN10711887, study PRJNA513373) | rock metagenome | isolation source: Antarctica rocks | place: Antarctica | reverse complement strand
ATTCAGCTTCTCATTCTTTGTCTGCAGCTTCTCTCTTCTATCCTGACTTTTCGCACCCCCACCACCAGCCCTACATAATAGTCAGCGAATCACGCTCATCCACATTCTCCAACCCCCCGGTCACCCAAAGACCTGTGCATGATCACTCACGTCAATTCCACATTGATCTTCCTCGCCGGACTAACCCCGTCCTCAAAACTCGAATGATGATACAACTTCAAACAAGTCTTCATCCGATCGTAGCCGCTGAATTCCAGGAACGCAAAACCTTTCGATTTGCCCGTTTCTTTGTGCGTGCGGTGGCGGACGGAGGTGGGTTGCACTTTGGAGAAGTGCGTGGTTATGGATTCGGTTGTTGCTGTGAAGGGGAGGTTGCCTGGAGGGGGCGTGAGATGGGGCCAGAAGAGAGGAGGGACGAGAATGAGTACCTATGAAAACGATGAAGCGCTGGGGTTTGCCCGCTGCTGTTTCTGCGTCTGCGGCCTCTCCGCCATCTGTGTTCTCTGCGCCTTTACCAGCGTCGGCTTCCACTACCTCGGATTCTGCCCTGCCGTCGTCATCGGTTTTTACAGCCAGCTGTGTGTTGTGCTTCTTCTTCTTCTTCTCCGGCGGCTGTTCCAAGGTACTTTTATCCGCAATCTCAGCGCTTTCACCTCCGGACTGTTGCTCTGGGCTTTTGATAGATGGTTCTTGAAGCTGACTTTGCCCGAACTTCCTCTTCCTGGCTTCTTTTCTCTTCGCATCTGCACCTCCTCCCCGCAGCCGCAATATCGGTCCACCTGTCATTGCTATGGCTGTGTCTGAGGCATGGCTTAGTTTCATTTTCTTTGACTGCTGACTCGAATCAGGATCGACACTAGTATGACCAATAACTGGGATATGTCTGTTTTCTGCGATGTTCGTTGCTGGAATTGCTGCCTCAGATCTCTTCGTCACTTCGTTTTCCATCATCAAAACGTTTTGCCACAGCTCGTCGCCTTTTTGAAGAGAACTTTCTGGAACCCTGATAGATGTAGGGGATTTATCGTCGTTCCTGCTCAAGGTGCCCACTCGCACTCTTGAAATACTTCATACAGCTTGCCGGTTGTCTGATCCCAGAGATTTTTGCTTCCTCCTGTTTTCAAAAGGTAATGCCTTTGCTAGGTTTACAACTAGGACTGAGGAATTTCGATAGAGCAAAAATCAAAATCTTCCGGAGTTCATGCACCATGAATCGACAGATCATCAGTTTTCAGTTGAAGTGAATGTTAGAGACCTATAGAACTCAGAAATCTCAAATGCTATCAAATGAAAAAAAGCGTGGAAAGTTCCTGACTATCAATCTCTGTGTATCCAACAAGTTTGGTTTGCCCACAAAGAAACCTAAGCCTTGCAGGGATGTGTATCGCTTGCCTACGACTGGCCTTTGTCCCTGAACCTCCCCTGCGTCCAAACTCAACGTCTGCTTGGGATCTAGAGGAGCATCGGCGAAACAACATGTCTTTTGAACAGAGATCAGACCAGCTACTCCCGGATCCTCCATTAGAAGAGCCTTATTTCAACACCGCCACGAACGGCGAAAGGGCAGCAGAAAGCGGAGATGTTTATGGGGGACCTCTCCCTCCTGCACCAGTGGATGAAACCTCCAAGGTCGTCGACGATGTTCTACTCTCAGATGTAGGCTCAGACCTACAGTATTCTAACGTCTTCGGGACTCGCTCATGTGAAACCAGATCGGTGTCAATACCTTGCTTAACAGATTGAAGCAAAGCATTGCATCCGCCCGAGTATGTTCCCCAGACACGGTGATACCCTTGTTGCAATTACTCAGTGACTACTAGGACTTTGCTACCTTTTTGAAAAAGAGGTCGGTACTGGAAGAAGAGCATGCGCAGGGTCTCAAGAAGCTTTGCAGGACCACTCATGAATCTGTTCGCCGGCCAGACAATCGACAGGGCTCCTTCGCCCAAAATTATGACGAGATCACTCGTATCCACGAGCGTATGGCAGATAACGGAGTCCAATTCGCACTATCACTACATCAGATGCACGAAGACCTACAGGACCTGGCGACGAATATGGAGCGAGGACGAAAGCATTGGAAGCAGACTGGGTTGTCTGCGGAGAAGAGGGTACTGGACTCAGAATCGTCAATGGAGAAAGCGAAAGCAAAGTACGATTCGCTGGCAGAAGACTACGATCGTGCGCGCACTGGCGATAAACAATCTGGGAGGGTGTTCGGTTTGAAGGGACCGAAATCTGCGGCTCAGCATGAGGAAGACCTCCACAGAAAGGTGCAGGCTGCGGATTCGGATTATGCTTCGAAGGTGCAGACGGCACACAGTCAAAGACAGGAGCTTCTAAGCAGCTTGAGGCCCCAAGCGGTGAAGGCGCTTCAGGACTACATTACCGAATCCGACTCCGGCTTGACGCTACAACTGCAGAAGTTTGGTACGCAACAATTCGTTGGCCAATGCTTGATGGAAAAGCGCTAACAATCCGACAGCAACATTCAATGAGAAGCTTTTACTGAGTAACGGACTTTGCGTTAGCCCTCTGAAAGCACAAACAGATGGCCAAGCACCCCAACCTCGGAGTCTGCGTGACGTAGTGTATCAGATCGACAATGAGAGGGACTTCCAAACCTACGTGATGAGCTTCTCCTCCAAAGTGGGACCCAAGCCTGCTGAGATCAAATACGAGCGCCACCCGGTAAGCTTTCAGTCGTCGAGAATATAAATCTAGATCTAACTATACGACCAGACGCTTGCCACTTCGCAACAGACGCCTCCATCTATGCGTCGCCAATCACAGCAGCCACTCAATCAGCACCCAGCACCCTCATTTGGTATGCATGCACCGCAACAGCCTGCACAGCCGTACAGCCAGAGTTTCGGCCAAGGCCCTCCGCAAGGGTCACAGCAGCTGGCGGAAAGAGACCTTAGCGGCTCTCCACAACAGCAGCACTTCCCTTCAGGTGGGGCTGGTGGTCCACCACAGCTACCGCCACATCAATTTTTATCCGCTCCACCACCGCAATCGTTACAGCAATCCCACAACAACGCTGCACACTCTGCCGATTTGCCTCCTTTGAATCCTGTCTTTGGGGTTTCACTAGATGAGTTGTTCATAAGAGACGGTTCTGCAGTGCCACTGGTTGTATACCAATGCTTGCAGGCTGTCGATCTTTTTGGCCTGGAGGTCGAAGGCATTTACCGGCTCTCCGGTACTGCTTCACATGTAATGAGGATAAAAGCTATGTTCGACAATGGTGAGACGTCCGATATCGGTTGATGATAACTGCGCCATGTCGTTGACTGACTTACTCCTCTAGACGCATCGCAAGTCGACTTCCGGAATCCAGAGAACTTCTTCCATGACGTCAATAGCGTCGCTGGCCTACTAAAGCAATTCTTTAGAGACCTCCCGGATCCTTTGTTAACCGCAGAACACTACGCCGAGTTCATCGATGCTGCTCGTAAGCTCGGTCACTGCACAATGCTTCTACTATCTCGGCTTTTGCTGATTCCGACATAGGTGTTGATGACGACATTGAGCGGCGAGACAGATTGCATGCTATCATCAACAGCTTGCCTGATCCTAATTACGCAACTCTTCGAGCATTGACTCTGGTAAGCTAGATACATCAATATCAGCATGGGCAAAAATCGCTAACGTCTGTAGCACCTAAACCGCGTACAAGAACACTCATCAGTCAACAGGATGAATGCTGCAAACCTAGCTATTTGCTTTGGGTAGACATGCTCATTTTGCTCCCTTCACTCTTGGCGGTGCTGATTGCTTCCATAGACCAACACTCATGGGCTCGAACACCGGCCCAAACATCGCGGACGCCGGGTGGCAGGTCCGTGTCATCGATACCATATTGCAAAACGCCTACCAGATATTCGACGATGATTGAAGCCGCTCTTAATAAATTATTCTATATATTATCAAGCATTTCATAAGAGCTTCGTCTTAGCGTTTGATATGATTGAATTTTACATCGCAGACCCTTCAACATGTCCCATCTCTCGGAACTAGTAAGGAAACTAGAAGTATTGATTTACGAAAAGCAAGTACGACTGTTAGTATGTTGACTATTCCTCTAAGGGGCGTTTCAAACTCGTACCAATGATACTGCCTCGGGGCATGGTATCACGTTCAGCACGACGATAAGGTATTCTACTGGACTTGCAGTTTCTACAAGAACGTATGGTGAACGGTGTTTGCAAATCATTTATCCACCGAGCTATAACGCGGCCTTATCCCCTCCGTTCAAGCTCACCTCACCAGCAATCCTTGAGGCGCGAGCTTCAACACTCTCGCGCGCGTCCTGTTTGGTTCCACGTACAACGTCAATCGCCCATTCACCCAACCCACCCAAGCTCTTACCCTCATCCTACTCCTACTGCTCGCCCTACACCCTTGCCTCCGATACCCCAAGCCAAGTCCTGTGCCCAGCGCCGTGCTCTACACGCTAGGCAAACGTTCCTCTCCATTTCTTGACTTACCCGCCCCTCTTACGGAAATCAACAAAGAAAGACGGCTCTATCTCCCCTCTGAATCCTCTCTTCCTCTCTAACCCTCCAACTCTACATTCTCACCACGCTAGACCCTTCTGTCTACCATCCCTGGTGCTTCACCGCCCTCACCAACCACCCACCGAGTCCTTAAACCAATTCCAAAATCCCCTCGCTCCCTCTCCCCTCCCTCATCTCCTCCCTCACCTCCTTTCTCAACCCACCACCGAAAAGAACACCCAATTCTCCTCGCCAAAAAATAAAAAGCCCCCCCTCCCCTCTTCCCTTATTCTCGCTTCTGGAAAAGGACAAGAAAGGAAAACAAAGGAACCAGACAGACAGATGAAGAGGAGAGAGAAGATGTCTGATATGAGATGAACATGTAATCAGATAGCAGTCTTGGAGGCGCAAGTTCGGTCTTCGTTGGGTGGGTGGTGAGGGGGTACGAAAGATGCGAGTGGGATGCGTGGAGGGATGCGATTGATAATACGCGGACTAGTACTAGTCACCGAAGAGGGGGCGGAAAGGGGCGAAAGGGCTGTTGGTGTTGGTGTTGGTGTTGTAGCTCGCCAGGATGTTCTCCCAGTGTGCAGTGTGAGTCATATATATACAGATACAGATACAGATACATACAATCATACTCTACAGCACATACCCACGATGGAACCGAATCGAGTAGCGGAAGTGTAATCAATTCCCTGAATAAGGGCTACCTAGATCTATAACAAAATGATAAAACACTATGCTTTGGTATCATACCGCGCGTCCAAATTCCAAACCCGCTAAGATGATGGTATCATATCACAAGAAAGTCAAATCAACCCATCGCTACCTAATGCAAAAACCCAAACCCTCGAAACGTATATGCATGCTCCCTGAACACCAATAGCTACCCGTTGATATCCAGAAAATCAACCCTTCCTCGCCTTAAACAGGCCCAGACTCAAAAAAGTATCATTCTCCCCCACATTCGGCGTAGGTTCCTGAATAACCTCCCACCACTTCAACGGATACACGGGCCCGACTTTCCCCCTCTGTTCGACCCTCAACCAATCACCTTGCTCCTCCGCACTCCCACCGTAGCCGAATAAAAAGCGCAATCTCGGATCGCGGGTTTTGTCCTTTTCTTTGAGGAAGCGGATGCATTGGGCGCGGGCGGTGTCGGGGAGGTCGTCTACGAGGGAGGAGGCGACGTCGAAGATGTATTCGAGGAGGTTGGGATTCTTGCGGAGGTGGGGATGGAGGAGGAGGGCGGAGAGCGCTATAAGGAGGCGGGATTGGTCGTTAGGGCCGGTTTTGGAGCGTTGAAAGCTCTGGCGGTGGAGGAGTGTTAGGCGGAGGAAGACGTCGATCCTAAGATGGTGTTGTTAGCTCTCGATGCGGTTCTTTGAGACGCTGCAGACGGGACTTACCAGAAGCAGATGTAGCTTAGATGTTGTTCATGCTCGACATTCGTAAGATTTTCGGATTGTTGCTGTTCTGACTTCGGAGGTTGATGTTGCAGCGCTTGCACAAGGATATTCATCTTATCTGCGAGTACTGGCCCCATCTGCAGTGCTCCACCTTCTGGAACGCTATACGCTAGAGCCTGGATAATCGATAGATATATTCCCGGATTGAGTTTGCTCGACCCAAGATTTTCGTCGTCGTACGATTGCGTAGAGTTCAAGATTGACATCGTAGACAAGAGATGCTCCTCTGCCTGCTCTCGTATCTTTGCTAAATTAGCCATTGACCTTCTGATCTTACAGACAGTGGAATCACCTGACGCGCAATCCTATCGTCAAGTATAGACAAGAGAATTGGCCATGCAGTATTCTCACTGGCGACTGCTGACTTGGCACCTTCGAAGAGACCGGCCACAACATCGGTCGGAATGCCGTCACCGCAGCCAGAAATGGGACTCTGCTCAATTTCGAAGATTTTCCGTAGCTTTAGCTGGCAAAAAGGCAAAGAAAAAACGTCAGCCATCTGCATAAGCTTCATAACTTGATTCTCAGGCTCCAATTCACACAGATCTATATGCATTAGTGGAGCTACAACAGAAGGGCACTGATAAGACCTACCGGTTTCATTGTACGGATCAAGGAGGTCATTGATTACCTGCTTGACATTAAAAGCTGCCGCTGGTGATATCTGTTGACTTGGTGGAAAGAAGTCATGTTGAACAGCTCCGGTGTGATGTACCAAGAGATACCGCAGCAGTGACACTACACGCGAGCTTGTCAGGATAGATTGAAGCTTCAGCTTGGCATCCTTATCTTCGTCCACAGAACCCTGTTCAATGGCTCTGCTGATGATGAAGATCGCGTCTAGTGGTCGGACAATGAGGAAACGTCGTTGCTCAAGTCGAAAGCGATAGGTGGCCTTGAAGCTAATCATCAGCTGGTAATTTGTATACTGGGGTCTATATGTCTTACCTGGTTCATTGGAGAGGTTTGTCTTGGGTCAAATTGAACTACCAACTCCAGCATGTCCACCGCAACTCTGGCCATAAGACATCTTGCCTCTTCTTGTCTAGTGGCTTCAGGAAGCATCCTCGAGCATGAGACAACAGTCCGTAAACTTAGACAACCCGCGCTGATCAGTGGTAGTAGCGCCCAAACGAGTGCTGGTCGGGTTCTCGAGAGCAGAAGACCGTCTACCCATACAAGCATCAGGCCGTCAAAGTGCTTACGGTCGAAGACTCTCAATCGCGAACAAAGGAAACCCAGATTGTTAGTCTCATCCTCCAAATGATCCCAGGCATTTTCTATCCTCTTCATTATACTACCGAAAAGCCGTGCCATTGTTTGCTTGTCCATACTTGTCCCACTTGTAAGTAGCTGCTCGAACTCGTCATTGAAATTAGATTCTGCAGATTGGAGTGCTTCTGCCATATGATCAGACACAGGAGAACAAGCAGCGACGGCCGACTTCTGCTCGCATATTGCCAGCTGTCCGCACAATTGTCGTACTGTCTGTGCTTCACCAGGGAAGCGAGCTCCCAGGTCAATGAGCGAGACCAACAAAAGCTTCACAGGGGGCCGGCTTGCCGTCACAGATCGGTTCTGCTGAATCAAGCTTTGAAAGAGATCGGATGCTGCTCCGATTGCCGAGAAGATGTCGAAGAGATAATTAATAGTGTCCGCTATAGATGCGAGGACATTGTGGTCGTAGGAGCTAGATGCGATGTTGAGGACGTCTGCGAGTATCGCAAAATCTTGGATGTCTTCAAGGATACTCCTAACATAACAGAATTGGTCTACCGTGATGGCTGACGCTCCAGTTTGACTCCTGATGTCTTTCCAATCGTTCAACGGAACCCTAAAATATCTTCAGTCTAGTACGTTGTTAAAATTCCTGTCTACACTTACGGATCGCCTTTCTGGACACGTGAAACGACCACTTGTCGAAGCCAACGGCTTATTTCGGACTTCACCGTCCAGCTCAAGCTAGAAAGCTCGATGTGCTTTGCTTGGTCGCTATTCAGGTCTCCTTGAATATCCAAATCAAAGAGATCCGCACACTGACTTCTTATCATGTCTTCGACGTCCTCAATGAGCTTGCTCTCTTCAATAATCGAGAACGAGGCTCCGCTTAGAAGCATGCTTCTAAGATTGGCTGTATGATGTGGAAGGCCTTGAAGGGGGAGCTCAGCGAGCAAACGGACATCACAAGGATCGTTCTGTATTGGTGAGCCAGCAACATCTAGCATGTGAGACCAAGAAGCACGTACCTTGTGGAGCCCGTCCCGACCACTCAAGGCACCCCTGGCTAGCAACCAGTGACAGTATCTGCCCACTGAGAATTGCCTCGAGCGTATCAGCTCCGCAACAAGCTGATATAGATTCTGCTTCCGCAATCCTGTGATACTCCGGTTGCTGGCTAGATGGCTTAAGATGGCTTTGTCGGTGTCGTAGCCAAGTCTGTTCCAATTGCGTAGGAGGCGCACGGTGAGGTAGACATGTTCCTGCCCTTCTCGATAAGGTGTCGAAATCCATTCCAGAAGGATTTCGACGGCTGCGTCGTGGCTCTTGACCGTCCTCAAACACATCTCGGAAATCTGATGAACATCGACGGGTGCACGCACAGAATCGAGGTTGTGAATGAGTTGCTCTCGTGGAGACTGTCCTACTTCACTTTTACGAAGCCGTCCCAACTTCATGAGGCGTGTATTCCTTCGGAGTAGACGCTCGTACCGAGAGATCAAGCCAGAATTGTGTGGGTCCAAGCATGACTTCAACGTAGCCTCAAATTCCGCCCAGCAACTCGGTATGATAAAACATGCAGGATTAGTGTTTAGTAGATCCCTTGTGAGCTCGGAAAGCCGCCGGACGATGGGAATATAGAGCTCATTGTCTTCGCCCGCGGAAGCCTAAATAATCTTGTGAGCATTCGATTGAGAGTGTACGCGTTCAGGTCTTACCGCATGGAGCTTCCCAAGCAATGCCTGGGCCAAATGCCGTCCGTACTTGCGAAATTGCACAAGATCCTTCCAAATTATTTGTAATACCAGGAGCCAAATAGGTACCGTGTCCAGAGTTGAACCCTCTAAAGACGCAAGCACCCATTCCAAGTAGTGTTCCCGGTCCAGAAGGTGCTCCGAATATAGATGCGCAGATAGTCGGATACTGAAAACGATAATTTGTTAGTATATTCTCACAGACTGCACAGGCAGAAGCTTACGCATATGTCATTTTACTCCTCCAGTCTGCTGCTCCGCAAGATCCAATCACCCCATCAACGAATTGCTCCACAAACGCTGTCCAATCTTTGATCCACTTTGTCTCCCCGCCCATCGCAAATGTACCACTAGTCCCTTTCCTCTTGAAGGCACGTATTTCATTCGCACCAACGCATTTGGCCAACCAGACAGCTCTCCCAGTAGGAATATTCTTGCTGAGGCATTGATCGAGTAGAACCTTCCCTCTTATCCCATGTGGTATCGTACGACTCAGTCGGCGCAATGGAACAGCGGGGTTGGCCAAATCCTTGAGCCATGCTTCTCTTTTTGTGTCCGTCAGAGTGACACGCGGCGGAGGCTTGAAGGTTGAGCCCGCGGTTACCCTTCCGTGAGCTTGCCGTTGCTCGAGAGCGGAGACGAACAGTGCTGACAATGTTTGCAACCCCGACTTGTGTTTGAAGATTGAGTACAGAGATGGTCGCGCAGTGTTTGACTCGTTCTGGGAAACCTGTGTCTTGTCGTAGAATCCCTGTTTCGTGACTTGTTCGGAAAGGACGTCTTCAGGATGATTTCCAATCCATGGAAAGAAATCTGCCACCCCTACAGAGCGACTCGTTAGTGCTACCTTCGCCATTTAGGTCACGATATAGAACCATAACATACTGTCTTGCTCGAAGTGTGGTGCGAATGGTGGAGCCTCCAGCACGTAAGGCCTTGCCTGCACCCCCTCCCTTCCTGAAGCCCCACCGATGCCTGTTACTCTATGCTGCCGATGACTTCTCGATGATGCGTGACTTCCAGGTCGCATGGGTAATGGTGGAAGTGACTGAGGTATCTTCTCCGCTTCAGGTAACATTTCGCTGGGAGGTACCGACGGGAACGATTCGCTAGGGCTTTCGAAGTGGGCTTGAGCTAGCTGAGCCTCAAATGGTAGAAATTGTCTCCGGCGTGAAGCTTGCCGAGAGTTGTTGCTGTTGCCGCCATGTCGAAATGCTGACCCTATCCCAGCACCGTCGTCTTGAGTTGCGCTTGAGTCGTTCTCCGTCTTCCGCCGCTTCGATAGAGCTTCCCCATCCCGGTTGCCTCGTACAGCGTCCGTCAGGTCTATCAGCACATGCTTAGAAACCAACCCACTCGAGGGATACTGGTTTAGGGACGTGGTGCGACTTGGCGCTCGGATGTGAGGCCTTGGTAACCCCACTGAGGGATGACTAGTCATCGTAGACACATGATGACGGTTTCAGGAGTGTAGGTGAAGGAGTGACCGAGATAAGTTGGACGATAAGGCATATGCCGTTCAAGTAAGACTGGAGATATCACATCAGGGAAGCACGGGCTGTTTGTGTCCGACATTACCTTACTACATCTCTGCGAGGGCACGAGAATCCACGAAGGTCTATTGGTCAGATAGTTCGCTCCGGCTCCGGAAGATCTGCAACTAGCCACAGCAGGGCACTTCCCGGCGGGCGACACGGGGTGGCACAACAAGGTACGGATACGAGTCGCCGAGTAGATGTAAAGGTAGAGTGGCTGACTGACTAAGCGATTAGCCCCAGAGAAGACCTGAGCTCGGAGATAACACATTGATGCGAGAGCTATTCACTTCGAGCAATCGACTGCAGTATTTGATACATGGACACACTCTCGTAACGTTGATTTTCTTGGAAACGGCACAATGACAACGAAGAAGGACATGAGGAGGGAAGATCTTAGTATATTCAACTACTAGACAAGATTCTCAAGTCGATGTTCTAATCATCTCTGTAGTCGTCCCCTATGTGGCACCCCCCAAAAATGAAAAAGATTCAGACATGTCTGGTCAGTACTATGGTTCACCGATGAGTTATAGAAGCTAATGGCTCCGAAGGCACGATGGCAAGCTCGTTGCCAATGGCTGCCGTACGTGACACTTGCAAGTACCTTGAGTTAGGGAAAGGTTTGCTGACATTGAGAAGATGTTCACTAGGAATAAGTGAGTTCTTGGAATGTCCGTCTGGAGACAGATTTGCTAACATGGAATGACAAGAATGATCGGCTGGTAAGTAGCAGCATCTTGTAATCCAATGTGACGGAGGGATCTGACGGACAGGGCTCTAGGGCTGCCGTCGTCTTTTCACTACAGACCTGGCTCGCAGAAACTCCGGAGCAAAAACGAACGGGTACCACCCCTAGCTATTTCCAAGTTGGAATGTCTTGTGAGTAGATCGAAATGTTCCAACACCAGTTCCTCTGATGCATTAGTTCTCCACCGAACCATACTGACTTACCGTGCCACACAGTTCTCTCAGTCATAGTTGTAAGCGCCTCTCCGGGACCAGACAGAGTTGTCTACTAGGCAACCAGCGAATCCATTCACTGACATGTTCGTAGGCTTACCTTCCGCTATTCTTGCCGCCTCAGGCCGGCAGAACAGCAACAGGAACTGAGGCGCCGGCGGCAGTTCCGCCGTCATGATGCGAAGTCGACCCCGGCTTTGAGAATTTCTCTGCCAAGATAACCTATTGTACAATTACACGTTATTCTGTACTTGCACATGGATACTCACAAGCATTAGAGTTTTGACGTGTCTCTGGCGGAATTGTCTACGGTTGAGCAACCCAGTGGTCTCTTAGCGGTCAATTCGTTCATCTGAAAATATATACGCTCAACATCTCGAGAAATAGAACAGAAATTAGTCATGCGTAGAGAATGAATCACATCTATCTATGTACGGAAGTGGCTAGCGTCATTCTCGAGGAACTTAGCCAAACTTCGTCGCCGCCCACTTCAACCTCAAAGACTCAGCCTTGTACAATCTCCACTCAAGACCAAACGCCACTCTATCTGCAGCAAACACCTCCAAAGCGACATCTGATTCGCACCTCAATCTCGAATAACATCATCAAAGACACTTAGCTAAATTTCACCGGAAGCACACGAGTTTATGTCAATCGAAAACCTCAAGACCTTCGGTGAGTGAAGTTCCGTGTCACGACACAGCCCCTCACCAACCCCAAAATCACTCTGACGTCGCCACGAGCGACTGCCATTGGGGTTTGTGCAGACGGCCACTCTTAGGATAGACTTCGAGAAGACCCTCCATGATTCTTGACCTTCCTTGAAACCTGTCCGCGCAGTACCGGCTTGGTGGGGTAATGCTTGCTAACTATACTTCCATCTGCAGACCCCTTCGCCGAAGCCGACGAAGATACTGGAGAGACTAAGCAGTCTCAAAATTACATCCATATCCGGATCCAGCGTACGTTCTTACCTTCCATCACCCGGTGCTGGGCGTTGGCGGTTGATTGCGATAAGGCGCTTAAGCAAAGTGTCCAATATCAAGCACACGGTGACTGACCACATACCTCATAGAACGCAATGGTCGTAAGACCTTGACCACTGTTCAAGGACTCCCCAAGAAGTTCGATCAAAAGAAAATCCTCAAGGTCATCAAGAAGAAGTTCGGTATGCCACACCAGCCCCGTTTCCAATACCACCGAGATCCTGCCCTGTCCAGAACCAACACTGACTCGCTTCGTTCTTAGCTTGCAATGGAACCATCGTCAACGATACTGAGATGGGCGAGGTGATCCAGCTTCAAGGTGATCAGCGTAAGGATGTCCAGGAATTCTTGGTCGACAAGAAAGAAGGGCTGGAACTTGATGCCAAGACCATCAAGGTAAATAACACCTAAACGAACATTTCGACTCAATCTGACAACCTGCCAGGTCCACGGGTTCTAAGCCTCATCACAAGCCACGCCCCCCCCTCCTTACTTGCTCAGAGGACCGATAGAAGTTCCCATCGACAAGCACCCCTTTCCTACTTCTTGCCCCCTGGCCTCGGCAACGGATGGGTCGAGTTTTATGACTTGTAACGGGCGTTGATTAGATACCCTTTGATAGATGGCAATGATGATGGCATGGTTCGGGGACGGGATTTTCTTTTTCTTTTGCTCTGCATGGAAGACGGGTTTGCTCTTCTGTTACTGCTTTCTCGCTTCTGCCAGGGCTTGCCGTTCGTTACTGCTACGGTGGGTCGTGAGGGATCGGGGAGGTTGTTCAACTAGCTCTGGTAATTTTAAGACGATTTTTCCTCATTTTGACGTGTCTCTGTAATTTGAACGAAACCTTTACTCCCATTCAGCCATTCTGACACCGCCTATGCTATTCGTACAACGATCACACACCCACACCCACACCC
>JAABUP010008270.1_pt1 | contig 13352 bp, 15 predicted proteins | sample 5559201 | NCBI WGS metagenome assembly JAABUP01 (sample SAMN10711887, study PRJNA513373) | rock metagenome | isolation source: Antarctica rocks | place: Antarctica | reverse complement strand
CGGCCTCGGGGTTAGCAGCCGCCCCTCCGCCGCCGCCCAGCCGCAGGACTCCAGTACCACCGCCGTCCGGCCGCGCTGTGGCGCCCTCCGCCCCGGGCCCCAGGTGCGCGCCGCCCGCTGGGCGCCCGCCCACGACCTTCTCGCGGGCCTCGTGGCCGTACCCCGGGCCAAACCCTGCCCCGCGCGACGGCGACGGCCCCAGGTTTGAGAGCCCGTCCAGGTCGCCGCTGTAGCCGAGGGAGTGCGCCCGCCGGGTGGGCGAGCCGCTGAGGCGGCGCTTGGGGCTGGGGTACCGCTCGTCGGGCGGCCCCGGCGCGGGCCGCTTCAGCGACAGGCCGCCCGGTGGAAGCGCCGGCTCGAGCGCGGGCCGCTGCGCCAGGCCGCGCAGGCAGCGCCAGTACCGCGACTGCGCGCATGCAGGCCGCTTAATGCATCGCGACCCTCTTCTGCAGACCCTTCTTCAACAGCGCGGCATTCCTCAATGTATGCGCCGGCGGCACAGGTGCGACCAGCGCCATAAGCACTAACAAGCACCCGCCCGGCATACAGCGCAACTGCGCAGCCTGGATCTGCTCGTGCCCACCGTCACCAAGCAATACCTTCAATTCTTACCCCTCCCCTTTTCAATCGGCAAATATTGAGAAAAAAAAAGTCCAGAAAGCAAGCAAGCCGCCCTTGCATGCGCTCGTCCCTCAGCAGATGGTGCAAACGCTACCAAAGAAACAAAAAGGGCGTGCAGGGCAGCCGTGCAGCAGCACGCTCAGCACGGCGCCCAGATTCTCGCCTCTGTGTCATGCGTCGACGCAATCGCCCCGGGAGGCGAGCAGGGCGGTCCGCACCTGCACGCGCACCACCTCCTGCAGCACGAGCAGCGCGATGGTGGACGGCGCGGCGGGCGCGGGCAGGCGCGCGGGGCGGCGGCCCAGCAGCACGCTCAGCGTCGCCTCGCAGCCCGCCGCGGTGGCCGCCAGGTTGTAGCCGCCCTCCAGCAGCACGGCCAGCGGGGCGACCGCGCCCAGTAGCGCCGCCAGGTGCCCGAACGCCTCCGGCGCCAGGCGGCACCTGCATGCCGGCTGGCTCTTGGGGCTGCCAGGTATGTGATAGATTAAAGGCATTCAATATCTTGGCAAGGAGCTTGATACTCTTTTAGAAAATTGCAATGCTATGCAGCCATGCATCCGGCCGAGCTGGCATAATACTTTGGACCAAATGGACGCACTTTGTGTGAAATTTAAGCAAGGCCTGGTTGACGTTCCTTAGCGACTTTCTGCGGCCAAATGCACAGCGTTTAGGGTCGAATGCTGCGCGCAGCCGTGCTCCCGGGCGCACCCGCCAATGGGGTCGCCGGCCGCCGCGTCAAAGCCGGCCGACACAACAATGAGGTCGGGCGCAAACTCGTACGCGATGGGCAGGATGACGTGCGAGAACGCTGCCAGGTAGTCGCCTGCACGACCGGCACAGGCAGTCTTGCTCGACAGCCCAGTATAGAATGACACGCAGTTGTCAAGAGCACAATTGTCACAGTCAAGCTGAGGTCCTGACCGGTGTCAAGACCTCACCCTGTTTCGCTCCGTCGTCTATGCATCCATCTGGCAGGTATGCACCTGCTGTCCAGCCAGTGGGAGTGGCTACTGTGGTTGTGCCCCTGCCTGAGCGCCATCAGAAGCCCTCCACGGTACAGAGAAGGATGCCACAGCGGGATACTGCTGCGCTTGCCAGTGACGCCAATACGCGCGCGCACCGTTCCCCATGCCGCCGCAGGGCCAGGGCACGTTGACGGTGAAGCCTTCGCCCGCGCCCACGCCCACCTCGCCCGCCGCGCCCGTGCCCGGGTAGAAGTGGCCCCTGCGCGCAGCGCCCCCACTGGTCGTCGCATGCTTTCCTGGACTTAACGGCACCGCTCCATGCACAGCCGGCCCTTGAATGCCCTGCACAATGGCGCACGTAAACACATGCGCCTCCGACTGCAAAAAGGGTGCAGGTACCCCGCCAGGATGTCAATAAAAAGCTCTATAAACCAGTCCACAGCAACCTTTCTCATACTACGGCACAAACCAGGCACTTGACAAACGGCGCCAGCGCCCACCCGTCATATCTGTGGATGGACATGTAGAGCACTGAGGGGTCGTGCTCAAAGATGTGCTGTGTGCCGTTGCCTGCGCGCCGGCGCACATGCTAAAGGCGCCAGAGACAAGACCCACACAGGACGGTGTGCAGAGCACAGCATGCTAGCGCCTTCACAGTGCCTGGCGCATCCTGCGGATCTGCGCCTCTTCCAGGCATTGAGCCATTCCCTGCCTAATGGTTAGTAGGGCCACACTGCAGTGCAAGCGTACAAGGCCACTGCCTGGCCTACCTCGCCACTGACAAGCACAGGTACAGTCATGCAGTGCACACAGAGCGGTGGCCAGTGTCGCAACCAGCAAGGGCACATCAACGGCCCTCACCGTGGTGCACATCCCAATCAAGGATGAGCACACGCTGCGCGCCAGCTGCCTGCGGTCGCCAGCACGACAATGGGTCACCAGTTGTGACTTGGCATATCACAGAAGGCATTTCTGCAACACATACTGGTGCACCTCATATATACGCAGCGATTGAAATAACGCAAGACACACTTTTATTAAGTGCTAGCATAGAGCGTAGTTGCCCAAGCAGGCCCCACTCGAGTGAGAAGCGGACAAGTATAGGAGTACTGCTTCAGCAGGATACTGCAGGCGCATGCCACAAGCTCTGCTGGTGCCGTGCCATGGCAGCACCTGCGCCGCGCGCGCGGCCAGCGCAGCGTTGCAGAAGAAGCAGAAGCCCATGGCCATGCCGCTCTCAGCGTGGTGCCCGGGCGGCCGCACGATGGCCGCGCCGCCGCTCGCCTCGCCGCTGGCGAGGCCCCGCACGCACCCATCAGCGCGCATGACTGCACATTTCCTACTACCACACATGCTCACAGGCCAACTTTAGATAGACAGCCTCAGAGTGCCGCGATGCCTTGTGCATAGCGCGCAGCGCAGCGCGAGCATGCAGGACAGGTGCCAACTGTGTGCAATGACTCGCGTGTTATTCAAGCAGGCGGCAGGTCTTGACAACCTGACAACTTGGGGTCATTGCGCTGAGCCTGGGCTCAAGCGCATAGCATGGCCCTGGGCGCGCACCGCGCCACGGCGACAGCAACGTCGATGCAGGCGCCGGCCGCAAGGCGCGCGCACGAGTCGGTCCGCGCGTTCACGTACGTGTCCGGCGTGAGGTACGCGGGGCCGACGCGCCGCACCTGCGCGGCCGCCACGCGCGCCTTGCCAGCAGCCTAGCAGGCCGGGCGTGCGAGTACAGCAGCACTCTTTGCGCAAAGCGCCCATCCAGCGCAGGATCAACTAGACTCCATACCTGGGCGCCCGCCCGCCACACCTCCTTTTTCAGCTATCCCCTCAGCCTCTCGAACAAAATAACCTGTGAACCGTAGCAGCCCAGCATGGTGGACACGGGCGCGCACCGCGCCCGGCATGTCCGTCGTGCCGCCCGCGCCATCGTACGCCGCCAGCCCGTGCCCGCCGCCGCCGCCGCCGTTGCTCGTGCCGGCAGCGACGGCGGCCGCCGCGGCGGCCGCCTCGTCCGCCACGCGCGCCGACAGCGCAGCCACGGCCGCCATGAGGTCGCGGCGGTGGCAGCTGGCCAGCTCCTCGGTGCTCGCCTCGCGGCAGGGCATGCGCCGGCACCGCCCTGCGATTTGGTACGCCCGCTCACACAAACACGCAGGCGTTATTCTCACAAAACGGTGGCCGCATAGGTGCGGTTGGTGGCTTATGTGAGTAGAGACGACGCACCTGCAGCAGCGCAGCCAATTCCGCACGGGCAGCCTAGCACATCACTTCCCTGCAACTGGACCCGGGGTGCACCTGCAAGCCCGCTGCTCAGCAGGCGCGCGACGACCGCGCGGATTCGGTCGGGGCGCTCAGGGTGCGGGCTGCCGCGGCCCTCCTCGTGCGCCTCCATGCGCTCATCAAACACCAGCACAGTCGCGAGCACGTCAGACGCATCGCTCGCCGGGGCGCCCGCCGGCAGCAGCGCGCCAGCCGCGCCGCAGTCAAACAGCGCCGCGTCGTCGGCCGGGTCGTGCCCGCAGTCCTGCGCCGCAAGCACTCACCTTCAGTTGGCAGCCTGCAAGGTCAATACTGGGCAAGGAACGCAGCCACCCCCATGCGTTTCTGTCGTCAACATGCAGCATGTTATCCACTGTACCAGACAAACGCAAGCAACCAGCAGCTCGTTTGCAGGACTTTCCTCCCAGGATTGCAGTTCTCACAGAGGGACATGCACCGCATGCACGTGCGTCTTTTCCACATCCTGGCTGACAGTTCCAGCAGCAAAGCGCACCCGTCAGACACCCATACTTGCAGGCCGGTCTAGCATATGCAGGCCGCACCAGGCAGACCACGCCGTCCAGCGGCGCGGTGCAGTTGGTGCAGAAGCGCAGCGAGAAGTCGGGGTCGGCGTCGTCGCTGCTGCCGTAGCCGCCGCTGCTGCTGGAGCCGCCGCCGCCGCCGCCGGCCGCGTCCCAGCTGCCGCCGGGCGCCCGGCTGCCAAACCCTACCAAGCCCTCAAGGCAACCCCCCTCTCCGCCGTCCCCGCCTTCCCCGTGCCCCCCGTCCTCCTCATCCTCCTCCTCATCGTCCCTCCCGACCCCGGCGCCTGCCTCGTCCTCGCTGGAGCGGCTGTCGCCGTCCTCGTCGCCGTACGCGACCAGCCGCACCGCCGCGCCGGCCTTGCCCTCAGCCGCAGGGTCGAGCAGGGTGAGGGACAGAGCGCGGCCGCCGCCGTCGCCGCTGGTGATCAGGGGCGCCAGGCGCGCGCCGGCCTCGCTCTGGACCTCCTGGATCAGACGAGTGCCGGCGACAGGAGCCTTCTGCAGGGACCGCACAGTATCCTCCAGCGCGCTGCCTGGCACGCTGGCCCTCGGCTCGCCATCAGAGCCTGCACGCGCGCACGCCGTACTGGGGGGACCACAAAGCAGCACCATCCCTCACCGCTGACACCGCAGCTAGCAAAGCCAGTCGCGACCTAAGCAAACGCATGACAGTACAGGCCTATTTTAGAAGAAAACACATGTCTTCACCCCACCCTGCCGCATCGGTGCCCCAGCCTCGGCTGCTCAGGGAAGCCCGAGCGCGCCTGCAGACTCCATGTCCGCCGCTGATGCATACGCCTCATCCGTGCCGGCCTGCGCAGCTGCGCCCGCAGAGCCCTCCCGCGCGCCGCCACCCTCAGCCTCCGCCGAGCGCCCGTCAAAGACAGGCTCCGCACCAGACGGCCCCGCCCTGGCCGCCCCTCCGGCCACACCGTCCAGCGCAGACACGCCGCCACGCGCGCGGCTGCCGGTGCTGTTGCTGGAGGCAGGCCGGTGCGCCTGGTCGAGCGCGGCGCTTTCGCGGCCATCGCCGCCCGCGTCAGCAGCCGCCGGCGTCGCGGCGCCGCCGCTCGCGCTTGCTGGACCCTCGGGCGGCAGGCGCGCGACCTCAGGGGCAATGAACCCTAGCAAATCTGCACTGGCGGGGTCGTCCGCAGCGGCCGAGCGCGGCCCGCTCGGCATCGTGTGGGGCCGCGCGTCATTGCCTGCTGAGGCCGCGACTGCAGCCAGGTAGGCGCAGCGCGGGTTGAACTCGGGCCGCAGCCGCTCTGGCTCAGAGGCGCCCCAGGCATCGACGGCCACCGAGTCCGATGCATCGACCCAGCGCCCATCAGCGTCCGCATCGGCAGCATCCAGCCAGCCGCCGACTGGCTCCGGCTCGTCTGGCTGCTCTGATACAGACGTGGAGCCCTGCGGCGGTGCACGCAGAGCTCACAAGCGGCTTGCAAAGTCAGGCTTCTCAGCCTGGTCTACATATCCAAACGCGGGAGAAGCCCCACAATTGTTAACGTCAGCTGCACCTAGCAACCCTCTGCCCCGCTCAGGCCTCCATCTGGCCCAGTGCAAGTGATGCGCTCTATGTACAGCAACAGGTGAACACAAGGAGCAACAGTCCTGACCAGAAGGCTCACATAAGCTGTGCACTTTTGCCGTTAGTTAGACGCGAGCCTAGGCAGTTGGCCTGTGCGCTTGTTTAAGCGCTACGCAGCAGTGCCAAAGCCAGGCAACTTGCCTGCAGCTCAGACGAGACCGCTGCCGAAGTCGGGTCGTCCATGGCGCAGCTGGGGCTGCGCAACGTCCGCGCCGCGCAACGTCCAGGAGCCCGGTCGCCTGGCGTCTGCGCGCCGGGGTTACGCCCGGGTTACACCAGGGTCGGTGCCTAGCTACGCAACTACGCAACTACGCAAGCAGCCCACTGAAAGTACTCTGCAGTAAGTGGGTTCCAGAGCAAAAGGTGGTCCAGAGGAGCACAGAAAGCTATGCAGGACATGAGCACTTCACCTGACTTGGCATGGTTTGCACGCCAGTGCAAGAGGCGATCGCACAACACCTCGACCTCGTTATGCAGTCCAGTGCCAGCGTACTTATGCACATAGCACAACGGTAGGTGGCTTAGCCTGAAGACAATGCGCATTGAAGCACTCGGAAACTAATATTGGGAGCTAACACAAGAGCTCAGGTACTCCTCAAACAGAGAGCGGAGCGCTCCCGCCTGCTGTGCCACCACACCAATATTGTGCTTGGGCTGCTCAAGGCAAGCTAGGGCATCGCAGGGTATAGCGCAGGCTGGGAGCCAGGCGCGTGCGCACCGTCCTGCAGCGCCACGCAGCTGCGCTGCCTGTGTTGGAAAGGTACAGGGGTGTCCTAGCCACTATGGGCGCACGGGTGCCTGCAGTGTGGATGGCGACAAAAGCGCGCGCATCTGCGCTTGGGGCCCCGGACGCGTCAGCCTCGCGCGCAGGCTGAGGATGATCAAGGCAGCGTGCGCAGGGGACGCGAAAACCCGGCCTGTCCTCTGCTCGGTGCCCGCCAGCAATTGCTTCGCCAGCCAATCGCGTGTTGCGAAGCAACCTATGTAGGGTAGGCATGGGAAGGCCTTCGCTGCAGTATGTTGGAGTTAATGCGCTGTTCACGGCCTTGGATGCACCACACTGGAGTGCATGCAGCAGCGCGACGATCGCGGTGGTGCTTCGTCCTGGCATGCCTCCAGGTCTACTTTGCCTAAAGCGCCGGACGTCACCTGCCTATCTGTGGGTATGGGATGAGTGCTTGCCTGCCTAATGACCCCGTGCCGAGGCAGCCCTAGCTGGCTGAAACAGGCATATAACCTGACGCGCCTGGGTGCGCCGGAGGCGCGCGCGCTCAGAGCCTCCCTTTCCGGCGGGACTCAGCGCAGGCTCCTGACCCACAGCAGTGTGTGTTTGCGCATGTGCTGTTTTTTCTTCTGCCAAGTGATCTGTTGGCTTGCACCAGCTTCCTTGCGCTCATTGGTCTACCAGCAGAAGCAGCTGAAAGAACATAATGCATGGGGACATTACTGCCACTTTGCATTCCCATCATTCATAATCCCAGAAGCTCAGCATGCTGCACTTTATCCTGCCGCGCTGGGATAAGGCCCCGGTCATAAGGGACCTAGTAGGCGCTAGTCCCCACAGCGCCCAAAACAGACCCAGAAATGCCGCGCTTGCGGAACGCACACGGAACGCACAAGTTCCTGGACATGCAGACGCCGCATCTCGCCGACGAGCGTTTGCTTGCAACTACGTTCCAAACCTGTCTGGTAAACGCCGCCGTGGCGCCACATGCAGCAGGCACAGCAAGCTGGCCCAGCCGCGGGGCATCGGCGCATGAGGCACACTCAATCAAGCACGCGGCGGCAGCCGCCGCTCGCCGCGCCTTCCCAACAGGCACGCGCATCACTTGTACCTCAATTTAGTGTCCCTTGGGGACCCCCTTTCAGGCAGAAGCTCGACCTGCTCGGCAGTCGGCCTCCTCCTCCTCCAAGGCTGCCGGGTGTGCGTGCCGTCCGCGGCCTGCGCGCCGCGCCGCACACACACGAGCGCTCACGCTCGCTTGCAGCGCGCCTGGCGGGCGCACCGGGCCGAGCGCAGGCATGGCGGCGCACTTGCAGCCCACTAGGACGCCCTTATGCGAGCAGGCGGCCTGTACGGGAGCGCAGCAGCCTGGCCCTCCAGCTCGCACCGACGCCTGCCGGCAGGCTGCCCACGCGGCGCGTTGCCGCCCAGAAAGCAATGCGCCCTGTGCAGGCCCTGAACACATGCCCTGAACACACACCAAGGATACCAGCCCTAAACACAAACCCTGGAGGCGGCCGCGCGCCAGCGTTGCCGCCTTCGCCTGGTCCCGTGCGAGCAGGGCCGCGTCGCGCTTCAGCAGGTGCTGCAGGCGCTGCTGGCGCAGCCGCAGGCGCTCCGCGTCGCTCAGCCCCTTGCCCAGGCTCCACTCGGACCACTTGATGGTGATCACCTGCGGCGCAGCGCGCTTGCAGCTCGTGCGCGCTGGGTGCAAGCGGCCGGTCACACCGGGCGCCTGCGCTCTCCAGTCCTCAAACCACAGGCTCCCACAAGAGCCGGGTCTCCACACACCTCACATTGTCATGCAGGGTCACTCCTGCACAAGTGAGTCCACCCTGACACTACCCTGACACCCGACATGTGCAGAAACTGCTGCCTCGCAGCGCTGCTGCTTCTGCAGCCTGGAGGGCATCCTCGCACTGAGGCCCCGCAGAATAGTCCACTTCTGAGCGATGCAGCGCATGAGCCTGCTACAGTCGCAACCCTCTGCGCAAGCTCCGTTCTCCACGTGAACACTCCTCTCCGCCCCTCCCCAGGCCACCCGCGCCCGGTAGCCGTCGGCCGTCAGCATGCGGTTGCGCGCCAGCGTTGGCCCCAGCGGGTAGAACGGCGGGTTGACGCTGAAGTGGTGCGGACCGTCCACCTGCGCACTCGCCCAGCTCGTCCGCCACGCGTGCGCACAGGGACCGGCTTTGAGCAGCCGCCGGGGGCCCCGGAGGCTGCATCGCTGCCTGCGCCGCCACCGCCACACGCACTGCTGCTTTTGCCACGGCCCCGCCTTGCCTCAGCATGGCAGCGTCAGGCCCGCAACCTACGGCCTGGCATGCTCTCAGCCCTGGCGCGCCTGCTCTGCTGAACGGCTGCACTGCGCCCCGCGCGGTCTGCCGCCGGGGCGTGCCGCCACAGTGCGCCCCCTGAAGGCTCCGGAGCGCGCAGGGAATGCAGCCCGCGAGGCGCAGGGCGAGTCGTAGCCGCGCGCAGCGCAAGCAGCGCAGCGGGCATGTCTTCCACAACCCTAAACAAACCCTAACACCACACGTGTCTCTGCAAACCCTAACCCTAATCATGGCCGGCAGCAGGCGGCGGCGCGATCCGCCCGCGCACCTCCATGGCGACCTTGCGGCCGTCGGGCATGCGGATGCTGATGTCGATCCTGTGCAGGCCGCCGCACGCGGGCTCCTCCTGCACGAAGTCCAGCCCGAGCGACTCGGCCACGTCTGCGACCTGCGCCGCACCCGCGCCCAGTTTAGAGTCCGGGCTGGGTCGGCCTCCGGCGCGGGAGCTGCCGCTCACGCCGGCGCGGCGAGGCGCGCAAGGCGCGCGTGCGTGCTCCCACCGCGGCTGCCTGGTGGACGCTGCCAGGCGCTGCGGGCTTGCGCGCGCGCTCAGCCGCTGGGCAGGGCTGTGGTGCAGGGCTGGCGCGCGCGCATGCAGGTTGGCGCACGAGCCGGCGCAGCCGCGGCGTGACCAGGTGCCCTGATCGCCTGCCCCGAGTGCGCCTGCCGCACGGGCTGCCTCCGCGCCGGCGCCGCGGCGGCGCACCGAGGCCTGCAGGTTGGACTTGGGCATCAACGGTCTGTAATTGATCTCCCGCATGGCCAGCGCGAGCACGTGCTCGCCCATGCCCGCTGGCAGCGCGTGCATCAGCGCCTGGCCGCTCCCGATGGCCTCCGCGTTCATGAGCGCGACTGCCTGTACGCGCGCCGGCGCCGGCGCGCGCTCAGCCGGCCCGCCCTGTGCTGGAAAACGGCACGGTGCGCTCCGCCGGCCGACCGCGGGCGGAGGTCAGGTGCGAAGCAAGGACGCCGGGCCCGCTTTGCGGCCTGCGACCGGACGGGCGCAGGTCGCGCGCTGCGCCGCCAGGGCGCGGCCGGGCCGCGCCGGCCCGCGCGGCGTGAGAGCAGCGGCCCTGAGTGCCCGAGGGGGCGCGAGAGGGGGCTCTGGAACCGCCCCCGCAAGCGCGCCTGCAGCAGCGCGGTGCCAGGGGCCCCACTTGCGGGTGACGCGCCTGCACGAGCTTGTGCGCGTTGACGGCGTCCATCTGCGGGCCGCACAGATCGACGCCGGCGGCCGCCGCCGCGTCCAGGACGGTGCGGCAGGCGTGCGGGCGCAGGTGCCCGCCGATCGCCATCGACCACACCAGGTCCACCACCTCCTGCACCGGCGGCGCAGGCGCGCCCGACGCGGCGGCCTCCTCCAGCTGCTGCAGGTAGCGCGCCTGCGCGCGCAGCACGCCGCCTCGGCGTCCCCGCCAGGGTCGCTGCACGCCCTCCGCAGAGCCGCTGCGCCGGCCGGCGCCCTACCCCGCCCGCTGCAGGCGGCGCGCCTGCGCGCGCAGCAGAGCGCGCCGGCCCTGCTGCTGTTACCGCTGTGCGTCTTCGCAGCCGCTTCCTGGCTCAATGGGCAGGGGGACAAGGCCTCGCCTGGGAGAGCAAGCGCGCTCGAACCCAGAGGTGTCCAGACTCCGTCCATGCCAACGGCCGGGTCACCACCGGATATCATGCGCCGTGTGCGACAGCAACCCTGCGAAGAGGCCCTTCATGGCCCAGCCTACCTCGAGAGCCCCTCGGCGACCGTGAGCACACGTGATGCGCACCTGTGCAAGGCAACAGGCAGCAGGCATTGATCTTGCATTGGCTGAGAGTAGGGAAAGGGTAGGGTAGGGTGGAGCATTGTGTGGTTACGTAGGGTAGGATTAGCGCGCACCAGAACCTTGTGCGTGACGTTCTGACCCATGTTGAAGCCCAGGTTGCCGACGGCCAGCAGGAAGTACATGCAGTCCTCGGTCTGCAGGTCGTCCAGCGACGACGCCGCCAGCTGCGCGCGGACGCTGTCAGTGCGCCAGCGCATGCTCCGCAGCGCCGGGTGCCACCAGTGGCAGCACTTCTAACCCGATGCAAGTCCTACCAAGACAGAAACGTGTGGTCTTTCCACACGGGGCCGCCGTTGGCACGTGACCCAGAGGCGGGCTTCGCAGGCTGACAGCCTAGAGTTTCCGCGGGGTGCCCCATGTGCAGCAGGGGCGGTCAGGCATCCCCTCAAAGTGCATTCGCGCTGCTCCGCATCGCCACGCATGGACTGCGCAGCGCCGCATGGATCACCCAGGACGAAAGCGCGTGGCCAAGCTGCGCCGGCACGACCCCTGCGAGTCAAGCGGTGAAGCCATTGCTGCCCCATATAGGGTAGGTTAGGCTTCGGGAAGGGGCCGCGGGGCCGCGGTACCTGGTTCCGAATGGCCCTCAGCAGGTGGATGAGAGTGCCGGTGGACGTGCTTGCTAAGGCAGGCGGTCAAGGCGGCATGGCTGCCCTGTGCTAGGGTTAGGGCAGGGTTAGGGTAGATGCCGCAGGGCCGCAGCACCTGGTTCCTCACGGCCCGCAGCAGGTCCAGGTGGAAGTGCTGGCGGACGGAGTAGATGCAGATGATGCGGCACAGCGTCTGCGCGGCGGCGCCCGCCGGTCACGCGCTGCGCCCGCCGCGCGGCAGCCGCCAGGGCGACGCGCGCGCGCCCCGGCGGCGCGGCCGCAGCGGGCCAGCCCGCGCACGGCCGCCGCAGCATCGGGCGCCGGGCCGCGGCGCTGGCTGCGTGCGCGGCAGCCCGCTCCCGGCCATGGTGTGGCCGGCCATGAAGCGCAGCACGGCGCAGCTGCAACGGGCAGAGCCGGCCACTCGGGCGACGCCCAGCACCACCACCTGATGCACCATGGGGGGCTGGAGCAGCCAGCGCGCGCCCGGGGCGCACCCGCGCATCCATCTCGGGGATGTATGGCAGGTGCGCCTGCGCAAACGCGTCCAGCCAGCCCGCCGGCAGCGCCGCCTTGCTGTCCATGATCGGCGAGTGCAGCCCGGCCAGGTTGACCGCGCCCATCTTGCCCAGATGCGGGACCAGCTGCGCGCGTCCGCGCGCGGGTCAGCGAGCCGGGCGCAGCCGCTGCGCGCCAGCCGCTCTGGCTCCCCCACTCTCGACGCTGCCGCTGCCAGCCGCGAGCGCTGGCCCTCCTGAGAGCACGCCGCGCGCAGCCCGGCCGGCGCGCGTGCGCGCGCGTTTGCGAACTCGCGAGGCGCAGGGCCGCCGAGACACCCGCCGCCGCTTCACAACAGGCGCGGCCGCCTATGCATCTGGGCGGCCTAGCGCAGGGTTTCTGCAACGCACCACCTGCCACCCTACCCCACCATGCCTGTGAGGCCCTGGCGCGACCCTGATAGGTTAGGGGCAGGTTTAAGGTTAGGCGGCGCACCATCTGCAGCACGGCGGAATGCACTGCGGGCATGTCCAGGCAGCTGCGCGAGACCGCCCAGGCGACCACCGCCAGCGCGCGCGGGCTGGAGCCCGGCAGGCCCTTCATCGTGGCCAGCGTCAGCGTGGCGCGCATGTCGTCGCTCAACACCTCTGTAAAGCCCGATTCCGCGACCGCCCACAGCAGCCCGCGCAGCGACTGCGCGCCGCATGCGGCGGGTCGGCGCGCGGGGGTCTGGGGCGCTGCAGGGGTCGAGGGCGCTGCAAGGTTTCGGCTCAGGCAAGGCCGTCTGGCACACGGGAGCGTCCTTCGCCGTCCCGGACCATGTGCGGGACCTTGCGGCGGCTGCCTGCCACCGCACGGCTGGGCGGCAGGCACAGCAGGTCGAGGGGTGGGCAAGGGGAGGGGCCGCTCGGCGGCACAGGGCGACTCTGAGGCGCGGGGAGATGCGGAAGCAGCGGCGGTCTGCGGGTGCGGGGCCCGCCTTCATGTTGTACACCGGGTTGAAGCGGAGGTCAGCCTCCTGCTGGTCCAGAATCGAGCAGAACTGCGCGCGGCGCGACCAGCCCACATGAGAGCGGACAAGGCGGCCCGGCTCCGGCCGGCGAGCGTGCGTCAGCGCGGGAGGCGCGCGGCCGTGCAGCCGCCGCGTGGGCGCATGCGCACATGGCAGGCTGCTGTGCGGCAGCAGGGCCCCACCCTGAGCATGGATCCAGGCAAGCGAGACGGCGCAGGCGACAGCACTCTGTCAAAAGCATCCCCCCGGCGGTCCAGGACGACCGTGCTCCACGACCGGGCCCCGGTCCTGCAGCGCGCCGGGCAGGTCACCCTACCCTACCCTATACCCTATGTACGGACGCCTAGTCACGGGCGGGCCCGCGCGCGCGCCTCCTTCAGCAGCGCCT
>JAABUP010008269.1_pt1 | contig 13354 bp, 16 predicted proteins | sample 5559201 | NCBI WGS metagenome assembly JAABUP01 (sample SAMN10711887, study PRJNA513373) | rock metagenome | isolation source: Antarctica rocks | place: Antarctica | reverse complement strand
CCACCCTCCGGGCCCGCCGCCAACTCAGACCTTGAGCAGATCGAACGCTCGAACCTTGACGGCCTCGACGGTCGTTGAGCAGATCGCGCGCTCGGCGCGGGCATCGGCCTGGCCGAACTTGGCCGACACCGGGGCGGTGTGATCCAGGTACTCAGTGACCGACTGGTAGGCAGCCCACCGGGTGCCCCGGATGTTCTCGTTGGTGTCGGCCCGCCACATCAGCCGCCGCAGCTCGCCGTCACGGTTGGCCTTGATGGTCTTGGCCCGCTTGCTGCCGGTATCGGCGGCATCGGATGCCCACACGGCACCGATCAGGGCGTCGAACTCATCGCGGGTGATCTGCTCGCTGATCATGGCCTCGGCCTTGGCCTGGAACGCCTCGGCGTACTTGAACGTCAACCCGAGCGCCTGCCGGGCCTCGGCCACGTAGCCGGCCGCGCCGGAGGTGTGCCGGATCTTGTAGGACGACTTCGCCCCGGCGATCGCCGCCGCCTGGGTATTCGCGCAGACCACCCGGACCGGCGAGACCAGCAGCCGAAACGCGCTCGTGCCGTCGTGCGAATTCAGCGCGACCAGGTACAGGTCGACGGCGTCGCGGCCGCCGATCAGCATCGTCGTCGGGGCCTTCATGGTGATGAAAACCTGCTTGCCGCCGCGCAGACTGCCGGCCGTCTCGAAGTGCGCGCCGGACTGGTCGACCAACGTGTTGAGTAGGTCCGCGTGGGCCTCGTTCTGGATCGGCCGGTACCCGTTGCCGACCACGCCGAGCACGTCCGGCAGGCCGGTCTTCGGGTGGGTGCGGACCGTGGCGTAGGCGTCGGGCACGTCCAACAGTGCGACACCCTCGGCGGTGACGACGGTCGTCGTCAGCGGCTCCTTGCGGACATTCCAGCCGCCCAGGAATGCGTGATCCATGCACTCGGCCGCGGTGAACTGCTGCGGCAGCACGGTGCCGAGCCGGTGCCAGGCATGCTCACGCGCTCCCACGAACGCGGCGCTGCCATCGGTGAACGTTTCGATTTCGTGCGACATGTGAAGCTCCCCTTCGGTCTGCCCGGCCGGTGAATCCGGCCTGCTCGGCATAACTCAATGGTACTAGACAGATGTACAGTGTGCAAGCGTCTAGCCGGTTATTCTGTAAACTAGACATCTGTCTACTAGAGGGGTTACCGTGTCGGCATGGCTACGATTGCGGACGTGCGACTCATCGGTGCGGGAGAGCTGGTCGCGCTCCTAGGTGTGAGCCGGGGGCGCGTAGCCCAACTGGCCGCGAAACCGTGGTTTCCTGAGCCTGTCGCCCGGCTCAAACTTGGCTCGATCTGGGAACTTGCCGACATTGAACGCATGGCCTCGGATACCGGGCGGACGCTGAACTATGACGCGCTAGCGGCGCTGAGTGCGGACCCTGATCCTCTTCTTCCTGGCGGCAGTTCGTCGGGTACGGCTGGGACCGCAGTGCAAAGGGAGCCCTAGGGAAGGGGTGGGGGAGACGATGGCCGGGGTGTTTCATCGCTGGCGCTATCTCGAGGAATTCGAGGATGTCCAGCATCCGGGCGAGCTTGGCCGCACCGTGCTGGGCCTTCCCGATAGGGCAATCTGGCAGCGTCTAGCGAGGACGCAGTCGGATCTGGTCAAGGCCCGCACCGCCGCCCTGGAGCGTGACCGGCCGGTGCCGGCCTATCGGGATCTGCGGATCGTGGGGCGCAGCTGGGGGTGGCTGGAGCTACAGGTGTACCCGCCCGACGGGCCCGAGCTGTACGGCATTGTCGGGGTCGGCGTCGCGGCTCCTGGGAGCCGGCCGACTGGGGAAATGGCCGAGAGTCACCACCGCCGCGGCTGATCGGAAGTCATCACCGGAACCGCCGGCGGCGCCATCGTGGGTTACGTGGTGCCGGCCGCGTTTTGGGACGCTGCCCCGGTTCTGGCCGGCGGGGCGGCGGTCGTCGTGGCCGCTGCCGGCGGTGCTGGCGGGTACCTGGTGGCGCGGCGAGGTAGGCGGTTGCAGAACAGCTCACGCCTGCTCACTGGCGATGATGCCGGTGCTGGCTGGCTGCTGCCGTTGGCGGTGTACATCGGGCAGATCCGTTGTGGCATCGACAATTACGCCCAGCAGATGGCCGACGATTCCCGCCGGCACGGCCTGGAGCCGATTCCATTGCGACTGTCGGCAAGCCCGCAGCAGATCGAGGACGAGCTGCACCGCTCGATGTGGGATGTGGCGATCGGGCAGTCACTCGATGAGCCCGTCGATGTGCTCGCCGAGGCTGCCGGTGTCGCGGACAGCGTCGATGCGGCCATCGGCGCGGCTTGGTCCATCCGTGAACGTGTCCGGGTCCACGACACCCCACCCACGGACAGCCCGGACGGGACGACGGCGCTCCGGCCGACAGTGTCGAACCTTCGCCTGCTGCGGCAGTCCCTCGACGATGACAGCACCACCGCCGCCGCGACGAGCGACGAGCTGGGCCGGCTCAACGGATACGACCAGTGACCACCACCGAATCCCCGCAAGCCGGCCAGCTACCGATACCCGCGGTGTTGGCGAACCTGGCGCCGGCCGGCCGCGCACGCCTCACTCAGCGATGGATGCTCCTGCTCGCCGGTCTCATCTGCATGAGCCAGGCTGCGCAGTTTGTTCGGAATGCGGTCCGCGATCTGACCCGCGGTGGCGGCGCCACGGGTGTTGACGCTGCCGGTGTATCCGAGGCGGCCGCGTTCGCGTCGATAGCGCTGGTGATCGTGTTTGCCGGTGCCGCTGCGGTGTTGACCGAGCTGGCATTGCCGCAGCCGTTGGGTTTGCTGCGCAGCGTCGGCAACGGCCGGTTCGTCGGCGGAATGGCGGGCGCCACCGCCGGGTACATCGCGATCGTGTTCTTCAACGGTCACCTGGCCACGAGCATCCTGGCGGCCCGGCCCGCGCCGGGCTCGGGAGCCGCAGACCCGTCCCTGTTGGGACGCGACCTCGCGCAATCTGTTGGCGCCGGCGTGACCGAGGAGCTGCTGCTGTTCGCGATTCCCCTTGCGCTGCTTGGCATCTTCAACACCCAGCGGTGGACGCAATGGGCCGGCCTGGCCCTGGTGATCGCACTACGGTTCGGCATCCATGTGTACTACGGGGTCGGCTTCGCCGCAGTCCTTGTCGTGCCCTGGATCGTCGCGGCCTGGCTGCTGTACCGGGCGATCGGCACCGTCTGGCCGTTCATCATCGGCCACGCCCTCTGCGACGTCGCCAGCTTCACCATGATGCGCGCCGGTCAGGTCTGGGTCTCACCCACGCTGTGGACGGTCGCCTCGATCGGGGGAGTGTTACTACTCGCCACGGTGATGCGGTGGGGGATCAGCCAGTCCCGCGGCCGCCGGCTACGCGACGCCACCGCTGCACCGTTCGCTCGCTGACGCCCAGTCGCCGAGCGGCACCGTTGGATTGTCAGGGAGCGGGTGTCGGCGACAGCGTCGGCGATCGAGTTGAACCCGGCTGCCCTCACCTTCGCCAGGGATGCAGCCCGGAGCGCTTGATGCGCCGCCGGCGCGCTGCGTTGGCCGGCCAGGGTTCTCGCCAGGCGGGCACGGTCAGCCTTCACCGGATCCGCATCGGTGGCGGCCCGACGTCCAGCCAGCAGCCGGCGCAGCGATTCCGCAATCAGGGGAGTGCCTGCCGGCAGCTGGTGCTCGGCAAGATAGTCAGCGCCCGAGATGCGGTGAGCGTGGGCCAGATGTGGGCCTAGAGACAGCAGTCTCCGGCCGCAGATCAGACACTCGATCCGATCATCGACCACGCCTAATGTCCCCTTTGGTGTCGTCGCACAGCAGCCTCGTGGCGGCACTGCAAGCAAAGTTGGTACGGTTCGAGCCGTCATCCGCACGTGGCAACCATCGGGGTCGGAGCGCGAGGTTTGATCCCTGGTGGTCAACCCGGTTGGGTAGACCCCGGCCGGCTCCCGGAACCGTAATGGGGGTCGCGGACGGATGGTCGAGGTGCGGCGTGCCCGATGGGGAGCTCCCGGATCTGAGGCCGTGGTTGAAGCGTCGTTCTCCCGCGGCACAACCCGTAAGGGTCAGCGCCGCGGGAGATCCGCCTTTCCCCAGGGGTCACTGGGCAGCCGGTGCGCACTCTGATGGACTCGCAATCCACCGGCCCGCAGGGCGCCGGCGAACTTCCTCAGGTCTTCATAAGTGCTGCCCTCGTGGAACGAGAAGGTGAACTTTCGGCCCTTGCTGTCGATCAACCGCAGAGTGGACTCGGTGTTCGTCTTCACCTGCCAGCCCTGACTCCGGGCATTCAAGCAAATCTGATCACGCTGCTTACCCAGGATGCGCACGTCGCCCTGCGCCGGGGCCGCTACCGCCGCCGGCAGCGATGCATTCTCGCCTGCGGTCGCAGACGTGCGCGGCCCGAGATCCTTGATGCGGCCGGCAACATCGGTCGCGACCGGGCCGACAGCGGCAGCCAGGTTCGTTCCGCTCCGGTAGGAGATGTGCGTAACCCCCTCAAGATCAGACGGGAGCTTCACGCCTCCAGTGCTCTGATCTGCGACCAGGTATGAGCGCTCGCGGCCGAGCAAACCGATAGCCATTCCCAGCTCGAGGATCACGTTGTCGCGGACGGTGGTCTTCGTGGTGCCCCTGGTGGTCACGATGTCGTCCGGGGTAGCGATGAGGACGGCGAAGTCCGACTCCCCAACCTGTGCTGCGAGGACGTCGAGTTGCATGCCGCCCCGTTGGAAGACGCCCTGGGTCCAGACAACCATCTCGCACAGGTTCCCGTGGTCACGCCGGCCCATGTCTTGTTGCAGCGCATACGCGAGATTGAGACCCTCCGAAGAAGATCCGACGAACACCATCGGTCGCTTGTTTGATGTGCTCACCTAACCTCGCAGCAGCTCATGGCCTGAGCGTAGGGGGCGAGGACCATTAGTCCGACCAGCGCACCGCCCTACGATCGGCGGATGCCTCTGATCCCGCTCGATGACATCCGGAACCTCCCGCTTCCGGATCTCAGTTTGAAGCTGCTCCGCGCCCTTCCAAGCGAACAGGCGAACTTCAACAGCGTTGTGGCCGAGTACCGGAACCTCGGGGGTTACGGGAGTTACGGCGAACCCCGGCCGCCTGACGTCGACCGACTGATGGCCAGACTTTCGGACGCTTGGTCGTGGTTGGAATCTCATGCGCTGATTGGCCTTTCCGCCGTCAACCCGCAATCATCGCTCTGGGCTCGCCGGACGGCCGCGGGGGAAGAACTGGTCAATGACCCTGACGCAATCGTCAAGGTATGGGCCGACGACCGGCTGGCCGGCACCCTCGATTCGGCGTTGACCTCAGCCCGCTCGATCTTCGCGCTGGGCGACTACGAGACAGCATCGTTCGCGGCCATGAAAGCCGTCGAAGTCGAAGTACGACGAGTGGCCAATCTGCCCAACGAGCTGATCGGCAAAGATCTCATGCGTAAGGCATTCAGACCCCAGGACGGCGCTCTACGGGATCCCGACGCCGAGGCTGGCGAGCGACAAGCCATCGCGGACCTGTTCGCCGGTGCGATCGGTGCGTACAAGAATCCCGCCAGCCATCGAACCGTTCGATTCGACGACCCCGTTGAGGCCGCCGAAGTCGTGCAGCTTGCTGACCTGCTGCTGCGCATCGTCCGGCGAGCAGAGGCCCGACTGCGCAACGGGTGAGGTTCAAATACGTTGCAGCACAACTGGGTAGGGAGCGGCGGTCGACGTCACCCCCTACCGGCTGAGCTAGTCGATGCTCCTCAAATAGGCCGCGAGCGGGATCAGGCTGAAGCCCAGGCTCTCGTAAAGATGCCTCGCTGGTGCGTGAAACGAGTCGCCACCGGTGCCGATTCCCACAACCTCGACGCTCGACGATCTCATCGAGTCCAAAGCGTGCTCGCAGAGAGCTCGACCCGTGCCAGCTCGACGATGACCGTCTCTGACGGCCAACATCTCGATCTCGCCATGACGACGGACGGTGTCGATATGCCATGCAACGTAACCAACGAGTCGACTATCTCGTTCGTCGACGGCCACGTACTTGCCGCTGTCAGGGTTGTGGAAAGTCGGGACCTCCCGTCGGTAGTCGTCAGCCCAAGCGCCGTGCTGGTGCTCGAAAACCTTGGGAGAGACCATGGAGCGAAAACTCTGCTCGTAGAACGGCCCGAAGACCTCGAGGGTGAGCTCCAAAACTGCGGGGAGGTCGGTCGATACAAACGCACGAATACTCATGGGAAGCAGTGCCTTTCACTGAGTGGGTAGGACGAAGGTCCGTGCAGGACAAGCCGCACGGTGAGGTCGGCCTCAGCCGATCCAACTACTCAGTGGCGGGTGCGACCCGCAGCAAAGCACGCCATTAAGGCAGGCTAGCTCGGCTAGCCCGATCGGTCAGCGCGATATTTGGTACCCGAGTGAGACTGGCTGTGACTCTTGGCGTTCAGTGGGCGCGTTCTGTCGTTGCTATCCGGCGGCGATGGTGCGGCAACTCAGGGTGCCGTTCGTGAAGGGACAGGAGCGCTCACACTTCGTCATCGCTCCCACCGACAATCAAGGAATTCCCCGTCGGGCCGAAATCGAGTGGCGTGGCGGATGACCGGACGCAAGGCTGTCGCCATGACTAGCAGCGATCTCTGGGATACAGAGACGGCCGAGCGGTATGACGACAGCTCGGCGTTCATGTTCGCACCCGATGTCCTCGATCCGGCGGTCGCCTTCCTCGCCGAGCTGGCCGGCGACGGCCCGGCGCTGGAATTGGCCATCGGCACGGGACGAGTTGCCATACCGCTCGCTGAACGCGGCATCTCAGTGACCGGCGTCGAGCTCTCTCAGCCGATGGCTGACCAGTTGCACCGCAAAATGTCAGACCTCCCCGTCGTCGTGGGTGACATGGCCACGAGCAAAGTGCCTGGCGAGTTCTCACTCGTATACCTGGTCTGGAACAGCATCGGCAATCTGCGCACAGGCTGAGCAAGTAGCGTGCTTCCACAACGCAGCACGCCATCTTGCACCCGGCGGGCGCTTTGTGATCGAGCTGTGGATTCCCGGAATCCGCCGGTTCCCGCCGGGCCAGAACGCCGTACCGTTCCACATCGGTGAGCATCATGTCGGCTTTGACACGTACGACATGGCAACCCAACAGGGCACCTCACATCACTACAGTCGCCACCCCGACGGAACATTGACCTACGGCGCCAGCAACTTCCGGTACATCTGGCCAGCCGAATGCGACCTGATGGCGCAACTGGCCGGCATGACGCTCGAGCGCCGCCTGGCCGACTGGAACGGCACCCCATTCACAGGCAACAGCGAGAGCCACGTCTCGGTATGGCGCAAGTCGGCCTGACCGCCGAAACTCGTCGCGCCGCAACACTTTTCGTCCATTACCCGATATAGCTACATTATCGGCGACACCATTTGGGGCTATCCCATGTCCCTAAACGAGTGCGAGCTGCCAATCCGTGCAGATCGCGTGTAGCTCGGGCACGGCCACATTAAGAGATTCGACCAGTTTGGGATCGTTGCGGCCTGGGGTCAGGTTGTCGTCGGCGCGACGGTTCCACCATGCCCAGCAGCGGCCGTAGGCCGTCTTCGAGGGAAAGTTGATCCCTAGGGGGAGTGAGCCGTCATCCAGAACGGTTTCGCGGATGAGCTGCGCGAGCTGGGTGGTCAGAGCACGGTCGTCACCACTCACGCTTGCCAGCGTGAGCTGACTGAAGGTGCCGTGTGTCGCTTCCGACAGTGCGTTGAGGGTGGCCGGATCGTCGATAACTACCCACCAACCCTGATCCGGCAGATCGACGCGATACAGGCCACTGACCATCTGCCAGTCGACGCTGATCTCACCCGGCACTGGTAAGCCGCGACTGCGGTAGTCCCGGGTCATGGCGCGTCGATAGTCAGCGACGTCCATGCCGATCGCTGCAGCGTCCTTGCTGATTGCCATCACCTCGATGCGAAAGTGCTGCAGCACCTCAGCCAGGGCCGTCTTGGCGCGGTCGGCGAAGTACACCGTGCGACCCAGGGTGTCGTAGCGGGCGCGGCGGTCCGGGGTGCCGGCAGGAAGAACTCCGACCCGGCCGTTGACCAGGACTCCGGTGATGCCACTGGTCCGAACGTAAGCGTCCTTTGTGACACGCCACCCGGAGTTGTGATCGGCTGCGATGAGTCCGAAGCCGGATGCGCTGCAGATGCGGTCGCGACGGGGCACCGCGGCACTCACGCGGTGTAGATTCCGCCGATGAACGCCTCAGTGGCCCCGATGACCTCGCCGGCGCGGCGCTCTCGGATCGCGGTGAGCGGGGTGTCTTCAGCCAGGCGAGGGTTGGCGCCGGTCATCCACGCAGCAGCCACGCGCGGACCTTCTGCATCCCGCAGCATTGTCCACACCCGATACCCCAGACGCAGCTGCTCCTGGGCGAGCTTCCGTGGCGTCGGTCCATCAGCGCGGGCCCAACCCGCAGGCACTGACCTGTCCCGGCTGCCGGTCATCGCCTGCACGACGGTCGGTCCGAGCTCATCAACGAGCTCGGCAACCAGGTCGTGCAAGTCCTTGCGCATGGCGTCGGCATGCGCCTTGGTAGCAGTACTCATGGTTCCACCATACTGAAACCCGCAGAAAACCTGCACCAAATCAGCGCAGTGACGTTGCAGCCGGGGCGCCTACGGTGCAACAGCAGTTTCCGGCCGCAGATCAGACACTCGATCCGATCGTCGGCCACGTAGTTCCACCTTCGCCCTCAAGCACTCGGATGCCCACAGCTTGCACCCATCCAGAGTGCTGGGCGGTTCAGAATGGTCGTTTAGTCGTCATGATCACGGCTGCGGCGAGCGTCCATGCGGTGGCCAAGAGGAGTGCCCAGGACGCGGAGGCGTGTTGGGCTAGCAGCCCATAAAGGCTGCTCAGGATCAGCACCGGCAGTGTGACGGTCAGGCCGAGCACTGCCTGTAGCCGCACCTGAGCGCCAGACGGGCTCGCGGCCAAGAACCTCGGAACTGCGTGCGCGTTGAAGGCCACCAATCCGATTCCCACCCCGGCGGAGCCGACACAGGCGACCCACACCGCCGGGGCGGCGGCGGCGATCAGCAGTCCGGCGCTGGTGAGTAGCGGTCCGCCGATCAGCGCGATTCCGGCGCGGTGCAGTGGGCCGCGAGCAGCGACCGTCAAGCCGACCACCAGCGCGGCCGCCATGAACGCCGCCTCGATCAGGCCAGCATCTGCCGAAGACCAGCCCCGGCCGCGAGCAAGCAGCGGGAACAGCAGGGTCAGCGCCGGCGACGTCCCGGCAACCAACGCGCCGAAAGCGATCAGTATGGGGAGGAGGATGCGGTGCTGTCCGGTCACGCGAATGCTTTCCCAGGTATTCCGAAGCGCGACGTGTGCTGTGTTGGGCGCGCGGGCCTGGCGAGGCGGGATCACCAGCAAAACGATGATCACGATCAGCAGGAAGCTGATGGCGTTGACCGCGATCACCCAGGTCAGTCCGATCCATGCCAGTAGCACGCCGCCCAGCGCGGGCCCGGCAATCCTGGCCAGCTGGAGCCCGCTGCTGGTGGTGGCCATGACCCTGGTGAGGTGGCCGTCGTCGACGAACAGCCGCGGAAAGACGCCGGAGGCGGGCATGTAGAACGCCGAGGCCGCGCCCAGCACAGCGCCGACAGCCACCAGCGACGCGACGGACGGACCGCGAACCGCGAACCAAACCGCCGCGAGCGACGTTACGGCCAGCATCAAGCTGTCGGTGACGATCATGATCCGACGTGGACCGTATCGGTCGCCTACCGAGCCTCCGGCGAGCAGCAACACCGTGCGGAACAGCATCGTGGAGCTCGTCACCAGGCCCGCTTTCGTGCCGCCGAACCCCGTCGCAGTCCAGCTGATCGCGAAGACCATCAGATTCGACCCGAACTCCGAGCAGATCGCCGCGGACAACCAAGCCCAATATCCTGCCCCTACTCGCAAACCCTCCGCGGACGGCCGGGGCGCGGCCTTGGACAGTTGGGCCGGTTCTCCCGCCGACGCGTCGGGAGGTGCTGAGTCATTCCCGGCGTTCAGCGATGAGGGATCCGAGGCTGCGCTGGGCGACGGGCTGAGTTCGCGACGCGCACGGGGGTTCATCCGTCCGGGACGATCTGGAAAGCGGCGTGGACTCGGAGCGTCCCCTCGGGCGGATTTTCGGACCGACGGCGGTAACGGGCAACCAGCTCGCCCATCTCTCGTCGAAGAGCGCGGATCTCCTCCGTGCTGAGATCCAGCGCGCTACCGCCACTGGTCCACGGCAGTTCTGCCAAGTCGCCCTGATAGCCGGACAACGACGAGATGAACTCCAGCACCTTGCGGTGGGATTCTTCGACGACCAGGCGGAACAAGTGCTCCGCGTCTTCGATCGTCTCTGGCGTGCCGGGATCCTCGGCGGCCCTGAACGTGAACAGGACTGAACGATGCGCCGCGCGCCACCAGCGATCTCGCCGGTTTCCGCGTTCGGGGACCTCGACGACGTAGCCGTGTTCGGCCAGTACCCGCAGGTGGTAGCTCACCGATGCGGTGGATTGGCAGATCCGCCGGCCCAGGGTGGTAGCGGTTGACGGGCCGTCGACCTGCAGCAAGTCGAAGATCCGGAGCCGGATCGGATGCAACAGCCCCTTGATCGTCGACGGCGTCAACATCCGATCTTTGCTCGGATCGAACCAAGCGGGGAACTCCGTCACCCCCGCAGGTTAAACGCAAAGGAATTTTTGCGCAAATACTCTTGCGAGTACCTGCGGGAGTCCCGAGGGCTGGTCAGCGACGAGCCATGCGGCCTCGACGGTGTAGACAGACGTCGTTCCGACCATCCTTTTGCCTGGCCACCAGCACCACGTAGCACCATCTCACTCAGCCTGGATCCACCGCGGGAATTGGTGTGATTGGGTGTGGCGTTGAGCGGCGGATGGCTGCTGATCAGGGAAAATGGTGGTGGTTGAAGTCGCCAGGATCCCGCACAGAAAGCCATCCGCCAGATGCAACTATTCCAGATGCCCAGGGTCAGTGCGAGCTTCGATGAGCCGAATCTGATCGCCTCGGCCGGGCTGGTGCCGGTGATGCGGCTGGCCCGGCGGGCCGGGCTGCCCGGTTTGGTGGCTCGGACGCTGTCGGTGCCCGGCGGGGCCGGGTGCGATGCGGCCGCGAAGGTTGCCTCGATGGTGGCCGGGATGATCACCGGTGCCGATAGCATCGACGATCTGGATGTGCTCCGCGAGGGGGCGGTGGGCAAGGTGTTGCCCGGGGTGAAGGCGCCGTCCACGCTGGGCACGTTCCTGCGGGCGTTCACCTTCGGTCATGTCCGGCAGCTGGACGCGGTCGCCTCCCGGTTGCTGGCCGCTCTGGCCGACCTGGTCGGTCTGCTGCCGGGCCGCGATCGCGGGCATCGGGATGCGGTGTGCTGGCTCGATGTGGACGACACCATGCGCCGCACCTACGGCTACCACAAGCAGGGCGTCGGTTACGGATACAACAAGGTCAAAGGCCTGAACGCGTTGCTGGCCACCGTATCCACCGACACCAGCGGGCCGGTCATCGTCGGCCACCGGCTCCGTAAGGGTGGGGTCAACTCGGCCCGCGGCGCCGGGAAGTTCCTGGCCGACGCGGTCGCCGCGGCCCGCCGGGCCGGCGCCCGGAGTCGAATCTGCTGCCGGTTGGACTCGGCGTACTACAACCACCGCGTCGTCGCCGCCATCACCGCCGCCGGCGCCCGGTTTTCCATCACCGCCCGGATGGATCGGGCCGTCCAAAAGGCCATCGCCGGGATCGACGAGGACGCCTGGGTGTCCATCAAGTACCCGCAGGCCATCTACGATCAGGACGAGCAATGCTGGATCTCCGACGCGCAGGTCGCCGAGATCCCTTACACCGCATTCACTTCCAAACCGGCCGCCGACCAGGTGAGCGCCCGGTTGATCGTCAGGCGGGTGAAACGCCTCAACCCGGCAACAGCGCCGCAGGGCCAGGGTGAGCTGTTCGCCGCCTACCGCCACCACGCAGTGTTCACCAACAACGCCGAGCCGATGCTCACAGCCGAGGCCCACCACCGCGACCACGCCATCATCGAACAGGTCATCGCCGACCTGAAAGACTCAGCGCTGGCGCACTTCCCGTCCGGGAAATTCACCGCCAACGCGGCCTGGCTGGTCTGCGCGGTGATGGCCTACAACCTGGCCCGCGCCGCCGGCGTCGCCGCCGGCGGGAAACTCACCAGAGCCCGCACCGCAACGATCCGCAGCATGGTGATCAACCTACCCGCCCGCGTGTCCTACTCCGCCGGGAACTACACCCTGCACCTGCCGGCGAACTCCCGAAGCCAAGCACGGTTCCTGGCCATGTTCGACACCATCCACGCACCACCCCAAGCAGCCTGACCCCCATCCGACAGCCCATCCCAGGCCCGACCAGCACCACCCGGACACACCGACAAACGGTCGGGCGATGGCCCCGCGACACCACCGGTCACCCGCCCAGCAAGATCAAATCCCGAATCCAAGATCAACAACTCACACACGCGGTGGATCGAGGTTGAGGCACAACTTGGCGTTGTACGGGAAGTAGGAACAGAACTTCAGGAAGAACGGCCCGAAATCTGCGTCAACACAGTAGAAATAGAAATGGTTCACCACCCCGGTGGACTTCACGATCCACGGATAGGCCACCCCGTCCGGGTAGCGGCGTTTCTCGGTGCGGAACACCGGCGTTTTCTCCTGCGCCCGGCCGATGAACACCACCCCCTGCTCCGCGGTAAACGAACCCAGCAACTCGTGCATCACGTCGTCCTTGCGCTGCCCCCTGGTGAAGTCCACCCACGGGATGCCCTCCTGCTGGGCGAAGCGGTGCACCGCGGCAGTGAACCGGTCGGTGATCCTCGCCAGCGGCGCCGTCGACGCGATCGGCAACCCGAGCTGCCGCTGCACATAGCCGACCAACCCGGCCGGGTACTGCAACCCCGGCACGTACACGTTCAAATACATTCGATCGATGCAGTCGACCTCGAACCCCACATGCTCGGACAAGACATCCGCAACGGTGCGGGCTAGATTCATCTCAAGGCTCCGGTCGGAGAACAGGTCGGCCACCCAACATGGCCAACCACTGCCACAGCGCAGTCATATACCCGTCCGGCCCCGCCGTCACGGGTCACCCTGCCCGACCGGAGCCCCCACAGACCCAGCCGAACCCGTCACGCCTCGTCGGGCTGGGGCGAAGCCCCGTTAGTACTACAGTCGCACTTATGGTTGGTGTCCGCGTGACCGGTAGTGGCAGTGGCGGGCTGTTTGTTGGTGGCGGCGTCGCCATTTGGAGCGGGTGAGAGTGGCATGCGGGTTCAGTGGCTCGGTCC
>JAABUP010008268.1_pt1 | contig 13355 bp, 9 predicted proteins | sample 5559201 | NCBI WGS metagenome assembly JAABUP01 (sample SAMN10711887, study PRJNA513373) | rock metagenome | isolation source: Antarctica rocks | place: Antarctica | reverse complement strand
TAAGAGCCCCCCCCTTTTGCTTCGGAGTCACTGACGCAATGTCCAATCTAAACGCGCAAAGAGCTCCAGCCCCCGCCCTTTTCCTGTTTAGACAGCCACAGCAGCCTTCTGTCGCGCATCCAAGTTGTTGCTGCAAGTGACGTAGTATTCGCAAGGCCTTCCTGTCTCCTGTGTAATGGCAGCTATATTATAGTTAGTTAGTCCCAGCCACCCCCCTTATATTTTGAATTTAAACCCACACGAACAAAACTCCACCCCACCAGTTTTGCTCAATCTGCTCTTTGTATATGACAAGCGAGAACCCTCGTTCTTCTGCTTCTTACGCGTATTATTCCTTTCCTCCTACCCCAAATAGAGACTCTCTACCCGGAAGTTCGAATCCGAGTCCGCAATCACCACCCCCAAAGACTCCCAGTCAAAGCGAGAAATCCAATTCCGACACTCCCTCTCCACAAACCGCTCGCACATCTAAAAGCATGGCTCCTTCACCCGCGGCTGGTAAGGGAGCGCCCAACGCCCCCAAAACACCCACAAAGCCAGGTAAAAACCCTGCGTCAAGTGCAACGTCAAAACTTGGCCAATCAACAAGTGCTGCCGATACACCTAAAAAGACCGCCAAATCGGCCACTAATACCCCTAAATCATCTACCAAGGGCGCAACAGACAAGGCGAAATCTTCCGCCCCTAAATCGACTTCGTCTCCAAAGCTACCGCCCAGACCAAAGGAGGCTGAGGGAGCAACCGATAAGGCCAAAGAGTCCGCTCCCAAGGCTCCCGATACCGCAGAAGAGACTAAAGAAAAAGCCGAAGACACTTCTGAAGATACGGGCAACAAGATTGGTCTTAAAGACAACGATCCTGCTGAGGAAGCCGATACCGAAGACGCCGATGATACCCCTGTAGGCAAGGTTAGCCAGGCGGGCAACGAAACTGGTGCTGAAGATGAGAGCACCGCGTCCCAAGCTGATAACGAAGGTGACGACGACGCCCAAGATACCGGCGCCGGCGCGCAAGAAACTGCCGAAGATGCAGGCGAAGACACCGAAGTTCCAGACACCGACGACGCGGCAGAGACCGCTGACGGCGCCAAAGGTACAGCCGAAGATGCAGTAGACGGTGTTGCAGCCAAGGTAGGCGGCGCGAAAACCGCCGCTGGCAAAGCCACTGGTGGCGATGTCAAAGGTGCTGCTGATGACACTGCCGACGAAGCACAAGATACTGCTGGCGAAGCTAAGGAAGGTGCTGAAGATGCAGCTGGTGAAGTTCAAGAAGATACTGAAGATGCAGCTGGTGACGCCAAAGAAGGTGTTGAAGATGCAGCTGGTGACGCCAAAGAAGGTGTTGAAGATGCAGCTGACGAAGCTGGTGGAGATCTAGAAGATGCCGCTCCAGAGCCGGTCAACGAGGCTGATGAAGCTGTTGACGGTGCCAAGGACACTGCCGAAGACGCTGCGGACAAGGCCCCCGTCGACCTTTCAGTACTCAAGGACCTCGAGGTTGGTGAAGACGGACAGATTCTGGATAAAGACGGTGAGCCAATAGGACAGTTAGACGAAGGCTCTCCGGAGGATCTCGCCGGTAAGACTATCGGCGATGATGGTGAAATTCTTGACGAAGACGGCGATGTCATCGGCCGAGCTAGTGTCCTACCCGAGAGAGCACAGCAACTCGCTGATCAAGCTGATGATGAGCTTCCAGATGTCGGTGTTCTCGATGGCCTAGAGGTTGGTGAAGATGGCAACATTATGGGCGCTGATGGTACACCGTTAGGCAAACTAGTGGAGGGTGACCCGAAGGACTTGAAGGGCTTGAAGCTGAACGAGAAGGGAGAGATAGTCGACGAAGATGGTGATGTTGTAGGAAGGGCTGAGGTCATGCCTGGCGATGCCGATAATGCAGTGGACGACGCGAAAGACCAACTTCCAGACGTTGACGCTCTCGAAGGTCTCGAAGTTGGTGAAGGTGGAGAGATTATGGGCGAAGATGGCACCCCGCTGGGCAAAATTGTTGAAGGTGACACGGAAGATCTCGTCGGCCAGAAGATTAACGACAAGGGCGAGGTACTTGATGACGAAGGTAATGTCATCGGCAAAGCAGAAATTGTCCCCGGTGAGGCTGCCGATAATTTGGTCGAAAGTGCCCGCGGACTTCAGCCAGATCTCTCAATTCTCCAGGGAAAGAAGATCAACAAAAAGGGTAGCATTCTCGACGAAGATGGTGAACAAATTGGGAAGCTCACTGAGGACTCTGATTTGAAGCAATGCGTAGGCAAGATTCCCAACGAAAACGGCGAGATCCTTAATAAGAAAGGCGAGGTCGTCGGTAAGGTCGAGGTTGTTCCTGGAGAAGCCGCCGACGAAGCCATGAAGGCCCTTCACCCAGAATTACTCGAGGAAGCACAAGAAACCGCCGACGACGCTACCCCAGAAGATGAGCTACCCGATCTCTCAGAACTGGAAGGTCTCAAGGTCAACAAAAAAGGTGAGGTACTGAATGAGGATGGGGAGCCGATCGCGAGGCTGACAGAGGGTGAACTTGCTGATGTCGCTGGCAAGAAGCTCAACGCCCAGGGAGAGGTCCTTGACAAGAACGGCAACGTCATAGGCAGAGTTGAGATGATCCCCCAAGCTGGTGAAGAGGCTGGCGAAGAGGCTGGCGAAGGCGCTGAGGAGGGTGTCGATGGTGTGCCTGAGACCGCCCTACCAGATTTGTCCATTTTGGATGGTCTTAAGGTGAATAAGAAGGGTGAGGTCGTCAACGAGGACGGTGACCCCGTTGCCAAGCTTTCCGAGGGTGAGCTTGCAAACTGCATCGGCAAGAAGAGTAATGCAAAGGGAGAAATCCTCGACAGTGAAGGCAATGTCATTGGCAAACTCGAACTTATCGGCAAAGCAGCCGAAGAGGCAGCCGAGGCTGCCAAGGAAGCCGGCCCCGATATGTCCAGCTTAGAAGGCCTCAAAGTCAACAAGAAGGGTGATGTCATTAATGAGGATGGTGACGTCGTTGCCAAACTTTCCGAGGGCGAACTTTCTGATGTGGCCGGGAAGAAGATCAACGCAAAGGGTGAAATCGTGGACGGTGAAGGTAATGTTATCGGCAAAGTCGAGCTCGTTTCTGATGAGCCAGAAGAGGAAGAGTCAGGCCTACCACCTTTGTCAATATTGGAAGGCTTGAAGTGCAACAAATCTGGCAAGATTGTCACTGACGATGGTAAGCCTGTTGGTGAGCTTATCGAAGGTGACGCCAGAAAGCTGGCCAAAAGCGGGACAGAGTGCGATGCTGAAGGCCAGTTCTGGGACGGCAAGGGACACGTCATCGGCAAAGCGCAAACACTTCCCCAGGAAGACGATGAAGATGACTCGCCCTTCGCAGGCCTGGAGGGTCTCATTGTTGTCAAAGATGGTTTCGTCGAAGACGTTAACGAGAACAAGGTTGGTGTACTCACAGAAGGTGACCCCAAGAAATTGGTCGGCCGTACTGTGGACGAAGATGGAGACGTTCTTGATAAACGCGGTAACGTCATCGGACATGCCGAACGCTACGAAGAGCCCGAAGAACCCGAAGAAGAAAAACCAGATCTATCCATCTTGAAGGGATTGACCTTGAACAAGCAAGGCAATGTCATTGGCAGCGAGGGAGTGCCTATCGCCCGACTCGTCGAAGGCAACGCCAAGGAGCTTGCTGGCAGACAGTGTGATGAAGAAGGCCAAATCTGGAATGACTCTGGCAAGGTCGTTGGACGTTGCGAGCTTATCCCGGAAAATGAGCGCGAAGCTAAACCGGAAGGTCCTTTCGCAGGGCTGGAGGGCTGTGTTGTAGTGAAAGATGGTATGGTGGAGGACGAAGATGGGAATGTTGTGGGACAGGTTGTTGAAGGCGATGCCAAGAGATTGGTCGGCCGCGCAGTCGACGAGGACGGAGACATCGTCGACAAGCACGGTAACGTCAAGGGTCATGCTGAGCCATACGAGGAGCCCGAAGAAGAAAAGCCAGATCTATCCATCTTGAAGGGGTTGACATTGAACAAGCAAGGCAATGTCATTGGCAACCAGGGAGTGCCTATTGCCCGACTCGTCGAAGGCAACGTCAAGGAGCTTGCTGGCAGACAGTGTGATGAAGAAGGCCAAATCTGGAATGACTCTGGCAAGGTCGTTGGACGTTGCGAGCTTATCCCGGAAAATGAGCGCGAAGCTAAACCGGAAGGTCCTTTCGCAGGGCTGGAGGGCTGTGTTGTAGTGAAAGAGGGTATGGTGGAGGACGAAGATGGGAATGTTGTGGGACAGGTTGTCGAAGGCGATCCCAAGAGATTGATCGGCCGAGCAGTTGACGAGGACGGAGACATCATCGATAAGTATGGTAACGTCAAGGGTCATGCTGAGCCATACGAGGAGCCCGAAGAGGAGGCTGTCGACTTGTCAACACTCGAAGGCAAGACCGTCAATAAGGTTGGAAATGTCGTCGATGAACATGGCACAATTTTTGGCCGTGTTGCGGAAGGAGACCCTAAAGCATTAGCTGGAAAGATGGTTGACGGACAAGGCCAAATCTGGGGCAGCAACGGAAAGGTCGTTGGCAGGGCAGAACTCATCCCAGGAGGTGTACCTCAGAAACCAGAAGGAGTATTCGCAGGCTTTGAAAATCTCGTCGTCGCCAAGGACGGCTTGGTTACAGATTCAAATGGTCAAGTCGTCGGTAAAGTCATCGAGGGTGATCCCGAGAAACTCCTTGGTCGTAAAGTCGACGAGGATGGTGACATCCTTGACACATCTGGCAACCCTATCGGCAAGGCGGAGCGATACACAGAACCAGAAAAGGAGAGACACATCAACCCGATGTCAGGTCACAAGGTCAATAAGGATGGTGAAGTTCGCGATGAAAATGGTGAACTGCTAGGCAGAGTCACTGACGGTCATATTCCATCCCTCATCGGTATGGAGGTCGATGATAACGGATATGTCGTTGATAACGATGGCAACAAAGTCGGTGAATGTACATTGATCGAAAATATTCCGGAGCCAGAGGAAGAGGAAGAGGAAGAGGGCCCAACGGAAGAGGAGCTTGCAGAGATGAAGAAACAAGAGGAAGATAGGGAGGTTGCAAAGAAGATGAACTACATCCTGCAACAAACCCTAGACAAAATGGAACCGCTCTGCAAGAACATCACTGAGGTAAGCATATGCAGTTCAGTTTCAAACTCCTATCATGCTAACAAGACAACAGCGTGTCGAACGTGCAGACCGAACACCAAAGGAGGAGCTTGACGAAGAGCAGCTTGTTCAAGACGTAAGGCCTATGATCGAGGAAGGTAGCCGCATTCTGCAGGAGTGCAATGGCGCCATCCGAGGTCTTGACCCAGATGGACACGTTGCTGCAAATGCCAAGGCACGCGCTGCAAGTGGAGAAGCTACCAAGGAAGAGTATGCCGTTGCCGAGTCACTAAAAACTTTGACAGCGACCGTCGTTACAACAATCGAAAACGCAAAGAAGAAGATCAACGACATGCCACATGCCAAGAAGGAGCTCAGCCCCTTGTGGGGTCTCTTGACCGAGCCGCTCTTCCAGATCCTTGCCGCCGTCGGTCTGCTACTAAGCGGTGTCCTCGGGCTTGTTGGAAAGCTGCTTGGTGGTCTGGGTCTGGGTGGTCTCGTCAATGGGCTACTTGGTGGCTTAGGTATCGACAAGCTACTTGGCAGTATCACCAAATCGCTAGGCATCCCAGGTCTTGGAGGAAAGAAGTGATGAGCCATTGTTTGCCTAATTGTTGGAAATTGATGTATACTTTCTCTTGATAGCGTTGGGTCCACAAAAGGACTTCTGTTGTTGTGTAGCGTTTATTTCTTTAGCCTGAGGCCTCCATGTACATTAAGCTAATACAGAGTGCCATTCAAGTTCGTGTTGTTTGTTTGACTTATGCAATTGCACGGTGAAGGAGCATTGCTGCATCCCGTTCATTGGGCTTAACGATCTATGTTTTGCCTGATAGTCAAATGGACCAACATGCTGGAAGTCAGGGATAACGGGCCTGACAGTGTCGTTATGATCGTGGGTCGAAGGAGGGATGGAAAAGTCTTGAAGGTAATTTATCAAAGACGGCAACCTTCCTTCCATATTACAAAACAGGCATGGTTGTGACGTAGCAAAATTATAATGGTAACATCACGGCGTTACGTTATCCTACGTTTACTTAGGTGGTTACCTACTGATCTTTGAATATGAATCGAGTTTCCCATCTTATGTCACCTCTAAATCCCTCCACTGCAAGTGCGGCTATGCTGCCCAACCTGTAAAGCAGACGACAGCCCTTCCCAAACAGATGCAACTATGCAAGGAATCACTCGATCAACAGCACGATTCGCGTAGCTCACCATATACTCATGAAGCCAACGTTCCTGCTATTGCCTTTCAATCCCCTTTCCGAGAGAATCCCCTAACCGAGGCCTGCTTTTCCACTGCTGGTGCAACGGCACCGACTTTCCCATTTACCGTGCTCTGGTTGGGAGCAGCTTGGCTGGTTATCGTCAGGCAGTTTATGCCCAGGTAGGTGCAGATGCTATTGATCACTAGGAGCGCCCAACGAAAGTATACGATCAGGGCAAAGGCTAAGTACGCCCTCAGATACCATAGCTCGACGTGCGCGCTTACGGCTGGTAGGCCTATTCTTGGTAAATTACCTAGGACAGCACCTCCTATTAGAGGTACTAGCATGACGGTCCAGTAAGGAAACGGCTGCCGTGTCAGATGAGCAAGTATGATCTTGGTTGTCATACGCCCAAAGACAAATGACATCGTCACACAGAAAAGCACTAGTCTATTGTCGCGCATGAGGGTCGAGTATGGCGAGTAGAGCCATGCACCGATGGCTCCGGTATAGACAGCCATAGGTGTCCACTCCAGGAACACTGGAGCAACAGGGAGACCATGTGCCCGACGAGCCTTCACAACATTGTATACACATGCCGGAAGGTGGGCGACAAAGAACGAAAACAGTAGAATTGGGATCCATAGATCTATAAGAGAGGATGAGCCAAAAATTTCGGGCTGGTCGACAAGATCAGTAATGGGTCGAGTCCAGATATGAGGTCCATAGTAGCCAGATAGTATCATTAACGTGCATGCTAGAATTAACCCCTCTGCCGTTATAATGTCAGCGTACGTACAAGAAATGAGAACGTGCAGAACTACCTGTGGGTCCGTTGAAGTATCCGAGATACAGGGTGTGTGTGTGATAGGTCTCCCAGGTTGAGAAGAACATAGGTAGACATGGTATTAGAGCGGTGAAGACACCCTTCCGAGAAGGCCCTAGGCCCATCACAGCCGTCTCACACAAGCTTGCCAGTGTACAATTCAAAGAGTCGATTCCATGGCTACGACATTGTTAACGCTGGATCCGTCGGTCGTGTAGCTGGAGGGGCCGTACTCAAAAAGCTCTCCTAGCCCACTTGATTGTCCTGTTCTTCGTGCTTGCTTGCCATCAATATTGTCCATAGTCGAGTACCTGTCTCCGCAGATCAAGTCAGCTCCAATGTCGCAGAGCCCGATTTCCCCATCTTCTCACATCCACAACCCGAAAGCAAAGCTATAGTACAACCATGGCGGACCCTAGGGCGCCGTTTAGTACCCAGAGTAAGAATCCGCCGCAGAACGACTTAAGAAATGAGCTATCCTACCGGCCCTATTAAATCTGGCATGAATATCTCGAGGCATATAACGTTGGCTAGAATAAAAAAGAATCCCAGAAGTGTCACCATATTGGGCGCCAGCCATAATGGTAATAGCTCGACGGCAGCATTCCACTGTGTGTTTTGGGTAATCAGTGCCTAAGTCTAGATCGAAAGGGAAGTGTTGAAAGTACGTAATGCCGCAAGATATATTTCGAAATGAGAGATTTATCCACGCTCGAGTACTTGTAGGACTTGAGATGCACAAGTGCCTCTTCTGAGACACACTCATGCGCAGCCGTACCTGCCAGTACTCTGAGATTAGCGTCTGTTACGGTAGGTAGCAAAGAATCGCTTGGGGGTCCGGATCCATGGGATGCTTGAGCTATCATACTTTTCTTCATACTGCCTATTTCTGACGGGTTCTTGGTATTTGCCAAGTCTTTGTACAGGGGGAGAAGGGGCGTTCAACGAATATGAAGCAATTCAAGCCATCTCCTTCGTTGCAGACCAGCTTCTCGGCACGTTACAGACTTCCACGGAGAAATCGGTAGCACTAATCGCTGTACGGAATACTTGTAGGTGGAGGAGGGGCAGGGGAACAAACATGGCCGTTAGTTAACCGAGCCCGCAGACGCGCCAGGGGCAAGAAAATAATAAGTGAGACTTTGTCGCGAGAGACTCCACCCCCTTTTCCCACCTCTCCTCGACTTCGACTTACGCAAAACACACTCAATTAATTACTAATTGGTTTTACTCAGCTCAAAGTGATATAGAGTCAGACCATACAGTGTGACAGTATATAAATGTAGCTCTGAGAGTTGCATAGATTTATCAAGGCCTGTCTTACATGCCTCTCGCTGCTGACGACAAATGATTCTATACCGAAAGCCTTTCAGATTATCTGATTGTACTTTCGTGGAACATGATGTGCTATCGCAAAGGCTACAGTTTTCATCTTCTATGCTAATCTACTTTCTATGTTCATCGAAAAAATTCGACTCCATTCTCTACGCATCATCGGCCTACGTGTCGATGATTCCACCTGATAGTTTTTTCTTTGACGAAAGAGGCACGACAATGACGCCGTTCCCAATTTTGACCTTTACAGTATCCACAGAGACTTGAAATCCCGCTGACTGTTCTACGGATACACTGTTGAGCGTCAGAACCATGTCTTGAGATGGGGCTTTGAGCATCCATCCGATGCTAATATGGAAGTTAGGGGACATATCCAGATCTTTGTCGCTTGATAGCCCTTTCTGGGAGTGCGATCCAGTAGACGAACCTTTCTCCCGCGCTGTCTTCCCGGTGACGCTCCGTTGGCTCAACTTTCGGGAACCATCATCCATCCCAGGTGGGAGTTGTTCGGTATAGAGCGGTGGCTGTTTGAAGGCCTTTGCAGTCTCGTTGGAGACTCGGAGAAGCTTGTTCAGTTCGTTTCCAGGAGGCTTTTGAACCTGCATTACCAAGAACCACCGAGTGTTCTCATAGTTAGCGACCCAACCGAGACCCCTGGCGGATATCTCGAGTCTGGTCATATTCTGTCAGAACAAAACTATTTGCAGACCTGGAAATCAACATACGGACGTATACCAGACTTGCTGATCGCAAGATTCAGAGCATCAATAAAAGGTTGACGTTCATGAGCGAGAAGTACAATCGGCCGGGAAAGACTTATGTGAAGGGGCAACTCTGCACCAAGTTCACTAATCAACAAACTATGAAAACGACCCGCTGAAGGTTGTGGATGGTTGATGCTGGCTAGCAAGCTATGTAGACGGCTTGACTCTTCTTTTGAAGGATGCCCTCCTACCCATCAGCTATCTCGACCAGTAGCGAAGCCTGGAAGCCAAACATGAGACTCACACTCTGTATACACATGGGTCGGCCATTGCCCTTCAACATGTGGGGCAGCTCGCAGGCGCCCGTCATGTAAGCTTGGGTCGTCGTTGTTGCTGGTTCTTGATGTTGAAGTATAGAGATCACGGAAGGTTTTTGGCAATGGCGGTAGACCAGGGTTCGGGTCACTGGCGCCCTTGCTCTTCAATGAATCGCTGTCACCAGCGTTCCCTGTATTCTCTGGATGTGCCCTCCCTTGTGTTTCATTCGAGTCGTCCGAGTCAGGATAGTCAACCAGTGCCATCAGTAAGGCGGACAATGATGACTGGCGAGAGATAGAGTGGTCTTGTGGTACTACCTTAGCGTACGTATAGCTTGCAAGGCCCCACTTTTAAGGTTTAGGTCGGTAAGCGGCACAGGTGACGTTGGCGTTGCAGCCGCGTGGCTTTGGTTTCTTGATACGAGTTCGTGTATATAACTTATCTCTATTACTTCTTCCTCTAGCCTTAGCGAACATATTCTCATTCACACCTAACCTACCTACACAGCATAGTTAGTTCCTATAGCTGCTGACAAATTCCTAAGGTGCATCAGTCTTTAGATATATTTGGTATCTAGACCATGACAGCGCACGATAAGCAATGGGTATGACGATAACATCACTCGTTAGACAAGACTCCCTCACAGTTGATACCTTGATCAGGCTTCAAAGTACCTACTCGACCCACTCAATGCTCCAGAGCCAAGCCAAGAAACCGGCCCGGGAACCCACTATAGTTCCACATTCGACCCTCTACCCAGCCATCAGCCTACAGCAAGTTCGTCTGGTGAGACACAAAGGTCTTCTATGCACGTCCGAAACACAATTACGAACAGACAAAATGGATATCCCTCGCCGTCCAATGCGGCCAGTTCCCGCCGGGACAAACCTCCCAGTCGCCGCCAAGAAGCATACTCTGCCTTCAGTGGTGATTCCGGCGTCTCTAATCGGCTAAGCCAATTATCTACCCAAATCCCAACTTCCACCGGTGGTTCTACTCGAGGTCAACGCAGAAATGGCTCTCCCTCATCTCGCTTCAATGGTGATCCATCGTACCGACCTCTTGAGATGATCAAGCGAGACACCAAGCTCGCGAACCGCGCCCCACACCTCCGCAAGAAGAATCACGTGGGCCCGGATGTCATCGATAGCCTAGACAATATTGGGCCAGGGGCTTACCATCACGAAGGTCCTTACGATGCGACCTTACTTGCCAGAAACACCTCTTCCACATTCAGTCCTGTCGAGGCCGTCAGAGCTTCAAATGAAGAGGCGCTAAAAGCTACACCCAAAGAGAAAATCCAAGACAGCATTGAGAAACATCGGCCATTGGATGGGGTGGCGATCGTTCCGCCAGGTAAGGCGTTTCCATCACTTTGAGCGCCGAGAACAGATAAACTGACTGATGCTGACTATAGGATTGACTGATTCGATGGGGCGCAAATACGAGTATGAAGAAGGCGCAGATATGAATATTGAGAATGGAGGTAACTACAAGCGCTGGCCCGGCGTGGTACGTTGGATTACTGATCCCGAACATTAATCTTTACTAATGTTTTGGGTAGCAATACCACCCCAATGACCTAAAGGGCAAAGGTGAGCCGTCATACTCAATAGAGAAAGCCCTGAAGGAGCACAAAAACCATCGCCGTGGTGTTGCCGACGGCGATTCCGGTATCGAGATGGCCCCTCGCCGTCCTATTACTTCTGGCGCGGAAGCACGACCTACAAGCGACGGACAGAAGTATAGCGAATGGGAAGGCAATATGCGTCGTAGTTCATCGCTTCGAAGAGCTGGCGGCTCATTAAGGAAGCGTATCGGAAGTCTCGGGAGAAAAGACATTAATCATGAAATCGACTCCTGAACGATGTCAGTCGAGATTGATGGTTCAAGGATAGACGGCGGGCAGTGGTTGTCATGGCGTTCGAAGGGTCAACCTACAACCAGAGTCTTGAGGCACTGTACACAATGGCTCTCATTTATAATTGCGATGGGCCTTCCATGAAACATAAAGCAAGAAAAATAAGTAATCTCGTTAATTCTACTTTGATAATTAATTAACTCACGCGCTTTGCGGGCCTACTGTAACAGGTACGGCCGCGATTAGCGCAAAAATGATGCTAATAATAGAGTTTCCGCGGTTCACTACGATGATATAGCAGTACCTTAGGTAGGAGAGGCCAGATATTGCTACAGCAGTCTGTGCTTTCACTTTGATTGTTTATGATACCTTTCGCTGTGTACACAATCCCTTCACATTCTTGAAACAATTTAGGAGAATTGAACGCCCTTTGTTTAGACTGTCAAAGCCTGTTTCCCGCTTCCTTTCCTGACCCTTCAAAGCTGCATCCGCTTACCAATAGAACCAACTGAACCAACTTTTCCAATAAAAATCCCCGAATTCCTCGAAGGATATTGTGAAACATAGCAACACTGGCAAGGCTTGTTGAAATAGTATCACTTGTCTGCATCCTCAGTGCCTCCGACCGCTAGCAACATGCGGTCCGCCGCAAAGGGGTTTTACTTAGCAGTCTTTGCCCTGCTAGGACCTGCTCACGCTTTAAGTGACCCAGCGGGAAATTGGAAACCAACTGCTTCAGAAACTTGCGCTGTAGGCTCTATTGCCGTTTTCTTAAAGCTCATCGGCTCACTATAGACCAGATTGACCCCAAAGCCATAGTCTCTGACGCATGTGCCTCTTACTCTGCTCTCGATTCGCTCAACAAGGCCCTCTCACCTTCCCTTAAAGCGATAACCCAATCTACCGACTTCTTCGCCTACTACCGTCTTAACCTATTTGACAAAACATGTCCGGTCCGCGCCTGGGACGACGAAACAGGGACATGCGGCAACATAGCTTGCAAGGTCGACACGCTTGAAGATGAGAAAGACATACCTCTCGTGTGGAGAGCAAAAGAGCTTAGCAAATTAGAAGGACCCAAAGCAGCACACCCGGGGCGGTTGTTGCAGCAAGAACGAGGCAGTCGAAGACCGCTGCAGGGAACACTAGGTGACAACGTTGGAGAAAGCTGCGTGGTAGAATATGACGATGAATGTGATGACCGGGATTACTGTGTTCCAGAAGACGAAAGCGCAACCGCAAAAGGCGACTATGTGAGTCTAGTAGAGAACCCTGAGCGTTTCACCGGCTACGCAGGGGCCAACGTCTGGGACTCCATCTACCGAGAAAACTGCTTCTCCAAAGACATTTCCGCAACTACCCTTACCGGCAACCCACAACCCCTGGGCATCTTCCAAGCCGCCAACGACCTCCGCACCGTCATCCAAGCCGGCTCCCCTTCCTTGGATCTCTCCCTCGACGACGAATGCCTTGAAAAGCGTGTATTCTATCGCATCATAAGCGGCATGCACGCCTCTATCACCACCCACATCTGTAACGACTACCTCAATCAAACTACTGGGACCTGGGGCCCCAATCTCCAATGCTACCAGGATCGCCTAGCCACCCACCCAGAACGTATTTCAAACCTCTACTTCAACTACGCCCTTCTCCTCCGCGCCGTCACAAAACTCCGCACCTACCTCAAAAACTATACTTTTTGCTCTGGTGACGCTATGCAAGATTCCAGTACTCGCACCGCCGTCCTTGCTCTTGCGGACGCCGCGGCAAAGCAACCCCGTATCTTTGACGAGAACACCATGTTCCAGAATCCTCACGACACGCAACTGAAAGAGGACTTCCGCAACCGGTTCAGGAACGTGAGTAGCCTAATGGATTGTGTGGGTTGCGACAAGTGCCGGCTCTGGGGGAAGCTCCAAACCGTCGGTTATGGCACAGCACTCAAGGTGTTGT
>JAABUP010008267.1_pt1 | contig 13356 bp, 12 predicted proteins | sample 5559201 | NCBI WGS metagenome assembly JAABUP01 (sample SAMN10711887, study PRJNA513373) | rock metagenome | isolation source: Antarctica rocks | place: Antarctica | reverse complement strand
CCCAATTTCCGCGGCCCCCGTTCTGGGCATACCGTGGTCACGAGACTCTGGATTGCATATTCACAAATCTCCGAGAAGACTGGAAAGCGCCCGTTTTTCTCTGGGACTTGCGTTAAGCGATGTGGTAAATGCGTGTTTTCAGGGCTTTGCCAAAAAAGAAAAAAATTTGATTTTTGCTGAAATCTTTGGGGGATATGCAAGGGCTAGCGATGACGATTTCTCCCGACGTTGCTGCTCGTGGGCGATGCGATGGAGCTGCTGGATGTTTATCGTGGACAGGCGGATATGAGTCGGAACGTTGTATTAGGGGGGAGCTTTGGCAGGACGGAGGGCGGGTCTGATATTCAAGGATTGGCAGCAGCATGCGGCGGCTAGGACGTTGATTGCGGGTTCCTGTAGGTGGTTATTTCTTTCTGATCGAGCGGACGTGTATCATAACTGCTTTCATTGTGCACTTGGATTGAAAAGATTGAGATTGGAAAGTTCCCTCTGAGGCCTTGATGGCGGATTGGTAGGAAGACAAAGTATAGTTTCACGAACGTCAAGAGAATGGAGCCGTTGATCGATAGCACGATGCGTGCCTGGACAGATAAGCTCAACGAGACGACCGGAAATTTGATTTCGCACCTTTTGGCTTTGTCGAGACAGGCGCGGATGTCGGCGGTCTAATCAAAAGCTTCCATGATGGACTCCCGGCCTTCGGTATAATGGCGCGATTGCATCCGTTCACATCCTGGATCAAGGAGACTTGGATCGGAGAGAGGTATCTTGTGGCAAAGCCGGAGGATGACTCCGGTATTGGGACGTTGATGGGGTTCCGAGACAAGCTCCTCGATCAGCGGATGCAGGACATTTGGGCAGGAAAAGCCGGTGGAAGGATGGACTTGCTGCAGGCGTGAGTGCTGGCTGTGGCTTGGTTGATATTCCAGCCTGGGGACCAGCGGATTGCTAATGGATTTCCAGTCTTCTGGAGGCGCGCACGGAAGACGGTAAAGCACTTGCAGTCGAGACCGTCAAAGCCAAGCTTCTTCTTGTTCCACTTGCAGGCGCTGACACGACCGGAACAACCTTCCAAGCCATGGCAGATTTCATCATGGCCGACTTCACTGTTCATGGGAAGCTTATGGCCGAGATCGATAATGCCGACCGCGCCGGCCATCTCTCGTCCACGCCGTAGTATGATGAAGTTCGCGAACACTGCCCTTGTTACATTGCTTGCGTCAAGGAGACAATGCGTCCATGTCCGGCCGCACCAACCATCTTTCCACGGTTGGTAGCCAGACTTAAAACAATGCTTATCAGGAAATTCGTCCCTGAAGGTACGGACGTAACATGTAATTCGTGGGTGGTGCAGAGAGATGAATACATACATGGCGAAGACGCATGTGCTTTCAGACCGGAGCGATGGCCGGATATCGATAAGGCAAAGATTTATGATAAGTATAACTTGGCGTTTGAATATGGAACGAGAACATGTCTGGGGAGGGATATCGCAATGATGGAGTTGTACAAGGGCCCGTTACAGATGATGTCTGCCCTTGCCGATACACGTTATGAGCTGACCAACTTTTAGTTCTTTCGGACGTTTGAGCCGCAACTGGTAGATAAGAGGAGTCCTGGAACTTTTCGGGTTATGGGAGGCATTGGGTTTTGGACAGACGTGTGGATAAGAATCGGGAGGCGGTCAATGATCGTGTAGAAGTAATACCAACCTACCTTAGGCACATGTATGTAAATCATCAAGAATTTTCAGCTTGGCACACATAAATTGTCGGATCAAATGATCCCGAGGTTATTCCCAACACATGTTATCAAGATGGGCATTCTCAATGCTGAGTAGCATTTCCTCTGACGGAACGGAGTCAATTACTCACCATCTGCAATGAAGACAGCACATACGGCAGTCCGTTAGAATTTCCTCAACCTGGGCAACAGATACCGAGGACTCGGTCGAGGCGGTACAATATACGGAGCAAATTTTCCTCAGCAGCGCCACCGTAAGGCTCAACCGACTGGTTTTCATCCGCTTGCGATGTCGATCATTGACCCCTTGCGCAACAGATACGATGGATTATTAAGATGCTTCAAAGTCTTCAACAAAGCATCATTTCGTTCCGCAATATGCAGCAATCTCCTGTCAACCTCGTTCACCTCCAGAATTCAACGAAAGAGCCGTCTTCCTCCATCTCCGACAAGATCACAAGAGGAAGCTGCGATGTTGTCAATGACTGATCGGGTTGGCTCAGTTGTGTAGTATTGGAGATAATATAGGCAATCCTATCTAGACCGGTCAACATACGTGGAACAAAAGGGTCAAAGATCCCTGCTGTTGAGCACGTTGTAGAAATAGGAACATTGGAACGGAAACGAAGAGCAGTTCACCCATCCTTAAGACTGGGAGTAGCGGAAGGGGTTGGTGTTGGATAGTAGCTGTGTGTGAGAGCCAACGATTCCATCGTAGACGAAATACTCCGATGGGAGAAACATCGCTATGACTGTTGTCAGCGAGATTCAGGCGCATTTCCTTAAGCTTGATGAATCCGTCCGAGGGGGATCGCTCATCGGTGTAACATACCAAGAGCATAATAGGCGTAATTATCGATATTCGACATGGCCCAGTTAATCGACAAATCAGTGATCTTATCCCAGCCGTAAACTTCAGAATCACCCGAGAAGACTATCGCGTATACACGTCAGTTGTTTGATGCACATGAAACGGGAAAAGCGATATAGAGAGAAGTCAACTGACAGCGATCCATTTGAGTGACGTGCATCAGTTCATGAAGCAAGACAGCCGACAGACAAGTCGTGTAAAAGATCTCATCCATCTGTTTCCCGGGATACAACCCTGCTTTTCCGGCCTGTGCAGCTATACCCGCCACCCCGAATTGGCTGCCTGTTGAGTGTGGGGCGACGCCCCGAACCAGGCTATCGTCACAGAGCAGAACAATCTTGACAGTATCGCCGCCGCCGGCTATGCCGTCAGACTCCAACATCATCCCGAGTGTGTTTCTTGTACATAGCCTTGCACTCTCGTTATCATTGTGATGCAAGCCGTAGACGGTGTAAGCGGATGTCATGTCCCTCCATGAATTATGCGCCTTGACCAGATCGGGGCTGAAGTGATGATCGCCACAGTGAACTATAAGGCTATCGAGGTTCATCGGTGATCTCTCGGTGACTGACCATGGCACGTGGTTCGCAGCATATGTGAATCTCTCTATTGTTTTTCCGATACAAAATCAGCGAAATCCAGAAGAAAGTCGCTGCGACATCTGTAACGCAAAGCGTTCAACTGACCTGCAATATTGATCAGGTCTTGTGTACGAGCACCTGGAAAGAGGGCATCCCGTGAATTATCGGCTACTCTTGTGAGATTATAATCAAGCATCCAAGCCGCATGGGTCATCATCTCATTGGCTTCGGCCATGGCGGCATTTATCATCCTGGTTTTGTCCACGTTGTCTGTCATGCATGATTTGTCAACAACGTAGGCTTCGGCGTGAATGAAGAATCGGCAAAGGAAAAACAGTGCAGAAAAGACAGTGGTGGCAGTGATGAGAGCCATGACTCCGGTGACGGCCGCGGTTTATCGTGCCTAAAGGAGTGAAAAGGTACGAGAAAAGATGGCAGCAACATGGAAGTAGCGGATGTCAGACTTGGAAAGCTACTAATACACTCTTCATTTCATTTCGACAATAAATACAAACGGTGGATTAGTGGTGAATGATGATCAATGTGAAAGGAGCGCGTAAGGAGAACACTTCTCGAAACGCCAAACCGATGTACCTGAAGCTATTGAGGTATCTAGAGCTGCTTTCCACGGCACTACATATCAGCACCATGGCTTGTAGTCGGCATGGCTGTCGAGACTCGAGACTCGAGACGGGTGAAAGACACGGCACATGGTTGAATTAGGAAGGACAGACAAGCAATCTCGACCTCCCCACTCCATACACGGATCCCTTCGCTCACAAGCGTTAAATCTCAATGTTCATCAGGCGAACGGAACCAACCTCATCACCGCACGTATAGATTGTGAAGGGTGGAATACTCTTCCAAGCAGCATCTTTCAAATCTGAATCACGAAGCGAGGCTGAAACGGAGAGACAGGTGGCAAGTGAGGGTGTACTGTATACGGCTTACGTGGTACAGTAGGTACAGTAAGTACTCTTGGAGTCTGCCTTGAGGCTGAACTGATTGACCAATCACAAGCCAATTCTCCCTTCGAAAGCTTGTCTAGCTTAAGCATCTAAGGTAAGGTACTGTATCAGTATGTATAGTGTGGTACGAGTACACAGTCCGTAACCTTAGCCCTAGGGAACTATCCGCCTTAGCGTGAGTCGTACTCCGTAAGTACCTTAGTACAATAAGGTTCCGCCCCAATATCTCTCTCTACATCTTCAACTCCGTCTGTTCTTAGTGAATATCGTTTTTAAAAACTCCATCTTTGACGCGACAGAAGACCTCAGAGTGTGAGTGGTCATGTTATCAACAAATGATCGTGATCAACAATGGTTAGAAGCCCCATGCAAGCAAGTAACAATTTTGTCATACGAGCTTCTCTCGACTTATGGGATGTTGGCGGCAGACCTCGATCACGTCGAGAGTCGTGTCTCGATGTACAGATTTCGGATGTAACAATCACGCCATCGACCCAAACTGGTAAAGCTCATTTGACGGCCCGTGTCGGAAATACAACATATAATAGGTAGGTACTCCGTATGCTTGGGGCTCGAGCTCGGCACCGTCGCAACACACAAGCCCCAACTATGAATATCAAAACTCTTGGGAATCGCATAATTTCTCACAGAGACCTATTTACTTACTCGCCATCACAAAAGTTGGTGGTAACTGAACGATACCTGTCCACTGCGATCGCCTAGCACAACAGCAGCTTGCTCTTGGTCGTATCTTTCCCCCTCTGTTGTTGTTGATTTTGGTATTCGATATGGCGAAACATTGGTCTTCTAGTCATCTGTTAGGTGGTGCTACCCTGCTTCTCAAGCCGCCCCTTACACTTGTACTTGTTGATCCGTTGATACTATAGCTACTGTCTAGTTAATGCAACAGAGTAGAAGTCATCGCAACGAAACATGAACATATATAAGCTTACTCCAGATATCCAACGCTTTAAGAAGACAAGCAGACTTGCTTTGCTATAATGCTGATGCAACCCATCACCCCAATTAACTAATTCAAATATCAAAAGCCGGATAATGAAGTATTAGCCATGATCTCCCTCTGCCGAGAAAATTGCCGAGTCACCTGATGCCAGCCCTGCTGCTTACAATTCGCTTGCTAAGCACAACATTTCCCAGTGTAACCGAACTCGAATCCCGAATCAAATTATTGCAGTTTGAGAGACATGACAAAGTCGCTGTCATCCTTGACTGACCCTTTCCTGAAGGCCGAGGCAATTGGTGATATTCTACCTTGGAAAAACCCAAACCTCCCCAATTCGGTCTCCTAACAGAAGCTTCGAGATTATCGAAGCAGATTCCTCTATAAAGGATCACCGAGTTCATGAAGCTGTTTCTCTCGTCTCTCGTTTTCAGCATTGTAGCTTTTCTCCTCTACAATCACTCCTTCCTCTCCTCTCAGGTCACCTATCTCATTCAGCATACATCACTGACCGCTTTCCTCACCTTACCCTATAATAAAAGCAGCCTTTCAACCGCCGACTCAATCCTCAATCTCCCATTCACATCGCCCTCCTTCTTCGCTCCATCGAAGTCTGCAAACATGTCCATCCCTCGCGCGATTCGCCAGGCGTTCCTGGCAGTCGAACAAGCCGAAGGTGCCGGAGCCCGCGTCCGCCGCTCAATTGGCACAGCCAAACTCCGCAACTTCTCCCCGTTCCTCATGCTCGATCACTTTAACATCTCTCCTGGCGCTGGCTTCCCTGATCACCCCCACCGTGGCCAGGAAACGATCACCTATCTTCTCACAGGCGCTGTTGACCACGAGGACTTTGCAGGCAATGCAGGCACGATTGAGGCGGGAGATCTACAATTCATGACAGCAGGACGGGGGATAATGCACGCCGAGATGCCACGGCAGAACAAGGACGGGAGCGCCAATGTTGGTATGCAGCTGTGGGTTGATCTGCCCGAGAAGTTAAAGTCGTGCGAGCCCCGATACCGCGATTTAAGAGCCAAGGAGATACCAACAATCAACGTCGACGACGGTAAGGTAACCATCAAGATAATTTCGGGGCAGTCGCATGGTACGGACAGCGTGCAGGAGTTGGCTTATACGCCCGTATGGATCTTCGATATGATTCTGAAGCCCGGCGGGAAAGTCACACAGCCCCTGCCCACTGGCTGGAACGCTTTTGCATATACGCTCAGTGGATCAACGATATTCGGCGTAGGAAAGGATCGGACAGCTGTTGGTCAATACCACAACGTAGTCTTTGAGCAGACAGGCGATTCGGTTTCGGCCGAAGTGCCGGAGAGTGCCAAGGAAGACGGGAGATTCTGTAAGTCCTATATCACTATACCAATCCCAAGTCGCTCCGAGGCATTTTACTAATATCTCTCTACAGTCCTCGTCGCGGGCCAGCCCCTAGACCAGAAAGTCGTCCAATACGGCCCCTTTGTCCAGACCACCCAAGAAGGTGTCTACCAGGCTATGCTCGACTACCAATCCCACTCGAACGGTTTCGAACGAGCAAAGGGCTGGCAGTCGGAGATTGGAAAGAATATGATGCACTGATTTGCTCTGCATGAGAAAAGCAATGGAGGGAGCCTTTATGAGCATTTCAGCGCGATTGGGCGTATCGGAGAAATGGTTTAAAATCGGATGGTCCTCGAAGAGATTATGAGAGTATGGGCTGTACGCATGTGAAGACTAGCTGAATGTGCTTGTATAAGACTTATGAAGCCAAAGACTTTAAGAACACAATCCTACCACCGACATGTTCCAGTATGTCAGTAAGCCTACCGCGACCGCACAATTCCGCTTCTCCAAAGTAAATGGCCAAGTGCACGGAGTCTCTCGAAAGCCCCGCCAGACGCCGCTACAGACAAGCGGGATTCATGCTTTCGAATTTAAGAGCCCAACGTATGTCGAATCTTTTGTTTCCATGCCTCCACTAACCCTACTATCCTTCCTTCCTTACCTACCTACGACTCTCAAACCCCCCCTCTCTCCCCACACACACACACACACACACACACACAGACAAATATATGCTGCGTGCCCAATCCGACATTCTAGCATCAGCTTTTCAAACCACAATTTCTATGCTGACTACAGTATTTCCGGACACGGGACGTTCGAAACTAGGTATGTATGGAATTGAAGATAAGGTGGCCAAAGGGGAAATGTATTGATGGGACTGTAGGGTTTTTTTTGGATGAGGGATGGATGAGGGATGGATGGATGGATGGATGAATACTCTGTTCGCGGGCTAATCTAATTATCCATATATCTCTTTTCTCACCAAATGCGAATGAATTCCGTGAAATCACCTCGATGTATGTACTGTACTGTATATAAACTCCTCGGGGGGGGGTTTCTTAAACAGCGTGATAGCATCTCACCTACTGTAGATATATACAAAATAAGCAAGAAAGAAAAAAACCACCAATCAGACGCGTTCTCTACTCGTACGCTCCTCTCGCAGCCCATCGAACTCGTTCTTTCTTTGCACCCATAGCCAGCGCCAGCGCCGGCGCCAAAGCTTGCACCTCCCTCCTCCGATTGATCTCTTACCGCAACACCAACAAGCGCGTAGCGACGATCGACCTGCTCGGCGGCTTCTTCCTCGGAAAGCTGCCATCGCAGCCAAGATTTCATTTCATTTCTAACAAGCCTTCGTTTCCCGCAACTGGGTTTTTGTTCGAGCCCGCGGGTGCGGGTTTCTTTACTGTACCCCTGATTAGTTTGCGCAATCTTGGTTTTCTCTTCTTCTTCTTTCTTTTTCGCTGTTGGTGGTGGTGGTGGTGGTGGTGGTTTTTTTTCGAGGATGAGGAGGAAATCCATGTTCTTTCTCGCAAACAGCTCGTTCGCTCTTGGTGGCATAGCGCCATTCATTCGAAGCGGCCCTGACCTGGACTTTTCAAAACCCACAGTCCGCGTCCACAGTCCGTTTCTCTTGATTGCACTCTCCTCCCTCTCGTCATCCTTTGCATCCCCATCGCCAAGCCGAACCACCGGATCCCTGAAACATCCAAAGCTGTACTCCGTCGTCGTCGTCACGTCTTCCATCCCCTTTGCATAATTCGTCACCCGCTGCAAGGGACAATTGCCTTTCCAGCGGGACTCGCTCACGGAGGTGTAGGCGAGGGTGCCCGAAGTCCGAAGGGGACGAAATACGGGTCTCAAGGGCGCGGGGAGGGAGCGGGGGACGGAAACAGCCGATCGCTGGGGTTTGGATTTGGAGCGTATGGCTCGGTACGAAGGGGGTGGAGTTGGTGGTGGTAGAAGCTGGTTGTGGAGGTGAGGCCGGGGGGATGGTAGGACAAAGAAGCTTCATGACCTAGAAAGGGCGCGTAGTCAACGGTTGTTGCGCTCATCCTGGTAAGGGGGAAGAAGAAGCGAACGGGGGAATCCAAGGCAAAAGTTGGAGCGATTGAGGGTTTTTTTCCTCCTTTTTCTTTGGAAACTTTGCGATTGAACAAGATCTGGAAATCTGATTGCTGGGAAAGAGAATCATCGCAATACATACATAGATCAGGCATATTGTTGAATCAGTTCAGAACACGGTGTCCCTCGTGTGACTGACTCAAGAAAATGTACTTTTGATGGCGAAGTCGGCAAGGTTTGTGCCACCATACCGCCATGGCGTAAGCAGTAGGTAGTCAAAGCGGTCTACCGCCGAAGTTACAATAACTACTGAATCTGAAAGCGGATGATGGGTGCGGTGATGAATTCTTATTCTTCGAAAGCAGGATGTTCATCATTGGTAGGTAGTGTTTTGGAGGTGAGTGAGTACCAGTGGGAGGGGGTTTGAGAAGAAAGTGATCGGAGGGATGTGTGGAATTTTGAGTGGGGTTGTTTTTGGCTGTATATTAAAGGTTGTTGATGGGTATGTTATCGAGGCGCGTTGGGGTTGGTGAGACGATACGACGGGTCTGTTTAGTTAATAGGTAGGTAAGGTGGTAAGGTAAGGTAGGTATCTTCGATGCGGATTTTAGTTCTGTAGCCCTACCCTAAGCTGGCCCCACACCTTTTTGGGTAATGTAGTTTCTAAGCACGACACTCAGAAATCTGAGACAATTTGTTGCCAGATAATAGTTCAAGCAAGTTGAAAGTATAGCAACGACTTCCTGCATAGATTCATGGCTGAAGTGTATATAGAGACTTCTGTCCAGTAAGTCGTGAACTAACATTTTAATCCCTTAGAGTAAGTATCGTAGCACGATAGCTCACGTTCATCACCAGGTTAAACCACCCATCCGGTTTCCATCACGCCAATCTTTTGGTCGTTCGAATCGACTTCCAGATATAGAACTGGGCAACATACACACATACCCACCTTTCCATTGTTCAAGTCTCAGGCTTGTAAAACATTCGTCCGTGCTTTTTTTTCTTCTTCAAGCCTGACCAGAAACATTTCGATCTCATCTATTTACTCAGTATAATATTCAGTGGCTCAAAGCGAAAAGTCTTGAAGTTCTTGAGTAGCTTCTAAGGCTTCTCTTTGCCAAGAAAATTGCCCGAAGGTGCTAGATACGTCGGCGCAAACACACTAAAATGTACAACCTATAGATCCAAATGAGACCAAGCCCGGTAGTACAATCATGCAGGGAGTATTGAAACTCTGAGGCTGACTAGGTATCTATACGGTATCTAGCGAATCAGCAGGCTGCTTTTGCACAGGATTGCCGCGTATGCACGACGGAGATGTCAGCCTCACCTTCGGGCCTATCATCATAGCCTCACGCTCAATGGCCTCGCACAAGCAGGAGCCCACCCTAAGTTCGTTATATGTACTCTGGTCTCTGGATCTTTTAGCCAACGATAGCGCAGAACACATGTCACTGCGTGGGACTTCGGAATCTCTTTCTGCAGGATCTGGCCCGCGGGCGGAGCCCCGAATCCTATTTGGAAGAGAAGGGTCTTAAACCATGCTCAGCTATTAATACTAAGATCCAGCAGCCTTCCTTCCATAGGCTGCATTTGTTGATCTTCACAACGTCAAAAACCCTCTCACATCTTTCTTCAATTTCCAATCTCTGTATTGCTTAACTCTGACGACGCTTTGATATGACCTGTTTTCTTACCGAATCACGTTAGGCGATAAGATCATAAAATGGATCCAATTGTGGTATGGTGGGCAATCTTGATCGCTTTTACTCCGATTGAGATAGTCGCGCAACTGACTTCTCGTGTGTATGTACCATATCTCTCTTGCTAGACTGACTGGTATCCAGCAATCTACCCCCTCAATCGAACTTCTTCGTCCGTTATTACAGCGCCTCCGCTAATGACCGGAACGGCAAACGGAAACTGGAACTGCTCACCATGTGCAATCAATGCAGATGCGGCTCCATTTGGAGGCCTTCAACAGGTACTTTGGTACAACGAAAGCATCAGTCTGACCCTCGACACCGTTTCGATATATGTGACAACATACAACGAATCGAATGCCACGGCGATTACAAGATACTCTACTATATATGGCGACGTTAGTACCTTGAATGTCGATAACATACCAGCTGCGCAATCAATTTACAGCAAGAACATAAAGTTTGCAATAGAGCAGTATGAAGGCGGAGGAAGCGTATTCCTGGCTAGGGGAAGAGACGGTAGCATTGGTTCGATGACATCTTACGGATGGCCAACGCCTTATGTCCTGATTTCGGCTATTGCGTACACAACCACAGTGCCCTATAGCGGGTGCCCCTCAGGGCTACAACCAGTGTCGAGGAGTGTGCTGGCTGGCTACGATTGTGGCTGTATCTTGGATGCTGGCCCTGCCGCGCTCTTCAATGGGGCCCCTGTGGAGGGAATACCAGGTCTCAGCGCGACCGAAATCCGTCTACCATCGAACTTCTACCTTCCCATATCATCAGCGGACTTTAATTTCCCTCTCCTTGAAAGTGGTATGCTTGATGAATTTGCGTTTCTTAACATGACCGACCTGTTATCTTGGCTGGTGAAGCAACCGTGGGCTACAACTCTGTTGCCGCCAAACTTGCGACATTGCGTTCTGACAATCGGACCTCAAGGGCCTCCCGGTGTCAAAATTCCAGTTTCTGCTCTTACAAAGACAGTTGTGACCACCACGCAAGGCGTCAATTCGTTGGCTCCTAGCTCAGCGGAACATAGTACCACGAATGCCCTGCCAGGTCCAACGCCCACTCCAATCCCAACTTCGACTCCTACACTAAGTCTAAGCACGTCTCCGAGTACAACCTTCTCTCCAAAAGGAAGCTCAGATGTGCCGAGCGATATGTCCTCTAGCAGAGATAGTAGTACTGTCATCATCAGCGGCGATAGTACTGTCCTCACAAATGGTCGTGAACCCACTATCTCAGTGACCACTTCAGTAAGTTCTCAGAGCACCGCCCTCGCGGCACAAATCAGTGATGCTCCAGTCTCGGCAAGCACTCGAATATCCATCGTTGCGATCAACAGTGAGATGTACCCCCATCCCTCATCGACTTCAGCCCTGGCTGTACTAGCTACACAGGCAGTAGTAGCAAGCCAAACTCTTCTTCTCCCATCGTCTGCAGTCTCTCAGCTTGTCGTTGCAGGCACCACACTGGCCGCCACTGGCCCTGCTGCTACTATAGGAGGCCAGGTGGTATCTCTTCAGTCAGGCGAACTCGTCGTGGGCACCTCAACCCATTCGTTCGTTGGTCCTGGGGGCTCAATTCCTGTCGCAACTGTTGGTGGTTATGTGGTTCACTCGTCGCCAGATTATGGTGCCGTTGTTGTTGCTGGCACTACAATGAACCCAGGCGCTTCTGCCGTGACCATCGCCGGAACCGCAGTCTCATTGGGTGCCTCCGACCTCGTGATCGGATCCAGTACAATCGCGCTTGCTTCCTCTCCCTTGAACGTTATTTATGCCACATCACCTCAACCGATTACTCCCTACCCAACTGAAGTCATGACATTGGGCCATACCATCACACAAGGTGCTCCCGCCATCACCATCTCAGGTACCGCTATCTCCCTGGGCTCTACAGGCCTTATGATAGGGTCTAAAACTGTTTCCCTTCCTTCATCTCCCCTGAACGTTGTTCATACCACATCACCTCAACCAATTATCCCCTACCCATCTGAGATCGTGACATTGGGCCACACCATCACACAGGGCGCTCCCGCCATCACGATCTCAGGTACCGCGATCTCCCTGGGCTATACAGGCCTTTTGATAGGGTCTAAAACAATCTCTATTTCATTCTCTGCCTCACGCGCCGTCTTTACCATCGCAGGCCAAGTCATCACTCCTTTTGCCAACGGTGTCGTAATCGCGGGGCAAACAATATCGCAAGGCGCTCCTGCCATTACGATGTCGGGAACTGTCATATCCCTTGGCCCCTCAGGCCTTGTGCTAGGCAGCTCCACCATTCCTCTACCCACCCAAGGCCCCTCGTCCACCTTTGTCCTCGGCGGCCAGACCTTCACCGCCAATGGGGCTGCAATAGCTATCGGCGGCACAACGCTGACGGAAGGTGCTCCAGCGGCTACAATCTCCGGCACCCCTATATCTTCAGGCCCCTCAGGAGTAATAATTGGCAGCAGCACCTACGCCCTCCCCACATCCCTCCCATCAAGCGTTCTCATCATCAACGGTGAAACCTTCACTATCAACCCCACCGGCGTACGAGTATCCGGTTCCACGCTCGCAATGAATGGGTCCGCAATCACTATCGACGGCACGAGAATGTCGCTCGGGACGGCCGGGTTAGTCGTTGGGACTAGTACAATCCCTTATGATGATGCAGGGTCCTTGCACACGACACAGGGGATTGGAGACGCTATCATGGCCGGATTTGGCACGTCGACAGGAGCAACGTCCTCGGCGGCAACGGGAGCGACAACGGGAGCGACAACGGGCGCAATCGCGAATGGAACTGTACCCGGCGAGACTGTATATCCGCCTATTTTCACGGGAGAATCTATGAAAATGAGTCTAAATTCGTTGTTTGTGGCTATTGCGATGCCGGTGATGGCTTTCATGGTCTCTTTAGGAGGATGAGGATGAGGGTGGGGGGAGTATTATGATTGAACGATGTGTATTTATACACGAGGAATGATGGTGCCTTAGAGATGGAGGAAGGCTTGGTGAAAAAAGAAAAAGATATATAAATCAATAAAATTATAATTAACTTGCCCCTTGGACCAGGTCACACCCACCACACCCCGAGCCCACCCCAACCCATGCTACCA
>JAABUP010008265.1_pt1 | contig 13359 bp, 17 predicted proteins | sample 5559201 | NCBI WGS metagenome assembly JAABUP01 (sample SAMN10711887, study PRJNA513373) | rock metagenome | isolation source: Antarctica rocks | place: Antarctica | reverse complement strand
TGACAGTGACAGTGACAGTGACAGTGACAGTGACAGTGACAGTGACAGTGACAGTGACAGTGACAGTGACAGTGACAGTGACAGTGACAGTGACAGTGACAGTGACAGTGACAGTGACAGTGACAGTAACAGGGTTTGTCATGCGTCAAAGTCTTCCCTCGGTGGCTGTGATAGTGTGTGCTGGTCATCTGTGAGCTTGTTGGTCTTTCACAAACATGCTGTAGGTCCATCACCCAGGTAAGGCGCCCTATATTTATTTGTCACAGGAATCAATGCGGTCATGGTAGCCTGGTGCTGCTGATACTTTTTCAGCCCATGGCATCAACATGTGCCAAGCCATGCTGCTTTTGTGAGGTCTATTTTTTGCGCGTTTTGTCTCTACCTGCTGCATGTGCTCGGATCTGTAGCATGCGCTCTGCATGCTGATGGTGCAACAATCACCAAGTAGAGGGCCTGTCTCAAGCAGCTGATGTGTATTTATGTGTGTAATGCAGGACAACATTGTGTTTGGCAAGACGTATGAGGAGCAGTGGTATGTGAGAGTGGTGACAGCCTGTGCTCTGACTGATGACCTGGCAATGCTGCCCTGGGGAGATCTCACAGAGATAGGGGAGAGAGGTGTCAATCTGTCAGGTCTGCTACTTGTGACCTGTCGCCTTTTGCCTCAGCAAGGCAGTACATACGTTGTGGCTGTGCATGTTCTGTTGGTTGCTGTCTGAGGGCTACTGCAGTGCGCCAGTAGGTTATGAAAGCACGGTGCTGTGCACGCTTTGCAAGCAGTGCAATGTGCGTAGTGGATGTGTCTGACTGATCACAGATCAGAGGTCTGACATGAGTCCAGCCAATTCTGCTGTTGCTGCAGCTGACTTTCACCCATTGCTGCATCATGTGGTGCCTAAAAGTGCAATTGCATGCAAAGCCATCTCAGCTTTGTTCTGAGGCACTGCCTGGAGCAAAAGCCCTAGGCCCAAATGAGGCAGCACTGTTCATAGCTAGTGTACCAGGGTCAAGCTAGGGAGTATTTTGCCATTTTGCTTGATTTAATCTGTCAATTGCGTCCTGAAGTGCTGAGTGTGCATGACTTGGCTCAAAAGGCTCATGTTTGGGGTGCAACACAGCCTGTGAGACCTTTATAATCATAATCATGAGCATAATAATAATAACAATAGCAATAATAATAACAATAATGATAACAATAATAGTAACAACAATAATAATAATAATAATGATAATAATAATAATAATAGTACCAACAAACTTTGGGTGATGCGGGGTGCAGGTGGGCAGAAGGCCAGGCTGGCGCTTGCCAGGGCAGCTTACTCACGTGCTGACATCATGCTGCTGGATGATCCGCTCAGCGCAGTGGACCCCAGAGTTGGCCGCATCCTTTTCCAGGAGTGCTTGGGACCCCAGGGCATCATGCAGGTGCTCTACCCTAACCACCCTGTTGCTTGCTGTCCTAGCGCCCTTGTTGCTTGCTTGCTTGCCGCCCTGGTGCCTCTGTTGCTTGCTGCCCCAACGTCCCTGTTGCTTGCTGCTCTAAAGCCCCTGTTGCTTGCAGTGCCATTGTATGTTGGCTTTTGCATCACAAGGCCAGCCATGCACAAAATACCTGCAGTAGCTGGTCAACTATGCTGCAATTGCAACATGCACACTCATCTCCTGACATGGATGATGCCGACACTTCACAGCAATAGGGTAACCTCTGTGTGCACACTACGACTGTCATTGTGGTGGGATTGCTGGATGCAATGGCTAGCATTGCCACATGCAGGGATCTACAAGGTTGCTTGTGACACATCAGCGTCATTTCCTGCCCCACTGTGACCGCATCCTGGTGCTCAAGGATGGCCGCGAGAGAGCCCTTGGCACCTACTCACAGCTTGCTTCCTCAGCTCTCACTGAGCTCACTCAGCTTGAGGAAGAGACTGAGCTTGATGATGCTGTCTATGATGAGCAGATTCCCATGCAGCCTGCACCATCAAATTTAAACCATGTGGTAGATGAGTCAGGCACAGAATCTAGATCAGCTCTTCAAGCCCTGAATGCCGGTCCTGTTCAGGCAACCCTTGACGCAGAAGTCCCAGCAGCTACTGTTGCAGCTTCTCAAACTGCTAACGCTGCTGATCATCTCACCACTGGACAGCACATGGACGGCGGCTTGGCATCATCTGTGCCGCCGGATTCCCTTGCGACATTGGGCACAGCCACCACCGCTTCCACAGCTGTGGCAGCTGCGGGCTCTGATTTGCATACAGGCAGCGTTTCAGCTGCAGTTTACACAGAAGTACTGCCGTTGGACAAGCCCGCCCCAGAACAGAATCTAGGTGGTCTGCAGCCTTCAGGGCAAGGCCATAAGGAGCAAGCAGCGTTTTGCCCTGCCCATGTGGTGAAGAAGAAGTTTGTGCTGCCTCCCAAGGTGGACCTGCGCTGGGGTCCCGTGCAGCTGTGTGAGAAGTGGTACTTCAGGTTGAGGGGTTACAGAAAGGCACACAAGCCTGAGGATGAAGGGGTGTTGGAAGAAGAGGAGGGCAAGGAGCAAGCACAGCTGAATCAACAGGAGGGGCGCGCCACTGGTATGCACCAAAGAGCTCAAAACACATCAAGAAGAGAAAAGAAAAAGACTACACCTTTTGGCGTCAGGTTCATGAGAAACCAACTATTATACCGGGCTGCCCAGGTGTCAAAACACATCAACTCAGATCATATCAGGCACAGCAGCTAGTCAGGAGGTTGATATCTTGATCACACAAGATACATAAATATCTTACCCTTCAAATCCTCACAAGCTGTCAGCATTGAGATATGATCAACCGCTGTCTTACTTCATGCAGGCAGTACATCGCTCAAGGTATACTTTGAGTACTTTTGGTATTGTGGCAGAACGGTGATGTGGATCATTCTAGCAGGCCTCATGCTGGGCCAAGCTGTGTTTGTGGTTTCGGAGTACTGGTTGGCCACATGGGCTCGCCAGTCTTACCAGGATCAGAAGGAAGCTAAATGGATCTGGGTGTATGGCATGCTGGTGGCCATCATCATTGTCATAGCCATCGTCAGAGCTGTCATGTTCTTCCACTTCACTTTCAAGTAGGCCCTCCTTCCCTTTTCCCATTCCATCTGCCCTTCGTACCTCCTTATCTGCCTTCGCTTGCTCAAAGTCTGCCCTTTTGATTTCAGCCTGCGCACTGTGCATGCCCTTGGCTCAAGCACCAGCCTTCCCTCAATGTTGCTTGTTGCTTCTGTCCGTCCTGCTTCTGAAGATGCTGAAGCTCAGTAATTTGTAAAGCCATACATGCACCACTCACCACCCCTCATGCCTGTCTTACAGCATCACAGCAAGGGTATAAATCGAAGTGCAGGGTAAACAACTGTTTTGCTGCTTTACAGGGCATCAAGTGCGATGCATGATGAGGTAGCACAGCATGTACTGCGAGCACCATTGGCCTTCTTTCACACCAACCCAACAGGCCGCATCCTGAACCGGTTCAGTAAGGATCAGGGCACTGCTGATGATCATCTACCCCAAGTCGCCTTCGACGCTACACAGTCCCTCTTTCTTGTTGCAGGCAAGCTCTTGATTTTGCACTTCACCTGCTTTGCACGCTTTGCTGTACTTTCTGTGATTGCACATAGGCATGTTTGCTGTTTTGTGTATGCTTTGTTGGGGATTCATTTTGGGGGGAGGAAAAGCCTGAATCAGAGAACTGACCAGTGCCAAAGAGGAGCTCACTCATGCCTGTTTTGTCTTAGCAATGTTTCATCTGTCACAGCTCAAGGCATGCAGACTTTCTGTCTGCTCATGTACTGCAAGATCCTGTTTCAGCCTGCGTGTGTTGTCATTGTGCTGCTATGCACTAGCTTGGACCATCTCTACACGCTATGGTCAAAGCATGCTGAGCGTGGACTAGTTTGAAATGACTGCAGACTTGACGCGTGCTATGCAGGGGCTCTGATTCTGATGATCATAGCAGTACCGTTTGTGTTGCCCACGCTGTTGCCACTGATCGTTGCCTTCTTCTGGTTGCGCCACCGGTACATCACAACAGGGCGGGAAGTGAAGCGCTTTGATGCCACCACACGCTCCCCTGTCTATGCATCCTTCTCTGCAGCACTCAAGGTGAAGCCCTCCCACTTGCTTTGTGTTCACGCTTTATGTGTTGCATCTCAAGATTTATGTCTGTGTTTCATAGGCTCAGTTAAACAGTAGGGTTGGTATTTAATTTGTGCAACTTGTACCTGTATCTGCTGATTGTTGTATGTGCAGGGTGTAACTCAGCGTTGTCTGCTTCACTGCATACCTGTAGATGATGCTGCATGGCAAGTTTCATGCTGTGTGAATCTCTTTTGTAATTGGTACAGTGGTACTTTGCAACTGAGCACTGACTTATGCAATACTAAGGTCATTCTTGGTGATGCTGCTGCTAACTTTGCTGCATTTCAACATCATGACCAATTCTGTTTTTGAAAACATGTTGTCAAGGAGCATCTGTTCCAATACAAGCTGCTGCTGCAGGGCTTACCAACCATAAGGGCATATGATGTGGCAGACCACTTCAAGGGGCTGTTTGTAACAGCCCTGGACCGCAACAGCTCCTGGTGGTATGCCTTCCTGGCGTGCAGCCGGTGGGTAGGGTTCCGCCTGGACACCCTAGCTGCCATCACCCTCTCCTTTGAATGCATCCTGGTCATGGCTGTACACCAGAGGGTCAGCCTCTTCACATCTTCCTCTTCTTCCCCTCCCCCTGCATTTTATATGTAAATGTCAATAAAGTTGATTGTGCATCTGGTTTTTGAGTGCAGAACCAGTCAGAAACGAATGGGAATAAAGTGTAGGCAGGATCACAGTTTGGTACCTCAAGATGTGAGTTTGAGCAGGGCTGCTGTGCGTCTGTTGTCAAGCTGTCTCAAATAGTTAGTGAACACATGTCATGCCGCCTTTCATCAATGCGCCAGGACAAGCAACACCCCTAGCAGCAAACCCCCTGGTGGCAATCTTCATTGCTGCAGGTTCCATATAGTTGTCAAAGTGTATGCTGCTGAGCAGTGATCACTTAATGTGGTCTGAGTTCAAGTCCACTGAGTCGCAAAGACAGACGACGTGCATTGACTGAGCAAATTGATTGACTGAATTGAATCAATTGAAAGATGTCATCTGGCAGGCAGTCAGCATGGACAGATGCGACTTGTCACGGTGTGAAAGAAGAACAGAAAAGTTTATGCTTTTTTGCGATCTTGACGGGAGCTTCCTGAGGCGGCAGCTCGAAGCTATGACCATAGGCCATGGCCCATTGTCACAGTGTGCAATACAATCAATCAAGTCAATCAATCAATATATGTTTAATACAGGTGTCAACACGGCTGGTGGGTCTGGCCCTGGCCCATGTGCTGAATATGAGTGGCATGATGCAGTGGGCAGTCCGCCAGACTGCAGAAACTGAGAATGACATGACGTCTGTGGAGCGCATGCTGGAGTACACCAAACTGCCTCAGGTACCTGCCTACCATCTCCTTTCACAAGTGCATCCATGTAATTGTTTCCAAGGATGCATTGATTTGCACAAGGTGATGATCTGCCTGATTTGTGCATGCAGAGTTTTGTTGAAAGGCTGTTTCATCTCCCCTGGGTGAAGGGGCATCACATCCTTCTGCTGAAAGCAGCAGGAGTGACTCTGGCACTCTATGAGAAAAGTTTGGGTTTTCTGTGTGCTGATGTGCCCCCGCAGTCATCTGTGCGCTCTGCCTCTAACTGGCTAAAGCTGGTTGCAGGAGCCTCCTACAGTGAAACAGGGTGGGGGGGCCGCCCCTGCTGGCTGGCCTGCCTCTGGAACCATCACATATGAGAATGTGACAGCCTCATACCGGCCTGGCCTCCCACCTGTGCTGTCCAACCTCTCCTTCACCATCCAGGTCAGCCAGTGAATGCCTGAGTTGGCCTATGCCATGACTTCATCATTGATCAACAGTGTAGTTGTGCTGATGATTAGTGCTATCAAGTCAGGTCTTTGTGCACAACTTATTTCAGCAAACCTATTTCTGAGGCTCAAGGCAAGCCTTGCAAGCTTCTTACATGCATCTGACTGATGGCGAGGAAGTGTGTTGCAAAACGAGGTTATGCCATTAGCTGCCTGTGTACGGTGGTCATGAGGCAAGGTAGGGTTAGTGCAGGGTTTCGAACACCCATAATAGGCAGGCTTGCATTGGAAACGCTGGTCGTATACTACGACCAGATCACAACGTGATAAGCATACTTACCTGTTCGGGCTGGGTTGGCGATCAGGAAGGCCAACCAGCTATCCTCGCTGCTCGCCTTGCACTTAGCCTGCGGCGCTGGGTAAGACTACTCCAAGTGGGTATGTCTACGGAATAATTTATGGTAGGCTGAGGCGAGCGCATGCGCTCCCTCGGCACCAATGTCATCTAATTTACTGAATATTCACAGGTCTCTCAACCGCTCTAAACTTGAACTACGTCTCTAAATTTTCAGCTTGTAACGTAACGCACATGAGCTGCGGCCCGCAGTCTGCAATTGTCATGCCCGTCAACTGAGTTAATGGCCCCCGAGGGCACGGCCGAAAGCCATGCTCAAGCAGGTGGCCAGAAAAGCTGTTACTGCTGTAGGGCGGCATGTCCGTCGGAATCGTAGGGCGGACGGGCTCTGGCAAGTCGTCACTCATGCTGACGTTGTTTCGGTTGATAGACCAGCTGGCAGGGCGGATCCTGATTGACGGTGTGGACATAGCCAGCCTGGGCATTGATGCCCTCAGATCACAGCTGGCAATCATTCCTCAGGTTCCAAGCCTGCTTGTTGGCATGTCATGTAGCAGTGGGCAGTATTTGACAAAAGCCCAAAATGTTTCATGACATCTTCTTGTAGCAGTCGTTGCAGATTTTCATGGCAGTGCTTAGAGCATGCAACAATTTGTCATGAAGCACATGCAGAGCTGCTGCTGACTGCATTGCAGTACATCAACTTCAGCTGGCTGCATGGGGTACAATCGTGTTATGAGTGCTGTGGGCTGCTACTTCTGAGATCTTCTGTGTCTACCAGCAAGCAGCACAGGTTCCTCCTTTCAGCTGGCTGACAATGTTGATGCAGGATCCTGTGTTGTTCAGTGGCAGCTTGCGCAGCAACATGGACCCAGAGGGTTCTTGGCCTGACCATAAGCTGTGGGAAGCCTTGGCAGCTGTACAGCTGAAAGAAGCAGTTGTAAAGGTCAGCTGTCAACTCATCAGAAACAGCTTGCAAGAATGTGGGCACACTCTCACAAGAGACACAGTTGAGCATGTGAGGGTTAGGTGGCGCATTCAAGGATGTGATGCTAATGGTTACACAGTCATCTGTCACACAAGGCATCACCTGCCCTGCCCATAACACACATGCTGTCATGCAAAGTTGAGGAGCTTTATGCGCCCCATATCAAGTGTGATGACAACAATACCCACAGCATGACAAGGAACCAAAATGCAGCATGCATGTAGGTGGGCGGGCTTGACGCAAAGATGGAGGAAGGTGGAGACAACCTGAGTGTTGGCCAACGCCAGCTTTTCTGTCTTGCCAGGTCAGCTTTGCTGCTGTCATGCTCAACCCCGAAGCTTTGCATGCATGAGCATGCCTGCATGATATCCAGGCAACAGGCAGAGCAAATGCAGGCAACTGGCATGCAGTCTCAAGCTTGCATTGAATGTCTGTGTTGAACAGTGGGGTTACCATTGGGAATGCTGACACAATCAGCAGCTGTGCATGCACTGTGTTATCCTAGAGGTGGCATGAGTGCACTTGACACAACTGATGGATATTCTGGCACAGCCTTTTTGATATGCATATTACAGAGCATTGTTGCAAGATGCCCAGATCCTGGCTTTGGACGAGGCCACAGCCAATGTGGACAGCACCACTGACGCGCTCATACAGCAGACTCTGAAGGATTGCACTCGGGGCCAGCTTCTGGGAGGCCGCAGGTGAGCTGCTGCTTCCAACATAGCCAATGGGCAAAACATGACAGTCTGCAACTCAGCATTTGACACAGCATGATGCCCTTGATGATGGAGCATGCATTAGTCAATGTGTCCTTGGCCCTCTGCTTCAGCTGCTGTCATTCAGGCAGTGAGCAGAGCCAGTTGAATAGGCACACAATGGTTGTGTTGTATGTCAAAAGATAAATGTGAAAAGCTCGAGCGACTGTGGTGCGTCCTGGCACCAGTAATCCTGTGCTACAGTGCAACTGCAATCATTACACGATCATAGGCCCAACAGAATTCACTTCATTTGTGTTGCAGGCGCACTCTGCTTGTGATTGCTCACAGAATCAATACGATCATGGACTCTGACATGTTGCTGGTGCTCTCTGATGGTAAGCTGGTGGAGCAAGGCAGTCCCAGTGAACTGTCACAGAAGCCTGGCGGCACATTTGCACGACTTGTGCAGGCTGCACAGCAGTCACATAGTTGACGCCCTCACCGACATGGCGACGTCAGGTGCATACGTCTTTGAAAGGAATTGAGCTGTCATATTCATGTCTGGTTTTGTGACAAGGTCCAGGTTACTTTCATTCATTTTATGACCATTTGTGACAGTGATACTGATGTCACAAATTCATGACAACTTTTACGGACTACTGCATGCGACATGTATTAAGTAGGTGCCCAATGTATTCTTTAGGCAATTTTTTGATAGATTTGTATGTATGCAACCAGTCTTAACACAGGCACTGTTGCTCTTGTCGATAGGAATTTGCACAGCTGGCAATAGTGCAGTGAGAGACTAGCTGCAAGTAGCGATGCTGGCGTCTGTAAGACGGCTGTGCAGCGCCATCTTCACAAGTGGTGAAATCTAAGCTCTGTGTGCATGTTTGTGCTGCGTATAATGGACTGCAGCTGTTTTGCTTCAAACTAGCCTGTCCAGAGCAATTTCAAAGCCAGCACTGACATTGTGACATACCTGATATCAGCCCAGTATTGACAACGTTCAACTGATTGTGGTTTGCATGTCAGCAGTGATGCAATGGGCTGGGATGTTGTCTTTGTGGTAGAATAAACCCATGTGCGCACCGTCCAGCCTGTCCACGCGCACTGATCAGGACTTTTAGATTGGTTGTCCAGCAGCTTAGTAGGCAAAGTCATGCCATTCAACTTGTCAGCACCGAACGCTTTGCAGCACGTTGGCCATGCATGTGTTTCGTGGCTATGATGGACCAATGATACAATTTGTTGCAATCTTCGGCAGAAAAGCTCGAGTCAGCCTATTGTTTACACTCACGATGACGAATTTCTGTAACAACCTCAACACGGTCGAGAAAGCTGTTAAGACAGAGGCATGACCTGAGCTGTGCATGTCTGAATATCAGGAAAGTACTATCTTAAACGTCACCCAGACATGCACCTCATTTTGATGGCTATAGCTAGAGCACATCCCACAGCACAAGAAAATGCCAGCAATGCAATGTACAACCGCATCGTAAATTGGACTGTGTTGCTATCATCAATCACCACACACTGGGACAGACCTGCTTCACAGTTACACTGTAACAGCAGTACCCATCTTATTTGTTCAATGCAATGCAGCTTACCAACAGAAAGTGTGACTCACTGCAATGCCTAATTCATCTAAACGACATAAGCGTAAGGCAGCAAGTCACACTGCTAAAAGATGATGTACACAAAATGGATGGGGAAGGGGGGCAAGGTTCTCAAAACAGCAGCAAAAGAGACTACAATGTACAAGGCAGCAAAAGCAATGTCTACTCAAGATGTCCATAGGAATGGGGTACCTAAAAATATATCTGCAGATAGTGGCTAACATCAAACACTAAGCTAGTGTATAGTGTGGCTAACATCAGACACTAGGCTAGGGTATAGAGTGGCTAACATCAAACACTAAGCTGGTGTATAGTACCATCACCACAAGAACTCCGGTCTCCTCTTGCACGTGCCCTGGAAAGTGCTTTGCATAGCAGCAACCATTTCACCAATGTAATACATGGAGGTGCTATCCCAAGTATTCACCCCTTGCGCAATGTTGAAGGCGAGCAAAGAATGGAAATTCAACAGAAACGTCAATGGTCTCCTCACTTGCATGCTGTCAGCTGAGTAAGCAAGACTGATCTCTTGCAAGTGCACCATGTGCTCAAGCACATCAGGAACAAATGTCCACTCATTGTTGTACAGCCCCAGAAACTTCAGCGAAGTCAGCTGAGAGAACTCGCAGGGAAGCTGATGCAAGTCATTGTCTGCTAAGGTTAGATTCTTCAGCCTGTACAGGTGACACAGACTGGCTGGGACCGCCTTCAGCTTGCAGTCGACGACAGTCATGCGCTCAATCTGAGTGGCGCCTATCAGTGCGTCCTCGAGCCACAGTTCAGGCCGGAAGCGACAGTTCTTGAACTTGATCTTCTTCAGGCAGCTCAGAGACCTTAGGCTAGGAGGTGCAGTGGTGAGTATGCAATCATGCAGGGACAGCTTTCGCAGCATTCCTAGTGATTGGCCTCGAGTCAGCATGGTTTGAGAGGCAATTGGCGGGAACTGCAGCACAAAAGGCGCGGGTGCGCTGTCATATAGAGCATTGCTGCTCTTGGTGAAGCTGCGCAGTGCAGTGAATTGGCTGCTGTCGACCGTGAAATTGGCATCCGGCATGCAGCTGGACTTGAGCTCTGTCAAGGCTGGCAAGCTCCCCAACGCAGCAATAAGTTTGCCCTTAAGGATACCCCTTTGGAAGTGGAAGCTGCGGAGGGCAGTCAGCTGGCTGAGCTTGGCTGTGACCTCCCAAGTGTCTCCCATATGGAGTGGCCTGATGTGAAGCGTCTGTAGGCTGCTCAGATTGCTGAGGCCATCTAAAGAGCCCTGAGCCATGGTATTGTCATGGTACTTCTTCAGGGAGAGCTCAAGGAGATTGTCCCTGAGGTAAGACTTCAGCAGCGCATCCGACAACAGCGGATCCACCAACAAGTCAAGATCTGCACACCAAAGAAGTGCTCTGGCTGCAGCCACGTTGACAGCATACGGGTCAAGCTTCCAGTTTTTTGCATACTGACCTGTTGACCAAAAGCTAAGCTTCAGCTGAACCCCCTTGTGTCGCAGTTGTCCCATAAGGTAAGGCAGTTGCTGCTTGTAAAAGAAGCCAGACTCAGTGTAATCAGCCACGTTGGCATCGCGCCACGGGCCGCTATTGATCAGCAACAGCTGTATCCCAGAGGCTCTCCTTGCAAGCCAGTCTGCGATTCTCCACAATTCTCGCTCTCGCTGTGTCGTTAAGCTAGAAGCTGTCAAGTCCAGCTCGCAATCTTGCCAAAGATATGGGATCAAGGGATGACGCAAAATCCTGTTCCACCTCTTGCTGACGCTATGAGCTGCAGCTTTGGTAGCAAAAGGAAGTAACCGTAATACTTGACTCAAAAGCTCGTCAGGGAGGCTATTGATGTGGCCAGGTCTTGCACATCGCTTTGCCGTCGCAGGCTCTCCCATGTCTACGTTGTAACACGCGCCGTGAGTACTTGTTGCACTGCTACCAACAGCTAAATCCGACAAGGATCTGGACAAGGATCTCTAGGGCTCACGTAAGGGTTTGTAACTGAGATGGCACGGTTTTAGCCTCGTAAGCCACAATACAGATATATATATTTGCGTATTAAGGCCCTTTCCATCCTTGTCAAAATTTGACGTCTTTCAACATTTAGCACCTTGTGACACATCCTTGAACAACTTTCTGTTTGTGCATTCATTGAAGTTGAGTCAGGCTAATCTGCTGAACAAATGTATTGAAATATATTTGCTGCAAGTATAATGACATGACACACCTAGCATGTGCTGCCAAACGGAGTTTCACACCCTTGTACTTGGGTAGCTCTACTAACAGGTTTACTCTCGCACTACGACCACGATGACGTAATGGACTCTGACTTCTGCTCCTAATGTGTGTGCAAACAATCAAGCTACTCTACCAGCATCCAGGGGGCCTCATCTGAGGTGGCACATATGCCATGTTGGGGTTCTGAGGCAAGTGAGGGAGCACTCCAACAGCCTGTTGAGGCCACGCAAGCTGCTGCTGATGCATCTGGTGCTGATGCATCTGCTGCTGCTGCTGCATCTCTTGCTGCTGCATCTGCTGCTGCATGTGATGCAGCGGCACATGCTGTTGCATTTGCTGAGGCATCTGATGCCATGGCATGTGATGCTGAGGCATGAGTGGCGGAGGCCGGACAGACTGGCGGCGAGTCCCAAGGCGTGGAGCACTGGCAGAAAACCAGCCTGTACCATTGGGTGGTGCCCAGTTGAGCCATTCAGCACGCACCAGCACTCGCAATGCTGGAGCCACCTTGTTCCAGCTTTCATGGCCTTTGGCTCCAGGCACAAAGAAGCCCCTGCATGTACGGTACTTGTGCGTGCAAACTGCATGCAGAGCAAGCACAGCATCCATGGCTGCAGTTCTCTTCCTGACATCTGACTTACCACTGCATAAATACTCACACTGGTTGCTGTGCAGCTCACAGAATGACAGAGCAGCTCAGGAAGACAGCAAACACCTTGGAGTCAGCTAACGCATGATGCCGGTAACCTGGTGATACTAAATCAGACCAGCCAAGTTTGATTGAGATGCTGCTGCAGTGTAACAAGCAACCCCCAGAGAAGCAAGACATCAAATAGCTGAGGCTAGGTACCAAGGTAACCAAGCAGCATGGCTCACATGCCCAAAATGCCTGGCTCTGCATATGGTCAACAGGGTTTACACAAGATGCAACGACTGATGCAAACACAGGACTGGGATGAGTGGCGCACCTGCCAGCCATAGTGGTCTGGTCCTCATACATGACTCTGTAGCCATCAGGGATGGGGGTGTCTGGGGGCACAATGAGAACAATGACGCCGGGTGAGTGGGCTCTCGCAGCATGCATCACAAACTTCCTGGCCAAAGCGTTGTTCTTGCCAAAGGGAGGATTCAAGCCGATGACAAGATGCTGTCCACGAGGCAGCACGCCTGCACAATCATGAACACATTTCAGGACAGTCAGATAGTTTCTGCTTTGCTCGCTGCATGGGTAAGAGCTGGAGCTGATACAGGCACAGCTTTACTGGGGCCAGTTGGGGGGGCAGGGGAAGGGGGCTGTTTATGTATGGAAATTTGATGATAATGGTAGCCAAGTGGAACATAATTGCTGTGTCACTGCTATACCCTAATCTGGGCCTTCAGTCAACCCCTGTGATTCAGCAATGTTTGCTGCAAACTTAGTGATGATTCTTGCCAGCAGAAAGCCTTCAACCTTGTGTGAGGTGTACCAAGCCTACAAGCACGCATGCAACAACTGTAGTTCTGGTCCTGAAGCCTAGTCTGGCTTGTGCCAAATCAACCTGGCATCAACCTGGCATGAT